>Ga0335074_10009233_pt1 | contig 13757 bp, 8 predicted proteins | sample Lox_Sample_23_FD_206715 | JGI IMG/M metagenome (GOLD analysis project Ga0335074, IMG submission 206715) | Soil microbial communities from Loxahatchee National Wildlife Refuge, Florida, United States - Lox_Sample_2.3 | ecosystem: Environmental > Terrestrial > Soil > Wetlands | place: USA: Florida...
TTCCGGTGATCGATCCGCTCCCATTCAAAATCAGTCGGCCGCCGGTCGCCACCTGCCCACTAGAAGTCGTCAATCCCGCAGCCTCGAACGAATACGGGTGCTTCACTCCGGCATCGGTACAGGTCGCCGCGCCCTGAGCTACAGCGATGCTTGACTGCACATGCTCGCTGTCAGTTTGAACAAGAAATCCTCCGTTGTAGACTCCGCCCGCCCCCAGCTCGTTGAGATAGATGTTGTCATGTTCGGTCTCGTTGTCCTGGTTGTTAAACACGGCGCTGCCGTTGCAATTTGCCGCAATACTGTAGGTTCCGGTGATGGCGTAAGTCACGATCGTGCCGTCGATGCTTTTGGTCGAGGTTCCGCTGATATTTCCATTGCCATCGGCCATAATCTGGTCAACGCTGGCAGCGGGTTGGAGTGAGCCGTTCAATCCCGAGGACACGATTCCATACGTGCCCTTAATGCTGGCGTTACTGCAGGTGGCTGCGCGAGCAAATGAAACGTTGGCGATCATCGAAACAAACAGAACTGCGACACTGTACCTGGTCAGCTTCATGGGTCTCCCGAAGTTTTGGATTGAAATGGTTTTGGAGAAACGGGGTTCGGCTCTTGTAAGCGCTGCCTCTCACTCTAAGGGGAGGAGTTTCGGCTCAAGGCAGTTGCGACATTCTGCGGATTTAAATTTTTCTTGTCAAGCAAAAACGACCACGGGCAGCGTCACAGTGTACTTCTCACAGGATGAATGTTTCTGCACTCACTGGTCAGGGTTTCCCTCGCGCTCTTCGCGCCTTTGCGGTTCATTTGCGACGTTTCCTTCCACCAAAGAATAAGGGCAGCATTTGTTGTTGCTGCCCTCGTTGAGATCTATCCGTGTTAATCCGTGGTGAAGAAGTTTTAGTGTCTTCCGCCTCCGTGACCGCCGTGACCCCCGCCGCGTCCATTGCGTCCGCGTCCGCGACCACCACCGCGTCCACCACGTCCACCGCGTCCTCCACGATCACCGCCGCGGTCGCCGCCTCGATCTCCGCCGTGCGGCCGTCCTCCTCCGCCATGCGGCGCAGCTTCGCGGTTGAAGTTCGGCTCATCCGACTCTTCCGGAAAATCGCCGCCGCCTTCAATCACCAGCGTTCCCGACGGAGTGGCCTCGCCTTCGCTCGCCGCCGCTTGGACTGGCGGTTCGCCGCTTCCGCCTTGCTGTGCTTGCATCTTCGCGCGCTGCTCTTTCAAAATCGCCTTGCGCGATAGCCGGATGCGGTTGCCTTCCACCGCCAGCACCTTCACCAGCACCTGGTCTCCTTCCTTCAACTCGTCGCGAACATCCGCAATCCGGTGCTCTGCCACTTCGCTGATGTGCAGCAGGCCTTCGGTTCCCGGAATAATTTCCACGAACGCCCCGAAATCCGCCAGCCGTGTGACTTTGCCCAGATACGTCTTGCCCACCTCGGCCGTCGCCGTGATGTCGCCGATAATCTGCAGCGCCTTCTGTGCCGACGCCTGATCGCTCGATGCCACCTTCACCATGCCGGAATCTTCCACGTCGATCTTCACTCCGGTCTGCTCCACGATTGAGCGAATCATTTTTCCGCCCGGCCCGATCAGATCGCGAATCTTGTCGACCGGAATCTGCACAGTGTAGAACCGCGGTGCGTAATCGGAAATCTTCTCCCGTCCCGTCGTGATGATTTCGTCCATCTTGCCGAGAATGTGCATACGCCCGCTCTGCGCCTGCGCCAGCGCCTCGCGCATGATCTGCGCCGTGATCCCTGCAACCTTAATATCCATCTGCAGCGCGGTGATCCCATCCTTCGTTCCCGCGACTTTGAAATCCATGTCGCCGTAATGGTCTTCCGCACCCGCGATGTCGGTCAGGATTGCGTACTGCTCGCCTTCCTTCACCAACCCCATGGCGACTCCAGCCACCGGAGCCTTCAGCGGCACGCCCGCATCCATCAGCGAGAGCGACGCTCCGCACACCGTCGCCATCGACGACGATCCGTTCGACTCCAGAATGTCCGAGACCACGCGCATCGCGTACGGCCACTTCTCCTCGGTCGGCAGCACCGCCGATACCGCCCGCTCGGCCAGCGCCCCATGGCCAATCTCACGCCGCCCTGCCCCACGCAGAAATCCAACCTCTCCAACGCTAAACGGCGGAAAGTTATAGTGAAGCATGAAGCGTTTTTTGGCTTCGCCTTCGAAGCCCTCGAGCCTCTGCATGTCGTCCGAGGTACCGAGCGTCGTGGTCACTAGCGCCTGCGTTTCGCCGCGCGTGAAGATGGCGCTGCCATGCGTCCGCGGCAACATTCCAGCTTCGATCCAGATCTCGCGAACTTCGTCGAAGGCGCGCCCATCTGGACGCCGCTTATTCTCGATCACCTGCTCGCGGAAGATCCGCTCGCGTAGCGTCTCGTAATAATGATCCAGTTTCTTTTTCGCGTCCTCGTCTTCTTCGGGAAGCTCAGCCTCCAGCTTTTTCTTGATTTCCTTTACCAGCGTGTAGCTTTCGAGCTTGGGATGCTTCTTCGTATCGAGGGCATCGGTGAGCTCTGCTCCGACACGGCTCTTCAGCTTGTTGTAGTAGTCGTTGTCGAAGGAAACTGCTTCGACGGCGCGCTTGGGCTTGCCAACCTTCTCGCGCAGTTCGTTAATCGCCTTGCAGATCTTCTTGATCTCCGTGTGACCGAAGTCGATGGCATCAACCACGGTTTCTTCTTTCACTTCTTTCGCGCCCGACTCAATCATCACGATGCCATCGGCCGTGCCGACGACCATGATGTTGACCAGGCTCTCGCGCATCTCGTTGTAAGTCGGATTGGCGACGAACTGTCCGTTGACCAGCCCCACGCGCACCGCGCCGATGGGACCGAGGAAGGGAATATCGGAGAGAGTCAGCGCACAGGAGGCGGCGTTGATGCCGCAGACGTCGGGATCGTTATCCGTGTCCGCCGACAGCACGAAAGCGATAACCTGCGTCTCGCAGCGGAAGCCTTCCGCGAACAGCGGCCGCACCGGGCGGTCGATCTGGCGGCTGGTTAAAATTTCGCGTTCGCTCGGGCGGCCTTCGCGCTTGATAAAGCCGCCGGGGATGCGTCCGCCAGCATAGGTGTATTCGCGATAGTCAACAGTGAGCGGGAAAAAGTCGATGCCCTCGCGCGGGTCGGCGTTGGACGTGGCCGTGGCCAGCACAACGCTGTCGCCCAGCCGGACGACGGCCGCTCCTCCGGCCTGCTTGGCCAATTTCCCGGTTTCGAATGAGATTTCTTTTCCGCCTGCGAGGTGGACTGTGATGTTACTTGCTTCTGGTTTCATTTTTTTCCTTCGGAGCGACTGAGCTGCGAGCTGTGAGCCTTGAGCGAACGAATCTGGGTGCGCCATGATGTGGGGATTTTGACTGTGCCGGATTGAGACACACGTCACGCGTCGTGTCGTTTGCAGATTTCTTTGCGCTAGAACAACGCACGGATGGAAAGTTCCTCAATGCTTCAGAAATGTCCTGAGATCGGGTACCCCGTCCTTGTCGTGTTCTGTGCGACAGGGCGGGGATTTTGACTCCCGTAAATCTAGATTCAGAAAAACGGGATTCCCCAGGCGCGTGCTACTTGCGGATTCCGAGCTTGGCAATGACAGATTTATAGCGCTCGGAATCGTATTTCTTGAGGTAGTCGAGCAAGCGACGCCGCTTGCTGACCAGCATGAGAAGTCCGCGGCGCGAGCCGTGGTCTTTCTGGTGCGTTTTGAAGTGCTCCGTCAATTGGCCAATGCGTTCGCTGAGCAGCGCAATCTGCACCTCGGGACTGCCGGTGTCGGTGGCGTGCGTGCGATGCAGGTCAATGAGGGATCTCTTTTGCTCTCTGGCTAGCACGTAAGCTGATGTGCTCCTGTTCTTAATCGATTGTCTTTGTGACATTTACAGAATATCATGGTCGCGGAAAATACGGCAATGAACATTGAAATCCGAGACGCCAAGCTGCAAGCGCGCATTCAGCGTCAGCTCGACGCGACGGGCTCGGCAAGCATCGAAGAAGTGCTCTTTCACTTGCTGGAGACGCAAGAAGAGCAAGACCGATGGCTTAGTGCCAATCGCGAGGCCATCTCTGCGAAGGTCCGCCGCGGGATCGCCCAACTCGATCGCGGTGAAGGAATTCCGGAAGAGCAGTTAGACGCCCACCTGAAGGCCCGCAAAGCCAAGCCGGAATGAAGTCCCGGTACGTTCTCTCTCTCGAAGCGGCAGACGATTTAGTCTCGATCTGGCGATACATCCAGGAGCAGAGCAGTCGGGAGACAGCGGATCGTATCGAGTCGGATATTCTCGACCGAATCGCGTTCCTTTCGCGCAATCCGGGATCAGGGCACCGCCGCAAAGAGCTCACCGACTTCGACGTACGATTCTTTCCGTCGTCTACCGTCCCGACACTGCGCCGCTGCAAGTTGTCGCTATTCTCCACGGACGTCGTGATGTAGCGGAGATCTTGAAGGATCGGAGCTTTTGACTCCGATAGCTCGACGACAAGAACGGTGCCGCGTGCCCCGTCCCTTCGCGCCCCGCTCGCTCAGGGCAGGCTCTGTCGCAAACAACCCGACAGGGACGGGGCAAGCTTGGGACTGATTTTCGGAAGGAACGGCCTAGCCCCCCGCTTTGCGATGCTAGCGGAAGTTGAACATGACTACATCGGTATCGAACTGCACGGCCCGGGTGATAGCGATCTTCTTACCATCGTGGGACCAGGCAAAAGCCACAATTGCCATCGGCTCAGACTCAAAATGAAGCAACCGAACTGGCGAGCCTCCGGTGATAGGCTGCATATACAGCTCTGATTTTCCCGAAGCGTGATCCAAATACGCCAGGGCCTTGCCGTCGGGAGTCCAATCAAGATGCCCCGCTCGTGGTGGTGCATCGATTTCCTTGATGGGAGCCACACCCTCAATGTTCTGAATCACAAACTTTCTTTTCTTGCGTTCCCCCTCTCCTTCGGACTTGTAGTAAGCGACCGAGCGGCCATCAGGCGAAACCATGGGGAAGAAAACTTCGCCATGCGCGAGTTCTACCGGCACTCCCCCGTCAATCGAAACTTTCATGATCCTATTGGTACTTTCGAGCGCGTTATAAACAACCCACTTGCCGTCTGGAGTACAGGATGGGAGTACGTCATTGGTTCCGGTCGTCAGCTGTTTGAGTTCGCCGGTTGCGACATTAACGCGCCACAGGGTATAGGTTTTTACGTCTGGAAACCGCGATGCGACCAGGGTATTGCCCGGGCCGCAGCCGGTCGCGCCTTCGTTGTAATTATCCTGCTCGAGCACGCGAACTCGCCCACTTCCGTCGGCCGCACTGGTGTAGATATGCGAGTTCTTGTCCAATTGCAGCAGCTGCCCGGTTCCAGTCCAACTGAGTCCGTTTATTCCGGCCGACTGTTCTCTCGAAACAGGAGAGAGGTTCCAGGAGCTTTTTTCGCTTAGGGGTGCAGGACTGTCTCCGACATAAATGGTGGACTGCTCCCGCACTTGACCCGTGACCAGCGACTTTCCATCCCCGGATACGCTTAAGCCGACGTATGAATTCAAGTCATTGCTAATCTTGATGGGCTGGCCTTCGGGATAGGGCTGAAACCAGATGGCTTTGTTCGACACGGCTGACGGGTCCTCTTGGACGTAAAAGAAGCCTGAGGAGTCGGGTAACCAAAGGAGAGCGTCGACCCTAATCGGTGGGATGAACGTTTTCACCAGTTTACCTTCTGGGGTTATCACCATGATCCGGCGAAGAGGAATATTCGGCTGATTAAATTGCCTTTCGAAGACGGCCAGAAGGTTTTTCGAAGACCAGGAAACAGCGGTGAAGTAACCAGGAGTTGGTGCGGAGAGAACCTGGTGTTCTGCCGTGCCATCTGCATTGGCAATCAGCAACTGATCCGGACCGTCGGTTATGCTTCGGACAAAGGCTAATCTATTTCCATCTGGGGAGAAAGTAATAGGGCTGCTCACGTCGGTTACTAGCAGGCGCGATGGGCCGCCCAGAGAGGGAGCGGAATACAGATTGGCGGTATTACCGTTCACCATGCCGTAGTACAGATAGTCTCCTCCAGGAGTGAAGTTTGCGGCGGCGATTGCTTTTTCCTGCGGGGGGACGACGAAAACCTCGCTTCCTGTGCTGATTTGCTTGACCCGCAGACTGTATTTCCCGTTCGCGAATGCGCCGTAGGCGATGAGCTTACCGTCGGAGGAAATGGCGGCAAACGCGGACACCTCGCCGTTGTCGGTGATGGGGCGAATCTTGACGTTGCGGGCGTCGATGGGCGGAGGCTTGGGTGCGCGGAAGAACTTATAGGACGCGAAACCGGCCGCGGCGAGGAGTAGCAGGAGCGCGATGGAAATGGCCGTGAAAGTTCGGTTGGAGCGACTCGCCTGCGCGGCTGAAATCACGCCGGAGGATCTGGAAGTGGTGGCCACCGCTGGCGACGCGGATTGTTGAGAACCAGAGGAATCCCGGGCCGAAATAGATTCACTGGGAATCCTTCCCGAACTGCTGTCGCGCCGCAGCCGCTGCAGATCTGCCCGCATCTCTGCCGCGCTCTGATAACGCAGGTTCCGGTCTTTTTCCAGCGCCTTATCGATGATGTCTTGCAGCTTGGGCGGCAGATCGGGATTCAGGCGGATCGCAGGTACCGGGTCGTGTTCCAGGATCGAATTGAAAATGACGGCGGAGCTTTCGCCGCGAAAAGGCAGTTGTCCGGTGGCCATTTCATAGAGCACTGCACCAAACGAAAACAGATCGGTGCGCGCATCCAGATCTTTGGCGCGAGCCTGTTCGGGCGACATGTAGGCGATGGTCCCGACGGTCGAACCGGGGCTGGTGAGGTGAGGCTCGTCCACCGTGCGCGTCTGGGTCTTCTCCGAACCACTACCACTAGGCGAGGCGAGAGCGGGAGTAATCTTGGCCAGCCCAAAATCGAGAATTTTGGCGTGATCTCGCTTCGTAACGAAAATATTGGTGGGCTTGATATCGCGATGGATGATCCCTTCCGTATGGGCGGCATCGAGGGCATCGGAGATTTCGATGGCAAGCAGGAGAATCAGTTCCGTTTCCATGGGACGGCTGCCGATGCGATGCTTGAGCGTCACGCCATCAAGAAACTCCATGGCGATGAAAGCCTGCCCGTGCTGATCGTCGATTTCGTAGATGGTGCAAATGTTGGGATGGTTCAAGGCGGAGGCAGCTTTGGCCTCACGCTGGAAGCGGCTCAGAGCCTGTGGGTCGTGCGAGACATCGTCAGGAAGAAACTTGAGCGCAACGAAGCGGCTGAGCTTCAAGTCTTCAGCTTTGTAGACGACTCCCATCCCACCCCCACCGAGTTTCTCTACGATGCGGTAATGCGAGATCGTCTGGCCGACCATAGGGCGAAATTCTAGGTGTGCGAGTTTAGCAAGTCAATGAAAGGAAGCTGGCCGCTCCTTTCGGGCCGGTGGCCCAGCCTTAGACGTTTTGATTTCCTTGCCTGTTCCGAAACTGTGAGTGCTCCGCTTTTGCGTTTTTTGCCCTGAGCGTAGTCGGAGGGTTGGGAGCGATGGACTTTTTCTTGCACGTGATCGAGCAGGCGCGGCGTAGCCATCCCTTGGTAATTTGCGGGATGCGCGATCATCTCGGAACGCGTACAGCTACTGACCAGCTTTGGGTTTTGGAATTAATCGAGACCTGTGCTGCCCACCCGGTCGGAAAGTGCGCGACAAGGGTGGGGCACTCTCACGAGAACCGGCCGTTTTCCATCCGATACTTTCGCAGCAACTCGTACAGCACCACTCCGCCGGCGGTCGCGACGTTCAGCGATTCTTTCTTCCCCAGCATCGGAATGCGTACGTGCGTGTCGGCCATTGCTAACAGTTCCGGACGCAAGCCATCTACTTCATGTCCAAAAACGACGCAGAGAGGAAACCTGGGTTGCCAATCAAATAAATCGATGGCATCGCGGCCGGTCTCGATGGCAGCAATCTGAAATCCATCACGGCGCAATTTCTCAGCCGTGTTCAGAGCGTCCCAATCATGCTCCCAGGGCACTGTTTCTTCCGCGCCCAGCGCAGTCTTCGAGATCGCCTTCTTCGGCGGATGCGCCGTGATTCCGCACAACCACAACTTCTGTAATCCGACGCCGTCGGCGGCACGAAAAAACGCGCCCACGTTGTACATGCTGCGTACGTTATCGAGCAGAACCGCGACGGGAAGTCGAAGGGTTTCGCAAGGGTTCATGCGTGGGATTGATTCTAAAATGCAGTCGCTAGGAATTTTAGCTGGATGCGTTATCCTTTCGCGCTCTTTTGCGGAAGGATGGGAATGTATCGTCCCTGCGACACCCACGGCTTGCGCCGTGGGCTGCACTCTTTCGCCACTGGGGTGCCCGATTTGGGCGCAAGATCCCCACCTCTGGCAAATTCGGCCAGAAGGGGGGACAGCGGAACCAATCTTTCGCGAACGTTTATCATAGGTCGCAATCTCGGGTCCACTTTTTTGGGGGTCCGCTTTTGACGTCTGCTGGTTGGAGGAGTGCGCGTGGAGATTTTTGACCTGCTGTTTGGCCGTCCGCTGGCGACCGAAGAAGAGAAGGCCGAGCGCATCGGGCCAGTCAAGGGCATCCCGATCTTTGGCCTCGACGCGCTCAGTTCGGCGGCGTATGGCCCGGAAGCGGCGCTGACGCTGCTGATCCCGCTAGGCATGGCGGGCGCAGCGTATGTCTGGCCCGTCACGCTTGGCATCGTGCTGCTGCTGGCGATTGTGTACTTATCGTATCGGCAGACGATCAGCGCGTATCCGCAAGGCGGCGGGTCGTACACGGTGGCGACAGAAAATCTGGGCGAAGGCGCGGGCTTGCTGGCCGCGGCCGCGCTGATGATCGACTACGTGCTGACGGCGGCGGTGGGGATCTCGGCGGGGGTGGGCGCGCTGGTCTCGGCGGTGCCGTCGCTCCAGAGCAAGACGCTGTGGCTGTGCCTCGCGATTTTGGTCGTCATCACCATCATCAATTTGCGCGGCGTGCAAGAGACCGGCGGCATATTTCTGTTGCCGACGTACATCTTTATCGCATGCCTGCTGGGGCTGATTGCGGTAGGCCTGGTGAAGTCTCTGCTGGCGGGAGGACATCCGGTGCCGGTGCTGGCTCCGCCGAAGTTGACTGCGGTGACCGGAACGGTGAGTGCGTGGCTTTTGCTGCGAACGTTTTCGAGCGGTTGCACCGCCATGACTGGTGTGGAGGCGGTGAGCAACGGCGTGATGGCGTTCCACGAGCCGACTGACAAGTATGCGAAGCGAACGCTGACCATCATTATTGGAATTCTGATGGTGATGCTCGTGGGGATTGCGTATCTGGTGCCAGCATATGGAATCGCGGCGACGGAACCGGGCGCACCGGGATATCAGAGCGTGTTGTCGATGCTACTGGGGGCGGTGGCCGGCCGCGGATGGTTCTACTGGCTGAGCATTGGATCGATTCTGATTGTGCTGTCGCTTTCGGCGAATACAGCGTTCGCAGATTTTCCGCGGCTGGCGCGGGCGATCGCGCAGAACGGATATCTACCGCATGCCTTTGTGCTACGCGGGCGTCGGCTGGTATTCGCGCAGGGTGTGTATGCGCTGGCGATTCTGACCGGCGGGTTGCTGATTATTTTCGGAGGGGTGACCGACCGACTGATTCCGCTCTACGCGGTGGGGGCGTTTCTGGCGTTCACGCTCTCGCAGGCAGGCATGGTGGTGCATTGGCGACGGCATGGCGAAGGGCATGCGACGCACAACATGTTTCTGAACGGGCTGGGCGCGCTCGCAACCGGTATCACGACGGTGGTCGTGCTGGTGGCAAAATTTGTGGATGGCGCGTGGATCACGGTGCTGCTGATTCCCGCGCTCATTCTGATCATGCGGGGAGTGCGGCAGCACTACACCGTTGTGGGAGAAGAAATCAACACGAACCGTCCCGTCGAGACCGCGAATCTTTTCGAGCCCATCGTTCTGCTGCCCCTCGATCGCTGGAGCCTGGTGGCCGACAAGGCGGTGCGCTACGCTTGGACGCTGTCGAAAGAGATCCACGTGCTGCATGTACATTGCGGGGAAGAAACGCACAGCCTGTGCCGCAAGTGGGGAGAGATGGTGGAGAAACCGGCACAGGCAGCTGGACTTCCGCTGCCCAAACTGGTTGTGCTCGACTCGCCCTATCGTTTTATCGTCAAGCCGATCGTTAATTATGCGATCGATGTGCAGACGGCGAATCCCGGGCGGAACATCACCATGCTGGTTCCAGAATTGGTGGAGAGTCACTGGTATCACTATTTTCTGCACAACAATCGCCCGGAAGCGATACGGGCGCTGCTGCTATTCAACGGGAATCAGCGGATCACGGTGGCGACGTTGCCGTATCACCTGAAAGCGTAAGCGCCACTCAGACCGTGGGCTGCATTCCTTCGACGCTTCGCGGCTGAACACAAAGTCCCTTGACCTCGCTCGGGATGACAATGTTGTGCGCTTGCTGCGCTTGGGGCGGATGAGTGCCCTACACAATCCCCAATGCGTTGGCCGCCGCACGAGTCCGCGGGCGAGTGCGCCCGCGCCACGTCTGCGTTTGGGTATATCATTTTCTGCAGGTAGCCACTCCTTTCAATCCTTCCAGGAGTTTTCGCGATGGCTTCGATTCGACTTTCCATCAATCAAAGGGAATACAAAGTGGAGGCTGATCCGCAGACCAGCCTGCTCACGGTGCTGCGCGAGCATCTGGATCTGACGGGCAGCAAGTACGGGTGCGGCGAGGGCATGTGCGGAGCGTGCACGGTGCTGGTCGACGGCAAGGCGCAGCGGTCGTGCATCACGCGAGCTGCGTCGGTGGCCGGAAGGCAGATCACGACGATTGAAGGGCTCGCGCAGGGCGAGCGGCTGCATCCCGTGCAGCAAGCATTTCTGGATGTGGGTGCGATGCAGTGCGCGTACTGCACCTCGGGAATGATCATGTCGGCGGTGTCTCTGCTGAAGAGAAACCCGTCGCCTTCAGAGAGCGAGATCGTGGATGCAATGGAAGGGAATGTATGCCGCTGCGGAACGTATCCGAGGATTGTGAGCGCAATTCAGCAGGCAGCGGGAGTGATGAGAGCGTCACGAAATAATGAGGGTCGCCCCGCGCCTATTGCGCCGCAGACCGCGCGCCGCGGCGTGGTGGCTCCCCCGGGTCCTTCGACTCGCGCAAAAGCGGCGCTCGCTCAGGATGACAATGCGTTTGTAGCTGCGCAACAAACGCTTGCTCAGGATGACAAGATCCTGATTGCGGAGAAAGGAGTGGGGCCGATGAAAGACAGATCATTCGACACGAAGACTGTCCGAGACGGCGCGAGCAGAAATCCCCATTCTAAATTCGCAAAAGGCGCGAATTTAGAATGGGGCACCCGCACGTCCGTCGCTACACAAGTTGAGATTGAGCCGGAGCGGTACGAACTGGCGGCGAGCGCTCCTTACCACTTCGATCTGGACCGGCGAGAGTTCTTCAGGTTTCTGGGAGCTGGCGTGCTGGTGGTGTCGGTATTGAAGAGCGGCGTGGCGGCGCAGGAGTCGGGCGGATCGCGCCGGGGACGAGGCGAGTCGTTGCCCAAGGAGATCGACGCGTGGCTGCACATTAACGAAGACGGCAAGGTCACGGTCTATACGGGCAAAGTGGAGGTGGGGCAGAACATCCGCACTTCGCTGACGCAAGCAGTGGCGGAGGAGTTGCATGTCGCGCTGGACAAGATCGATTTGGTGATGGGTGATACGAAGCTGACGCCGTTCGATATGGGAACATTCGGCAGCCGGACGACTCCGACCATGAATTTGCAACTGCGGCGTGTGGCGGCCGCGGCACGGGATGCGCTGGTGGGATTGGCGGCAGCGCAGTGGAAAACGGATGCGAAGAATCTGGTCGCGGAAGACGGGCGCGTGCGCGACCGGCAGACAAATCGCACGCTGGAGTACGCGGCGCTAACGAAAGGGCAGCAGATCGCGCAGATGTTGCCGGATCAGGATCCGCTGATTCCGCCGAAGGATTGGAAGATTGCCGGACAGTCGATCGGGAAAGTGGATGGGCGCGATTTCGTGACGGGGCGGCATCGCTATCCTTCGGATCAGAATCTGCCCGAAATGTGGTATGGCAAGGTGCTGCGTCCACCGGCGTTCGGAGCTACATTGACGTCCATCGATATGCAAAAAGCGGAAGGGATGCTCGTGTCGGTGGTGCGGGACGGCGATTTTGTGGGCGTTTCCGCGCCGAGCACGGCGCAGGCCGAAGCGGCGGTGGCGGCGATTCAGGCGGAGTGGAAGTCGGAGCCGCAGATTTCTAATAAAGAGCTGTTCGATTCTCTGCGCAAGAACACGACGGAAGGAAAAGATCCGACGGGCGACGGCGACCGCTTCGATGCGGGATCGATCGACATGGCGATGGCGGCGGCGGAGCACAAGCTGCAACAGACGTACACCGTGAACTACATCGCGCATGTGCCACTCGAGCCGCGAGCGGCGCTGGCGAAGTGGGACGGCGACGAGTTGACGGTGTGGACGGGCACGCAGCGGCCGTTTGGCGTGCGCGGACAGCTGGGGGAGGCGTTTCGCATTCCCGAAGAAAAAGTGCGCGTCCTCATGCCGGACATGGGATCAGGATACGGCGGAAAGCACACAGGCGAGACGGCGATTGAAGCGGCGCGGCTGGCGCGGGCGGCGAAACGTCCGGTGAAAGTGGTGTGGACGCGCGAGGAAGAGTTTACGTGGGCGTATTTTCGTCCGGCGGGAGTGATTGATATTTCGAGCGGAATGAGCGCGGATGGAACGATTACGGCGTGGGAGTTCCACAACTACAACTCGGGATCGGCGGGGATGCGGAGCTACTACAACATTCCGAATCAACGGATCGTGTTTCATGCGACGAAGTATCCGCTGCGGCAGGGATCGTACCGGGCGCTGGCAGCGACGGCGAATCATTTTGCGCGCGAGTCGCACATGGATGAAATGGCGCACGCGCTGAAGATGGATCCCTTGGAATTCCGTTTGAAGAATCTGAAAGAAGAACGGCTGCGGGCAGTGTTTGAAGCGGCGGCGAAAAAGTTCGGTTGGGGACGGACAAAGGCGCCCGGGCAGGGATTTGGCATGGGCGGAGGGTACGAGAAGCTGGGATACATTGCGACGTTTGCCGAGGTGCAGGTGGACAGGAAATCGGGCGAGGTGAAAGTGGCGCGAGTGGTGACGGCGTTTGATTGCGGGGCGGTGGTCAATCCAGAGGGGCTGCGCAATCAGATCGAAGGATCGAATGTGCAGGGATTGGGCGGAGCGCTGTTTGAGGCCATCCAATTCGATAATGGAAAGATTTTGAATGGGCGCATGTCGGAGTATCGTGTGCCGAGGTTCAGCGATGTGCCAGTGCTCGAGACGGTGCTGGTGGATCGAAAGGATCAGCCGTCGGTGGGAGCAGGGGAGTGTCCTATGGTCGGACTGGCGCCAGCGCTTGGAAATGCGATCTTTGATGCCTGCGGTGTGAGATTGCGCGGCTTGCCGATGGTGCCGGATGGATTGAAGGCAAGTTGATAGGGACAGGAGCCGGACGCGCGATTGTCGCGTGTTTGTCTCCCCCTCTGAATGAAAGTCAAAGTTCCCACCCTGTCGCGGAGTACGCGACAAGGATGGGGCACCCTCGAGAAGTGGGGCATCCCACTTTCTTGACATTCCACGCTACAAGTAGGGATTCTTCGACTCGCGCTCGCTGGCTCTCGTGCTCGCT
>Ga0335074_10009234_pt1 | contig 13756 bp, 12 predicted proteins | sample Lox_Sample_23_FD_206715 | JGI IMG/M metagenome (GOLD analysis project Ga0335074, IMG submission 206715) | Soil microbial communities from Loxahatchee National Wildlife Refuge, Florida, United States - Lox_Sample_2.3 | ecosystem: Environmental > Terrestrial > Soil > Wetlands | place: USA...
GGTTCCGCATCCGCCTTCAGCGCTGCGGCTTCGAGCTCTGCCGGTGAGGGCAGCCCCGCTGACATCCCGGCGCCGGGCAGCTCCGCGGCCGGCGACGACGCCGTGGGCGATGCCGTCAACCCGGAAGAGGACACCACGGCTGCCGACGGTAGTCCGCGCGCTGCGGATGCTCTGCAGGCTTTGTCGTTCCTGCGCGCGGGGTTTGAGTTCCTTGCTCATGATGACCCGGCCGGGTGGGGTGAGGGCGTGCAGGCGGATTGCCTGCGGGCTCTGGCGGTTGCGGAGGCGCGCCAGGTTGCGGCGCACGCCCGCGTCCTGACGGCGTTCTGCGTGCCGGGCGGGGGCCTGAACGGGGATGGGCACCGCTCGCCGCGAGCGTGGCTGTCCTGGCAGTGCCGGGCGACCAAGCGTGCCGCCGCGGCGAGCGTGGCGTGGAAGCGGCGCCTTGACGCCCACCCGGCCATCGCGGCGGCGCTGGCGGATGGCCTCGTGTCGGTGTCGTGGGCGCGTCAGCTGATCGAATGGACCGACCGGCTCCCCGACGATGTGCGCGGAGACGCCGACGGCCAGCTGCTGGCGTCGATGAGCCTGGGCGCGGACCTGTCTGATCTGGCTGCTCTCGCGGAGGAGCTGCGCCGTGAGCACGCCGCCGCTGACCCGGAGGATGACGGGTTTGAGGACCGGTCCCTGCGGCTGGCGAAGACGTTCGAGGATGCGGGGCGGCTGGAGGGAGACCTGACCGCCCGCTGCGCCGCCGCGGTCCAGGCCGTCCTGGATTCCCTGTCGGGCGTTCGGGGGCCGGAGGACGATCGGAGCCTGGCGCAGCGTCAGCACGACGCGCTGGAGGAGGCTTGCGTGCGGCTGATCGGCGCGGGGATGCTGCCGCAGCGGGCCGGGCAGCCGGTCCACCTCGAACTGGACATCACCCTGCAGGACCTGATCGGCGGCGACGCCGACGGGGACACCTGCGACGCCGTCGTGCAGCCGGTCATCACCGGCACCGTGGACCGCAGCCTGCTGGAGAAGCTCGCGGATCCGGATAGCGCCGAAACGCGGGCGCTGCGGGACGCCGCCGCGAAGGCTGCGGCGAAGGCTGCGGCCGGGCAGTTCGGGGATGCGCTGGGCCTGGCCGTGGAGCTGCTGTCGGGGCCGAAGGGCTATGCCCGGTACCTGCGCCGCGGTGCCACCTGGACGCCGTCGGCAGTGAGCCTGCCGCTGGAAATCCCGTCCAGCTTCGATACGATCCCGCTGCACTTGCGCAGGGCGGTGCGCAGGAGGGACCGGCACTGCCGTTTCCCCGGCTGTGATCAGCCCGCCGTCGTGTGCGACGTGCATCACATCACGCCGAGGGCCAGGGGCGGGCCGCATGCGCTGTGGAACATGATCTTGCTGTGCCGGTTCCACCACCAGATCGCCATTCACCGCTGGGCCTGGACCATACAACTGCATGCCGACGGCACCACATCAGCGGCGTCACCCGATAGGGGCAAGACCCTGCATAGTCACCGGCCGCGGACCATGATCGCCTGACCATGCCCAGGGTGTGACAGGCAGCACGGCGGACCCGATTGCGGGCGCGGAACTAATTACGGCACAATGATGTTGTGAAATACGTGGGAGTAGCAGATTCAGCGCGTCACGGCACCGGAGACGGTGCTGTACTGGGGGCTGCTCCCGCCAGTTCCGTGCCGTCGACCGGGAACGGGATCGGCTCGGAATCAGGCACCCGTGCCCGGATTGCCCGTCTCATCCTAGAGAACGGCCCGGTCACTGCCGCAGGTCTGTCGGCCCGGCTGGGCCTCACACCGGCCGCGGTGCGGCGGCATCTGGACAACTTGCAGGCAGATGGCCTGGTCGAAGCCAGGAGCGCGCGCGTGTACGCGGGCCGGGGCCGCGGCAGGCCGGCGCGGTTGTTTGCGATCACCGACGCCGGGCGCAGCGCGTTCGAGCACGCCTACGACGACCTGGCCACAAGCGCGCTCCGCTTCCTGGCGGAGCGGGCCGGACCCGGCGCTGTCGCCGAGTTCGCCCGTCGGCAGATCTCCGAGCTCGAGCGGCGCTATCAGCAGACGCTGGAGTCGGCACCACTGTCAGAACGGGTACGAGTACTAGCGGAGGCCCTGTCGGCTGACGGCTATGCGGCGTCGGCCTCGGGATCGCCGGCCGGGGCTGGTGGCGAGCAGCTGTGCCAGCACCACTGCCCGGTGGCTCACGTCGCCGCCAGGTACCCGCAGCTGTGCGAGGCGGAGACCGAGGCATTCGGCCGCCTGCTCGGGACTCCCGTGCAGCGTCTCGCGACCATCGCTCACGGCGACGGAATCTGTACCACGCATGTGACGGCACCAGACCTGGTGCATAACCGCACGACAAACGAGGTCGGAGGAATCTCCGCATGACCACTACCGCCCACCCGGAGCTTGACGGCCTGGACCGCTATAAGTTCGGCTGGTCCGACTCGGACGCGGCCGGAGCTTCCGCGCGCCGCGGCCTGAATGAGGATGTCGTCCGGGACATCTCGGCGAAAAAGAACGAACCGGAGTGGATGCTGGATCTCCGGCTGAAGGGCCTGAAGCTCTTCGACCGCAAGCCCCTGCCCACCTGGGGCTCCGACCTGTCGAGCATCGACTTCGACCACATCAAGTACTTCGTCCGGTCGACCGAGAAGCAGGCGGCGAGCTGGGATGAGCTCCCGGCAGACATCAAGAACACCTACGACAAGCTGGGCATCCCGGAGGCGGAGAAGCAGCGCCTCATCGCGGGCGTGGCCGCGCAGTATGAATCTGAGGTCGTATACCACAAAATACGCGAAGATCTGGAAGAAAAGGGTGTAATCTTTCTCGATACGGACACGGCTCTCAGAGAACACCCGGATCTGTTCCAGGAGTACTTCGCGACGGTCATCCCGGTCGGCGACAACAAGTTCGCCGCGCTCAACACCTCGGTGTGGTCAGGCGGCAGCTTCATTTACGTGCCGAAGGGCGTGCAGGTGGAGATCCCGCTGCAGGCTTACTTCCGGATCAACACCGAGAACATGGGCCAGTTCGAGCGCACGCTGATCATCGTCGACGAGGATGCCTACGTCCACTACGTGGAAGGCTGCACCGCGCCGATCTACTCGTCGGACTCGCTGCACTCGGCAGTCGTCGAGATCATCGTGAAGAAGGGCGCCCGCTGCCGTTACACGACCATCCAGAACTGGTCGGCCAACGTCTACAACCTGGTCACCAAGCGTGCCGTCGCGCACGAGGGGGCGACCATGGAGTGGATCGACGGCAACATCGGCTCCAAGGTCACGATGAAGTACCCGGCGGTCTACCTCATGGGCGAGCACGCGAAGGGCGAGACGCTGTCGGTGGCCTTCGCTGGCGCAGGTCAGCACCAGGACGCGGGCGCCAAGATGGTGCACTGCGCGCCGAACACCTCCTCGACCATCGTGTCCAAGTCGGTCGCGCGCGCGGGCGGCAGGACCTCCTACCGCGGACTTGTCCAGGTCCAGGAGGGCGCCGAGCATTCCAAGTCCACGGTGAAGTGCGACGCGCTGCTGATCGACACGGTCAGCCGGTCGGACACCTACCCGTACGTGGACGTGCGGGAGGACGACGTCGAGATGGGCCACGAGGCGACCGTCTCGAAGGTGTCCGAGGATCAGCTGTTCTACCTCATGAGCCGCGGCATGACCGAGGACGAGGCGATGGCGACCATCGTGCGCGGCTTCGTCGAGCCCATCGCTCGCGAGCTGCCGATGGAGTACGCGCTGGAGCTGAACCGGCTGATCGAGCTGCAGATGGAAGGAGCGGTCGGCTAATGGCAGGCCTGCAGGGGGCCGTCGAGACGGCTCCTGTTTCCAGGCTGCACGAGCGGCAGTCGTTCGACCCCGCCGACTTCGCCGTGCCGTCGGGGCGCGAGGAGGAGTGGAGGTTCACTCCGCTGCGCCGCCTTCGCGGTCTGCAGACGGACGGCCCGCTGGGCGACGGTAAGGTCAGCGTCGCAGTCGATGCCGCACCTGGAGTCACCATTGAAAGCCTGGAACATGGTGACTCCAGGCTCGGCACCGCCTACGTTCCCGCAGACCGGGTCAGCGCCCGGGCCTTTGCGGACTTCCGCGAAGCGACGCTGATCTCCGTTGCAGCGAACTTCGAGTCTGGTCTGCCGACACACGTGACTGTCCGAGGGGAAAGCGCGGACGGCGCGGCCTTCGGGCACACGGTTATTGACGTGAAGCCGAACGCGCGCGCCGTGGTCGTGCTTGATCACTCAGGCAGCGCAACCTATGCCGACAACGTCGAGTTGCTGGTTGGCGACGGGGCCGCCTTGACGGTCGTGTCGCTGCAGGGGTGGGCGGACGATGCGGTGCACCTGTCGCATCATCACGCCAGGCTCGGCCGGGATGCGAAGCTTGCGCACACGGCGGTCACGCTGGGCGGGTCGGTCGTGCGGCTCGCACCGTCAGTCCGGTACGCCGGGCCTGGTGGAGACGCCGAGCTGCGCGGGCTGTACTTCGCGGATGCCGGACAGCATCTGGAGCACCGGCTGTTCGTGGACCACGCAGAGCGGAACTGCCGCAGCCGGGTGAGCTACAAGGGCGCCCTGCAGGGAGACGACGCCCACGCCGTCTGGATTGGCGACGTCGTCATCCGCGCTGAGGCGGTCGGTACGGACACCTACGAGTACAACCGGAACCTGGTCCTTACCGACGGCACGCGGGTGGACTCCGTGCCGAATCTGGAGATCCTCACCGGCGAGGTAACCGGCGCGGGTCACGCCAGCGCCAGCGGGCGCCTTGAGGACCAGCACCTGTTCTACCTGATGGCGCGCGGGATCCCGTTCCTCGAGGCCAGGAAGCTGGTGATCCGCGGCTTCTTCGGCCAGCTGATCGACCAGATCGAGGTGCCGGAGCTGCGGGACCGCATTACCGCTGCTGTCGAGGCGGAGCTGGCATGACCGAGTTCGCGCGCGCGTGCGCGCTGTCCGACCTGCCGGACGAGGGCGCACTCGGCATCGAGGTCGCCGGCGTGCCAGTTGCCCTGGTGCGGACCGGCGACGAGGTGTTCGCCCTGCATGACGTGTGCTCGCACGAGGAGGTCCCGCTTTCCGAAGGTGAGATCTACGACCACACGGTCGAGTGCTGGCTGCACGGCTCGTGCTTCGACCTGCGCACCGGGAAGCCGACCGGGCCGCCGGCCACTAAGCCGGTCCCGACTTATCCAGTCAAGATCGACGGCGATGACGTTCTCGTCGCCGTGACGTCACCACAGACAGCCTGAAGAAGCAGACACCCAGATCGGGAGAAACCATAGATGTCCACCCTAGAGATCCGTGACCTGCACGCCAGCGTGACGGACGCTGCGGGGGAGAGCCGTGAAGTTCTGCGCGGCGTCGACCTGACCATCTCGGCAGGCCAGACACACGCGATCATGGGACCGAACGGATCGGGCAAGACCACGCTTGCGTACGCCATTGCGGGTCACCCGAAGTACACCGTCACCCAGGGCTCGATCACGCTCGACGGCGAAGACGTGCTCACGATGAGCGTGGACGCCCGTGCGCGGGCCGGGCTGTTCCTCGCCATGCAGTATCCGGTGGAGGTGCCTGGCGTCTCGGTGTCCAACTTCCTGCGGACCGCCATCACCGCCGTCCGTGGCGAGGCGCCGAAGATCCGCACCTTTGCCAAGGATCTCCGGGAGGCGATGGAGCAACTGCAGATGGACCCGGAGTTCGCGCAGCGGAACCTCAACGAGGGCTTCTCCGGCGGCGAGAAGAAGCGGCACGAGATCCTGCAGCTCGAGCTTCTGAACCCCAAGGTCGCGATCCTCGACGAGACCGACTCCGGCCTGGACATCGACGCGCTCAAGGTCGTCTCGGCGGGGATCAACCGCTTCCGCGAGGACCCCTCGCACGCGATCTTGCTGATCACCCACTACACCCGGATCCTCCGGTACGTGCAGCCCGACTTCGTGCACGTATTCGTGGCCGGGCGAATCGTCGAGGAAGGCGGCTCGGAGCTGGCCGAAGAGCTGGAGACCAGCGGTTACGAGCGGTTCCTCAAGGCAGGCGCATCCGCGTGACCGCGCCCAGTGAGGTGAGCCCGGTGATGGCCACGGCGAGTACGGCCGTCGGACGACCGCTGGACATCGAGGCCATCCGGGCCGACTTCCCGATCCTCGGCCGGGCTGTCCGCGGCGGTCATCACCTCATCTACCTGGACTCGGGCGCGACCTCGCACAAGCCGCGCCAGGTCCTGGACGCTGAGCGCGACTTCTACACGACGCACAACGCCGCGGCTCACCGGGGTGCGCACCTGCTCGGTGAAGAGGCGACCGACGCCTACGAGAGCTCCCGCGCGCGAATTGCCGCGTTCCTGCACGCTGATCCGGGTGAGATCGTCTTCACCAAGAGCGCGACAGAGGCGGTGAACCTCGTCGCCTATTCGATGAGCAATGCCGCGACCTCGGGTCCGGAGGCGAGCCGGTTCGCGCTCGGGCCGGGCGACGAGGTGCTAGTCACCGAGGCCGAGCACCACGCGAACCTCGTTCCGTGGCAGCAGCTATGCCAGCGGACCGGCGCGACGCTTCGCTGGTTCGGGCTCCGCCCGGACGGGCGGCTCGACCTGAGCACCATGGACGAGCTCATCAACAGCCGGACGAAAGTCGTCGCGGTCACCCATCAGTCCAATGTCACGGGTGTCGTACCGCCGGTCGCTCAGATCGCCGCGGCCGCCCACGCTCAGGGTGCGCTGGTGCTGGCGGACGGCGCCCAGTCGGTCCCGCACCAGCCAGTGGACGTGCGGACGCTCGGGGCTGACTTCCTGGTCTTCTCCGGGCACAAGATGCTCGGTCCCTCCGGCATCGGCGTGCTCTGGGCGCGGCGCGAACTGCTGGAGGCAATGCCCCCGTACGTGACTGGCGGGTCGATGATCGAAATCGTGCGGATGGAGGGCTCCACCTTCCTGCCGCCGCCAGAGCGCTTCGAGGCGGGCGTTCCCGCCGCAGCGCAGGCCGTCGGGCTTGCAGCTGCGTGCGATTACCTCGACGCCCTCGGCATGCGGAACGTAGCGGCCCACGAGGAGGCACTGACATCGCACGCCCTGGAGGCACTGTCCGGCATTTCCGGACTCCGGATCCTGGGCCCGCTGGATACTGATCATCGTGGCGGGGCAGTCTCGTTTGTGCTGGACGGGATTCATCCGCACGACGCCGGGCAGGTGCTGGACGAGCTCGGAATCGCCGTTCGGACCGGGCATCATTGCGCCTGGCCGTTGCACAGAGCCCTCGGGGCCCAGTCCAGCACCAGGGCAACGTTCTACGTGTACAACACCCACGAGGAGGTCGATGCGCTGGCGGACGGGATCCGGCAGGCGCAGAAGTTCTTCGGGGCGGCATAAGGAGGTTCCGGCGGGAAACGTGCCCGAAGTCCGGAACATCAGGCCAGGTCATCGCTGTTGAAGGTGGCGTGATGGAGCTCGAGTCGATGTACCAGGAGATCATCCTGGAGCACTACCGCAGGCCACTGCATGCCGGCCTCCGGGAGCCGTTCGACGCCCAGGTACAGCACGTCAACCCCACCTGCGGCGACGAGGTGACGCTGCGGGTCTCCCTGAAAGACGCAGGCTGCGAGCCTGCCCTGGCTGACGTGTCCTACGAATCGCTCGGCTGCTCGATCAGCCAGGCCAGTGCGTCGGTGATGGCGGACATGATCCTCGGCAAGACAGTAGGAGAGGCGATGGCCATCAGCGACGAGTTCCTCAGGCTGATGCAGTCGCGCGGCGAGGCAGAGCCCGATGAGGACGTGCTGGGCGATGCCGTGGCCTTCGAGGGAGTCTCGAAGTACCCGGCACGCATCAAGTGCGCGCTGCTTCCGTGGATGGCGTGGAAGGACGCGACCGCCCGGGCGCTGAGCGCGCGCGACGGGGCCTCCGATGGCGACGATGCAGCGGGTGCAGGCCGCTCAGCGGGCACAGATAAGGACGAGGTGCAGGCATGACAGACCACAGTCCGGAGACGGCCGCTGAGCACGCTGAGGCCGTGCCTGCGGAGACTGGACTTAGCGGAGCAGAGGCTGCCGGCCCGATGGACATGTCGGGTGGCGTCGCGACCGCGACGGACCCGGAGCTCGAGGACCTGCTGGAGGCCTTGCGCGACGTCGTCGACCCGGAGCTTGGCGTCAACGTCGTCGATCTGGGCCTGGTCTACGGCGTCACCGTCGACCCGGACCGCACCGCGACCATCGACATGACACTGACGAGCGCGGCCTGCCCGCTCACCGACGTGATCGAGGACCAGACGCGGGTGGCGCTCGAGGGCCTGGTGCAGGACTTCCGCATCAACTGGGTTTGGCTGCCGCCGTGGGGTCCGGAGAAGATCACCGAGGACGGCCGCGAGCAGCTGCGCGCCCTCGGCTTCAACGTCTGAGACGGCGTCGGCGGAGCGCTCCGGTCGTGTCTGGCGCTGCGATCAGCGTGCTGCTGCGCCGGGCAGCCAGCCTGGCCGGATCGGTACCGGCCGCGGACCCGGCCACCAGCGTGCGAGCACCACTGCGCCGAGCCGGCCCAGCAGCTCATCACCCTCAGCAAGTGCCGTCATGCTCTGGTCCGCCAGATTCTCGGCAGCGGCCGCGTAGGCAATCGTGCCGCCGTCACCGGGCAGGTAGAGCAGGCCCGTCTCGACCCGCCGGCCGCTAGTCCAGCCGGCTTTGCTCGCGATGGCCGGGCCGTCAGGCCCGGGCGGGTCGTTGGGCTCGGCCACGCTGGTGAACGCCCGCGGGAACAGCGGATGCGACTGCTGATGCCGCAGCACGCCGATGATCTGGGCGCTGGCCTGCGCATCGACCACGCTCCCGGCCTCGAGCGCGGCCATGAGCCGGCAGAGTTCGGCCGGGCTCGCGGTCGCCAGCGGGCCGCTCGCCGCCGGCATGCGTACCTTCGTGGTCGTCTCCGGTAGCAACGGCGGGTCGAGACGCTGCGGCGTCATCAGGATGGGCCGGTTCAGCCGGATGCCGCCGAACCCGAGCTCCGCCAGGGCGGCCGTAACCGCCTCAGCGCCGCCACATAGGCCGATGAGCATGTTCGTCGCCGTATTGTCCGACAGCGTGATCATGAGCGTGACCAGGTCCGCCACGGTGGCTGTCAGGCCCGGCGTCAGCAGTGCGAGCACGCCTGATCCGCCAGTGCGGTCGCCAGCGGCGAGCTGGACTCCCCGACTGAGATCGAGCTCGCCGCGCCGGGACGCCAGCATGACCGCGCACAATATGCCCACCTTCACCGCACTCGCGGTGCCGACCGCCACGTCGGGTTTCCAGTACAGCTCCTGGCCGCTCTGCAGATGACGGGCCGCGAGGCCAAGGTGACCGCTGCAGTCCACGGCGACGGCCGCGATGGCAGCCTCGGCGCTAGCCTGGTCCAGGCCAGTCGGCGGAGTCACCTGCAGGCGCCCGGCCCGGCCAGTGCTCGTCCGGCCAGTGTGCCGGTGAATTCACCGGACCGGATCGCGGGCCGCCCGTTCACCAGGACATCGGTCACGCCGACGGCCAGCTGGTGCGGGCTCGCGAAGGTTGCCAGGTCGCGCACGGCCGCAGGATCGAACACCACCACGTCAGCAAAGCTGCCCTCGGTCAGCTCGCCGCGCCCGGCCAGGCCCAGGGTCTGCGCGGGCAGCGACGTCATCCGGCGGATGGCGTCGCTGAGGGTGAGCACGTTTTCGTCGCGGACGTAGTGTCCGAGCACCCGCGCGAAGCTGCCGTAAGCGCGCGGATGAGTCGGCGCGCGCAGGAAGACCCCCTCCGGTGCCATGGAGGTGCCGTCCGAGCAGATCGACACCCACGGCAGCCGCAGTTCGGTGCGCAGGTTGTCCTCGGACATCGAGAAGAAGGCTACGCCGATGCGCGACCGGTCCGACGAGATCAGGTCCATGGCGGCCGCCACCGGCTCGACGCCGCGGTCAGCGGCCACCTCTGTCAGCGTGCAGCCCTGGTACTTGCGGTTCTCCGGCCGCAGCGCATGCAGGATCAGGACGTCGTCGGCGGCGCTGACGTCGCCCCAGCGCTGACTCGCGGCCAGCTCGGCGGCGATCTCCGCGCGCACCTGCGGGTCCGTCAGCCGTTCGTAGAGCGCAGCCGGACCGCCCTCGTGGAAGCGGTCCGGAATAATCGTGGTCAGCCCGGTCGAGCTCGCGGTGTACGGGTAGACATCCGCGGTGATCGGCTCGCCGGCGTCTCGCGCGCCGGCCAGCAGGCCGACGGCCCCGTCGAGCTGATCCCAGTTCGCGTCTCCGGATGCCTTCAGGTGCCAGTGCTCGCCGCGCAGCCCGGCGTCCCGGCAGATCGTCAGGAACTCCTTCGTGGCGCGCACCAGGCCCGGACCCTCGTCTCGCACGTGGGAGGCGTACAGGCCGCCGTAACGAGCCGCGACCTCGCAGAGCGCGGTCAGCTCTGCAGTGCTGGCATAGCTGCCCGGCGGATAGATCAGCGACGAGCCGATGCCCAGAGCGCCGTCGGCCATCTCCTCGGCGACCAGAGCGCGCATCCGGTCGAGTTCCGGTTCGGTGGCCGGGCGGTCCGCGTAGCCGACAACGTTGACCCGGATCGTCTGCGCTCCGACGAGCGAGGCGACGTTCTGCGCGACCCCGCGCTGCTCGACGTGGTGGAGGTACTCCGACAGGCGCCGCCAGGTGACCTCGTACCCGAGGTCGCTGGCAGCGGCCCGCATGTCGGCCTGCATGGTGTCGGTCAGCGGGCCCATCGAGGTGCCCTCGCCGAAGATCTCCGTGGTCACGCCCTGGCTCAGCTCGCCCAGCGACCGGGGGTCGGCGAGGACGCTGTAGTACGAGTGGCTGAGGATGTTGATGAAGCCGGGGCACACGACTTTGCCCGTCGCGTCGATGACGTCCGCGTCGGCTGCCGCGAGCTCGCCGGGCGCTCCGACCGACGCGATGCGGTCGCCGGCGATGCCGACGTCCGCGGCGGTCATTCCGCCGCTGCCGTCGTGTACCTGACCGCCAGTGATGACGATGTCGAGCATCCGGCCTCCTTCTTCTGGAAACGGGCAGGTTGGTCAGCCCGGTACACCTGCCGTCGCGGCTAGCGGCGCTGCAGCCGTACCTCGAAGGCGTCGCGCAGACCGTCACCGAGCATGTTGAACGCCATGACCACCAGCAGGATCGCCAGGCCCGGCGGGTAGATCAGCCACCAGTCGCCGGCGTAGACATAGTCGATTCCCGTGGACAGCATGCCGCCCCAGTTGGCGGCGGGCGGGGCGATGCCGAGGCCGAGAAAGCTCAGGCTGGCCAGGGCCAGAATGGCGTCGGCGACCTGGAACGTGGCGTTCACCATGATCGTCCCGATGGTGTTCGGCACGATGTGCCGCATGACCATGCGCCGCCTGGTTCCGCCCATCGCGCGCACGGCCTGGACGAACTCGCGCGTGCGGAGGCTCAGCGTCTCCGCCCGCACCAACCGGGCCGGCACCAGCCACGCAACCAGGCCGATGACGAGGATCATCAGCGGCACGCTCGCGGTGAACACGGTGAACAGGTAGACCAGCAGGAAGAGCGTCGGAATCGCGAGCAGGCCGTCGACGATCCGCATCATGACGCCGTCGACGATCCCGCCCGCGAAGCCGGAGATCGCACCGTAGATCATGCCGATACCGGTCGCCACGACGGCGGCGGCGAGCCCGATCTCCAGCGAGGTCTGTCCGCCGAGCATCAGCCGCCCGAGCTCGTCATATCCCTCGTTGTCCGTGCCGAGCGGATGACCGGGGCCAGGCGGTCGCAGCGAGTCCGGCAGGTTCGTGCTGATCTGGTTGGTGTGGTAGAACAGCGGCCCCGCGAACGAAAACACCAGCATGACCACGATGATCACCAGGCCGGCGATGGCTGCCTTGTTCTGCCCCAGGGTCTGAGCGGCCAGCCGCAGCGGGTTGCCGAGTTCGGTGACCTCGCCGCCGCTGGGCGCGCTCAGCTCGGCCTCAGTGCCGGCCAGTGCCATGTCAGCCCCCTCCGTAGCGGATGCGCGGGTCGGCGACGGCATACAGCAAGTCAGCGAGCAGCGACCCGGCCACCGTGCCGAGGGCCACGATGATCGTGCAGCCCAGCAGCACCGGATAGTCCTGCGACAAGGCGGAGTTCCAGTACAGCAAGCCCATGCCGGGGTAGTTGAAGACCGACTCGGTGATCAGCGCTCCGCTGAGGATCCCCGGAAGGCTGAGCCCGACGAGCGTGATCAGCGGGGAGAGTGCGTTGCGGAAGATGTGCCGGAACAGCACCACCCGGCCGCTGGCGCCTTTCGCTTTCGCAGTGCGGACGAAATCCAGGGCCAGGTTGTCCAGCAGCGATGACCGCAGATAGCGGCTGAACGCCGCGATACTGCCCAGTGCCAGCGTCAGCACCGGCAGCACGAGCCCAGCCGGGTGCTCCAGGATCTGCACGGGGCCGCCCTGCGGAGCTGATGACGGGAACAGGTGCACCTTCACCGCGAGCAGCATGATGAGCATGAGTCCGAGCCAGAACGTCGGCATCGAGTAGAAGGCGAACGATGCTCCGGTCAGCGCATAGTCGACGGGGCGGTTGCGCCGTACCGCCTGCAGCGCGGCCAGCGGAATGGCGACCGCGAGCGCGACGACGACAGACAGCCCGACCAGGATCACAGTCGCGGGCAGGCGCTCGGCGAGAAGGGCGGCCACGGTCTGGTTCTGCTGGTAGGAGAAGCCCAGGTTGCCGTGCAGGAGCCGGCCGGCATACGCCAGGTATTGGACCGGCAGCGAGCGGTTGTAGCCGTTGGCGTGGTCAAACGCGACCAGCTGGGCGGTGCTGGCGTGCGGGCCGAGGATGGCCCGGGCAGGGTTGCCCGGCAGCAGGTGCGCCTCCAGGAAGGTGAGGAAGGAGACGATGACGACAACGACGATGCCCTGACCGATACGCCTGACCGAGTAGCCGATCACGCGGTTGCTCCGGCGCTCACCGGGCGTAAGACCAGTCTTCGGGGAAGGTGTCGCTGAAGGGATTGTCCTCGTCTGCGGTGAAGCCGCGGAGGTTCTTCAGCACCACGTAGTTGTCGCTCTGCTGCCACGGCATCCAGATCATCGGCAGCTGCTGCGCGATGTAGTTCTCGTAGGCGTAGAAGTAGCTGAGCTGCGGCTTGTACTCGGTGTCGTTGATCAGCGCATCCGCGGTGGCACTTGAGTAGTTACCCTGCCCGTTGGCGTCGGTGTTGAAGAACCCGTTGCCGGTCGGGTAGACGCCGAAGGTGCTGCCGCCGTACATGACGCCGTCCCAGTTGCAGGCCGCCTGGCTGGCGCTGCAGACGCCGGTGACGGCGGTGATCTGGTTGAACTGTCCCTCGCTGAGCCGGACGGTCACGCCGACCGACTTGGCAGCGGACTGGAACGCCTCCATCATCACGCTGTAGTCCGGATCGCCGCTCGCGTAGAGCACCCGGAAGCTCAGCTGCTTACCTGCCGGGATGCCCGCGCCGCAGTCGCCGGCGCCAGTGCCCGGACGGGCGCAGACGTCGGTGCCGCCTTTGCGGATCGTCCAGCCGTGGGTGCTCAGCAGGCTCAGCGCGGCGCTCGTGCTGAACGGGTACGGATTCGACCGTTCGTACGCTGTGGTGAACGGGCTGGAGGGCGCGAGCGGGACTGGTCCGTAGGACGGGGTCGCGTCACCGCTGTAGGCGTACTTCACGTCCTGCGGCTGGTTCACCAGGTGCTGGAGCGCTTGCCGGATGTAGAGCTGCCGGAAGAGCGGCCCGGCGCTCGGGCTGTTGA
>Ga0335074_10009236_pt1 | contig 13756 bp, 10 predicted proteins | sample Lox_Sample_23_FD_206715 | JGI IMG/M metagenome (GOLD analysis project Ga0335074, IMG submission 206715) | Soil microbial communities from Loxahatchee National Wildlife Refuge, Florida, United States - Lox_Sample_2.3 | ecosystem: Environmental > Terrestrial > Soil > Wetlands | place: USA...
CGCTGGTGGGAGGCCCGAGCGGCACTTCGTATGTTCCGGGGAACAGCTTGTCACTGGCGCAACAATCGGAAAACGGGTTGCCCGCGAACTACTATCAATATCTGGTTTCCGGAGGCGCGGGAGCCGCGGGATTGAAGGGGCACACACCCGACACGCGAATCTCGAATGCGGAAATGCTGCCGCCCGGACCATTTCAGTTGACGGGATCCGGCTTCTCCTACAACGACTATTCCGCGAGCCCGGTGCATCGCTTCTACCAAATGTGGCAACAGGAAGATTGCAGCGTCGACCGATCGTCTTATGAAGATCCGGCGGGGTGCGACAAAGCGCTGTTCTCGTGGGTGGAAGTGACGGAGGGTGCCGGGGCCAACGGCGTAGCGCCGCCCTCGAATTTCAGCACAGAATACTCGGCGAGCGCGGTCACCACGGGGGAAGGGTCGACAGCTCTGGGTTTTTACAACATGCAGAACGGCGATGCGCCGTACTTCAAGAGCCTGGCCGATAACTACGCGATGAGCGACAACTTCCACCAATCAGTGGCCGGGGGCACGGGCGCGAATCACATCATGCTGGGACACGGCGATGCGATCTGGTTCAGCGACGGCAACGGGAACGCGGCGACGCCGCCCAATCAGGAGATGGTTGCCACCGGCACGCCCAACGCGGGCACGGTGCAGGAAATCGAAAATCCGGCTCCGCTGGCGGGCACCAATAACTGGTACACCGAGGACGGTTATGGCGCAGGCTCTTACGGATCGCCGTCGTCCGGCGGAGGATCGTACACCGACTGCTCGGATGTGTCGCAGCCGGGTGTGGCGCCGATTGTGAATTATCTCCAGGCGCTGCCGCATCCGGTCAAGTCGAATTGCGAAACGGGTCACTACTACTTGCTGAACAATTACAACCCGGGCTACTTCGGCGACGGCAGCAACGCTTTCACCGACACCAACGCGAACAATACGGTGTTCACCATTCCGCCCTCGTCGGTGAAGAGCATCGGCGACACCATGCTCGCGGCCAATATCTCGTGGAAGTATTACGGCGATCAGTGGAACAACTATCTGACCGACAAGTACCAGCTCAACTACGCGGCCATGGGCGCGAACAGCGACGAATACTGCAACATCTGCAATCCGTTCCAGTACGATACGTCGATCATGGCAAACGCCGGCGTCCGCACGGCGCACATTCAGGACACGGCCAATCTGTATGCCGACATTCAGAACGTGGCGCTGCCCGCGGTTTCATTCGTAAAGCCCAGCGGGCTGGTGGATGGGCATCCGGCGTCCTCCAAGCTGATTCTGTTTGAAGGCTTCGTGCAAAAGATCGTGGACGCAGTGCAATCGGATCCAGAACTGTGGAACAGCACGGCGATCATGATCACCGAGGACGAGGGCGGCGGCTATTACGATTCCGGCTACATCCAGCCGCTCGATTACTTCGGCGATGGGACGCGCATTCCGTTCATGGTGGTTTCTCCGTTCACCAAGGCCGGACACATCTCGCACGATTACGGCGACCACGTGTCGGTGCTGAAGTTCATCGAGAGGAATTGGAACCTGAGCCCGGTGACGAGCCGCAGCCGGGACAATATGCCCAACCCGGTGGTCAGCCCGGCCAACCCCTACGTGCCGGACAACAGCCCGGCCATTACGGACCTGTTCGATCTGTTCGATTTCAGCGCGTCGAACGGACCGAACGACGGCTCGCCCGACGAGCGGCATCGACCGTAAGAAGCTCGCAAGCTGCCATTCAGGCGCCGAGGCCGGAGAGTACCGGTTTCGGCGCTTTTTGTTTTGGCCGGGCCGAAGCGCGTGTCACGATTCTGTTCATGGCAGTGCGGTTCCCGCAAGCCGCCGGCGCACCGCGAGTGATAGCATGTGAAACTACGCGAGGTGTCGAGATGCGAAATGCCAAGCTGCTTTTGCTGACAGCGATTCTGGCCGTTGCGCCGGGCTTATCCCAAAGGGGACTGGCGCAAATGGATCCATCGGGCGAGTGGGCGCCGCAGTTCGACGAGGATTTTCTGGAGCGCATCCCGGGGCCGGACATCGGCGATTATCTGGGGCTGCCGATCAACAACGCGGCGCGGCTGCGCGGCGACAGCTGGGACGCATCGCTGCTCACGCTGCCCGAGAATCAATGCCGCCCGCATCCATCGGACTACGCGTGGCGCGGGCCGGCGAATCTGCGGATCTGGAAGGAAATCGATCGGGAAACGCAGAAGCTGATCGCCTATCACACGCATATATCGTGGCAGGCGCCGGAGCGGACGATTTGGATGGACGGCCGCCCGCATCCACCGGCGGAAGCGGCGCATACGTGGCAAGGATTCTCCACCGGCAAGTGGGACGGCGACGTGCTTACGATCACCACCACGCACTTGAAAGAAGGCTGGATCCGGCGCAACGGCATTCCGCGCAGCGAGAACTCGACCATCACGGAGCACTTGTTCCGGCATGGCGATCATTTGACGGTGATGGTGATCATTAACGATCCCGATTATTTGACGGAGCCGTTCGTGCGAACGACGGATTTCGTGTACGACGCGCGGCAGAACATCGCGCCGTATCCGTGTGAGGCGGTGGTGGAGGTGCCGAGGCCGCGCGGCACGGTGCCGAATCATCTGCCGGGCGACAACAAGTTTCTAGCCGAGTTCGCAAATCGGTTTCATCTGCCGTTTGCGGCCACGCGCGGCGGCGCGGACACCATGTATCCCGAATACATGAAGACCATGAAGACTTTCCCCGCCAAGGAGGACGTTGCGGCCATCGTCGCGGCTACGGATGCGCCGCCCGCGGCGGAGCAGAACGCCATACGGCCGGCGGCGGAGAACGACGGCGAGGTTCATACGCAGCACGTGCAGGGCAATATCTACATGCTTTCGGGCGCAGGCGGGAACATCACGGTGCAAGCGAGCAAAGAGGGCGTGCTGGTGGTGGACACGGGACTGGCGAACATGGCCGATAAAGTAGTGGCGGCGATACGCAAGATCTCCGACGGGCCGATCCGCTACGTGGTGAACACGCACGTACATGCCGACCATACCGGGGGCAACGAAAAAATCGCGGGGCTGGGGAGCACGATCGTGGGCGGGAACGTGACGGGCGATATCGCGGATGCGGGCAAGGGCGCGAGCGTGATCGCGCATCAGACCATTCTGGACCGGATGAGCATGAAGGACGGCAACCAGGCGGCGTATCCCGCGGGCGCGTGGCCGACCGATACGTTCGCCGACGAGAAGGACTTTTACTTTAATGGTGAAGGAATTCGGGTAATTCATCAGCCTGCGGCACATACCGATGGCGATAGTTTCGTGTTTTTCCGGAAATCGGACGTGGTGAGCGCGGGTGATATTTTCGTTACTACCGGATATCCGATCATCGACCTGGCGCGCGGGGGTAGTTTGAACGGTATTATCGACGCGCTGAATCGGCTGATCGCGATCACCATTCCGGCTGGTAAGCAAGAAGGCGGCACCATGGTGATTCCGGGGCACGGGCGCCTGTGCGACCAGGCCGACGTGGTGTTTTACCAGGAGATGGTGACCATTCTGCGCGACCGGATCCAGGCGATGGTCAAGCAAGGGATGACGCTGGAGCAGGTGAAGGCGGCTCGGCCCACGCGCGATTACGATCCTGTCTACGGCGCAACCACGGGTTTCTGGACCACGGACAAATTCGTTGAGGCGGCTTACAAGAGCCTGGGCGGCAAGTAAGCTTATTTGGCGGCCTGGAGCCGCGATTCTGCGCTTTGGACCTGCGGGAGGTTGGGATCGGCATTGCGCCAGGCGTCGAGAAACGCACGATAGGCTTGGGCGGCTTCGGCGTGATTGCCCTCGCGATCCCAGGCCAGTGCGATGCCGTAAAGAGCGAAGCCGGATTTCGGACGCTCGTGAAGAGTTTTGCCGAATGTCTCGCGCGCGTCGGAATATTTTCCGGCGCGGATCAGGGCGAAGCCAAGCGATTCCGACTCAGGCCGCGAGTATTGCGGCGGCTCCGAATAGCCGAGATCATGCTCGGCAGCGATGGCCTGATCGAACAACTTCTGCATTCCGGCATGGTCGCCGCGATCGGCGGCGAGATTGGCGCGCAAGTCGAGCGAAGCGACGGCCAACAGCTTGACCACCTGGGCGCGGCCATTTTCCTGATCCAGCTTCTCGCGCGACACGCGCCAGAGCAACGCATCCAGAGCTTCCGATTGCCGATCGGCAGCGAGAAGATCGCCGGATTCGGCGGCCTTCATTCCGCGCGCGTAGGCGAGCAGGCCGTCGCGATAACCGCGCGCGGCGACGCTCATCTGGTCTTCCGGCATTCCAAAATTCAAAGGGTGGCCGATCACGTCGTCCCAGGCGCCGAACCGGATCGCCAGGCGCGCCGCGGAGCTGCCGATTTGCAGAATGTAGAATCCCGGATTGGTGGAGCCTTCGGGATCGTCGGCGGTACCTTTGAGCGTAGCCGCGTGCTCGAGGCCCTCTTTATAACGGCCGGCCTCGGCGCAATCGGCGATCAGATAGGCGAGATTATGCGCGTAATTCCAGTCGTCGCGAACGCTGACGTGCTCGCGGGCCATGTAGTCGCGATCGACGCGTTCGGCCTGGAGAAAAATCTCGCGCGCGCGTTCGTAATCGCCCAGCCGATAGAAGATGTGCCCGGGCATGTGGACCACATGGCCCGAGCCGGGTGCGAGCTTGCCCAGCTTTTCGGCGCTTTCGAGCGCCCATTCAGGATGATCGCCGCCTTCCACCGCATGAATCCAGTAATGATTCACCGCGGCGTTGTCGGGATAATCGCGCAGCAGATTTCGCAGTAGCGATTGTCCGTAGAGCGTGCCCGGGCGCGGATCGCCCTGGCTGTCGAAGCCGCCGCCGAGCGAGCCGGCGAGGAAGATCTTGGCCTGCAGATCGTCGGGATAATGGGCTTCGAGCGCTTCCATCTCCTTGATGTAGGCTTGCGTGGCCTCCTCGTCTTTTTTGGACTGCCGCTCGGTGTCGGCGCGGATGTAGCGCTGCTCGCGATCGGAGGCTTTGGGCGCGAGCTCGGAGGCGCGCGCGAGCTCCGTCTTGGCCTGCGCATCATCGCCCGAGAAATCGAGGGCCTGGAAAAGTCCCCAATGGCACATGGCGCAGTCGGGATCCAGGCGGACGGATTGTTCGAACGCGCGTGTGGCTTCGTAATCCCAGAAGCAGTGCAAGAGCGCAAGGCCTTGATCGAACCACTGCTGGGCTTCGAGCGACTTGGCGGTGATCGGAATGTGCGCCTGGCCGATGCCGTCCAGGTGCAGCGGCGGCGGGAGTTTCGCGAGATCGATCTTGGGCGGCGAGGGCGGGCCGTGCTGATGAGTTTGTGCCCCGACGAGTGCGGCGCCGAGGAAGACAGCGGTGAGCAGCTTCATGGTTAGGGTTTAGACGCGGCGGGCGCGGGAAGAATTCCCGGAATCTTGGATGGATCTTCCATGACGATCTTAAAGAGCTCGGCGTCGGGGATGCCCGCGATACGGCCCAGGATGATCCGAGCGGCTACGGCGTGATCGGTATCCCAGCGCGCGATTTCGGTGAGCGGGTCGAACGCATCGGTGCGCAAACGCGAGAGCAGTTGCGGGTCGCGGGAGGCGGTGAGGATCCAAAACAGTCCACTCGCTTTGTTGCGATCCGTCCAGGTGCCGGACCAAAGCATTTCGATGAAGGTATCGGGCGGGATCTGGCTCGCGACAGCGGGACCGGCCTGCGCCATTTCGAGGAGCGCGCGCGTGGCGTTGTTGCGGACGTCGTCATCGGGGTCGCGGGCGGCATGAACCAAAGCAGCGATCTGGCGCGGCGAGCGGGTCGCGAAGCCCAGGGCGTCGGCGGCGATGGCGCGCTGCTTGCCGTCAGAGGAAGATTCGAGGACGCGATAGAGCTGGTCTTCATGCTGCAATGCGTATTGCCGGAACGCCAGGGTGGCTTTGCGCGTCTCGGGGTCCTTCGGAAGACGGTACCCGGGCGAGGGCTGCTCCTCAGCCGCGTTGCCGTTGCGAACGGCGGCAAACAGCGCCTGGTCCATGTGTTCAGACAAGGCCGCGAGCTCGGGCGAGACCTGGAGCTGCTCCTTGGGTGCGGGATTCAGCGCGAAGGTGCGGCTGGACCCGCCTGCGAGCCCGATGTAGAGGAACATGTCGCCCTGCTGGTCGCAACAGGTCTTCGCGACATCCGTCGCGTCATTGCCGGTTACGCCTTTGACGGCGTTTCGAATGCGTTGATCGATTTCAGGCTGAATCGGGTCGCCCGCCTTGACCGGCAGGGCCTTGCGGACGGCTTCGACGTCGATGCCTTGATAGCCGAAGAATTCGATGTCGGCGATGCGATCGCGAGCGACCAGCGCGGACGCAGCCAGCAAAAGAAACGCCGGTCCGAGGCGCCGCATTCACTTGGCTTCGCAGGCGGACGGGCTCCACTTCGCGCCGTCTTTCTCCATCTTGAAGTGCGTGCTGGTGACGAAGTCCTGATAGAGATTGGCGGGATCGTGAACGATGGTCGTCACGATGAGCCAGGAATCGCCGTTGGGTTCGTTGGTGCGGTCGTAGTATTCGGTGAGCTCGGTGTCGGCGCTATAGGGGATGCCGTTCTTGCGCAGATAGCCGGGCTTCAAGTGCGTCGTGATGACTTTCAATGACCCGCCCTGAGGAGGCGCCTGGGCGGCGGCGCGGCCGCGCGGCGGAGGCCTGAGACCGTCCCACATGGCATCGGAATAGCCTTGCCAGCTCGCTGCTTCGCTACCGGGAACCTTCGCATTGAAGTGGAACAGGCGGGTTTGGGTGCCGGCGTCGGTTTCGATCTTGAGCGTATTGTCGTCGGCCCAGGTGATGTGCACTCGTCCGGGCACGCGCATGATGGCCGGCGCGCCGTAGGCTCTGCACTGGAGGCCCGCCGCGGTGTCTTTGTCAGGATCCCAGGTGTCGGCGAGCTTGCGGCCGGCAACGCTCAACGGAACGCTGGTGAAATCGCCTTTGGCGGGCGTGACCATGCGCCAGCGCCAATCTTCGGTGACCACCGAGACCCAGTATCCGGTGAGATCCTCAGGCGCGGCCTGCTTGCCGGGACGGGGGGCCTGGGGCGGCGGAGGGCCGAATTGCGCAAAGATACTCGCGGGGGCGAGCAGGAGCAGTCCGGCGACGGCGTTCTGAATCAGGAATCTTCGGGTCATTATTTAGTCTCCAGTTTGACGTCCACGCTACACGCGCTCGGGCTCCAGCCCTGGCCGTCGGGAATTTTCTTGAAGTCGGTGCTGGTGACGAACGGTTCGGTCAAATATTTCGGATCTTCCACGATGGTGGTCACGGTAAACCAGGTGTCGCCATTGCGCTCTTTGTGAAGATCATAATACTCCTTCAGCACGGTGTTCTCGCTGTAGGGAGGACCGTTTTTGCGCAGGTACCCGGCGAGCAGGTCGGTGGTGACCACTTCGAGCGATTTGCCGTGGGTGCCTTCGCGCGTGGCACCGAGGCCGAAGCCGGGAGTGCCGGAGCCGCGTACGGGGCGCTCCCAATTGGCGCGGGAGTATCCTTGCCAGCTACGCGCAGCGGATGGCGCGCCTGTTCCAGTGAAATGGAACAAGCGGGTCTGGGTTCCGGCATCGGTTTCGATCTTGAGCGTGTTCTCATCAGCCCAGGTGATGTGCAGGCGTCCGGGGACGCGCATGATGGCGGGCGCGCCGTAGGGTTTGCATTCTTCGCCCGACGCCTTATCCTTGGCGGGATCCCAGGCGTTGCCTACGCGGCGGCCCTCGGCATTGAGCGGGATGCTGGCGAAATCGCCGCGGATGGGCGTGACCATGCGCCAGCGCCAGTCCTCGGTGACGACCGAGACCCAATAGCCGGTGAAATCAACGGGCGCGGCGGCTTCGGCCGATTTCGGCGGCTGCGGCGGACCGCCCGGCCCTCCGATTCCGGGGCCCTGGGGCACGCCTTGGGCGAAAAGCGAGGCCACGCCGAGCGTCCCAAGAGCCAATAAGCCAGCAGCGCTGCGCATCATTTGGTCTCGCTCACCGGTTTCTGGCTGAGGCTTTTGTAGACGGCTTCGATGAAATTGTCTGTGGTCCAAAACCCGTTGGAAGAGCCGTATTCGGCGTCGTAGTCGAGCGTAGGTTTCGCGGCCTTAATCTGTTCGAGCGTCATGCCTTTGCGGATCATGTCGCGAAAGCGGTCGCGAATGATGGTGAGCATGTTGCGGTACTCGACCACGTCGGCTTCGTCGCACAGGCGGCCGTGGCCGGGGATCACGAGCGTACCGCCTTCCTGATATTTGGCCGGGACCGTGATTTCGATGATGCGGTTCAAGGCGTCGATTTCGCCCTGCACGCTGCCGCCGCGCGCGAGATCAATGATGGGGTAGCTCTGAGGCAGAAAGACATCGCCGGTCGAGAGCACGTCGGATTTGCGAAAGAACACCAGGCTATCGCCATCAGTGTGGGCGTTCGGGACATGATAAACCACCACCGCTTCGCCGTTGAAGTAGAAATCCTTGCTCGGCAGGAAATACTCGTCGTTGGGCCAATCGGCTTCGGGGACCTTGGGCTCGCCGGGAAGTGGGGTGGTCATGCGGTTGAGGACGTTCGATTGCGCAACGATGCGGGGCGGCCCGATCGATTCGCGCGTCATGCCGAGCTTCGAAATTTCTGCGTTGCCGCCGGTGTGGTCGGTATGGACGTGGGTGTTCACGATCCATCGCACCGGGCCAGATGACAGCTTGCGGATCTCCGCCATGGCCTTGGGCGCGAGCGGGGCGAAGCCGGTGTCGACCATCGCGATGCCGTCCTTGCCGATTTGCACGGTAATGTTGCCGCCATCGCCCATAAGGACGTAGACGTTGCCTTGGACGGGAGCGAGGGTCAATTGGCTATTGGCGGGGGACTGTGCCAGAAGACCGAGCGTCGCCATGAGTGGCGACGCGGCACGCAAGAGTGCGTGCGCAACGAGTCTCATTTGGAGCCTACGTTGCAGTCGAAGAGCGAAGTGCACTTGCAGTAACGCTCGCATTTGGCGGGCGGATGATAATCCGGCGCGATCTTTTTCTGATACTCCGGATACAGCGTTTCGGCGCCGCCGCGTGTGGCTTCATAGGGCAGGCCGTACCAACCGGCGAACTCGTGCAGATATTTGTTCTGGCCGGGCAGATGATTGGGGACCGTGCCTTCGGGGCGCGGGACCTCAGGCGCGTATTCGCATCCGAAGATGCCGATGTTCTGGCCGGGATCGATGAACCAGTTATCGCTCCGGACCAGAGGCTCGGTGAGGTAAACCGGGTCGTCGATCACGGTGATGACGGTCAAATAATCGCCGTGACGCACCCAGTGTTCGGTGAAGACGGCCTTATCGCTGCGCGGGACGCCGTTGCGGCGCATGTAATTGATCTTCAGATGCGTGGTGGTGATGTTGAGCATGTTGCCGTCCCACTCGCCGGTGGAGAAACCCTGCCAGGTGTGGGGCGCCCAATCGGGCGGATGCGGGCGGCCATCCATCCAGATGGTGCGCTCGCTGTCCCAGGCGAGCAGGTGAGTGTGGATGGCGATCAGCTTTTGGGAAGTGGGATCGATTTCCTGCCAGACGCGCAGATTGCCCAGGCCGCGCATGGAGTAATCTCCGCCATGCGGACGGCACTGGTATTCGGGGACGACGGAAATGCGGTCGGCGTCGTAGGTGTCGGCCGCCATGCGCGCGGCGGCGTTAATGGGAAGCTCGGTGTAATCGCCCAGCTCAGGACCGGGCAGCCGCTCGGGCCCGTCTTCGTGATAGAGCGGGGCCCATTCGCCGGTGAAATCCACTTGGGCGATGGCGGGAAGCGCGAGCAGGGCCAGGAAGACGACACTGCGAGCGACCCTACGGCGAGGTAGGTGATAGGGCATGGTAAATCAAAACCAGGGTGTCGGCACAAGTGCCGACACGGCACGCACGAGTGCGTGCGCCACAGCCTTACTGGACGACGCCCTTCCAGCTCCAGCCGTCCGACGGCCGCGTGATGCTTTGCATACGGATGCGATGGTCATCCGGATTGCGTCCCGGGTTACCGGTAATGACTACCACGTCGCCCGGCTTGAGCGATTCGCGCGTCACGCCATCGCGGCTCAACTGCCCGCCGGCGCCCCATTCCACCGCCCAGGTCTGCATCTCGCCCTTGTCGTCCGGAGCTTCCACATGCACAAAAGAGTGAGGATTGCGATACAGGAACTGGACCAGCTTGCCCTGAATCGTGATCTTCTGATCCTCGAAGTATGTGGCCGCAAATGAGTGATGAGCATAGACTTTTACTTGAGTGCTCACCACGGCTGCCGCCGCGACAACCAAGAACAACAGTGTTCGTTTCATATGTTTTCCTTTGCTTCTGCCTTCCCGCCTAAACTCCATAATATACGGTTCTTTCTCGACCTGCATGCAGCTTTACCTACCGCCCAGGCTCTTGTACACAGCAGCTACAAATTCGTCGGTGGTATTGAATCCCTTGTCGGCGCCGTAGCGCGCGTCGTAGTCCATGGTCGGCCGGGCCGCCTTGATCTGATCGAGCGTCATGCCCTTCTTGATGTCAGCCTGAATGCGATCGCGAATGATAGTAACCATATCACGATATTCGATCAATTCCCAGCGGTCGCACAGGCGTCCGTGGCCGGGGATGACGTAGGTGCCGCCCTCTTCGTCGTGTTTGGCGATGGCGAGGTCGAGCAAGTTGTTCAGGGCGTTGAGTTCGCCCTGGATGCTGCCGCCGCGGGCGATATCGATGAAGGGGTAGCCGGTGGTGACGAAAATGTCGCCAGTGGCGATGACATCGGAGTGGCGGAAATAGATGATGCTGTCGCCGTCGGTGTGGGCGGCCTTTTCGTGCGCGATGTCGACCGATTCGTCATTGAACCACAGCGTTTTGCGGTCGCCCAGGAACGTATCGGTGGGCCACGCGTCGGCCGGGGCCGCGGGCTGGTTGCCCGAAGCTGTACTCATGCGATCGAGCACGGCTTGATGCGCGATGATGGCCGCGCCCTTGGACGCATCGGCGATATCGCCCGTGACGTTCGCGCCGGTGATTGTGACGCCCGCCGCGCGGAGCTTTTCGTTGCCGCCGGTGTGATCGGGATGGACGTGCGTGTTGATGATGTATTGCAGGGGTTTGTCCGGCCACTGCTTGCGAATGGCGGCGATCAGCTTATCGGCGGTTTGCGCGAGCCCGGTGTCGACGAGCAAAATCCCCATGCTGCCCACTTGCGCCGCGACGTTACCTCCCGCGCCGACGATCATGTACACGTTGCCCTGCACCGGAAGAATGTGGATTTCGCCGTCGGTGGGATTGGGATTCTGCGCCATGTTCTTGGTGGGCATGGGCACGATCTCGTCCTTGGCGAACACGTTGGCAGGTGTGGCGGGCGGATCTTTGAGGACTTTCTCGAACTCGGGGTACATCGTCTCCGGGCCGCCCAGTGCCGCGACCAGCGGCAGGTGGTACATGTGCGCGTACTCGTCGATGAAGGGATTCTGGCCGGGGAGATAATTCGGCACCGCGCCCTTGGCCCTTCCTTCCACCTCTTCGACTTCTTCGCAGGGATAGAGCCAGTTTCCGCCGGCGTTGGGGTTGAGAAGGAAGTCCTGCGTCTTGATGAGCGGCTCGGTGAGATAAACCGGGTCGGTGACGATGCTGACGTGCGTGAGGTGATCGCCGTGGCGGATGAAATGCTCCACCAGCGTGGCCTGGTCGCTTTCCGGAAGGCCATCGCGCCGCACCCAGCCCTGTTTGATGTGCGTGGTGTAAACGGTGAGGATGCCGCCTTCCCACTTGCCGGTGGAGAAGCCCATCCAGGTGTGCACCGCCCATGGCGGAGGATGCGGGCGCCCGTCCATCCAGATGGTGCGGGTTTGCTCGTAAGTGCTGATGTAGTTCCTGATGGCGATGATTCTCTGCGATTGCGGATCTTTTTCATCCCAGAAGCGCATCTGCAGCGGGCCGCGATAAATGTACGGCGAGACGTGAACCTGGCACTGGTGCTCGGGCAGGGTGAGGCGCGAGGAGTTCCAGCTCTCCCCCCAGAGGCGCGAACCCTCGGTGATGGGAAGGCCGGAGTAATTGACCAGCTCGGGACCGGGAATGCGCTCCAGGAAATCCTCGTGCAGCAGCGGGTTCCAATTGCCCGAGAGGTCAAAGCCGGCGTCGGGGACGAACTCGCCCACCACGCCCTGGCCGGACGCGCAGGAGGCACCGAGAACGGCAAGAGTCAAAAAGATCGAACGGCACACACGGCCCATTTCACGCCCCTAGAAGAGTAAAGACACAAGTCGCGACGAACCCTCGCTCGTTGCATGCAACAGATTTGGCGTTGGTTTGAAGAATCAAGTTACGCACGCCGGATTGAATCCATCACCAAATGTAATAATCTCTCATCCGCGATGCCGCGCGCAAAGTCGAGGCTTCCGCTTAATTGGCGGTCGGGGTTTTGAGGGCGCTGTCGATTACGATGGTGTCGAGCGGGGCCTTGCGCTGCTCGAGCTTCAGACCCACCTGCCCGAGGGCATCGCCGATCGCCGAGGGGGAACTCGCGTCCAGTATCGCCTGGGCTTCCGGCGGAAGTTTCGCGCCGCGAATGACCGCGGAACGAAGCAGCATGGCCTGATAAACTTCCGGAGTGACATCGAGCGCGAAAGTATAGGCGCCGGTTAGCCCGGTCATGTCGACGATCTGGCGGTCGGAGTATCGTTCCAGATTCCTCGCAAATACCCACAGCGGCAGCTTCGCGACTTCAATCCGGTTGTCGCCGATCGAGAACGACGCTCCGCGCGCATACCTCACGCTGACGCCGTTGCCGATGGCGGCGATGGTGGCGACATTGGCCATTCCGATCGGCTCGTCATTGGTCTTATCTTCATTCGGATCGGGCGGCAACTCTTTCAGCTTCGGCGGACCTTTGGCAAGCACCAGCGCGAAAATCGCAAATTCTTTCTGCTCTTTGTGCAGCTTCACCTGGAACCTGTCGGCCAGCAGAGCCTGAAGCATTTCCGGAACCTGAGCCCTGGTGCTGCCTTCCGGAAGCGTGGCCTGAATATCGTAGCGCTCGGTGGCCGTCCAATCGGGGCCTGAGATCAAGGTCGCCTTGAACCTGTAGGCGGTGGCCAGATAGTCCCGGAGCGATAGCCCGACTCCCCGCACCTGCGCGCCGTCAAAATGAAGGCCGGCGGCAACCTGTCCGGGCCCGGGGTTGAAAGGCCGGACGGACGCCACATCGAACTGCGGAGACTGCGCGAGAAGCGGAGCGCTGAACAGGATCGCGAGAACAGCTTTTCGCATAAATTTCCCGTCGGATAATAATACTCTTTTGCTATGCTACGGTGCTGGAGGTGGGCATGAAAACGCTGGCTGTTGGCTTGTTGGCGGTTGGCTTTTTGACTACTGGGAAGGCGCAGACGCCGGCGGCGTTGCCGAAGGATATCGACCCGCAGTCATACTCGCGGCTGCCGAATGTTCAGCGCGATGACCTGAAGTCCGACGACGACAAACGCATCTACGACATGCTGGCGGGGGGCGAGGGGAAAACCGTGACGCCGACCGGTCCGGCGGCCATTTCGCTCCACAGCCCGAAGGCGGCGGAAGCGATCCAGATGCTGAACCAGTACTTGCGTTTTCATGGAGTGCTGAAGCCGCGCGATTACGAAGTGGCGATCCTGGTGACGGCGCGCGAATTCGATCAGCAATATGAATGGAGCGGGCACGAGATGGGCGCGCGCAACGCCAAAGTCCCGGACGCGGTGATTG
>Ga0335074_10009237_pt1 | contig 13755 bp, 16 predicted proteins | sample Lox_Sample_23_FD_206715 | JGI IMG/M metagenome (GOLD analysis project Ga0335074, IMG submission 206715) | Soil microbial communities from Loxahatchee National Wildlife Refuge, Florida, United States - Lox_Sample_2.3 | ecosystem: Environmental > Terrestrial > Soil > Wetlands | place: USA...
CAAGGCCAGCTGCCCGGTGCTGGCGGTCCACCCAAAGGCGAACGCGTCCCGGAAGGCCAGCCGCTGACCGCGACTCGCGCACTCGGTGGCGATGACCCGCCACGCGCGGCCGGCGAAGCCGGCCAGGTCGAAAGCTTCGTCGCCCTCGATGCAGGGAACGGCATGTCCACCGCCCAGGTTGAGCTCGGTCAGCACGACCCCTTGGCGATCGCGCACCGCCGCCATGAGCCCGATCAGCTTGCGCGCACCGCCACGCTTACCGGAATATCCAGGACACAATAGGAATCTAACTCCAGCGCGCGGAGTATCTCTGTTCCTTAGCACGCTGCTAACAGCGCTGCCCAAAAGGCATACGGCATCAAAACAGGCGGGGTTCCTCGCGCGGCACTATCCCGCTGAGCTCCGGCTAGCAAGATGAGTGAGCTGAATGAAATCCGTATGCCCGTGTTAGGGATCCGTTGTCGGCGGTAACAGGGCACGCCACAAGCGGGTTAACTCGATACGGAAGCTATCCAGCAGGAGGCGGGGGTATGGGGAGTACCGCCGGGGAAACCCGGCAGCCGTGGCGTGGAGCGCCGGGTCCGCAGGCTGACAACGGGAACGGCGGCCCGGCCCGGAGCCGGATCCTCGTTGTCGATGACGAAACCTCCCTGCTGCGCATCCTGGGCGCGAACCTGCGCCGGCGCGGCTACGGCGTCACGTTCGCGACAACCGGCCGTGAGGCGCTGGCGCAGGCCGCACACTGCCGGGCCGATGCGATCATCCTCGACCTCGGCCTGCCCGACATCAACGGCATGGAGGTGCTGGCCGGCGTCCGCTGCTGGACGACCGCGCCGATCATCGTGCTGTCCGCACGGACCGCGGAGATGCAGAAGGTGGCCGCACTCGATGCGGGCGCCAATGACTACGTGACCAAGCCATTCGGCATGGAAGAACTCATGGCCAGGTTGCGCGCGGCCCTGCGCAACGTGCGCCGGGGCGGTGACGAGCCGCTCGTCGAGACCGAGCACTTCACCATTGACCTGTCAGCCCAGCGCGTGCTGCGCGGTGGTCTCCCGGTCCCGCTGACCCGCACCGAGTGGCACATCATCCAGTTGCTGGCCCGCAACCCCGGCCGCCTCATCACCCACCAGCAGCTGCTCTCGGAGATCTGGGGACTGCAGAACGTCGCCAACAATTACATACGCGTCTTCCTGGTGACAATCCGCCGCAAGCTCGAGCCCGACCCGGCCCACCCGCGCTACTTCGTCACCGAGCCCGGCTGCGGCGTGCGGTTCCTGCCGGACGCACTTACTTCACGAAGTACCAGTTCTCGGGGTTGATGGACAACGTCGTGGATTGCGGCGCGACGCCCTTGAGGTTGTTGGCCACCTCAGTGAGCTGGTAGGCGGGGAACGGCTCGCCGAGGTAGATAAACACGACGACCGATACCGCGAGGAGAATGCCCTGGACGATGGTCATATCCTCTCCAGGCCCCAGATCAGCCCGAGCATCGCGGCAGCGAACAGCACTATCCCGATAGCCACAAGGAAGTCACCCATGGCCCGATCGTCGCTCCGGCCGTGGTGACCGCGCGGTGAACGACCCGGCCCTGGCGGTAGAAATCGGTGAACGAGCTCAGAGATCCTGGCGGATCAGAAAAGCCGCGCGCTCCGCTGTGATCATGACCGTCACGACCGGGTTGACCGACGGGATGGTGGGGAAGACCGACGCGTCGGCCACCCGCAGCCCCGGCACGCCGCGGACCCGCAGTTGCGGGTCAAGCACGGCCAGCCCGTCGTCCGGGGCGCCCATCCGGCAGGTTCCGCTGACGTGGTAGACGGTCTGGTGGGTGGCGCGGGCCAGGGCCGAGATGTCAGCGTCCGACGCCGCCTGCGGGCCGGGGAATACCTCGCGGCGCAGCTGAGCGGCCAACGGCTGCGACTCGCCGATCCGCCGGGCCGCGCGCACGGCGGCGACCAGGACCGCTTCATCGGCGCCGCCGGGGTCGGTGAAGTAGCGGTAGTCGATAGCCGGCCGCTCGTCCGGGTCGGCCCCGGCGATCCAGACACGGCCACGGCTGCGGGGCTTGGCCACGTTCGGCGCGATCGCCACGTAATACGGCGGCATCTGGACGCCATGAGCGACAACCTGGTCAACCCACGCTTCGACCGGGAAGTGCATGGTGATGTCCGGGTGCGCCGCGTCCGGCGTGAGGCGGACCAGGGCCCCGGCATCCCAGCCGCTGGCGCACACCCGCGACGGTGGCTCGGCGACCTCCCAGACGACGATGCCCTCGGCGTGATCCATCAGGTTCTCACCGACCCCCGGCAGGTCAACTCGGACGTCGACGCCCGCGGCCTCGAGGACGGCGGCCGGCCCGATGCCCGACAACTGGAGCAGGCGGGGCGAGTCGATGGCCCCGGCGCAGACCACCACCTCCCGCCGGGCCAGGATCTCCGAGGTCGCGCCGTCGCCGCCCTGGACCAGGACGCCGACTGCCCGGTTGCCGCCGTCCAGGATCAGCCGCAGCGCCCGGGTCCGCAGGAGCACGTGCAGGTTGGCGCACCGGCGCTGGGCGGGGTGCAGGTAGCAGATGGACGACGATGACCGCGTGTTGGTCTCCGGGCTATAGCCGACCTCGAAGAACCCGGTGCCGTCGATGACGTCCTCGTGGTTCCATGCGGACCGCACCGGCAGGCCCAGCGCCGAGCTCGCTGAGCTGATCACGCCGGCCACGAACGGGTTCTGGTCCTGCGGCGGCACCGGCGTGATCGGAGCCTGCAAACGCTCGTAATAGGGGTACACCGTGGCCGCGTCCCACCCGCGAGCCCCGAGGTCGACCCATTCCTGAAGGTCGGCGACCCGGGGTCGCCAGGAGATCATCGTGTTCCCGGTCGAGCAGCCGCCGAGGATCCGCAGCCGCGCCTGCCGGATACCGGAGTTGCCGCGCTCCTGGGGTACCGAGCGGTAGTCGAGGTCGTACTCGCCTTCCAGCATCTCCGCCCATCGGCGGAGCGAGCGGGCCCGCGGCTCGCGGGAGTCGCTGGGACCCCACTCCACCAGGCCGACCGAGACCGATGGGTCCTCGGCCAGCCGCGCGGCGACGATGCAGCCGGCCGTGCCGCCCCCGACCACGAGGTAGTCGAATTCGGTCACCGGAACCCCTAGGCCGGCGGGTAGCCGACCAGCAGCATGCCGTGGCAGTCCGTGTCCGTCGAGCGGTAGACGTGCGGGCCGTCCCCGCTGTACCGGGCGTAGTCGCCCGGGCCGAGCGTGAGCGGATCACCGACCGGGCCGACCGTGATCGTCCCTTCGTGCACGAACACCCGCTCGACGACACCGTTGCCGTGCGGGCTGCCCAGGTGCTCGGTCCTGGCCGGCAGGAACATGGCGAATACCTCGACCAGGCCGCCGCGCTCTACCCGGTCCAGCAGCCGCAGGTCGAGTTTCCCGCCTTGCGTGGATCCGAGCACCCGTGCACCCTGCTGGGCCCGGACGACCACGGTGGTGGTTTCGCTCCGGTCTTCGAGAAGATCACTGAACGCTACGCCGAGTCCCAGGGCCAGCGACCACAGGGTCTCGATCGTCGGGTTGCCCCGGCCCTGTTCCAGGTTGGCCAGCGTGGCTTTCGCCACGTCCGCGCGGGTCGCGAGGGTGGCCAGCGACATCCGGCGGGCCGTCCGGAGCCGGCGCAGGTTGGCCGCGATGACCTCCCCCACGTCAGCGAAAGCCTGTTCCGGGCCTTGACTCTCCATGCCAATGAACTATATCAATGGTCTAACAAAGTAGTACGCCGTGCTTCGGGGTCCGCGTGGCGCGGCTCGGGTTCCGGCTGGTCAGGGTGACAGGATGAACACGGCTTTCGATCCGGCGGCGATCGCCGCGGACGCCGTGGTGCTGGCTGAGCTGGATGGCGGCACCGGCCGCGAGCGGGTACGCATCGACTGGCTGCTGCGGCGCCTGGACGGGGCACCCGGCAGCCGGCACGTCGATGGCGCCGGCAATCTGGTCTGGACGTTCGGCCCACCGCCGTACCGCCTGGCCGTGCTCGTTCACGTCGATGATGTGTTCGGCGAGGCCACGGTGCGGGGCGTCGCCCAGCAGGACGGCTGGCTGGCCGGCCCGGGGATCGGCGATAACGCCATCGCGGTCGCGACCGCCGTCGCCGTCGCCGAGCACGGCCTCGCTGAGCAGAGCCCGGCCGGTCCCGCGGTGCCGGGAGCGCTGCCGGTGGCCATCGTCTTCACCGTCGGCGAGGAGGGGCTCGGCGGCCTGCGCGGCGCACGCCACGCATGCCGCGAGCTGGCCCCCGAGGCGGTGCTGGCCCTGGAGGGTCACGGCTGCGACCGCATCTTCACCGACGCGGTTGGGTCGTTGCGCGTGCAGATCACGGTGACCGGTCCCGGCGGGCACTCGTGGTGGGACCGTGGCCGGCCCAGCGCCGCGCACGGGCTGGTCCGGCTGCTGCACGAGATGATCGCGTCAGCTCCGGCCCGCCGGCCGGTCAACGTCGGCCTGATCGACGGCGGAACGGGAGTCAACGCGATCGCCGCCCGGGCCAGCGCGACCGTGGAGTGGCGCTCGACCGATCAGGCCGAACTCGACCGTCAGGTGGCCCGGCTGGCCGCCCTCGAGGCCGGCGCGGGCCTGCGGCTGTCGGTGGAGCGCCTCGACAGCCGGCCAGCCGGCTCGGTCCCGGCCACCCATCCCCTCGTCGCCGCGATCCAGCGCGCCCGCCGCTCGGTCGGCCTGCCCGCCACCACCGCGGACGGCTCGACCGACGCGAACGCGGCGCTCGCCGCCGGCATACCAGCGGTCGCCCTCGGCTGCTGCCAGGGCGAGAACATGCACGCCCCGACCGAGCGGATCCGCGCCGACTCCATCGTCACCGGCGCCAGGCAACTGCGCGCTGTCCTCCAGGAGGTCCTGGAACCCCTCGTGCCGCGAGGAACTGATCAGAACACCGGAAGCTGAGGAACGAAAGTGCTGCGAACCGGCAAGGACTACATCGAGTCGCTGCGCGACGGCCGGGAGGTGTGGATTGACGGTGAACGGGTCAGCGACGTCCCGACGCACCCGGCCTTCGCGCCCATGGTCAACCGGCGCGCGCGGATTTACGACCTTGGCCACGAGGCCGACACCGCCGGCCTGCTGACCTACGCCGACCGGGATTCGGCCGAGCGCTGCGCCACCACCTCGCGCCCGCCGCGCACCCGCGATGACTGGCGGGCCAAGCGGGCCTCGGTCGACGTCATCCTGGACGAGGCCGGCGGCGTGGTCACCCGGGTTGGTGACGAGACGGTCGGCGAGATGTGGTCGCTGTTCGACGGGCAGGACGTTCTGAACGAGATCAACCCGGCGTTCTCGGCCAACATCGCCAGTCACGTCCGGCGCGCGCAGCTGCTCGACCCGTTCCACGTCTCGGCCAACACCGACCCGAAGGGCGACCGTTCGGTCCGGCCGCAAGACCAGGATCCGGACGTGCTGCTGCACGTGGTCGGTGAGACCGGCAACGGCATCGTGGTGCGCGGGGCCAAGTTCGAGACCGCGGCGGCCTACGCCAACCAGGCGTTCGTCAAGCCGACCATCGGCGACTGGAACAACGAGGTCCTCAGCGATTACGCGGTCGGCTTCCTGGCCGACATGGGCGCGCCGGGCATCAAGCACATCTGCCGGTCGGCCTTCGCCGCCGGGCGCAGCCCCGACGACTACCCGCTGACCAGCCAGTACGACGAGATCGACACGATGATCGTCTTCGACAACGTCGAGATCCCGTGGGAGAACGTCTTCTTCTACCGGCACACCAAGGCGGCCGCGTTCATCCGCGCGACCCTGCACCGGTACAGCATCTTCCCGTACGTCCAGCGTTATGGCCGGTTCGCCGACTTCCTGCTCGGCGTCGCCTACGCCAGCGCCAGGTCGACCGGGGTCACCATGCACCAGGGGGTGCGGGAGAAGATCGCGCAGATCGCGTGCTACCGCGAGGGCATCAACGCGCACCTGACCGCGGCGATCGAGCTCGCCGAGCCCAGCCCGGGCGGGCTGCTCATGCCCAACCAGCCGATGATGTACGCCGCCCGGGTGTTCGCGTCCACCCAGCTGCCGTCGGTCATGCACCTGGTCCGGGATCTGTGCGGCTGCCAGGTCAGCCTGATGCCCAGCAAGGCCATGTTCGACAGCCCCGAGGCCGGCGAGTGGCTGCGCAAGTACTTCACGATCGGCGAGATCCCGGCCGAAGAGCGGCGCAAGCTCTTCGCGCTGGCTCGCGACCTGCTCAACTCCGACTACGCCGGGCACCGGCTGACGTTCCAGCTCTTCGCGCAGTCACCGCCGTTCTCGCACCTGCTGGCCGTCTACAACAACTACGACTTCACCGGCCCGCTCGACGTGGTGGCCCGGTACTCCGACGTCGCCAACAGGGTGCGAAAGTGAAGGGGGCAGGGGAGGTGGGTGGGGAGCCCATTACCGTCGGCGGTCACCTGCGGATCCGGCCGTTCAACACCGCCGGCAGCTATCCGGAGCAGCGGCTCGACAACGACCTGTGCCAGGCGGTGGTGGCCGGCAACACCATTTACCTGCGCGGCCAGGTGCCGCAGGATCTGGACACCGGCGAGAGCGTCCACATCGGGAGCCCGGCCGGCCAGGCCGAGCAGGTGATGACCAACGTGGAGACGCTGCTCGCGGAGGCCGGCGCTTCCGTCGAGCACGTGGTGAGCTGCACCGTCTACCTGACCGACATCCGGCACCGCGAGCCGGTGTATCGCGTGCTCGGCCGGCGGCTCAAGGGCGTCTATCCGGTGTTCACCGGCCTGGTCGTGTCCGCGCTGGCCCGGCCGGAATGGCTGGTCGAGGTCACCGTGGTGGCGGTCCGGCCATGACGTTCTCGCTGGTGGGCTGGTGCGAGCGCACGGGCGCGGTCGGCGCCGTGATCGCCTCGGCGAGCATTGCGGTCGCGGCCCGGTGCCCGGCGGTCCGGGCGGGCGTTGGGGCGGTGTGCAGTCAGAGCACAACCGACCCCCGGCTGCGCGGCGAGCTGCTGGACGCGATGGCCAGCGGCGCGGCGGCCGGCGACGCGCTCGCGGCTCTCACCGGCCGCGCAACGGACATCGCGTACCGGCAGCTGGCCGTGGTCGACGCGGCCGGCGGCGCGGCGAGCTACTCCGGCGAGCTGGCGCTGGGCGAGGCCACGGACGTCTGCGCCGCGGGCGCCGCCGCCGCCGGCAACCTGCTGGCCGACCGTGGCGTGCCCGCGGCCATGCTGGCCGCCTTTCAGGACCGGGCCGGCGACGACCTCGGCACCCGGCTCATCGCCGCCCTGCAGGCCGGGCTGGCCGCGGGCGGCGAGGTCTCCCCCGTGCGCTCGGCCGGGTTGGTGATCGCGCAGGCGCAGCCCTGGCCAGTCACCGACCTGCGGGTCGACTGGCACGACGACCCGGTCGGCCAGCTCACCGGGCTCTGGCCGATGTGGCAGCCGCTGGCCGCGTCCTACGTCGACCGCGCGCTGCGCCCGTCCGAGATGGCCGGGTTATGCGCGGCCTGGCGGCGAGGACCGCGGTGGTCACCGGAGGCGGATCCGGCGCAGCCCTGCCCGAGCCGATCTACGGACCGGTCCAGCGGCGCCTAGCGGAACTGGCCGGGGTCACCGGCGTGGTCCTGTGCGCTGGCACCTTTCCCGAGCTGGATGGCGGACAGCTCTTCAACACCGCCGTCGTCTACGGGCCAGCGGGCAACCTGCTGCTCCGCCACCGCAAGGTGCAGCCCGAGGTCTTCCGGCCCGGGGACACGGTCACGACCGGTGACGTCGCCGGGATCGGCCGCGTGGGCCTGTGCGTGTGCTTCGACGGCGACTTCCCCGAGACCGCACGCGCCCTGCGCGTGGCCGGTGCCGACCTGGTGCTGCACCCCTCGGCCTACGAGGCCGCCGCGGAACGCTGGTGGGACACCATCTACCCGGCTCAGGCGCTGTGCAACGGCCAGTGGTGGATCTCGGCCAATCAGCACGGCGGCGGGCCGGCCGACCGCATGCTCGGCGGCAGCCGCGTGATCGCTCCCGACGGCCGGACCGTGGCCGCCGCGCCGCGGCACCGCGACCTGGTCACGGCACCCGAATTGCTGGTCGTCGACCTCGCTGTCGACGACGAACTGGCCGCCTCGGCCGCCTCGGCCGGAATGCTCTGGTCGGCCGCAGCCCCAACCCCAGTCCTCTCCTCACCCCCGCCGGCCCGAATGACGGAGGAAATCTCATGAGCCAGACCGAGCCTGCGGCGCTGGAGCGCCGCACCATCGACATCATCCCGCTGGAAGAACGCCACGGGAAACCACGCGACCTGTTCACGATCTGGTTCAGCTCGAACATCATGCCGCTGACCTTTGTGACCGGCGCTCTCGCCCCGGCGGTCTTCGGCCTGAGCTTCTGGTGGAGCCTGATCGCGATTGTGCTGGGCAATGTCGTCGGCGCGCTGTTCATGGCGCTGCACTCGGCCCAGGGACCACGGCTCGGCGTGCCCCAGATGATCCAGAGCCGCGCGCAGTTCGGCTACCTCGGCGCGCTGGTCGTCGTCCTGGTCGCGGTGGTCATGTACGTCGGCTTCTTCGCATCCAACCTGGTGCTCGGGGGCCAGTCGATAAACCAGCTGGCCAGCGGCGTCAGCGTGGACTGGGGCATCGTCATCTGCGCCCTGGTCAGCCTGGTGATCACGATTTTCGGCTACGACATGATCCACTCCGTGAACCGGTGGGCCGTCGTCCTGTTCGGCGGCGTCATGATCCTCAGCCTGATCTTCATGGCCGGGGTGCACGGCCTGCCGGCCAACTTCCTGTCGACCGGCCACTTCACCGGCGGCGGCTTCCTGTCGGCCGTGTCGCTCGGCGTGCTGTGGCAGATCGCGTACGCACCGTACGTCTCGGACTACTCGCGTTACATGGCCCCCAACAACGAGGCAGGCTCCACCTTCTGGATGTCGTACTGGGGAACCGTCCTGGGCAGCGTCCTGCCCATGCTGCTCGGCGTCGTGGTGGGCGTGGCGTCAACGAACCCCAACCAGATCGGCGAGCTGCGCATCCTCAGCGGAGGCATCGGCTGGCTCGTCATGATCATCTTCGCGCTCGGGATCATGGACACCAACTCGATCAACCTGTACGGCGGGGTGCTCTGCTCGATCACGACCGGGCAGACTTTCGCCCGCCGCTGGATACCGGGCGCGCGGGTGCGCGCGATCCTCTCGGTCGCCATCGTGGCCCTGTCCCTGGGGCTGGCCATCGGCCTGCAGTCGAACTTCCTCACCAACTACACCAACTTCATCTTGCTGCTGCTGTACGTCCTGATCCCGTGGACCGCGATCAACCTGGTGGACTACTACCTGATCCGCCACGGCCAGTACGACGTCGAAGCGTTCTTCGACCCCAGCGGCGGGCCGTACGGGCGCGTCGGCTGGATCGGGGTCAGCGCCTACCTCATCGGCATCCTGGTCGAGGTCCCGTTTATGTCGACCACGTTGTGGACCGGCCCGGCGGCCAAGGCCATGAACGGGACGGACCTGTCGTGGATCGTAGGCCTGGTCATAACCGTGCCGCTGTACTACCTGCTGGCCACCCGCCTCGTCACCCGGCGGCCGGCCGCATCACCGCAGCCCGCGCGCCCCTGACGGGGCGCTCAGCGTGTAGCCGGCCGCCCACAGGTCGTCCGGACCGGACCCGCCGATCGCGTTCAGCACCCCCGAGGCCCCGGCGGGCAGGCTGACGCCCGCGGCGATCGGCCAATTCGTGCCGTCCCAGTGCTCGACCAGGGGGTGACCTACCGCGTTCTCGTCGTCACTTCTCATGTCTGCGGCAGCCGGGTCAAAGACCGGCAATGCCGTACACGGGCCAGCTCAGCGGCCGGTTCAATTAGGCTGCGGGGGTGATCGACTGGTCGACGGTGGCGTCGCTCGCGACCGCTGGGGGGACCCTGGTGCTGGCGGTGGCGACCTTCGCCTCCATCCGGTCGGCGAACCGCTCGGCGCGGACCGCGGATCGCGCCGCCCGCACGGCCGAGCGGTCGCTGCTCGCGGCGCAGCGCCCGCTGCTGGTGAGCTCGCGGCTGCAAGATCCCAAGCAGAAGATCCAGTACCCGGAAGGGGTATGGCTGACGGCCGACGGCGGCACGGCCGCGTTCGAGATCACCGACAAGGTGGTGTACCTGGCGGTCTCGGTCCGGAACGTCGGAACCGGCCTGGGTGTGCTGCACGGCTGGCATCTGCGGGTCGGGCTGGAGACCGAGCGGGCGCATCCGCCGCTCGAGGAGTTCACGACCCAGAACCTGGACATATTCGTGGCGCCCGGCGACATCGGCCTGTGGCTGGGCGCCCTGCGCGACCCGGCCGCCGATATCTTCCCGGCGGTGTCCGGCGCGGTCGAGAAGGGCGAAACCCTGCTGCTGCACCTGGTCTATGGCGACTTCGAGGGCGGACAGCGGGTCATCACCCAGTTCTCGCTGCGCCACCTGACCGAGCGCTGGCTCACGCAGACGACCAGGCACTTCAACGTGGACCGGCCCGATCCTCGCTAGCTCGGGCCTGCGCCTGCAGGCCGTTCAGGGTGAGCGGCGGTACAGCTCAGTCAGCAGGGCGACGGCGGCATGCGTGGAGAGATGCGGGTCGTGCCGCCGCCAGATCATCTGGACGGTGATCAGCGGGGCGTCCCGCAGCGGCCGGAAGGCAACGCCGTCCCGCCGGTACTGGGCGATGGTGCCCTCGGGGGTGATCCCGACGCCGCCGCCGGCCATCCGGTGACCGCGACCGCGGTGGGCCGGCGGCCACGGCCGGCCTGCTGTGCTCGGCGATTCCGATGGTCGCCGACCTGCTGGCGCTGCGGCGGGTCCCGGCCCGGTTCTACGGCGTGTTCATGAGCGTCAACCCGGTCTTCGCCGCACTGACCGGCCTGGTGGTCCTGGGCCAATCGCTGGCCTGGCTCGACTGGCTCGCAATCGCCGCCATTATGACCGCCAACGTCGTCGGCCTCAGCACCGGAGCTCGCGCGCAGCCGTCAGGCTCCGTGGCGGAAGGTGGCCGTGCACCCGCCGTCGACGGTCACGATCGAACCCGTCATGAACGACGCGTCGTCCGAGGCCAGGAACGTCGCCACGCGGGCCACTTCCTGCGCCTGGGCCTGGCGGCCGATGGGCTGCAAGGCGGCGTTCGCCTCCCGGCGGGCCTGGGCGGCGGCATGCTCGGCCGGCGGAAGCGATGCCCGGTGGCCGCCCATGTCGGTGTCGATGTACCCGGGGCAGATGGCGTTGACGCGAAGACCGTCAGGGCTGTAGTCGACGGCCAGCTGCCGGGTGAGGTTGACGATGCCGCCCTTGGAGGCACAGTACGACGGGGCCAGCGGCGCGCCGATCATGCCGTAGGTGGAGGCAATGTTGATCATGGCGCTTCGCGGCTGCCGCAGGAGGTGCGGGATGGCCGCCCTGGCACACAGGAAGGTCCCGCGCAGGTTGACGGCGATTGTCCGGTCCCAGGCGTCGATGTCGAGCTCATGGAGGCGACGTGAGCCGCCGGAGATGCCGGCGTCGTTGACCAGCACGTCGAGTCGTCCGAAGTCAGCGACGGCGCCGTCGGCCAGGGCGGCGACCTGTTCGGCATCGGCCACGTCGCATGGCCTGAAAGACGCCTTGCCGCCTGCGCTCAGGACGTCCTCAGCTGTCCGCTGCCCGCCATCGATGTTCGTGTCGCCGATGGCGACGGTCGCGCCTGCGGCCGCCATGTCGAGGGCGATGGCCCGCCCGATACCGGTCGCCCCGCCGGTCAGGAGCACCACGCGGTCGTTCAGTGAGGGCATGCGTCCCCGCCTCCTCGTTCTCGTTGATCACTCGTGGATGTTACTGGTACCGGCTGACGATGCCCGCGTCGTGGGCCAGCAGCCCAGCCTGGGTACGGTTGTCGAGCCCGAGTTTGTCGAGCATCCGGGACACGTAGCCCTTTACCGTTGCCTCGGAGAGGTAGAGCCGGGCCGCGATCTGGGCGTTGGACAGTCCCTCGCCCAGACCGCCGAGCACCTCCACTTCGCGCTCGGTCAGCGAGCTGACCAGCTTGCGGGCACGTTCCCGGGCCGGCTGGCTGTCGGCGGACGCCGCGATCAGCCGCCGGGCGGCGGCGGGCGAAAGCACCGTGTGCCCCTCGGCCGCCACCCGCACCAGCCCGATCAGGTCCTCTGGCGGGGTGGACTTGACCAGGAATCCGGCCGCTCCGGCCCGCAGCGCGCGCAGCACGTACTGGTCAGCGTCGAAGGTGGTCAGCACCACCACGACCGGCGGATTGCCGAGCTTGCCGATCCGCTCGATCGCGGCGATCCCGTCCATCACCGGCATCCGCAGGTCCATGAGCACGACATCGGGCCTGCTGCGTACGACGGCTTCCACGCCCGCCGCGCCGTCGTGCGCTTCATCCACGATCTCGATGTCGGGCGCGGAGCCGAGGATCGTGCGCAGGTGCGCGCACACCATCGGCTCGTCGTCGACGACCACCACCCTGATCACGCTGAACGCACCGCCGCCTCAGCCGTCGGCACGTACGACGGCATCGTGGCTTCCACGCAGAACCCGCCGTCCGGCGTGCCGCTGGCGTGCAGCGTGCCGTGCATCAGTTCGATGCGCTGGCGCAGGCTGGCCAGGCCGAGCCCGGATCCGGTCGCGGCCAGGCCGTTGGCCTGAGGGACGGCCACCGCGGTGTTCCGGACGCTCAGCCGGACCTGCGACTCGTCGTAGCTGACCCGGACGTCCACCTGCGCGCCTGGCGCGTGCTTGCGGACATTTGTCAGCGCCTCGCGCACTATCCGGTAGGCGGTGCGCGCCACCACCGGGGAGGCAAGCGCGGGGTCACCCTCCTGGATCAGCTCCGCGGGAGTGCCGACGGCCGTCGATTCGGCGACCAGTTCGGCCAGGTCCGAGATGGACGGAGCCTGGTCATCCTCGGGCGCCGTTCGCAGGATGCCGACCAGGTCGCGCAGTTCGTCCAGCGCCTGGACGCCGGCCGCGCGAAGTTCCTCCGCCGCGTTCCGGGTGGCCTCGTCGGTCGCGGTGATGCCGAGCGCCCCTGCTTGCAGCACCATCAGGCTCACCCGGTGCGTCACGACGTCGTGCATCTCACCGGCCAGCCTGGCGCGTTCCTCCGACCTGGCCTGCTCAGCGAGCAGATACTGCTCCCGCTCGGCGCGTTCCGCGCGGTCCCGCAGCGCCTGCAGCACCTCCTCCCGGGCGCGGTAGTAGAGCGCGAGCAGCGGCCCGGCCGCCGTCCGCAACACGGCGGCCGTGATCACGCCCGCCGATGGGTCCCAGACCCTGGCCGCGATGAGGGTCATCGTGCCCACGGCCGCGAACGCGGCGCGCCGGTCCTTGCGGTAATAGAACGGCCCGTAGGCGGCCAGGATGGTTCCATAGGGCGCCCACAGGTTCCCGGCGTTCGCTGGTGTCAGGGCCCCGGCCGGAGAGATCAGCAACGACAGCGCGAGGGTGAATGCGGTCAGGACGGCGATGACGAGCATCGGCGCCCGCCGCCGGGCCACCAGCGATGCGTCCGCCAGCGCCTGAAGCACCAGCATGGCCCAGGCGAGCTTGCCCGGGTGCGACGGCCACCACGAGGCCCCGGCGAGCGTGACCGTGGTGTCGAGCAGCACGAAGAAGCACGCGAAAGCCACGTCCAGCGCGACGTTGTTCCGCCGTCCGCATGATCGGGTGCTCATGCGGATCACGCTATGTCATCGCACCCCGCTGCCCAGGCCGGCGATACCTTCGGCCGG
>Ga0335074_10009238_pt1 | contig 13755 bp, 14 predicted proteins | sample Lox_Sample_23_FD_206715 | JGI IMG/M metagenome (GOLD analysis project Ga0335074, IMG submission 206715) | Soil microbial communities from Loxahatchee National Wildlife Refuge, Florida, United States - Lox_Sample_2.3 | ecosystem: Environmental > Terrestrial > Soil > Wetlands | place: USA...
GCGTAGCTCTACCGGGTAGAAATCAGCCAGGCAGTCCGAGTTCTTATCAAGATGCCGGGGGTGCAAGCGTGGAGTTTGAAGTAATCATCGAGATCCCTAAGGGGCAGCGCAACAAGTACGAGATGGACCACAAGACAGGTCGTATCAGGCTAGACCGGATGTTGTTTACCTCGACACGCTATCCGGCAGATTACGGTTTCATTGAGGACACACTTGCTGATGACGGGGACCCGCTTGACGCGCTCGTGCTCCTCGAGGAACCCACGTTTCCCGGTTGCCAGATCCGCTGTCGCGCCATCGGCATGTTCCGGATGCGCGATGAGAAGGGCGCTGACGACAAGGTGCTCTGCGTGCCGGCGACAGACCCCCGGATGGCTCACTTGCGGGACATCACCGATGTCCCCGACTTTGACCAGCTGGAGATTCAGCACTTCTTTGAGGTGTACAAGGCGCTTGAGCCCGGCAAGGAAGTGGAGCCTTTCACCTGGGTAGGCGTCGAGGCGGCCGAGGCCGAGATAATTGCGTGCCGGCACCGGCTTGCCAGCAGTTCCGACCAGCAGCACCACGCGACCCCCGGGTGAGCGAACCGGGGATGGGCACCACATTGTTGTCGGCCCGGCTGTTGTCGGCCCGGAGGAGGGGTCATGGCTCACACTGATGACGTACTCGGTGAGACGCCGCTGTTTGAGGCGCTCAGTGAGGAAGACTCGACCGCGCTGCGATCGGGCATCATCGACGTCCAGCTGGACCGTGGTGAGCGGTTGTTCTCCGAGGGCGACGACGGCGACAAGCTGTACATCATTCTGACCGGCAAGATCAAACTAACTAAAGCAGCGCCGGACGGGCGGGAGAACCTGCTCAGCGTCCACGGGCCGGGCGAGATGTTCGGCGAGCTGTCGCTCTTCGACCCGATCCCGCGAACGTCCAGTGCTACCGCGGTGACGAGCGCGCGGCTGGCCGGCCTGGCTCACGACGATATGCGGGCCTGGCTCAGTACCCGGCCCGAGGTCGCCATGCACATGCTGCAGGCACTGGCCCAGCGGTTGCGCCGGATCAACGACGTCAAGGCCGACCTCGTCTTTACCGACGTGCCCGGCCGGGTGGCGAAGGCTCTGCTCGACCTCGCCGAGCGGTTCGGCGTGCAGACGCCAGAGGGCGTGCAGGTCAACCACGACCTCACCCAGGAGGAGCTCGCTCAGCTCGTCGGCGCGTCAAGAGAGACCGTCAACAAGGCGCTTGCCGACTTCACCGCTCGCGGCTGGATTCAGCTGGCAGCCAAGTCTGTCCTGGTCACCGACACCGACCGGCTACGCAAGCGAGCCCGGTGATCACACCGAGACCACCGGAGCCATCGCGAGCGGGCCGCGGCGAGTCAGCTCACCAGTTCACACCGGCGGGCAGCTCGCCATGGTCGTGGAGATAACGCAGTTGGGCCCGGACCGAGGACTGGGCGAACGGCCACAGCGCACGATCCACTGCGGCGTACACCCGCGGCACGATCTCGGCCGGCGTCCGGTCGCCTGCCGCCAGCGCGGCCCGGACCTCATCGAGCCGCTCATCCCGGTGCGTCAGGTAGAAATCCAGCACGCCCGCCGGATTAGCGAGCAACGGACCGTGCCCGGGCAGCAGCGCCGACAGGCCAGTCTCCTCGGTCAGCGCGCGCAGCCGCCGCAGTGAGTCCAGGTAGTCGCCGAGGCTGCCATCATCCGCGATGACCGCGGTACCCCGGCCGAGCACGGTGTCGCCAGTGAGGACGACGTTGTCCGCCGGCAGGTGCAGGCACACTGAGTCATCGGTGTGCCCTGGAGTCTCAATGACGCGCAGCTCGCAGCCGCTGCCGTCGAGTACGTCGCCGGCGGTCAGGCCCTCGGTGCCGAGGCGCTGCGACGGATCGACTGCTCGCACGGACGCGCCGGTCAGCGCCGCCAGCCGCGGAGCACCAGCCGAGTGATCGATGTGCCGGTGGGTGAGCACGATGCCGGCCACGCGCTGGCCCCGCTCCGCCACGACCGCACAGATCCGCTGCAGGTGACCCTCGTCGTCCGGGCCAGGATCGACCACGATGACCGCGGCGGAACCCGGCTCGGCGACAAGCCACGTGTTCGTTCCGTCCAGGGTCATCAGCGACGGGTTCGGCGCCAGCAGGCACCGCACCCGCTCGGTGCCCGAGCCGTCGATTCCGGCTCCGGCCTGCATCGGCGCTGGAGTTGTCATGCTGATCCGCCTGTCCCGATCGCATAATCGCTGAGGCCAGGCACGGTCAGCCAGACCGCGCCCTCACGCAGCTGCACCGCCGGGATGATGGGCGCGACCTGCCTCGGCCCGGTCAGCACCGTGTCCAGGTCGCCGCATTCAGCCAGCTCGGACAGCGTCACTGCGGTTGGCGGGAACAGCCTGATCTCACCCCGTTTCCCAGCCGATAGCGCGTCGCCCGGCGGCAACCATGCCACCTCGGCGGCCTCGCCGCCGACGTCTCTGGTGCGCTGTCCGGCGGGCAGCGCCGCGGCGAAGAACCGGGTGTCGAATCTGCGCGGTTCGATGACCGGGGTTATCCACCGCGACCACGGGCGCAGTAGGTCTGCACGAAGCACAAGTCCGCGGCGAGCGAGCAGTTCGGCGAGCGATACCGAGTGGTCGAGCAGCGCCTGCCGGTCAGCCTCCCACTCGTCGCTCGTGGTGTCGGCCACGACAGAGTCCGCTGACTCACCGGCCAGCAGGACGCCTGACTCCTCGAACGTCTCCCTGACCGCGGCGCAGACCAGCGCCCTGGCCATCGCTGGCGGCGCGTCGAAAACCCGGCCCCACTCGGTGGCATCCGGCCCCGCCCAGGCAACTTGCTCGTCGCTGTCCCGGGGGTCGACGGAGCCGCCGGGAAACACGTACGCTCCCGGCGCGAACGCCATCGTGCGCTTGCGCCGCAGCATGTAGACCTCAAGCCCGGTCGTGCGCTGCCGCAGCAGCATCACGGTCGCCGCATCACGCGGGACAGCCGGGGGCTGGTTGCCGTCCAAGATTTCCCGCGCAGTCTCGGCGAGCTCTCCCGGCAGCCGGATGGAGGCAGCCTGCGCTGAATCTTCCGCCACGTATGCCTCCTGCCCGGCGGGCCTAATCCCCGGCTTCGACGATGAGCTCGATCTCCACCGGGGCATCCAGCGGCAGTGCCGCGGTTCCCACCGCGCTGCGGGCATGCCTGCCCGCCTCGCCGAAGACCTCCAGCAGCAGCTCGCTGGCGCCGTTCACCACCTGCGGCTGCCCGGTGAAGTCTGGCGAGCTTGCCACGAAGCCGGTCAGCTTGACGATCCGCTTGATCGATGACAGGCCGCCGGCCACTGACGCCGCCGCGGCAAGCGCATTGAGCGCACACGTCCGCGCCAGCGCGGCGGCCTCAGCGGCGCCGACTTCCGCTCCGACCTTGCCGGCCGACACTAGCTGGCCGTCCACCATCGGCAGCTGCCCGGCCGTGTAGATCATCGAACCCGACCGGACCGCGGGCACGTACGCCGCCAGCGGCGCGACCACCGGCGGCAAGGTAAGCCCGAGCGCTGCCAGCCTCTCCTGCGGCCTAGATCCGGCCGGTACAGCCGAGCCGCTATCGGTCGAGCTCGGCTCGGTCATTCCTTGACCCGCTTGAGGTAGGCAACGAGCTGTTCCGGGTTCGGGCCAGGCACGACCGCGACGAGCTCCCAGCCGTCGTCGCCCCAGCCGTCCAGTATCTGCTTGGTTGCGTGCACCAGCAGCGGCACGGTCGCATACTCCCATTTGGCCATAGCCGAACCTTACAGGGGAGCCATCAGGCGCTGTCTACGTCGGCCGGCAGCCCGGACTACTCCTGCGAAGCTGTGCCTGCCGCCCCGGACTCGCCCGCATCCGACGCAGGACTGGTAGCGGAAGCAGTGCTGGCAGCGGACTGGTCGCCGTCGTGGTGACCGTCCCGGCTCGCCGGGTGGTGGACCGTCCCGATGTCGCCCTTCTCCTCCGGCGACAGCTCGGGAATCGCCGGCACGTCAGGGATATTGAGCGGCACGTCGGCAGGGTTCGCGATGGCCGCCGGGCCGGCCGCCTTCTCGATGGCCTCGCCAAGTGTGCCTGCGGCGATAGCCGTGTCGCCAAAGTCGGCCATCGACTCCGAGCTGGTCGCTTCGCTGGGGCTTCCGCTGGCCGGGGTGAACTTGTCGAAGAATCGCAACAGCTCGACCGGGATTGGCATGACCAGCGTGCTATTGCGTTCGCCGGCCACCTCGACCACCGTCTGCAGCAGCCGGAGCTGCAGCGCGGCCGGGTCTCGCGCCATCACGTTTGCGGCAGCTGCGAGCCGCTTAGACGCCTGGAATTCACCATCGGCGGTGATAATCCTGGCCCGCCGTTCCCGCTCGGCTTCGGCTTGGCGTGACATCGACCGCTTCATGCCCTCGGGGAGCGACACGTCCTTGATCTCGACGCTCTCCACCTTGACGCCCCACGGAATCTCGGTGCCTTCGTCGATGATCGCGGCCAGCCGCCGGTTGACCGTATCGCGCTCGGCAAGCAACTCGTCCATCTCGGACTGACCGATGATCGACCGCAGCGACGTCTGGGCACGCTGCGAAATCGCGTTCTGGTAGTTGAACACGTTGATCGAAGCCTTGATGGGGTCGACCACCCTGAAGTACACGACAGCGTCGACGCGGACGCTCACGTTATCCCTGGTGATGCCCTCCTGCGCAGGCACTCCCATCGCGATGATCTGCTTATTGACCTTGACCAGCTTGTCGCCGATCGGCCGGATCAGCGTCAGGCCCGGTCCGCGTACTCCCGGGAGCACCTTCCCGAATCTGAAGATGATCCCGTCCTCGTACTGCTGGACGGTCTTGATCGACTTGGCCGTGAGAATCGCCCCGACTACGACGACAATTGCGATGATGGCGAACAGCGCTTCCATCGGCCGGACACCTTCTTCCCCTGTGCCCGCAAGCAGCGGGCTCTTGCGACCCAGCCTAGTAACTTTCTCGCCAGGACCAAGGGCCTGGACATACCGGGCTTTCATCGCCTGACGCACGAGTCAGGATTCCGCCGGCCGCCTGCGCCACCTGCTCCGCTCGCACGGATAACCTCTCCAATCGTGGCTACGCGTGACACCGACTGGGATGGCGTGCGACTGCACGTTGTCACCGGCAAAGGCGGCACCGGCAAAACCACCGTGGCTGGCGCGCTCGCCCTTGCGCTTGCCGCCGACGGCCGCCGGGTGCTGCTGATGGAGGTCGAAGGCCGCCAGGGCATAGCACAGCTGTTCGACGTGCCACCCCTTCCGTACGCGGAACGGCGGATCGCCGTCGGGCCGGGGACGGACGCGCACCCGGGCGGCGATGTGTTCGCGCTGGTAGCCGACCCGGAATCGGCCCTGATCGAGTACCTGCAGATGTTCTACGGCCTCCGGCATGCCGGAACCGCGCTCGCCAAGCTCGGGGTGATGGATTTCGCCACCACCATTGCGCCCGGCCTGCGCGACGTGCTGCTCACTGGCAAAGCCGCGGAGGCAGTCAGGCGCAAGGACGGCAGCCGGGGGCGTACCTACGACGCAGTCGTGATGGACGCACCGCCCACCGGGCGGATCGGCCGCTTCCTCAACGTCAGTGCCGAGGTCTCGGATCTGGCCCGGGTAGGCCCGATCCGTGGTCATGCGGACACCGTGCAGCAGGTCATCCGCTCGCCTGAGACCGTCGTGCACTTCGTCACACTGCTGGAGGAGATGCCAGTGCAGGAAACCCTGGACGGCATCGCTGAGCTGCGGGCGCTCGGCGGCATCAGGCCTGGCGCTGTCATCGTGAACATGACCAGGCCGCTCGCGCTCCCGCCGCGCCAGCTTCAGGCTGCTGCCGCAGGCAAGCTCGATCAGGCCCAGCTGGCGATCGGGCTGAAGTCCGCTGGCCTGGACGACAGCCATGGCCTGGCCGGCGCACTCGCCGCCGAACTGGCTGAGCAGGCCAGAACCACGCTCGGCCAGGAGGAGCAGCAACAACGACTGAATACCACGGACCAGCCCTGCTACCGGCTGCCGTGGGTAAGCAGCGGCATCGACCTGGCGGGGCTGTACCGGCTGGCCGGGGCGCTGCGCGAGCAGAAGGCCGCATGATGACCGGACGGCCGTCACCTCATCTGGACGTCGACCGGCTGATCGATGACCGGCGGACCCGGATCGTTGTCTGCTGCGGCTCGGGCGGCGTCGGGAAGACGACCATAGCGGCTGCCATCGGGCTGCGAGCCGCTGAGCACGGCAGGCACGTCGTGGTGCTCACCGTGGATCCAGCCCGCAGGCTCGCCCAGTCGATGGGACTGACGTCGCTGGATAACACCCCGCGCCTGGTGCGCGGCGTCAAAGCGGGCACCCGCAAGGCCGGGAACGACGCCGAGGCGGCTGGCAGCCTGCACGCCATGATGCTGGATATGAAGCGAACCTTTGACGAGATTGTCGAGGCTCACGCAGATCCTGACCGCGCTGCACAGATCCTCGCGAACCCGTTCTACCAGTCGCTGTCATCCAGCTTCGCCGGCACGCAGGAGTACATGGCCATGGAGAAGCTCGGCCAGCTCCGCCGCGCCGACGAATGGGACCTCATCGTGGTGGACACTCCGCCCAGCCGGTCCGCCCTGGATTTCCTGGACGCTCCGCAGCGCCTCGCCCGGTTCCTCGACGGGAAGCTGCTGCGGCTGCTGACTGCTCCCGCCAAGGTCGGTGGCAGGGCTTACCTTCGCGCGCTCAATGCCGGATTCGGCGTCGTGACCGGAGTGCTGACGAAGATTCTCGGCACCCAGGTGCTCAGGGATGTCCAGACGTTCGTCAGCGCGCTGGACACGATGTTCGGCGGCTTCCGGGAGCGGGCTGATTACACCTATCAGCTACTGCGCGCGCCCGGCACGGCGTTCCTGGTGGTGGCTGCTCCGGAGGAGGACGCGTTGCGCGAGGCGTCGTACTTCGTCGAGCGGCTGGATACCGAGCGCATGCCGCTGGCCGGGCTGATACTCAATCGCGTCCAGCAGGTACCGGCGGCCCACCTGTCCGCGGCCAGGAGCCTGGCCGCCGCTGAGGTTCTGCAGGCCGGACTGCCCGCCGATACGGCTAGGCGCCATGCTGGCGCCGACGATGACGCGCCAGCACGGCAGCTGACGATCGCTGCGTTGCAACTGCATGCTGACCGGATGACTCAGGCAGCGGCTGAGCGCAGGATCGCTGGCGGCTTCACCGCCGCGCACCCGCTGGTTCCGGTCACCGAAATCCCGGCCCAGGCTGAGGACGTCCACGACCTCGAAGGCCTGCGCCGCATCGGTGAGTCTTTTGACGCTAACTAGCCAGTCAACCCGGCTCTGACGGCCTGTCTGGGCCGCGGCCGGGCGTTCAGCTCGTTCCCGGCCTGAAAGTCTTAGCTTGCGACGAGCTCATCCCCGGTGCGCTCGTAGTGGTTGCGCGCGTGCTCCAGCAGATCGCGCCAGGACGTGACGTCCGGCCGGCGGCGCAGTAGCGCACGGCGCTCACGCTCGGTCATCCCGCCCCAGACGCCGAACTCAATCCGGTTGTCCAAGGCGTCGGCCAGGCACTCTGTCCTGACCGGGCAGCCGCGGCAGATCAGCTTGGCCCGGTTCTGCGCCGCGCCCTGGACGAAGAGTTCGTCCGGGTCAGTTCCCTTGCACGCGGCACGCGCAGTCCAGTCCGTGATCCACATCTTGGTCCAGCTCCTCTGATCGTCACGCCCGCGGGGGGTTAATCACGCCCGGGTGGCGTTCAGTTGCGGTCCGGAGCCGACTCGGGGCGACAGGCTCCGGCGAGTGATGGTCGCGGAAGAGTAACTTACGGAAGTCCGGCGCGCAGCGCTAGTCCCCAGCCGACCCATTCCTGAATAGCCCGGTTGAGCTATAGAGGCGCAAGCAGCGACTGGCTACACTGCCCGGACTCGGTCCGATTCCCTGCGATGCGAGGAAACGGCTACTAATGGCACTCGGTCGGTGACGGTCAGCTACGTAGGCACGTGATCACGGGGCCGCGTTGGTCACGCCACGCGGACGGAACCGCAGCTCTGCCGGCTCGTCCTTGTGGCTGACAGTTGCTTTTGCAGCGTAGCCTGGGGCGCGTGCAAACCAGGGGGCGCCGCGCCGGCGCGTTGGTAGGCGGAACGATCCCACGACTCGTGCTGACGACGCTGGTGGCAGCATTGGTGCTCGCTGCCACCGCCCTTCCGTTCGTCGGCATCACCGGCATTGCTGTGCGTGACGCTGCCAATACATTTGACACACTCCAGGTCGGCAAGCTCGGGGCAGCACCACTGAGGTCGGTCGTTTACGACACTGAAGGCAAGCCGATCGCGTACTTCTACCCGGGCGACGTGTACCGGGTGCCGGTTACCTTCAGCCAGATCGCGCCGGTGATGCGCGCTGCGATCGTGGCGATCGAGGACGACACCTTCTACTCCCAGGGCGCACTGGACCCGCGCGGCACGCTGCGTGCGCTGGTCAGCACCGGGAGTGGCTCGCAACTCCAGGGCGCTTCGACGCTCGCCCAGCAGTACGTGAAGAACGTCAAGATCCTGCAGGCGGGCAGCAATCAGGTGGCGGCGCAGGAGGCCTACGCGCCCAACCTGCAGCGCAAGATCCAGCAACTGCGGCTCGCCGCTGCGGTCGAGCACGAGCTGTCTCCGGATCAGTTGCTGACGTCGTACCTCAACGTTGCCTTCTTCGATAACCATGCCTATGGCATCCAGGTCGCGGCGCGGACTTACTTCAGTAAGAACGCTTCTCAGCTGACGCTGCCCGAGGCGGCATTGCTGGCTGGCATCGTGCAGTCGCCGTCGGAGTATGACCCGTTCGCTAACCCGGCCGCGGCCCTGCAGCGACGGTCCGAGGTGCTCACCCGGATGTGGCAACTGCACTACGTGCCGAAATCAGAGGCGCTCGCCGCAGAGAAAACGCCGCTCGACTTGAAGCCATCGGCCACGCCGGTGAACGTCGGCTGCGCCAGTGCGGCCGTGGCCAAGTCCGCGTTCTTCTGCGACTACGTCAAGCACGTGCTGGAGCTCAACTACCCGTCGGTCTGGTCCGAGATGCAGAACTCTGGCGGGCTAGCCATCTACACCACGCTGAACATGAAGGACCAGCTAGCCGCCGACCGGGCCGTCGACTACGTCGAGCCACCGAACGACCCCGCGGTAAACCCGAACAACAATGCCGATACCGAAGTGCTGCTGCAGCCGGGAACTGGCGACGTACGAGCGATCGCAGTCAACCGGACTTACGGCCGGGGGCCCGGCGAGGACGAGATCGACTACGCGGTGAACGAGCAGTACGGCGGTGACCGGGACGGCGTGCAGACCGGGTCGTCCTCGAAGATCTTCACGCTGATCACAGCACTGAAGCAGGGCATTCCGTTCGGCCACACCATCAAGATCGAGAACCCGGAGTCGTTCCCTCCTTTCCTGAGCTGCTACGGCCGCTACGCCATCACCACCAAGCCCGTCTACGACGCCGAGGCCGCTTTCAAGGGCTCTGAGACCTGGCAGCTCAACGAGGCCACCGTCCAGTCGGTCAACAACTACTTCTACAACCTGGAAAACCAAGTGGGCCTGTGCAACGTGGTCAAGACCGCGGTGGACATGGGCATGACCCGGGCCGACGGTACGTCGCTGATGAAGTATGATCACGCGCTCGGCGATAACGGGCTGCCGGCCTATAACTACTCGAGCTTCACACTCGGATCGGTCGGAGTGTCGCCGATGAGCATGGCCGCGGCGTATGCATCCGTTGCGGCCCGCGGCTGGTATTGCAGCCCGCAGGCGATCACCAGGATCGAGGTCGCCGCCACTCACCAGCAGCTACCGGTGCGGAAGGCTAGCTGCCACCGGGACATGTCGCAGGGCGTCGCTGATGCCGCCAACTACATCCTGCAGGGCGTGCTGGATCAGCCCGGCGGGACCGCGGCCAACCGCGACATTCCGGGCCGCCACGTAGCGGGCAAGACCGGCACCGCGAACGATGGCTATTTCGCGGCGTTCGCCGGCTACACGCCGACACTCGCCTCGTACACGTCGGTGTTCAACCCGGTGAACCCGACCAGGTACGTAATGATCGGGTCAGGCTCCTGCTACCGGGACCTGTCCGGGCCGACCTGTCCAGGCCAGATGTACGGGGACAATGCACCAGCCGCGACCTGGGAGTACACGTTCCTGCACGTGCGACTCGGGGCCAACGTGCCGTTCGTCTACCCGCCGAGCTCGTACTTCAGCGAGGGGAACGGCTTGGGCGCTCCCCAGACGAGTGGCCAGAAGAAGCCCGGCAAGGGCGGCAAGGGCGGCGGTCCGGGCAACGGCGGGCCAGGCCACGGCGGTAGCCCGCCCACGCCTGGCCACTGAGCCAGCGACTGCGAACGAGGGCCAGGCTGGCTAGCCAGCCAGCCTGCTCCTGACCATGGCCGCCACCCTGCTGCCGTCGGCCCGGCCGGCAACCCGGGGCGTCACGACCTTCATCACCTGGCCCATCCCCGCTGGACCTGACGCGCCAGTCTCGGCGATCGCCGCTGCCACCAGGGCGGCAAGTTCGTCGTCGCTGAGCTGGGCAGGCAGGTAACCGGTCAGCACCTCCTCCTCGGCCCGCTCGGCCTCGGCCTGGTCACCGCGGCCGGCCTCGGCAAACGCTGTCGCGGCCTCGCGACGCCGTTTGGCCTCCCTGGTGAGGATCTTGGTTATCTCCTCGTCTGTCAGGTCATGGGCTGCATCGCCGGAGACTTCCTGGTTCGTTATGGCAGTCAAGGCCATCCGGAGAGTGCGCGTCCGCGTTTCATCGCGAGCCTTCATCGCGGCGGTGAGGTCGGTTCTCAGCTGGTCCTTCAGAGTCGGCATGGGACTATCCTGCCGCCTCCCGGGCCAGGTTCGCCTGCCGCCTCAGGGGCTTGGCTCGGCCACCGGCACTCGCGACGCTCGGGGTGCGGGCCGGTGCAGTGCGACGGACATGGCACCATGTGTGCATGCGAGCGCGAACCCTCCTCAAAGCTGGCCTTCTCGTTGGTGCCGCGGGCCTCGGTTATGCGTCCGTGATTGAGCGGAACTGGTTCGCCTTGCGCCAGTATGACGTGCCGGTGTTGCCGGCCGGCTCGCCGCCGCTGCGCATCCTGCACATTTCCGACGTTCATCTGACGCCCGGCCGTCACCGGCTGCTGTCGTGGCTGCGGTCGCTTGACGCACTCGAGCCCGACCTTGTTGTCAACACCGGCGATTCGATTGCGCATCAGCAGGCGGTACAGCCGTTCCTGGCGGCGCTGGGCCCCCTGCTTGACCGGCCCGGCGCGTTCGTGTTCGGCTCCAACGACCTCTACTCGCCCAGGATGAAGAACCCGCTGGCCTACTTGCGCGGACCTAGTTCCGGTGATCACGACCGGGATACGCCCGACTTGCCCTGGCGGGAACTTGGCGAGGGCATGGAAAGCGCGGGCTGGTTCGACGCGAACAACCGGCGGGGCCGCATCAAAGTCGGCGAGCATGACATCGAAGTGGCCGGGGTGCATGACTCGCACATCCGCCGCGACAGGTACGACGATGTGGCCGGTGCCGCCGACGCGTCCGCTGACTTGCGCCTCGGCCTCCTGCACTCGCCGGAGCCGGCCGTCCTGGACCGGTTCGCCGCCGATGGCTTCGATCTACTGCTGGCCGGCCATACGCACGGTGGTCAGGTCTGCATCCCCGGCTACGGAGCACTGGTGACGAACTGCGGGATTAGCACCGACATGGTCAGCGGCCTGCACCGCTACCCCGCCGCCGCCTCGGCGGCGCGGCCATGGCTGCACGTCTCGGCCGGGCTTGGGACTGCCCCGAGTGCCCCGGTTCGCTTCTCTTGCCGCCCGGAGGCTACGCTGCTCACGCTGGTACCCGGGATCAGCTAGACTTCTCGGGCGGTCAGCGGGGTGTAGCGCAGCTTGGCAGCGCGCTTCGTTCGGGACGAAGAGGCCGCCGGTTCAAATCCGGCCACCCCGACCCAGGTCAGAGGCTCGTTTCTCGTCATGAGGGACGGGCCTCCTTTGCGTTGTGCGCCAGACGTGCGCCAGAACGACGCTTCCAGGACTCGATGATCTTTCCGTGCGCATCCGGCGCGAGGGACGCGTAGCGCTGCGTCGTAGCGTAATCCTCGTGCCCCAGAAGCGCCTGGACGTCGTACAGCGGGACGCCGTCCTGCACCAGCCACGACGCGGCCGTGTGTCGCATGATCCGGGGCGGGAACCTGCGGATGCCGGCCGCTGTGATCGCGGGAGACCACACGCGGTTTCGGAAGTGCCCGTCGCTGACAGGGCCGCCCTCGGGTGCGGTGAACACCAGGGCATCCCTCGGTCGGCCGGTCATGAGCACTGACATGCACTTGAGAATGCCCGGCGGGACGGGCACGGTCCGATGCGACTTTTTCGACTTCGGCCACTGGCGCAGGCCCTGCCGGGTAATCACGTCGATGACCTGGATCTGCGACCGGAGCCAGTCGACCCGGTGACCATGCAAGCCGTAGATTTCTCCCGGCCTCAGCCCCACCTGCATGCCGAGCTCGGTGAGCGTCCGCCACTTAGGCCCGGCGAAGCGGCCTGCGCCCGGCTGCCCACCCACGGCAGGAAGATCTTCTAGACGCGACAGGCCCGCATGCCCCCGAGTGTCGGCATGCGGGCCCTGTGCCCCTTCCCCTACTTGGTACGGACCGTGAGGACCACGGTTGCGCTGGAGCCTGCCGCGTTGCTGGCGTGCATCCGTAGCTTGTAAGACGTCTTCCGCTTCAGGTGGCGGAACACCTCGCTGAGCCCCTTCGTGGTGAAGCTGTGGCCGTGCTTGTAGAGCAGGCCCGAATAGGAGGTTGCATGAGCCACGGCGGGCCAGCAGACACGCAGCACGGTTGCCGTGCGCGCCCCGCACTGGCGGGGCTTCGGCGCGGCCAGCTTCTTAATTGTCCAAATGAAGGATGCCGAGCCTGACGTGCCCGTGGTGTCAGTAGCAGTGACCTTCGCGCGGTAGCTCCCGGCGGTTCTCGGCGTTCCCGTGATGAGCCCTGTCGCGGCACTGACCGACAGGCCGGGTGGCAGGCCGGATGCCGCGTAAGAAGAGATCGACGCACCGGTACTCGACGCAGCGCGGATCTGCAGATGAACGGCGGCGCCTGCAGTGGTTGACTGGTTCCCGGGGCTAGTGACGGTGACCTTATCTACGGGAGGCGGCGTGCCGTAGGTAACGGTGAAAGCCCCGTCCGTGCCGAGCGCTCCTACGCCGTCAGCCTCCACGCCGTTCTGATACAGGTCGATCTGGTCAGTGTCGGCGCTGGAGTACCAGTCAGTGCCGGCGCTGGGAGTGCCGTAGATGGAATCGGTGTAGCTCACGCTGCCGAAGTCGGCAAGCGTCTGAACCGTGCAGCTCGTAGAGGTGCATAGCGCGGGGGCCTCGGTGATCACCTCCGCCGTCATGTCCTCGCCCGTGTAGCCCGAGGGCATATCGACGTCGCCGCTGAAGTACCAGCCCTGTGTCTCGTCGTCCAGGTACAGGTCATACTCAGCCGGGCTGATCTCGGTCACCTCAGAGACGATGGTGTCGCCAGGCTCGACCGGCACAGGATCATCCGTAGCGGTATAGACGATCTCCTCAGAAGGGGCCGGGTAGGTCTCGATCCAGGCGTACATGCTCAGGCTGCCGCTGATGCACTCGGCCGTGATGCCGTCCTGCTCGACGGTGTTATCGCCCCAGCCGTCAAGCCCCGCCCAGAAAGCGGCCATGGTGGTGT
>Ga0335074_10009239_pt1 | contig 13755 bp, 12 predicted proteins | sample Lox_Sample_23_FD_206715 | JGI IMG/M metagenome (GOLD analysis project Ga0335074, IMG submission 206715) | Soil microbial communities from Loxahatchee National Wildlife Refuge, Florida, United States - Lox_Sample_2.3 | ecosystem: Environmental > Terrestrial > Soil > Wetlands | place: USA...
AGAGCTCCCAGACCTTGTGCTGCGCCTGCGCCACCGCCATGCCGTAGCCCGGTACGACGATCACCGACTGCGCGTAGGCCAGCATCACCGCGACGTCGGCGGCCTCGATGGGCTTGAGGCTTCCATGAGTCTCTCCACCGCTGACCGCCGCGGTCTCGCCGAAGCCCGAGAACAGCACGTTGCCGAGCGAGCGGTTCATCGCCTTGGCCATGAGCTGCGTCAGCAGCGTGCCGGCGGAGCCGACGATCATGCCGGCGACGATCATGACCGCGTTGCCGACGGCGAAGCCCTCGAACGCGACCGCGAGGCCCGTGAAGGCGTTGTACAGGGAGATCACCACGGGCATGTCGGCGCCGCCGATCGGCAGCGTCATGGTGATGCCCAGCAGCAATGCCGCCGCGAAGAAGACCGACACCAGCGCCGCGCCCCCGTGCAACCCGGCGATCAGCAGCGCGCCGAGCACCAGCACCGCCAGGAGGATCAGCAGATTGAGAAAGTTCTGTCCGCCAAAGCGCAGCGAGCGCCTGATCAGGCCCTGCAGCTTGCCGAAGGCGATCATGCTGCCGCTGAAGGAGACCGCGCCGATGATCGCGCCGAGCACCGCGAGTGTGATCGCGGCGCTCTGCGGACGACCGCCGCGATACAGCTCGACGGCCGCGATACAGGCGGCGGCGCCGCCGCCCATGCCGTTGTACAGCGCGATCATCTGCGGCATGGCCGTCATCGCCACGCGCCGGCCGCTGACCCAGGCGATCACCCCGCCGATCACGATGGCGATGATGATCAGCGGATAGTTGCTCATGCCGGGGAAGAGGAAGGTCGCGAGCGTGGCGAGCACCATGCCCGCGCCGGCCCACAGGATGCCGCTGCGCGCGGTGACCGGAGAGCTCATGCGCTTCAGGCCCATGATGAACAGGAATGCGGTCACCAGGTAGCTCGCCTGGATCGCGCCCGCGGCGCTGATCGGTGCGCTCATCAGCGCCGCCCCTCGCCCTCGCGCCGCCCCTCGCCGGCACCCGGCGCGTCGGTGCCGCCCGCGGCGCGGCGGCGCGCGCCGCTGGCCTTGAACATCTCGAGCATGCGCTCGGTCACCGCATAGCCGCCGACCGCGTTGCCGGCGGCGAGCAGCACACCGACGAAGCCGATGCCCTTCTCGAGCGGAGTGCCGGCGGCGCCCAGCGCGGCCATCGCCCCGACCAGCACGATGCCGTGCACGAAGTTCGAGCCGGACATCAGCGGCGTATGCAGGATCACCGGCACGCGTGCGATCACCTCGTAGCCGGTGAAGGCGGCCAGCATGAATATGTATACTGCAACGATCCCGGTCATGATGCTGCCTCCACGAGCTTGCGTGTCGCCTCGTGCCGGATCGCACCGGCGTGGGTCAGGCAGGCCTGCGCATAGACCTCGTCCTGCCAGTCGATCACCAGCGCTGCCTGCTGCTGCCCCTGTGGGCGGGACAGTGCCGGCTTGAGAAAATTGTAGAGATTGCGCGCATACATCTCGCTGGCGTGGTATGCGAGCTGCGCGGGAAGATTGACCGGTCCGACGATCTGCACCCCCGCCTGCACCACGGTGCGCCCGGCCTGAGTGAGTTCGCAGTTGCCGCCGGACTCGGCGGCGATGTCCACGATCACCGCGCCGGCCTTCATGCGTGCGACGGCGGCGGCCGACACGATGCGCGGCGCGGTGCGGCCCGGCACGGCCGCGGTGGTGATGACCGCATCGGCCGCGGCGATGCGCGCGTCGAGCACCTCCTGCTGGCGCGAGCGCTCCTCGGCGGTGAGCTCGCGCGCGTAGCCACCGGTGCCTTCGGCCGATACGCCGGTGTCGATGAACTTTGCGCCGAGGGAGCGCACCTGCTCGCGCGTGGCGCTGCGCACGTCGTAGGCCTCGACCACCGCGCCCAGGCGCCTGGCGGTGGCGATGGCCTGCAGGCCGGCGACGCCGACGCCGATGATCAGCACCTGGGCGGGGCGGATGGTGCCCGCCGCGGTCGTGAGCATCGGCATGAAGCGCGCGAGCGTGTTGGCGGCGATCAGCACCGCCTTGTAGCCGGCGACCGCCGCCTGCGAGGACAGGGCGTCCATCGACTGCGCGCGCGAGATGCGCGGCACCAGCTCCATCGCGAAGCTGGTGATCTGCCGGTCGCGCAGCGCACGCACCTCGGCGGCGCGCGCGTGTGGCTGCATGAAGCCGATCACCACGGCGCCGGCTTTGAGTGCCTCGATGGTGCGCAGCTCCGGAGGCTGCACCGTCAGCAGCACATCGGCGGCGGCGCGCGCCGCGTCCGCGTCGGCGGCCCACTCGACCTGCCGATACAGGGCGTCGGGAAACTGCGCGGCGACGCCCGCGCCAGGCTCGATCAGCACGCGTGCGCCGGCGCCCACGAGCTTGTCGGCGATCTCGGGGACCAGACTGACACGCGCCTCCCCGGGCGCGCGCTCGGCGAGCACGCTGATCGTCACGGACATTGGCTTTACCTCACGGGGGCTGACAGGCGCTGCGATCGGTCGCGACCATCGCCGGCTGCGACCCGCGCGCCTGCGGTTGCCCGCGCCTCGGCGGACGACGCATGCCTGTGAGGTCGAGCACGGCCATCCTTATCATTGATTGAAGTATCGCACAATCTTGCCGTATCTTAACATCCCATGAGAGTCCAGCCCATGAGCGCACCGGCTGCGAGCGTACACGCCGCGGGCGCGCACGCCACCAGCGCCCAGAGCGTGAGCGCGCAGCTGCGGCCGGCGGACTTCGAGTTCGCCGACTTCACGCCGGTCGCGCCGCGCGCGGGCGCCGCGGGCCTCTCGCAGATGGTCCTGCGCACCGACGTCGCGGGCATGCCGCTCGAGTGGATCGACTATCGCGAGGCGGCGCGTCTCTACCATCAGGAGCAGGTGGCCTACACCTGCGGCTCGCTGCTCTACCGGCTGTACGGTGGAGTCAGTGCGCGTACCGGGCTGCGCACCGTGCTCGAGGTGAACTCCATCGTGGCCACGGTCGGGCACACCGGCAATCCGGGCAATACGCGGCGCGACTACGTGCCGCCGCTGAACAACGAGACGCTGTTCCGGCGCGACGCCTGTCTGTGCATGTACTGCGCCGGGCGTTTCCCGCCGCGCGAGCTGTCGCGCGATCACGTGCGGCCCTTCAGCCAGGGTGGCGAGGACGTGTGGACCAACGTGGTCACCGCCTGCCGCCGCTGCAACAACGCCAAGGCGTGGCGCACCCCCGAGCAGGCGAAGATGCAGCTGATCGCCGTGCCGTTCACCCCGACCTACGCGGAGTACATCTTCCTCAAGGGCCGGCGCGTGCTCGCCGACCAGATGGAGTACCTGCAGGCGCACTTTCCGCGCACCAGCCCGCTGCACGATCGCATCGCGCGCTGGCTGAGCTGAGCCGCGCCGGCCGCCGCCAGAGCGCACCGCGCCGTCAGTTCTTCGGCACCCACACCCGGCACCAGCCTCCGGCACTGACCAGCTCGCCGGGAAACAGATTGCAGGGGCGCCAGGGATCCCCCGGCTTGCCCTGCAGCTGCAGACAGGTGTCGCACCTCTGGCCGCTGCGGTAGGTCGGAAACTGCTTGACATCGACCGTCGAGGCGTCGCGGTGATAGGCGAGCGCCACGGCGTTGGGGTCGCTGGGATCGAGGTGCGGCAGCTCGGCCGCATGCGCCGGGCCGCATGCGTCCGCGACGCCGGCTGCGCCGAGCAGCAGCGCGAGCTGCTTCAATGCGGCGCGACGGGACAGAGGGTCGCTCATCAGTGGGGTCCTTGGTTGATTGCTGCGGATGTCTCGCGCCGGACGCAAGCCGCCCGCCGGCCTTGCGCGGGTCGGGGCCCGGAGCGGACGCATGATAGCGTGAATGCACCGTGCGTGAACGTCGAGACGAAGGCGACCGATTGCGTTATGCTGATCCTTCGAGTAGAGCTGGGGGCGATGCATGACGGCGCCGGGCGCACCGCTATGACCGCGGGTCGGGAGCCATCCGGCACGGACACATCCGGCACGGACATCAGCGCCGTGCTGCACGAGCAGCGCCGCTTTCCGCCCCCGGCCGAGTTCACCACGCGAGCCCGCCTGCGCGCCGCACAACTGGCGGCGCTGCACGAGCGCGCCCGCGAGGATTATGTGGGATTCTGGCGCGAGCTGGCCTCGAGCCAGCTGAACTGGCACCGGCCCTTCTCGCTCACCCTGGACGAGAGCCAGGCTCCCAACTACCGCTGGTTCTGCGACGGCGAGCTGAACGTGTCGCACGAATGCCTGGACGTGCAGATCATCGCCGGGCGCGGCGAGAAGGCCGCGATTGTCTTCGAGGCCGAAACCGGCGAGGTGCGGCGTCTGAGTTACCGGCAGCTGCACGCGCAGGTTTGCCGGCTGGCCAACGCCCTCAAGAGCCTCGGTGTGGGCGTGGGCGATCGCGTAGTGATCTACCTTCCCCTGGTCCCCGAGGCGATCGTGGCCATGCAGGCCTGCGCGCGCATCGGCGCCATCCACTCGGTGGTGTTCGGCGGCTTCTCGGCGCTGTCGCTGCGCGAGCGCATCGCCGATGCGGGTGCCTGCGTGCTCATCACCGCCGACGGCGGGCGGCGCGGCGGGGAGATCATCCCGCTCAAGGCCGCGGTCGACAGTGCGCTCGCCGAGCGCTGCGAGAGCGTGCGCAGCGTGCTCGTGCTGCGCCACGCCGGCAACCCGGTGGACATGCGGGCGGGGCGCGACCGCTGGTGGCACGAGCTGTGCGGTGAGCAGAGCCCGCACTGCGAGCCGCAGTGGCTGCCGGCCGAGCATCCGCTGTTTCTGCTGCACACCTCGGGCTCCACCGGTCGGCCCAAGGGCATCCAGCACTCCAGCGCCGGTTACCTGCTGAACGCCAAGCTCACCTGTCAGTGGGTGTTCGACCTGCGCGAGGACGATGTCTTCTGGTGCACCGCGGATGTCGGCTGGGTGACCGGCCACAGCTACGTTTGTTACGGCCCGCTCGCCAATGGCGCGACCGTGGTCCTCTACGAGGGCGCGCCGACCTATCCGGATGGCGGACGCTTCTGGAAGATCTGCCAGGATCACGGCGTGACCATCCTGTACACCGCGCCCACCGCGATCCGCGCGCTGATGCGGCTCGGGGATGCGATTCCCGCGCGCTATGATCTGTCGAGCCTGCGGCTGCTGGGCAGCGTCGGAGAGCCGATCAATCCCGAGGCCTGGATGTGGTACCACCGCGTGATCGGCGCGGCTCGCTGTCCGATCGTGGACACCTGGTGGCAGACCGAGACCGGCGCCATCATGATTTCCCCGGTCCCCGGCGTGACGACCACCAAGCCCGGCTCGTGCACGCTGCCGCTGCCCGGCATATTCGCCGAGATTCTCGATGAGCGCGGTGAGCCGGTGCGAGGAGCGGGAGTCGGCGGCTACCTGGTGATCACCAGGCCCTGGCCGTCGCTCGCGCGCACCATCTGGGGCGATAACCAGCGCTACATCGATACGTACTGGGGCAAGTTCGATGGGCGCTGCTACCTCGCCGGCGACGGTGCGTACCGCGATGCCGAGGGCTACTTCTGGATCGTCGGGCGCATCGATGATGTGCTGAACGTCTCGGGCCACCGCCTCGGCACCATGGAGATCGAGTCGGCGCTGGTGGCGCACGCGCGCGTGGCCGAGGCCGCCGTGGTGGGCCGGCCGCACGAGGTCAAGGGCGAAGGCATCCTGGCGTTCGTCGTGTGCCGCGGCGCCCGCCCCGGCGAGGCCGACGCCGCCAGGCTCGCCGAGGAGCTGCGCGGCTGGGTCGCCGCGCAGCTCAGTCCGATCGCGCGACCGGACGAGATCCGCTTCGCCGAGGCGCTGCCCAAGACGCGCTCGGGCAAGATCATGCGGCGGCTGCTGCGGGCCATCGGGCGCGGTGAGCCGCTCTCGCAGGATGTCTCGACGCTGGAGAATCCGGCGATCGTCGCGCAGCTGCGCGGCGAGCGGCACTCAGGCTGAGGTCTGCGCGCTCTCGCGTTCCGTGTCCTGCACCGCCGGCAGCAGCCACAGCAGCGTGCCCTCGGGCGCCGCGAGCAACGCACTGCCGCGCACGCTCAGGCCACGCGCCGCCTGCGCGCGGGGAAGGATGCCCAGTTCCCCGAGACGCGCGAGCGCGCCGGGCACGTCATGGCACTCGAACGCCAGGAACGGCGCATCGAAGCCGCCACGCGCATGAAAGGCGAGGTCCAGCTGATCGGCCGTGAGCGGCAGGTGCGGGTAGGGCGTCTCCTCCTCGGGCAGAGCGACCCAGCCGGCCCGCTCCCAGAAGGCGCGCGCCGGCGCGAAGTCCGACTGCGGCAGGCTCAGGTGCAGAAAGTATCCGCACAGCGAGCCGTGCACCCCCGACTCGGAAGGCGCGGGCGAGAAGGTGCGCGCTTCCTGCAGGCGCACGACGTTGCCTCCCGGATCGAGCAGCTGCAGATGATGCAGAGATTCATCACCGAAATGCAGGGTCTGCGGCTCCACGCCCGCGGCGCGCAGCGCCGCGAGCGCGCCCGCCAGTCCCGGCAGCACGAAGATCGGTGCGAGGCAGTCGGGCACCGCGGCCCCCTGGCCCGCGCCACGCGGCCCGGGCTGCGCGGGCTGCTCGTGCAGCGCCAGGTGGATGCGTCCGTCGCCGAGCACGCCGTAGCGGTGCGGCCAGGCGTCGCCGGTGAGCAGCTGGCGAAAGCCGAGCCGCTCGTAGAACTGCACGGAAGCCGCGATGTCGTGCGTGGGCAGCCCCAGCTCGAGGAAGCGGCCAAAGAGTGCGCTGCGGCTCATGGGGCGTGCGGACCGCGGCGCCTCAGGCCCAGTCGGCCGTCGCGCGCTCGACCAGTCGTGCGAGCATGCTGACGTGCCCCGCGCGCGTGTTGAGCGCCGGCACGTAGTCGAAGCGCTCGCCACCGGCCTTCAGGAAGGTGGCGCGCCCGACCAGCGCGATCTCCTCGAGCGTCTCGAGGCAGTCGGCGGCGAATCCCGGACAGATCAGGGTGACCGCGCGCACTTCACGCCGCGGCAGCTGATGCAGCACCTCGCTGGTGGCGGGCGTCAGCCAGCGCGCCGCTCCGAAGCGCGACTGGAAGCTCATGCTCCACTGCTGCGGGGAGAGCCCGAGCGCGCCGGCGAGCCGCTCGGCACTCTGCCGGCACTGCTCGGGGTAGTGATCGCCGCGCTCGGCGTAGCGCTGCGGTATGCCGTGAAAGGACATGAGCAGGTGGCCGCTGTGCCCGTGCGCACCCCAGTGCTCGCGCACGCTGTCGGCCAGGGCGCCGATGTAATCGGGCTCGCAGGCGTAGGCGGCGATGTGCCGCAGCTCCGGCAGGGTGCGCCAGCGTCTGAGCGCATGGGCCACCTGGTCGTACACCGCGCCGGTCGTCGTGCCGCTGCCCTGTGGGTATAGCGGCAGAACGATCAGTCGTTGCACGTCCGCGCCGCGCATGACCTCCAGCACCCGCTCGAGCTGCGGCGCAGAGTACAGGTACGCCAGCGCGACGCGCAGCCCCGGGCGGCTCGCCGCGAGCGCCTGCTCGAGCGCGGCACGCAGCTGCGCGCAGTTCACCAGCAGGGGCGAGCCCTCGCTCTGCCAGACCAGGCGGTAGCGCTGCGCGCTGCGTGCGGCGCGCAGCGGCAGCACCACGCCGTACAGCAACGGCAGCCACAGCGCCCGCGGCAGCTCGACGACGCGCGGATCGGACAGAAAGCGCGCCAGGAAGCGCCGCACCGCGCCGCTGCGCGGCGCGGCCGGCGAGCCGGTATTGACCAGGATCAATGCGCCGGCCGGCGCGGCGCCCGCCGAGCCAGCGAGGCCCGCCGAGCCGCTGATACCCGCCGAGCCGCTGATACCCGCCGAGCCGCTGATACCCGCCGAGCCGGTGGAGCCCGCCGAGCTGCCGGTCGATGAGGCCGGCCACGCCGTTGCGGCCATGGGGCTAACCGATGTGCTGCGCCAGAAACGCCTGGGTGCGCGCGCGCGCCAGCGTCGCGGCGGCGGCATCGTAGTACTGTGGCCGCGTGTCATTGTTGAAGCCGTGTCCGGCGGCGTACAGGTAGTACAGACCCTGGGGGAATGCCGCGCGGATGCGCTCCACGGCGGCGGGCGGGATCGAGGCGTCGCGCTCGCCGAAGTGCAGCAGGGTCGGGCAGGCGGGCGAGCGCTCCAGGTGATCGACGATGGCGGCGCCGTAGTAGCAGACGGCCGCGCCCAGCGGGATCTCCGCGGCCGCGAGCCATGCCAGCGTGCCGCCCCAGCAATAGCCGAGCACCGCCACCTTGCCCGAATGGCGCGCCACCGCGACGGAAGCGGAGATGTCCAGCAGCGATTTTGCCGCGGGAATCTGCTGGCGATAGCCGCGCGCGCGCTCGATCTCCTCGGGCGAGTTGCCCAGCACCAGGTCGCGCCGCAGGCGATCGAACAGCGCGGGGGCGAGGGCGAGGTAGCCCTCGGCGGCGTAGCTGTCGACGAGGCTGCGGATGTGTGCCGTGAGCCCGAAGATCTCCTGGATGACCACCACCGCACCGCGCACGTGTCCGACGGGACTGGCGATGTAGGCCTGGAAGGCGTGGCCATCGCGCGCCATGAGGGTCTCGAAGTGGCTCATGGGCGCTCCAGAATCGCGGCGACCGCCATGCCACCGGCGGTGCAGGCGGAGGCGAGGCCGCGCCGGGCGTGCGCATCGCCCGCCAGCAGCTTGGCGAGCGCTGCGAGGATACGTGCACCGGTGGCCGCGAACGGGTGGCCTATGGCCACGCTGCCACCCTTGACGTTGAGGAGCGCCGTGTCGATGCCGCCAAGAGGCGCGTCGCGCCCGAGCCGCTCGCGGCAATACTCGGCGGACTGCCAGGCCTTGAACAGGCACAGTGGCACCGCCGCGAACGCCTCGTGGATCTCGTAGTAGTCGAAATCCTGCAGCGTCAGTCCCGTGTCGGACAGGATCGCGGACACCGCGTAGGCTGGCGCCATCAACAGCCCCTCCTTTCCCGTGGCGAAATCCACCGCCCAGCTCTTGCCGGCGCGCAGATACGCCTGCACCGGCAGCCGGTGCGCGGCCGCCCACGCCTCCGAGGCTAGCAGCAGCGCCGAGGCGCCGTCAGTCAGCGGTGTGCTGTTGCCGGCCGTCAGCGTACCCGCCCCGCTGGTATCGAACACCGGCCTGAGCTTGGCGAGCTTCTCGAGCGAGGTGTCGGCGCGTACGTTGTTGTCGCTGCCCAGCCCGTGGTAGGGCACCACGAGGTCGGCGTAGAAGCCCTCGCGCCAGGCGGCGGCAGCCTTGACGTGGCTGTCGTACGCGAGCCGGTCCTGCTCCTCGCGGCTGATCTGCCAGCGTCTGGCCATGAGCTCGCAGCTCTGCCCCATCGACAATCCGGTGCGCGGCTCGACCACCGCGGGCAGCTGTGGCCGCAAATCGCGCGGCCGCAGCCTGAGCCAGGGTGCCAGGCGCGCGCCGAGGCTGCGGCCCCGGGCGCTTCGCAGCAGCAGGCGCTGAAACGACTTCGGATACAGCACCGGCGGGTCGCTCGCCACGTCGACACCGGCGGCGATGCCGGCATCGATCTGCCCGAGGGCGATCTTGTCGGCGACGAGCACGGCGGCCTCGAGGCTCGTGCCGCAGGCGCGCTGCAGGTCCAACCCGGGAGTGTGCGGGTCCAGCGCCGTGGACAGCAGCGCCTCGCGCGCGAGGTTGTAGTCCCTGGGGTACTTGATGACCGCTCCGGCAACGACATCGCCGAGCCGCTGGCCCTGCAGGCCGAAGCGCTCGACCACCGCGTCGAGGGCGGCCGTGAGCAGCTGCTGGTCATCGACATCGGCAAAGGCCGTGCCGGCGCGCGCGAACGCGGTGCGCACTCCGCCGATGATCGCCACCCGCCGCGTCGCATTGCCTATCAGCATCGGGTCTCCCGCACAATGCCCTAGAATGCCATGCCCGGCCGGGACGGTCACTTCTGCGGCCGGCGATGGCGGAGCCGGCCAGGGAGTCTGTCGGATGCGTGAGAGCGTCGACCGCGTCTATGAGCGTCGGGTCGCGGCTGTGATCAACAGCCGGGAGCAGCAGCTGCTGCGGGGGGGCCTGCGCGGCATCGAGCGTGAGTCGCTGCGCGTGACGGGCGAGGGGCGGCTCGCGCAGACGCCGCATCCGCGCACGCTCGGTTCGGCGCTCACCCACCCGCACATCACCACGGATTACTCGGAGGCGCTGCTCGAGCTGGTCACGCCGGCGCTGCCCGGCAATGGCCCGCTGATGCACTACCTGAACGACCTGCATCGCTTCGTGTACGCTCACCTCGGCGAGGAGGAGCTGCTGTGGGCCACATCGATGCCCTGCGATCTCAGCGGCGAGGCCGAGATCCCGATCGCGCGCTACGGCAGCTCGCACTACGGACGCATCAAGTCGATCTACCGCCACGGCCTGCTGATCCGCTACGGCGGCATGATGCAGGCGATCTCCGGGGTGCATTTCAATTACTCGCTGCCACGGGGTTTCTGGCCCATGTACGCCGATATCCGCCGCTCGCGCGACGCGGGCCAGGGGTTCGCGTCCGCGCGCTACTTCGAGCTGCTGCGTAACTACCGGCGTCACGGCTGGCTGGTGTCGTACCTGTTCGGTGCCTCACCGGCCATGTGCCGATCGTTTCTGCAGGGACAGCCCGACGGGCAGCTCGCCGCCCGCGGCGCCGATACGCTGGTCGGCGAGCACGCCACCTCGCTGCGCATGAGTGATCTGGGCTATCGCAACCGCAGCCAGTCGGCGGTTGCGGTGTCGGTCAACAGCCTCGAGGAATACCTGCGCGATCTGCGGCACGCCGTGCATACGCCGCATCCGCAATACGCGGCGCTGGGCGTAAAAGTGGCCGGGGAGTACCGGCAGCTGTCGGGCAACGTGCTGCAGATCGAGAACGAGTACTACAGCTACATCCGCCCCAAGCGCACCCTGCAGCCCGGCGAGCGCACCGCACACGCGCTCGCGCGCGGCGGAGTCGAATACGTCGAAGTGCGCGCGCTGGACAACAGCGCCTTCGACCCGGTGGGCGTCAATTCGCGCAAGCTGCACTTCCTCGAGGCGTTCCTGCAGCTGCTGCTGCTGAAGGACAGCCCGCCGATCGAGCCCGCCGAGGAGGCGGCGATCGAGCGCAATCATCTGCGCGTCGCGCGGCGCGGGCGCGAGCCGGGCCTGCAGCTCGAGCGCGACGCACGCTCCGTGCCGCTTGCGGTCTGGGCGGCGGAGCTGCTCGACGGCCTGCAGGCGGTGTGCGAGTGGCTGGACGGGGCGGACGCGGCAAGGCCGTATGCCGGCGCGCTGCGCGATCAGCTCGCCAAGCTGCAGGAGCCGGACCGCACGCCCTCGGCGCGCCTGCTCGCCGAGCTCGAGGAGCACGACGAGAGCTTTGCGGCCCTGGCGCTGCGCGTCTCGCGCCGCCACCGTGAGGAGCTCGCCGGCACGCCGGCGCACGATCCGGCACTCGCGCGCGAGCTGGCGCAGGAGGCACAGGACTCGCTGCGCGAGCTGGCGATGCTCGAGTCGCGTCAGAGCAGCGGTTTCGACCAGTATCTCGCGGCGTATCTGCACGATTGACGCGCCCCGATCGCGCCGCTGTGCGCTGCTGCGCGCCGCGGGCGGTGCGCGCGCACCATGAGCGGGCGGCCGGCATGTCGAGCGCGCTGCATTGGTGCCGGTGCCGCGTGCGGGCAGGCTGCGCGCACGCGGGCCGGCGGCGGCGAGCCGCGCATTTCAGGGCATTGGCCGGCGCGAGTCATCTGCAGGCGCCGTGGCGTGTCGCCGGACGCGTGGCACGAAAGCTGCACCCGCGCTTAGGCCGGGACAGGGAGCGCTCGCATGAAACTGGTTACCGCGATCATCAAACCCTTCAAGCTGGACGAGGTGCGCGCCGCGCTGGCGGAGCTCGGCGTCTCGGGCATGACGGTCACCGAGGTGAAGGGCTTCGGCCGGCAGCGTGGGCACACCGAGCTGTATCGCGGCGCCGAGTACGTCGTGGACTTCGTACCCAAGACGCGCGTGGAGGTGGCCGTGCGCTCGGAGCTGGCCGAGCAGGTGGTCGAGGCCATCGTCAAGGCCGCGCGCACCGGCAAGGTGGGCGACGGCAAGATCTTCATCAACGATATCTGGCGCGTCATCCGCATCCGCACCGGCGAGACCGACACCGCCGCCCTGTAGCCGTCAGTCGGCGGCGCGCCAGGTGCGCTGACCGCGGCTGATGCCCAGAGCGCCGCTGCGCACCACTTCGAGCAGCTCGGCGTGCCGCGCGAGCTCGTGCATCCACGCGTTGATCTCCGCCTCACTGCCGAGCAGCTCGACGATGAAGCAGTCGCTGGAGGGTTGCAGCACGCTGCCGCCGCAGCGCGCGACATAGCCGCGCACCGCGTCACGCCGCCCGGGATCCATGCGCAGCTTGAGCAACACCAGCTCGCGCTCGAAGTGTTCGCCGCCGGTCATGTCCTCGACGCTCACGACATCGATCAGCTTTTTGAGCTGGTTGGCAATCTGGTGGATGACGGCACCCGAGCCGCTGGTCACCAGCGTGAGGCGCGACACGGTCGGATCCTGCGTCGGCGCGACCGAGAGCGACTCGATGTTGTAGCCGCGGCTGGAGAACAGACCCGCCACACGCGTGAGTGCTCCGGCCTCGTTCTGCAGCAAAATGGCGATGATGTGTCGCATGGTGGCTGGCGTGTCGTGCCGCGCGCGCCAGCCAGAATAGCCAATCGGGGCCCGCCTCGGCTATGCTGAAAGACCGTATCCAGCGACCGCGCCCGACCGTCCCATGATCGCCAAGGCCGAAGAGCCTGAGCATCGCACCCATCCCCTCGCCGGCCAGGCCATCCCGGGTGCCCAGGCGGCCGTCCAGGTGCTCGCCGATGAGGGCGTGGAGGCGATCTTCGGCTACAGCGGCGGGGCGATCCTGCCGACCTATGACGCCATCTTCACCTATAACGAGCAGCAGAAACGCGCCGGCGGGCCGCAGGTACCGCTGATCGTTCCCGCCAACGAGCAGGGCGCGGGCTTCATGGCCGCGGGCTACGCGCGCTCCAGCGGCCGCGTGGGGGTGTGCATGGTCACTTCCGGCCCCGGGGCGACCAATACCGTCACCCCGGTGCGCGACTGCATGGCCGACTCGGTGCCGATCGTGGTGGTCTGCGGTCAGGTCGGCCGCGCGGCGATCGGCACCGACGCGTTTCAGGAGGCGCCCGTGGCGGCCCTGATGAGCGCGGTGGCCAAGCACGTCTTCCTGGTGACCGAGCCTGCGCGGCTGGAGGCGACGGTGCGGACCGCCTTCGAGGTGGCCCGCACCGGGCGGCCCGGACCGGTGGTCATCGATCTGCCCAAGGACGTACAGACTGCGCTGGTGCAGTTTCAGGGCGAGGGGCGCCTGCCGCTGCCGGGCTATCGCGCGCGACTGGCGGAGCTGACCGCCAGCCGCCTGGGTGAGAGCGCCGCCGGGGAGTTTCTCGAGTTGCTGGCGCGCGCGCGCCGCCCGCTCATCTACGCCGGTGGCGGGGTCATCAATGGTGAGGCCTCCCAGGCGCTGCGCGAGTTCGCGCACTTCTTCGGCGTGCCGGTGGTGACCACGCTCATGGGCATCGGCGCCATCGACACCACCGACGAGCTGTCGATGCGCATGCTGGGCATGCACGGCACGGCATTCGCCAACTACGCGGTCGAGGACTGCGACTTCCTGATCGCCGTGGGCGCGCGCTTCGATGATCGCGTGGCGGGCGACCCGCACAAGTTCGCCGCCCAGGCG
>Ga0335074_10009240_pt1 | contig 13755 bp, 8 predicted proteins | sample Lox_Sample_23_FD_206715 | JGI IMG/M metagenome (GOLD analysis project Ga0335074, IMG submission 206715) | Soil microbial communities from Loxahatchee National Wildlife Refuge, Florida, United States - Lox_Sample_2.3 | ecosystem: Environmental > Terrestrial > Soil > Wetlands | place: USA: Florida...
GTTCGATGCGCTGCTCGGTGAAAATCCGGCGAATATCCGTTAGCAGCATAACGCCGATATCTTGTGCATCCTGATCACGTTGATCGGCCAATGCCGTGAATGCGGCTCGGGCGCGGTCCGGCCAGTCTCCGCCGGCAATTTCAGCAATAGCAAAAAGCGGCCGCCAATTGTCGGCTAAACGGTTGTAAGCGCCGGGCGGCAAGGTCGGGGCGCAATCTTTAATACGCTGAAAATTATCCGCCGCGAAGCGTGAGAGTTTTCGCCGCAGGTTTTCTTTATGCTCCGTTTGCATTGAATCGAACCGCTGGCGCAGCTCGCCGGGTTTGGCGCGGAAAAGTCGAATAGAAATACATCGATCCTGTAATGTGCCAGGAATGGCGCTGATGCTGGAGATAACCGCCGGGATAAAAACGTCAAAGGCCCGCAGTTCGTTTTCATCGCCACCATCGCGGATCATACGCCTGCCGCGCTCATGTCCGGCGATCAGAACGCCACACAGATCGTCGTTATTGAAGAAAATAGAGTCGTCCTGATCTATTAAAATAACAGGACACCATTTATCCACTACGCAAAAAAGCGCCTCAAGGCTGACATTCTCAAGGCGAAGCGATTTGGGAACCAAACAACCGAGGATATTTAACAAGGTGGTCTTTCCACATTGCTTTTGGGGCGAGGTTATATGGAGCCTTGGCGTATGAGAAAAGGCCTGGAAACAGTGCGTGTGTAGCGTCCAGAGGGCAATCGCGTCGGCGGCGCCGATCGGCAGCGCCACAAATCGAGACAGAGTCTGTGTAATTTGGTTCAAAACATCCGCGCTATTCACAGGTTCCGGCCATGGTTCAGGCGCGGGCAGATCAATACTCTTGCCGGGGATATTGGCGATGGGGACGGGTTTAATTTGAATTTCCGGCAAGGAGAGTTCAGCGGCGAGCTTATTTAATTGTACGGACAATTCGTCACGAGGGATATGCAGGAACTTGATTTTGATGCGGTTTATATAATCCTCACGGGCCTTAGCGTCGCGCAGATTAATTTGATGAATAAAACTGGCCTCATCATGGCGCAGGATTACGGCCCACGATTGGCGGCTGATTTGTACGGCTTTGAGGGTAAAAATATTGCTCATACTAGTTAATAGGACAATCAACCCCCACGGCGCGGCAAAGCCACGCTGAGAGAGTAGAAAAGTGGATCAGGCGAACAGTGGAGCAAATAAGGATGTGTTCGCAAAATTGCGAACGCGCGGTGAGGTCTGACTCAGAGGTATAAATTCAAATCCGGAATCTGGGTGAAAGCGATGCGGGTGGGGGCCGAATCCAAAACGTTATGCGTTTCGCCAAAGTAAACGGTGTTGGCTCCGAACCTGGCGTTGAGTTTGTCCATCGCTTTACATAACTTCACACGATTGGCACTTTGGGTAAATAGGGGCATGGTCGCGGAAGCTTCGGGGATTAACTGATACAACGTCACGCCGACCTGCATCGCTTTTCCGGCGGGTTTTTTTGACCATAAGCGTTCAAATAATTCCAGCATGCTAATGGTGTCCTGGCAGGTTCCAAGTGATCCATTGGCTTCCCAACCGCCGATCTGGACGAGTTCGACAAAAATGGAGAGCCGCTGCGCCCAATAGCGCAAATGCCGCAGCCGTGCCGCCGCCTTGTGAATCAGGCGCACCATAACGGATTTGGTGTCCCGGTCATTACGCAAATGAGGAGGCAATACATGGCTGTGCCCCACGGTGCGGCGATGGTGCGGCGGCTCGGCTAACTCCCTGCCGCGCAGCCAATACCACCATCTTTCGCCAAGAACTGAATGCCAGATGTCGCGAAGCTGCCTTTCTGAAAGTGCATACATCTGCTCAACGGTATAGACGCCGGCCTTGCTGAAGCGCAGAAGCATTTGATTGCCGATGCCGGGGAAATCATCCAGAGCCAAATTAAATAACTTATGTGGAATATCTTCGGGAGTAATAACGGTCAGGCCATCGGGCTTGTGCATATCAGCGGCGACCTTGGCCAGAAAGCGGTTGGGCGCCAGGCCAATCGAACAGCGCAGATATTCGCCGATGTCGGTTTTAATTTTCTTTTTGACCTTCTGAGCGATGGCCACGGCGTTATCCACTATGCACTCTTTGCCCAGCAGGCGGCAGGCCATTTCATCAATCGAGAGAACGGCGTCAACGTGCAGGCAATCTTCAATGGCCGCGATAATCGCATGATGCATCTGGACATAGACAAGCGGGCGGGCTTCGACAATCTGAATGTCCCGGCACATGTGTTTGGCTTCCCAGACGGCGGTTCCGGTTTTAATGCCCAGCGCCTTGGCTTCGTAACTGGCGGCGATGCAGCTAGTGTGATCGGTCATGGCGGCCACGATACCGACGGGCTTATGCCTTAATTCCGGTCGAAGCTGCTGCTCGACGGAGGCGAAGTAAGCGTTCATATCGACGAAGAGAATGTTAACCATAACAGAGCCAAAATAGAGCCAATCTGACCACTCTTGTTAGGTATATGTTAGGGTAATAAATTCGGGTAAAAAGTCAATAAGAATCCGCCCCTCGGCGCGGCGAAGCCACGCCGAGAGAGTAGAACAGTTGATCAGTGGATCAGGAGAGCAAATAAGGTTGTTCGCAAAATTGCGAACGCGCAGTGCGCACGCAGCGGAGCTGCGGCGAGAACTTAGAACAGTAGATCAGTGGATCAGGAGAGCAAATAAGGAGGTTCAACAAAATTTGTTCTTGTTCGCAAATTTGCGAACGCGCGGAACGGCGCGGCAAAGCAGCGCCGAGAACAGGTGAAATTTGAGCAGGTGAACAGGAGAGCAAATAAGGAGGTTCAACAAAATTTGTTCTTGTTCGCAAATTTGCGAACGCGCGGGGCGGCGCTATCCGCGCCGAGAACAGGTGAAATTTGAGCAGGTGAACAGGAGAGCAAATAAGGAGGTTCAGGGTTCGAGGATGTCGGGGGAATTGTTGCGCGTATTGTTGACCTTGGATGATATTGGCCGGGCCGTCATTTGATCCGCCGGGTATGGGCCGAGGTCCAGTGTATGGTCGAGCCATTCAAGATAGAGTTCGGGGGCAAGGATCACAGGCATACGATCATGGATTCTAGCCATGAGAGAATTCGGGGTGGTGGTGATCATGGTAAAAGAGTTGATGACGCCAGTAGGACTTTGCCAGGTATCCCAGAGGCCGGCGAACGCCATAGGTTCGCCACTGGCTAAAGATATGTAATACGGGATTTTATGTGCGCCCTCTTGTTTCCATTCATAAAAGCCATCGGCGGGGATAATACAGTGTTTAGTTCCCAAAAGTTTTTTGAAGGACGGTTTTTCGGCCAGAGTTTCGGCCCGCGCGATAAACCTGGGTTTTGTCTGCTTGGCGTCTTTGGCCCAATGAGGAATTAAACCCCACTTGAATAATTCAATACGCCTGGAGGCGGTGACAACGGGCAGCATTTGAGTCGGGGCCGCGTTGTAATGGGGTTCAAAGACGAGAGTTCCCTGAATCCAGCGATGAATTTCGATGAATCGTTTGAGTTTGGAAATATTATATCGACCGCACATACAGGAATTATAACGGCGGTGGCAGCATTATTTCTCGTGTTCGCAAAATTGCGAACGCGCCACAATGGTGACGAGAGTTTCTGGGTGTTCGCAAATTTGCGAACGCGCCAGAAGGGAAATGCGGGAGATTGGCGAGAGGGACCAGGATTACGGTGTTCGCAAAATTGCGAACGCGCTTGGAGGGGTGCAAGGATCGTTTTAACGCAGAGGACGCAGAGGCGACGCAGAGAGCGCAGAGATATATTTTGCTTGTTCGCAAAATTGCGAACGCGCCACGATGGTGACCGCAATTTCTGGGTGTTCGCAAAATTGCGAACGCGCTAGAAGAGACATAGGGGTATGTTTTTTTAACGCAGAGGGCACAGAGAGATTTTTTGCTTGTTCGCAAAATTGCGAACGCGCGGGACGGCGCGGCGAAGCCACGCCGAGAGAGTAGAACAGTTAATCAGGAGAGCAAAAAAAGGTTATAGGTGACAGGTTACAGGGGATAGTTTTTTCACAAAGGCACAACGGCGCGGCAACGCCGCCGCTTAACCTTAATAGACTTTTCATCTGTACACCCTGAGCTTCATCGAAGGGCCCGCGGTGAGCCGAGTCGAATCGAAAACTGAAAACTACGGCAAATCCCTAGTGGATACTCGAGTGGAAGAACTCATATGCAACAATATAATATCAACTAATTATTTTGATGACGTTCTTATAATATTATGGACGTTTAATTGGCAACAAGGATAATTGTTAATAATTAACGATATGAATATTCATAAAGATCAGATTATGTCCATCAATTATTCCGCAAAGAATCTGATGAGCGAATTTCATAACGCTTATAATGAAGCACGTAAATATTTATTTAATAATATAGGTACGATGACTAGTAGATTATTTCCAGGCGACAGATTCGGTGAGTTAATACCAATAATCGATTTTACCGTTTCAGAAATATATGGAAAAGTTGCTAAAAGACATGGAATGCTTATTATAAGCGCTGAACAACAAGACATTACTGAAAAACAATGCGAAGCTGGTCAGCGGTTGCTTATATTAAATCCAATTGATGGAACCATCAATATGAGGTCGGGTCTTAGTTTTGGCGTAAATATTGCTTTCGGTGAGATACCAAAAAATGGACAATTTATATTTCAAGATATTCAAGGTGTTTTCATTGCAGATTATCTAACTACTGAATCATTCTGCTGGATTAATGGACAAAAATGCAAAATAACGCCTCCACAGTATGATGGAATTCAATTTCGGAAGCCTATAGGTCATGTTAGTGATGTATATGAAATACCGGATGAAAAAAGCTATACACCGAGAAATTATCCGGAAGGTATGAAAAGGCAATCACTTTTACTTAAAAAATTTCGACACTGTTTTAATTCTGCACAAAGACGAGCTATAGATCAGACTGGCTTGCGCATGCTTCAAGTTCTTACTGATAATCTTGTTGCATATGGCGATGTTCGACATGCAACAAAAATATGGAATACTGTGCCATCAATTAAATTCATTCTCGAATATCGCCCTAATAATTACATAGTCATGCGAGAGAATTTTAAACCCTATACCAATCGCGATCTCATTTTCAAAATCGATCAGGAAGGACATTTACAACAGGCTGATTGTGTGGGTAATGAAGTGATTGTTATTCATAATAAAGATGTAGATAAATTTAAATCAATAGATGAAAAAGATCTTACAGATCAAGATATACCTGCGGCGTTGTTTATAAATGATCCACGGTTACAGATTAGTAGGCGTAAAAAAGCGATCTTACTGGTAATGTTGGCGTTGGAAGCCTTCGATCATAATTCGCGTAAAACGACAAACGAAATTGCTTTAATGGTAGAACCCAACAACACCAATACTGAAAAATTCAAAATCCCGATCTCTGAGCTTCATGAATCTCAATTTATTGATACAGCAATTGGAAGTGGAGGTGGCTGCTGGTTGACCCCGTTTGGTCGCGACAGCGCTTTGTTGTTCCATGAGCAAGAAATATCATAACTATACCATTCATACCGTTCTGTCACCTTTTCATATCTGTTTATTCACTGACTCAAGCTTTTTAATTTGCTAGATTGATTAATGTCAGTCGAGTTGACTGCAAATTAAATCGCGGAATGCGTGATGGATCTGAGAAATACATTTGTTTTCTCGTCAATTGCAGAGCTTGTCCGAGAAGTTCTTGGTGGTGGTCTGTATGATACGGCTAAATTGACGATTTTTATGAATGAAACAATTCCAAATACGATACGGGATATAGCCATAATCATCGTGATTATTATTTGCTGGTGTGTTTTAAATCGAATTATTTCAGCGAGCCATCATGATAAACAACTTTATGATGAGCTTAAAAAAATTACTAATCGACTCGAAAGAATCGAAATGAATTCAACTAATAAAAAAAGTCTATATCAAAAACGCAACAACGGGCAAAGAAAAATCTAATGGGATAACAAGATAAAAAACAAAGTGTTCTTATAAAAAGTAAAAACTGGGTTGCGACAAGATTAGATGAATATAACTGGTCTGTGGCCCAAAGGTGTTTCGGTATTTATAAGCTTAAACTTTGTCGCCTCGGGGTAGTCTATTCATTCAGTGAATCGGGATCGGGTAATGGCAATGGGGATAAGCCGAGCTCTCGCAGGAATTCGTTGTGTTTAGTAGTTGCCTTACGGATATCTTTTTCGATTTCTACAAGCTCGCTATGAGTCGCCGCCAGGTCGATCTCCGTTTCTTGTTGCGCGGTGCTGATATAGCGTGAGATATTCAAGTTGAAGTCGTTCTCGGCGATATCTTTCATCGTCACGCGTTTGGAGTATCGCTCCTCCACCTTGCGGAACTGGTAGGTATCGATGATTTTATCAATGTGCTTTTCCGTCAGTTGATTCTGGCGCTTGCCTTTCACGAAGTGTTCGCTGGCGTTGATGAAGAGCACATCGTTGGGTTTTTTGCATTTCTTCAATACTAGGATGCAGACTGGAATACCTGTTGAGTAGAACAGATTGGCTGGTAGGCCAATGACGGTATCAATTTGCCCGTCGTTCAGGAGCTTCGTGCGGATTCGCTCTTCCGCCCCGCCGCGGAAAAGTACGCCGTGCGGCAGGATGATCGCCATCACTCCATCCTCCTTCAGGTAATGCAGCCCGTGTAGCAGGAAGGCAAAGTCCGCGGCAGACTTGGGCGCCAGGCCGTAATCCTTGAACCGCATGTCTTCGCGCAGCGTATCCGTCGGTTCCCAGCGATAACTGAATGGTGGATTCGCCACTACCGCGTCAAACTTTGGTTGCTTCGCAGGGTTGGTCTCGCGCAGCATGTCCCAATCGTTGGTCAGCGTGTCGCCGTGATAAATCTCGAATTCAGAATCCTTCACCCCGTGTAGTAGCATATTCATGCGCGCCAGGTTGTAGGTGGTGATGTTCTTCTCCTGTCCGAAGATTTTATCGATACTACCGCCCGCCTCCTTCATGCGATGACGGACATTCAAAAGCAGCGATCCGGACCCGCAGGCGAAGTCCAGTACGCTCTTGAGTTTTTTCCGTTTGCCGGTTTTGGGCTCCTGGCTGTCGAGTGTGACAATGCCGGAAAGGATGCTTGAAATCTGTTGCGGCGTGTAGAACTCGCCCGCTTTCTTTCCCGATCCGGCTGCGAATTGCCCGATCAGGTACTCATATGCATCCCCCAGCGTGTCGACATCGGTCGAGAATAGCGCCATCCCGCGGGCTATTTCGCTGATGATTGAGCAGAGCTTGGCATTACGATCTTCGTATTTTCTTCCCAGTTTGTCAGATGCGAGGTTGATTTCAGAAAATAAACCCTGATAGTTGCTTGAGAACGATTCTTCCTCGATGTACTTGAACCCCTTCTGGAGCGTGTCGAGCAGCTTCCCGTTCTGCGTCCGCGCCAGGTAAACAATGCTGCCCCAGAGGTGTTCAGGCTTGATGACGTAATGCACCTTGCGACGCATCTGCTTCTCGAATGCCGCCACATCGCCGGGGTTGTTGGCATACCAGACCGAGAGCGGGGTTCGTCCTCCGTTATCGATCGCTTTCGGGTCGGGGTAGTCCTTCCCTAGTTCAGTCATCGCGGCCGACTCGTAGTTGTCGGACAGATACCGCAGGAACAGGAACGACAGCATGTAGTCACGGAAGTCGTCCGCGTTCATCGCGCCGCGCAGTTGGTCGGCGATGTTCCAGAGGGTTTTCCCAAGTTGTTTATGGTCTTGTTCGGTCATGAATTACTCCGTGTGCAATTTAAAATTGTATTTATTTTGAAGTTTATTGAGAATGTTCGCGAATGTCCGCTGGTTGTCTGGGACGACAAAGTCAGATTCGTAGTAATACACCTTTTTGTGAGACAGCGTATTGATGATGTTTGCCACCTCTTCGGGGTCGTCAATACCAATCTCGCGGAGCACATACCCGAATTGACCAACGCCGAGGAACGATGCAACGTTCTCCAGGATTTGCCGAAGCAAAGCAAAGTGATACGAGCGTATATCGTTTGCCTTATTAGCCTTCACTAGTACTTGCAGCAGACGCAAGTGATATAGCATCACATCATGGCGGCAATTTTCTAAAGATAATTCGCCAGATTTATCGCTCAGGATGTGAAGCTTAGTCACAGTTTTGAAAGTATCGCTCTTCTCACCTTTCATCAGCCAGTCGCTCAGAATTGAAAAGATTCCGATGTGGTGCGTTGTGAGGATAATCTTGCGCTTCTTATAATGGGTCTCGATCAGATTGAAAAGCGTCGAAGCGGTAATAAAGATGTTGTAATCGTCGAGGCTTGATACGGGATCATCAATAAAGAAGTGGCTTGACTGTTTGTTGGCCCACCCTTCCACTTCGAACATCGCAAGAAAGAAGCACCAGACGAAGATGCGCTCCTCGCCTCTCGATATCTTAATGGAGGGCAGATCGACATTCGGGTCGGTTGTCGGTAGGAAAAATGAGATTGCTTCAATCCCCTTCTCCGGGTTTTCATGCATTGTGAACTCAAAGTCGTACTTAGGCTTGTATGCATTCAGCTTCTCGCGAACGTCGTCTTCGTTTAGCGAGGAGTGAAACTTGCTCAGACTGCTGGGTCGGACGGTGAGACGGATGTTGGCTCCGTCGTTCTCTTCGTCGTTGTCCCATACGAAGATGTCTTCGCTATAAGCATTGTAATAAACGCCGGAATGCGAGCCGTCTGCCAGCTTCGTCACATCCTTATATGTAACACAAAGCTGGGTCTTTCCCGTAGCATTGAATGCGTACACGAGAATGATGCTCGCCCTATCGTCCTTTAGTTCATTGGCGACTTCCACAAGTGTCATACGCCCACCTCCGGCGACGGGAATAATAGCTGCATCAGGCCCTTCTTGTGGATCTTCAGGGCGGCTAGCTTTTTTGTTTGGGCGGCGATCAGTTCGTCGAGGGATGAGAGGCAGTCAGCGATTTTCTGCTGTTCCTCATTGTCGCCAGGAAATATGATTTCGATGTTGGCTAAGCGTGCCGCTGAAATGGCGTAGACCTTCGTGCCTTGGGCCTGCTTTTGAATCTGCGAGCGAATCCTCCTTGACCTGAATAGATGACCGCCAAATCCTACGATAAGACTGTCGTTGTTTCGACGAGCAAGTATTGTGTGTTGACCGGAAAGTAAACGTTCACTATTGAGCCGTACAAGTTCAATAGTCTTTCCCACATCATTGGTGTCTTCAGAAGCGTCTGCAAAGATCAGATCGCCTTCAAAACAGTAGTCTTTTGAGTCGGCGGGCGGAAGCTGCTCCGTTGCATTGATGTACGGGACAGATTCCTTGGTAATGTCGAACAATGCGGAGAATTTGGTATGAATATCACCGTAGTGGATATTCTTTACAGAACCGCTTTCGTAATTCAGCTTGTCTCTTGAGAGCACATTATTCCTCATGAATGTGTAGAGTGTCTTCAATGGCTCGGCTTTCCATTCCAGTGCCTTTCGGAATTCGGGGAAGCGGAGGCGGGGGAGGGTTTCGTCTTCGTTGGGGAAGAGCTGTTGCATCAGCCCTTTCTTATGAGCGTTTAGCGACTCTAATTTCAGCTCTTGGGTCGCAATCAGTTCGTCGAGCGAAGACAGGCAGTCGGCGATCTTCTGTTGCTCGGATACCTTGGGAAGAAAAACCCTGAGTTTCAGAAAGTCGTTTTTGTTTAAAACTCTGTTTCTTCCTGCACCACCTGGTGAGATAATGCCGAGGCTATAAACAAACTGTTTGTCGAGAATTATGTAACGGAAAAAATCTGGAATCGCGGCATCTCTCTTGAATATAAAAGTTGGAAAGCGATGGGAAACCAGAGCGCCGGTATCAGTTGGTCTTGCGATGGCGATGGCTCCTTCCCAAGCAAATGTGATATTAACAATCAGATCGTCGCACTGAACCTCATAGAGATATTCCATTAAGTTTTTGGCTGGATTTTCAAGATTCTTTAAGAACGTACCTTTGCCATGACTTCTCATGCCCAAACCAGTATAAGCATCAACAGGCTTTTTTCGTTCTCGGACTATTGGTGAAAGCACTTCTTCTAAGGACTTCTCTGTCCAATGCGGCGCAGCGCGGAACTCCGGGAAGCGTAGCTTCGGTGTCAGCGTTCGTTTGGCGTCATTCTGCATAGCTTATTCCTCGTACGCCTTAAGTCCTGAGATTTCGCGCCCGGCGGCGCGTTTCTTTAGCAGCGGGATGAGGTCGGCCATCAGAGCCAGTTCCTTTTGCGTGCGGATACGCCAGCTCAGATCCAGCGGGGCGAACAGTGTAGTGAGCTGTTCGCCATCGAAGATCATCCGGCCGAGAATGCCATCGATGAACGCTTGCAACGATTCAGTGGACAGGCCGTGTTTCTGGGCCTTTTCCGCAACCTCGGCGGCATTCTTCTCATCTTTGAACTGCTGATAGCCGGCGCGGATGGCGTTTTCGTCCAGTCCTTCACCGGCTTTGAGGGAGCGGACGTACTCGGTGATAATCTCGCGCTCATCAATAAACTTGGAATCGCCCGCGATCAGGCCGATGAGTTGGTCGCGGGTCATCGTCTGTTTGCCGGGCGCTTGGTGCGAGAAATCGGCGATCAGCTTCATGATGTAGTCGTAGTCTATGATCGCGGATGCGAAGAGGACGAATTCAAAATCGAGTAGATCGACTTGGGGGCTTGTCTTATCCCCAGTTTTTTCTCGCTGTTCCCGCAGCCGCTGGGCGGTTTCGAGGTAGACGCCGCGGTAGGCATTGAGTTCATCCTTGGGAAGGATTTGCGAGATCGTCTTTTCCTGCTCGGGCGTAAGGTCGGTGTATTGGTCGAGTTGGGTCTGGAGTTTTTGCACCTTCTTGAAATGCTCGATGAAGGCGGCGCGGGCATCATCCCCCTTGAGGTTGGCGACATCCTCGGGCTTGCCAGGAAGGCCCTGTGACTTCATGAACTTTTGAAGGTCGTCTTTGGCGCACTTGAGCTTTTCGATGACGACGGGGGCTTTGTCCACTAGCCAGATTTCGCGGGCCCGCTCGGCGGTTGCTCCGGAGAAGAGCGCTATGGCGGCATCGACGGCCTCCTGCTGCCCGCGGAAGTCAAGAATGTTGCCGTAGGGCTTGGTCTCGTTCAGCACGCGATTGGTGCGGCTGAATGCTTGGATGAGCGAGTGGTGCTTGAGGTTTTTATCAATGTAGAGCGTGTTGAGGTACTTGGAATCAAAACCGGTCAAGAGCATGTCGACGACGATGGTGAGGTCGATCTTCTCACGCCCCTTTTTTGGCATATCGTCGTTGGGAAACTGTTGGTCTTTGATGCGTTTCTGGACGTCCTGATAGTATTGGTCGAACTCCTCGATGCGGTGATTGGTGCCGAAGCGCTTATTGTAGCCGGCGATGATGGTCTCTAGAGCCTTTTTCTTGGCTTCAGGGTCATGTTTGTTGTCCTCCTGTTCCTGCGGCAGTTCTTCCTGAATCTGCCGGATGTCGGCGCTGACATCCGCCGGTGGCGAGAAGACGGCGGCGATGTTGAGTGGGACGAAATTCGGGTCGGTCATTTTGCGATCGTTCTGTAGGGCATCAAAGAGTGTGTAGTATTCGATGGCATCGTTGATCGAGGCGGTGGCGAGGATGGCGTTGAATCGTCGATTGCCGGTGGCGGCATCATGCTTGGCGAGAATGGCATCGACGATGGCGCGCTTTGTAAGTGTCTCGCCTGACTTGGGGACATTCTTCCCGTCGGGCTTGTAGTAATCGACGTGGAAGCGCAGGACGTTGTGGTCCTCAATTGCGTGGGTGATGGTGTAAGCGTGCAATTGATTCTGGAATAAGTCCTGTGTGGTCTTTAGAGTCTGGATGTCGCCCTCAATCAGCTTGTAACTGGCGTTTTGTTCGAAGATGGGTGTGCCGGTGAAGCCGAAGAGCTGGGCCTTGGGGAAGAACTCCTTGATGGCCTTATGGTTGTCGCCGAACTGGGAGCGGTGGCATTCGTCGAATATGAAGACCATTCGCTTGTTGCCGAGCGGCTTGAGACAATCGATGTAGTTGCGACGGTTAGTCCGGTCGAGCGCCAAGCCGAGCTTTTGGATGGTGCAGACGATGACCTTGTCGGCAGCATCGTTAGACAGAAGCCGTTGGACGAGGGTTTCGGTGTTGGTGTTTTCCTCGACGCAACCTTCCTGAAAGCGGTTGAATTCTTCACGCGTCTGGCGATCAAGGTCTTTGCGATCGACGACAAAGAGGCACTTTTCGATGCTATTATTGGCCTTGAGTAGCGTAGAGGTTTTGAAGGACGTGAGCGTCTTGCCACTGCCGGTGGTGTGCCAGATATAGCCGTTGCCGAGGTTCTTTTCGATACACTCGACAATCGCCTGGACGGCATAAATCTGGTACGGCCGCATAATCAGGAGCTTCTGTTCGCTAGCGACTAGCACGATGTAGCGGCTAATCATCTTGCCGAGCGTGCACTTGGCAAGGAAAGCATCCGCGAATGGATGAAGGCCTTTGATCTTCGAGTTGTCGGGGGCCGCGTGTTCATAGATGGGGAGGAATCGCTCATCAGCATTGAAGGTAAAATGACGAGCGTTGTTGTTGGCGAAGTAGTAGGTGGAATCGCGGTTACTGACAATGAAAAGCTGTACGAAGCAAAGGAGTGTTCGTGTGTAGCCGTTGCCGGGATCGTTTTTGTATTCGACGATCTGTTCGATTGCGCGTCGTGGGTTAATACCAAGCGTCTTCAATTCGATCTGGACTACGGGTACGCCGTTGATGAGTAGAATGACATCGTAGCGGTGGTGGCTATAATCCGTGTTGATGCGGAGTTGACTGATGACTTCGAAGTCGTTCTTGCACCAGTCGTTGATGTTCACGAGCGTGTAGTTGAGCGGGGTGCCGTCGTCTCGCGTGAAGCTGTTGAGGTTGCGGAGCTTGTGAGCAGCGGTGAAGACATCGGGGGTGATGATTTCGTCCAGAAGACGTAGGAACTCTCCGTCGGTAAGCGTGACATGGTTGAGGGCTTGGAACTTCTCACGGAAATTCTTCTCCAGCGTGGAACGATCTCGAATGTCCGCGCGATATTCGTACTTCAAGTCGCGAAGTTTCGTGATAAGCTCTTCTTCAAGTTGGCGTTCGGGTGAAGTCATCGCGGTCTTTCAATCATGTTTCCGTCCGTTGTGAATGCAGAAGGGTGAACTCGACAGAATTCGCCAGGGCATTTGGTAACAAAGCCGCATAATGCCTACGGCAAAGTTCCGGCGAGTTTCCTATCAAGGTGCTTATTTTGTACAGCAATTTGCCCTTCATTGCTAGTTGACAACAGAAGGTATACCGCAGACTGAAACGGGGAGACAAGTGAAATGGGGATCATTAGAAATTGTCTTTGTTAACACAAAGAAAATCTTCGATCCAATAAGCGGGCATGCGGCGAAATTCGACGCGAAGATCCATCCGGGATAAACGTTTATCTTTATTAATAGGGAGTCTCAGTGCGCGCGCCCCTTCGAGTGCTCCTGCGTGTAGGTAAACATATCGTGGCTTATAACCGAGATACATACCAATTCGACAAGCCGTGTCATACAGATAAAGTGGTCCCAGACCTTCAATCCTATTGTGGCTAATGAGTAAATCGGTAAGAAGATTGTATAACTGGTCAAAACTTTTGCAGCGAGCAATCTCGTCATAATGTTTCAGAATTCGCCCATACGCGCTCTTCATAT
>Ga0335074_10009242_pt1 | contig 13753 bp, 10 predicted proteins | sample Lox_Sample_23_FD_206715 | JGI IMG/M metagenome (GOLD analysis project Ga0335074, IMG submission 206715) | Soil microbial communities from Loxahatchee National Wildlife Refuge, Florida, United States - Lox_Sample_2.3 | ecosystem: Environmental > Terrestrial > Soil > Wetlands | place: USA...
GCTGGCGGCCGCCCAGTCGCCGGTCACGGCGGCGGGCGACAACCTGCTCGCCTACCTGGCGGTCAGGCTCACCACGTCGTTCGCCAACCTGGGCTGCCAGCGCTTCGGCCTCACGAATCCGGTCACGGTCACCAGGAACGGCGCGGGCGCGGCGATCGCGGCGACCTTCACCACCACGCCGCAGCAGGCGACCGCCGCGGGAGCGTCATGACGACGATCAAGACCGACAACGACACGGCCGCGGGCGACGACGGGGACACCGGCCGGACCGCCCCGAAGGCCTGGCGCAGCAAGCGCTTCCGTATCGCGGCGATCGCGACCGCGCTCGTCCTCGCGGCGGGGATCGGTTTCGGGGTCGGCCGGGTGATCGGGCTCGGCAACACGGTGATTCCCAGCGCGATCCCGAAGCCGGCCACCGGGAAAGACGCGTTCATCGAGGACGACGACGGCCTCGCCCAGGACAACCAGGAGAACATCCTCCAGGCCACGGCGCCCGGGATGGTGCACGTGCTGTCGGGCGGGACCTCGGTCGGGATCGGCCTCGTGCTCACCGAGTCGGGCAAGGTGCTGACCACCTACCAGCCCGGTGCCGGGGCGGCCAACCTGGCGGTCGAGTACGTGCTGTCCCGCGCGACCTTCAAGGCCACCGTGATCGGCACCGACCCGGCCGCGGGGCTGGCGCTGCTCCAGCTGGAAGGCGGTGACGGAAGGCCGTTCTCGACCGTCACCGTCGGGAACTCGGCCACGCTCGTCAACAGCTCGAAGGCCTCCAGGGAGTCCTCCTATCACGTGCCCGGTCAGGTCTACGACACCGCGGTCGGCACCACCGGCAGGCAGGACGCGCTGACGATCGACGTCGGCACCCTGGACTACCTCGACACGACCGTCACCGTAGGCGGGACAACCAGGACCGGGCTGCTGGCGTCGGTGCTGCAGTCGGCCCAGACGTCCGCCATCGGCGGCCCCCTGGTGAACCTGAACGGCCAGGTGATCGGCATCACCATCGGCGGATCGGGGAGCGGCCTGAGCATCATGGCGTACGCGATCCCGATCAATACGGCGCTCGCGGTCGCCACGCGGATAGCTGACGGCAACTCCTCATAGGGGCCGCCTCCGGGCCGGATGCTGGCGACTCCGTCATCTGCCGTAATAATCAGGGGTCACAGAGCCGAGGGGGCAGCGCGTGAGCACAGGCGTCAATGAGGGCGATCCCTGGTGGGCGAGCGCGGTGGTGTACCAGGTGTACCCGCGCAGCTTCGCCGACGCCGACGGTGACGGGATCGGCGACCTGCCCGGCCTCGTCGGGCGGCTGCCGTACCTGGCCGAGCTGGGCGTGGACGCGATCTGGCTGTCGCCGTTCTACCCGTCCCCGCTCAACGACGGCGGCTACGACGTCAGCGACTACACCGACGTGGACCCCCGGCTGGGCACCCTCGGCGACTTCGACGCGCTCGTCCAGGCCGCGAAAGAGCACCAGATCAGGGTCATCGTCGATCTGGTCCCGAACCACTGCTCATGGGACCATCCGCTGTTCAAGAAGGCGCTGGCGGCCCCGCCCGGCAGCGCCGAGCGGGCGCTGTTCATCTTCCGCGACGGCCGGGGGCCCGACGGCGGCGAGCCGCCGAACAACTGGCCCTCCCGGTTCGGCGGCCGGGCCTGGACCCGGGTGCCGGACGGCCAGTGGTACCTGCACCTGTTCGACGCCAGCCAGCCCGACTGGAACTGGCGCGACCCCCGCGTCGCCGCGATGTTCGAGGAGATCCTCCGGTTCTGGCTGGACCGCGGGGTCGGCGGGTTCCGGGTGGACGTCGCGCACGGCCTGTTCAAGGATCCGCAGCTGGCCGACGTCACCGACGCGACGCTGACCAACCGGCCCTCGGCCTACTACCACCGCCCCGAGGTGCACGCGGTCTACCGCCGCTGGCGCGAGATCCTCGACGGCTACCCGGGCGACGGCTTCCCCGGCGCCCGGACGGCGGTCGGCGAGGTCTGGGCGGACTCGGCCGCCACCCTCAGGGCCTACCTCGCCGACGATGAGCTGCCCCAGGTGTTCAATTTCGACCTCGTTCAGGCGGCCTGGTCGCCGACCGCGCTGCGCGCGGCGATCGAGTCCACTCACGCCATCGCGGACGGGTCGCGCGCCCCCTGGGTCATCGGCAACCACGACGTGATCCGCCCGGTCACCCGGTGGGGCGTCGACGCGGCCCGCGCGGCCGCGCTGCTGCTGCTCGCGCTGCCCGGCTCGGCCTACGTCTATCAGGGCGAGGAACTCGGCCTGCCCGAGGTCGAGGACATCCCCGACGACGCTCGGCGCGATCCGACCTTCCGCCGGACCGGGGGGAAAGAAGTCGGCCGCGACGGCTGCCGGGTCCCGCTTCCCTGGTCAGCGGCCGGTGCTTCCTTCGGATTTTCCCGAACGGACCCTGGCTCTGACCCGGTGCCGCCCTGGCTCCCGCAGCCGCCGGGGTGGGGCGCCCTCAGCGTGGCGGTGCAGTCCGGCGACCCCGGCTCCTTCCTCTCGCTGTACCGGGCGGCGCTGCGGCTTCGCCGTGAGCACCCGGCGCTGGGGGCGGGGCCCGACGGCGGCGACGCGATGCGCTGGCTGGACGCGCCCGGCCAGGCGCTCTGCTTCGCCCGCGACCCCGGATTCGTGTTCGCGGTCAACCTCGGCGACTCGGCCATCCCGCTCCCGCCGCACTCGGCGGTGCTGCTCGCCAGCGGCCCGCTCGGCGCCGACAGCGCGGGCCGGGCGACGCTGCCCCGGGACACGGCGGCCTGGCTGGCAGGCTGACAGCTGGCTTACAGGAACGAGCGGTAATGTGCGTTCGGAAAATTCGGGGCTCCGTCGGGAGGCATGGTGGGGCAGATTCGGGTACCGCGCAAGGGCGTCACGCCGGGTGAGCTCGCGAGCGTGCTCAGCCGCAGGCTCGGCGGCGGGTTCGAGGTCGCGGCCGACGATCGCACGGTCATCGTGCGCCGCTCGCCGCTCAGCGCGGCGGTGGTGCGGATCGGGAACGCCCCGGGCGCGACGGTGTTCCGGGTCCGCGGGGCCGGGATGCCGCTGGTCAGCCTGGGGACGTCGCGGGCGGTTGCCGACGCATTGCGCAGGTCACCGGAGTTCCGCGGCGTCTGAACTTGTTTTCCCGCACTTTTATTGCCGGTTGGCGCCACCCCGACTGCCCCTGATTCCGTACCGTTGTGGGGCGGGTCATACCATTGCTGTGATCTCGGTGGCAAAGCCCGAGATTCACGTAAGGTCGCAAACTTGTCCTCGAACTCGTCCGGAGCAGCCCTGATGCCTGCTAGTGTCCGCCCGTGAGCGGGAACCTCTCTACGCCCGGTGACGTGGCAAACGCGCCCGGACAGCAGACCGGGAACCGACGATCGGGAGACGCAGACGGGTTCCGGGGGAAGTGGCAGAACTCCGCTTTCGGCGCTTCGCGGCTGCGCGCCTACTGGGCGAGCGATGCCGGCAAGGTGATCCTGGTCGCGACGGTGCTGGCGCTCGCCATCCGGCTCTTCACGCTGACCCGGCCCGGGTTCCTGACCGGGGTCACCGAGTACGACGACGGCGTGTACATCGGCGGCTCGATCAGGATCACCGAGGGGCAGCTGCCCTACGTGAACTTCTCGACCGTCCAGCCGCCGGGCATCTACGAGCTGATGCTGCCGGTCGCGCTGCTGGCCAAGGCGATCTCCACGGTGAAGGCGCTCGCGGTCGCCCGGGTGCTCACCGCGCTGGCCTCCACCGCGTGCATCCCGCTGGTGGGGAACCTGGTCCGCTACCGGGGCGCCGTCGTCACCGCGGTCGCCTGTGGCGCGCTCGCCGTCTACCCGCCGGACATCAGCACGGCCCACACGCTTCTGCTCGAGCCCTGGATGAACCTGTTCTGCCTGATCGCGGTCAACCTCGCATTCCGGCGGGGGCACCTGGAGCGCCCGGTCATGCTCGGCTGGGCCGGGGTCGTGCTTGGCTTCGCGGGCGTCATCAAGTTCTGGGCGGCCGCGCCCGCCCTGGTCCTGCTGGTGCTCTGCCTGCTGCTCAAGACCGACCGGGGGCGTCGGGTCCGCAACTACGTGCTCGGTCTCGTGGTCGGCTTCGTGATCCCCGCCGCCCCGTTCCTGGTCACCGCCCCGGTCACGTTCATCCGGTCCACGATCTTCGACCAGGCGGCCCGCGAAGGCAGCCCGGTGGCGTTCGGGGTGAAGATGGCGAACCTCACCGGGCTCATCGACGTGTACAGCGACACCGGCAAGCTGATGCTCAACGCCGGCGCGAACTCGATGTTCGCGGCCGGCGAGCAGGCCGGGATCGGCGACGCGCACAGCATCGGCTGGCTCCCGGTCCTGGCCGCGATCGTGCTCATCGCGCTGCTCGTGGTCGGCTACGTCCGGCAGGGGCGGCGGCTGACCGCGCTCGAACTGCTCTCGCTCGCCACCGCGGTGATCGCCACGATCATGGTCACCGCGTACTCCGCCTTCTTCTATCACTACGCGGACTTCCCCGCCCCGTGGATCGCGCTCTCCCTCGGTGGGGCGGCCGGGGCGCTGGCCGGGCACCGGCGCTGGTCGAAGGTGGCGATGGAAGTCTTCGCCGCGCTGATCCTGCTGGTCACCGTGCTGCAGGTCCGGGAGATGTACCCGCTGCAGAGAACCGGTGCCCAGGCGCTGGCGTCCCAGATCCCGCCCGGCGCGTGCCTCGTGACCGACGAGGTGTCGCTGACGATCGCGGCCGACCGGTTCGCCAACCTGCCGCCCGGCTGTCCGGACATCGTCGACTCCCTCGCGGACACGCTGGTGCTGTCCAACGGCGTGTCCGTCCAGGGCGGCGCGCAGAACATGCCCGCCGTGGTGGCGCAGTGGCAGACGTGGCTGAGCAAGGCCGACTACGTCCTGCTCTCGCCCGCGCAGGGCTCTCGACGGCGCATCCCCTGGACCCCCGCGCTCTCGGCCTGGTTCAACGCGGAGTTCGTCCCCGACGGCGCCCCGTCGGGTGCTACCGGGCAGCTCTACCAGCGCGTGAACTACACCCCCCCAGCCGGCTACCCCTCCGCCACCAGCGTGGCTCAGTCAGCGAGCTAGGCCTCAGTCAAAGGCCAGGTCAAGACCAGTCCGTGGCGCTGGCGGCTGGGGGCGGATTACCGCCGGCACTCCTTCGGAAGGCCCGCGGCTAATCTCCCCAGCGCCACCCGCTCCCCATCCACCGGTTACACCGCCGACCCCGTGAAAACCTGTCGCCTACGCCATCGACCCGATGGGGATTCGGTCGGCTACGCCAGCGACACCGATAGGCAATGTCGATGGCGTCGTTGACAGGTCGACGATCCTGTCGATGGCGTAGCCGACAGGTCGCGACACGCGCCAGATCGCCAACCATTATAGATAACAGCAAGAAGCGGCGGCGCGCCGCTCCAGTCGCCGAGATGATGGATCGTTGTGTACATCCGGATGTACACAACGATCCACGCTCTTTGGCCAGCCCTCGCACGCGTAGATAACAGCAAGAAGCGCCGAGTGCACGTGGGCGGTGGCTCAGGAACCTGAGTCGTGGGTGGGGCGGTAGGCGGGGCCGTGGGAGTCTTCGCAGTGGGGGAGGCCTGGGGCGTGGTCTTCCTCGGTCTGCGGGGCTGTTGGGGCGCTTTTGCGCGGCCGACGGGGGCCTGGGTGACCCCGGGCGTCGTGGGCGCCGATGTCATGGCCGCGGGCGTCGCCGGGGCCGGGGGCGTCGCCGGGGCCGGGGGCGTCGTGGGGTCCGTGGACATCGGCGTCGTGATCGTCGGCGTCGTGGGGACCGTGCGGCTCCTGGGCGTGAGCGTCGTGGGCGTCGTGGGCGCCATCGGGCCCATCATGGACGGCATGAGGGCCGTGGGCATCCCGGTCGTGGTCGCGGCGGTCGCCGTCGGCGTGGTCGCGGTGGTCGTGGGACGCGGGGATGGCGGGGTCGGGGCAGTGGTCGACCTGAAGGGTCAGGTGGCTGATGCCGAAGTCGCGGGCCAGCAGGGCCTCCAGGTCCGCCCGGACGGCGTGGCAGTCCTGACGGGGCTCGACCAGCACGTGCGCCGAGGCGGCCGGCATACCGGTCGTGATGGCCCACACGTGCAGGTCGTGGACCTCGGCGACGTGCGGCCGGGCGGCCATCGCGGCGCCGAGCGCGCTCGGGTCGATGTCGGCCGGGGCCGCCTCGAGGAAGATGCGTCCGGACTCGCGGATCAGCCCGCTGCCGGCCCGCAGCATGAGGGCGACCACGACCAGGGTCGCGATCGGGTCGGCGCGGGTGAACCCGGTGGCGAGGATGATGATGGCGGCCACCACAGTGGCGCCGAAGGCGTAGAGGTCGGTGAGCACATGCGCGACCGCGCCCTCCATGTTCAGGCTGCGCCGGTCGCTCGCGGCGTTCGCGCGGGCCAGCAGCAAGCTCGCCGCCACGTTGACGGCCACGCCGACCAGCGCGACGGCGAGCATCAGGCCGCCGCCGACCGGGTGCGGGGTGATCAGCCTGCGGATCGCCTCGTAGGCCAGCCAGGCCGCCAGCAGCACCAGCGTGATGCCGTTGGCCTGGGCGGACAGGATCTCGAGGCGGCGCAGCCCGTACGTGTAGCCGCCGCGGGCCGGCCGTCCGGCGATCTTGGTGGTGACGATCGCCAGGCCGATCGCGGCGGCGTCGGTGAGCATGTGGGCGGCGTCCGACAGCAGCGCCAGCGAATGCGCGACCACCCCGGCCGCGACCTCGCCCACCATGAACAGCACAATGAGCGCCCCGGCCGCCGCCAGCCAGCGCCAGTCGGCGTCAGGGGAGGCGCGGTGCGCGTGATCGTGCTCCTGGTGCCGATGTCCCGTCGTCTGGATCGATCCGCTCACTAGTACCGCCGCTCGCTCTACCAGCACCCTTTTTACCCGGTCGCCGGACAGGTAAGGCCCCAACGGCGGACCGGAGCGGTGTGCCGAGACAGACGGCCCGGTGCGCCAGTCAAGTTCGCGCGCGCTGATGACCCTATTTGACCCTGTAATAACTATAAAAACTGGAATCAGCCTCGTGGCCGATCACGGAACGCTAACGTCCTGTGCTTGGAAGCGCCGCGGTCGGAGCACGTCGACCGCTGGGAAGGACTGTGATCATGAGACTGCCTGGGGGCCGGGGCAGCCGAGGCGGCGGGCGCCGCGGCAGGAACGATGGCACTGGCAGGCACGGCCGGACCAGCCTGATTGGCCGCGCTGGCCAGCCCGGGTACGGCGGCGGGCAGCCCGGTTATGGCACTCGGCCGCCCGGCGGCCCGCCTCGCTACGGCAACGGTCAGCCCGAATACGACGGCCAGCCCGAATACGACGGCCAGCCCGGTTACCCGGGCCAGCCCGGTTACCCGGGCCAGCCAGGCTACGGCTACGACGGCCAGCCCGGCTACGGCGCCCCGGCGGGGTACGGCGGTCCCGCGGGGTACGGCGGCCAGCAGGGCTACGACGGCCAGCCCGGCTACGGCTACGGCTACGACAGTCAGCCCGGCTACGGCGACCCCGCGGAGCACGGCGCCCAGCCTGGCTACGGCGCCCAGCCTGGCTACGGCGCCCAGCCGGGGTACCCGGCCCAGCCCGGCTACGGCGGCCCCCCGCCCGACCCCCGCTACTCGGGCGGACAGCCGGTGTACCGCGAAGGCGGGCCCGGCTACGCCGGCGGCCTGCCTGGATACGACCGCGGCGGCCCCCCGCCGTACGATCGCGGCCCCCGGACGCCGTATCAGCTGACCGAGGATGACCCGCGCCCTCCCCGGCGCCGTCGTGTCCGACGGCGCGGTTACCGACGCGGCCCGGTCGGATGGGTCGCCGACTACCCGATCCGGGTCATCTCGGCGCTGGCGATCGTGGCGGTCGGCGCCGTCGCGACGATGGCGATCGGGATGACCGGCTTGTTCGCAACGACGGCGGCGCCCGGCGCCCCGGGCGGGCCCGGAGCGGCGGCCGACCCGAACTGCACGCTCATCGTGCCGCTGAATCCGCTGACCGCGCTCGGCCTGGCGACGCCGTACCAGTTGACCGCGACCGACCCGGCCGACGGCCCGTGCCACGAGGACGACGACAGCCAGGCCGCCTTCGTCCAGGGCGCGATCATCAACCCGGCCAACGGCCAGATCTCGGTCTACGACCCGCTGGTGATTGACGCGGGCAGCACCGCGGCGGTGGCCCCGGTCCTTCCCACGATCCCGGCCAACGCGGTCGTCGCGCTCTGGTTCGGCTTCAACGGCGACGACCTGACGCTGAAGGGGGAGGACCAGGTCCAGTCGTCCGCGCTGTCATCGGCGGCGCAAGAGTCAGACACGGTCCGTTCGGCCGCGCGATCTTCGGGTTTGACCTTCGGCCGAGACTCCACCGCACCCAGGGCCGCCCTCGACGCCCAGGTGTCGGCCCCGACACCGCCCGCCGAGGCCGACACGGCCGGCTCGTCCGGCAGCGTCAGCCAGGGCGCGGGCGCCGCGCCGGCCGGATCGTTCGCATTCCCGGCCGCCGCCGCCGTCCCCGACTTCCTCCTGCAGAGCGCCGACTGCGTCGCGGGCGAGGACAACGACGGCGAGTTCACTGGCTTCACGCAGGTGGGGGCGTGCAACGCGGCGGCGTTCTTCGCGGCCGCCAACGCCGCCATCGCGGCGGGCAAGCTCACGGTTCCCGCCCCCGGCAACTCGGTCGACGGCCAGCCCTGCCTGACCACCCGGAGCTTCGCCTTCGTCGACGCCGACCAGAGCGCGAACGTGACGACCGAGTACCTGACCGCCCCGGACGGCCGGATCGCCCAGGACACCGCCGCCAACAAGACGTCGATGGCGGGCGCGGGCACCCTCGTCAGCCAGGGCGATAACGCGCTCCTCGACCAGTCCGTGGACCCCGCCCTCGGCTGCACGCCGTGGCAGCAGCCCAACCTGGCCGACGACGGCGCCCCCACGTCGGCCCTGCCGCTCGATGAGCTTCAGGCGGCCGCGTGGGCCGGCCGCGACGGCGGCGGGGCGGAGGCGCTCGTGCCGCTCAACGACCCGGCGACGCTGGACCGCTTCGGCAACTACGACGCGGTCAAGGCCGACACCCTCCGGTCGATCATGGACATGGCGCCGCTGCCGGCCGGCCAGTCGCCCGGCGCCTACTGCACCGAGCTCGAGCAGGCCCAGGGCAGTCGGCTCCAGCAGGACGTCAACCTGCTGTTCGGTGCGGCCAGCCCGCAGCCGCGGGAAGCCGACAACCTCTTCACGTTCCTGGCGATGCGGCTCGACCAGTCGTTCAACAAGCTCGGCTGCGGCTCGCTGGGGGTGACCAACGACGTGTCGATCAGCGTGAACGGGTCCGGGGCGGCCGTGGCGGCCTGCTTCGCCAACCCGGTTGCGCCGACCACCACCGGGCCCGGCAACCCGATGGCGAACAAGCGTAGCTGTCCGGCGACCGCCGGCGGCTCATAGGCAGGGGGGCAGCGAAAGGATGATCGATGACTGAACGCACCCAGGCGGATCACGCCGCCAGCCGGCGCACGGTGCTGCTGTGCGCGGGGCTGGCCGGCGCCGTCGGCGCGGGCGTCCTGCTCACCGCGTGCAGCACCGCCGCCGTGCCCTACGACGCGAACGAGGAGGGACAGGCGCCCGGGCCGGCGCTGGCCGTCGCCACCGATCCCGCCGCCCCGTCCGCCACCGCATCGGCCGGGTCCACGGCGGCCGGCTCGGGCGGCACCCTGCTCGGCCGGACGGCCGACATCCCGGTCGGCGGCGGCACGGTCTTCACCGACGCCAAGGTCGTGGTCACGCAGCCGACCAAGGGCGTCTTCAAGGCCTTCAGCGCGGTCTGCACGCATGTCGGCTGCCTCTGCAACCAGGTCGCGGACGGCACCATCGACTGCCCCTGCCACGGCTCCAAGTTCAAGATCACCAACGGCGCAGTCGTCGCCGGGCCGGCCCCGACCGCGCTGCCGGCCGCGCCGATCACCGTGACGGACGGGAAGATCCTGCTCACGTAGCAGCATGCGGCATACTTTCTCCATGGTTCAACGCTGGCGGTGCCCGACGGTGCTGCGGGTCAAGACGGTCATCATCGCGGTCATCGGCGCGGTGGTGGCGCTGGTGTTCCTCCCGCTCTGGTTCGGCGTCCCGGTCGTCGTGCTGCTGGCGCTGTGGGCGGCGGGCATGACGGTCTTCGGCTCGTCGGTGGTGATCAACCCCGAGGCAGGCCTGCTCGTGTTCGGGATGGGGCTCATCACCCGGCGGGTCCGGCTCACCGACGTCACGGCCGTGCTGGTTGACCGGTCCAAGGTGTCGGTGGCCAGATCGGCCGGCGGCGAGATCTCGCTCTACGCCTGGCGTAAGTCCGCGCTCGACGGCTGGCTGCACGTTCCGGCCGAGGCCGACGAGATCGGCCACGCGATCTCGGCCGCGGTCGCGCTGGCGCAAGACGCCCAGCGCCGCGCGGCCGAGGCAGCCGCCACCGCCTCCGCAGCCGCCACCGCCCCCGCGGAAGCCGGCGCCACGGCAACGCCGGCCGGCCCGCCGGTGCGGGTCGGCTCGGCCGCCAGCACCCGGTCGACGCTCGCCACCGCGCTGCTGGGCTGCGCCGGGCTGGTTGCCCTCGGCGCCGCGCTGGTGGTCCGGGTCCGCTGGCACGACGACCCCGTGATGACCACGCTGGGCGTGGCCCTGGCCCTGGCGCTCGGCGTCTCGGGCCTGTTCTACCTGCTGGCCGCGCTCTGGCTGCTGCTGACCGGACGAGATCCCGCTCGCGCCCCCGGCGCAGCCGCCGCCGACCGCGCCGCCCGCAGCTCAGCCGACCGCCCCGCCCGCAGCTCAGCCGACCACGCCGCCGACCGGGCCGGCGCCGTCTAGCGCCGCTCACGCACCCCCGGGTACCCCGCACGGCCGCTCCCCGAGCGTGGCAGGATAAGCCGGTGGGCTCGTTGATGCTTCTAGACACGGCGTCGCTGTACTACCGGGCGTTCTACGGAATGCCGGACACGGTGACGGCGTCCGACGGCACCCCGGTGAACGCGATCCGGGGCCTCCTTGACGCGATCGCCCGCCTGGTGAGGGAACATCGCCCGGCTCGCCTGGTGGCCTGCCTGGACGCCGACTGGCGGCCGGCCTTCCGGGTCGCCGCGATCCCCGGGTACAAGGCGCACCGGGCCGAGCCCGACGGGACCGAGCAGACCCCGCCCGGGCTGGTCGTGCAGATCCCGCTGATCACCCAGGTCCTCACCGCGGCCGGGATCACCCTCGCCGAGGCGGCCGGCTACGAGGCCGACGACGTGATCGCCACCCTGGCCACCCGCGCCACCCAGCCGGTCGACGTCGTCACCGGCGACCGCGACCTGTTCCAGCTCGTCAACGACGCGCGCAAAGTCCGCGTGCTCTACACGATCCGGGGCCTCGGCCACCTCGAGGCGGTCACCGAGCCGGACATCGCCAAGAAGTACAACATCCCCGGCGACCGGTACGCCGACTTCGCCGTGCTGCGAGGCGACCCGAGCGACGGCCTGCCCGGCGTCCCCGGCATCGGCGAGAAGACCGCCGCCACCCTGATCGCCGCGTTCGGCGACCTCGAGAGCCTCACCCGCGCGCTCGACAAGGGCCACGGCGGCTTCCCGTCCGGCACCCGCAAGAAGCTCGAGGCGGCCAGGTCCTATCTGGACATCGCCCCGTCGGTGGTCAAGACGGCGACCGACGTCCCGCTGCCGGACGACCTCGACGAGGCCGGCGCCCTGCCCGCCACCCCGCCCGACCCGGAGCTGCTGGCCGAGATGGGGGCCGCCCTCGGGCTGGGCTCCTCGCTCAGCCGCTTCCGCGCTGTTGTTACAAGAGTGAACGAGGAGACTCCGTGACCACCGACCCCGCCCTCTACCCGACCGAGCGACTCACCCGGGTGCAGGAGGCGGTCCGCAAGGCGGGCATCGACGTGCTGCTGCTCACCCCCGGGCCCGACCTGCGCTACGTGACCGGGTACGACGCCAAGCAGCTGGAACGGCTCACCTGCCTGGCGGTGCCCGCCGACGACGACCCGTTCCTGGTCGTGCCGGGACTCGAGCTGAAGGCGGCCCAGGCCTCGCCGGCCGGCCAGCTGAACGTCGACATGATCCCGTGGGGCGAGCTCACGGACCCGTTCGCGGTCATCGCGGGCAAGGTCGGCCGCCCGGAGCTGGTCGCGCTGAGCGACCGGATGTGGGCGCTGCACGTCCTCCAGTTCGCGAAGGCGCTGCCGGCGGCCGGCCTGCGGCTGGCGTCCGAGGTGGTGTCGCCGCTGCGGATGCGCAAGACGCCGGCCGAGGTCGCCGCGCTCAGGGAAGCCGGCCAGGCGATCGACCGGGTGCACGCCAACGTCCCCCGCTGGCTCAAGGCCGGTCAGACCGAACGCCAGGTGGGCGCGAAGATCGCCGAGGCCATCTTCGCCGAGGGCCACGTCAGCGCCGACTTCGTGATCGTCGGCTCCGGCCCGAACGCCGCCTCGCCGCACCACGAGGTCTCCGACCGGGTCATCCGCGACGGCGATGTGGTCGTGGTCGACATCGGCGGCACGATGCCGTCCGGCTACTGCTCCGACTGCACCCGCACCTACGCCGTCGGCAGTGCGCCCGACGACTTCCGGGCCTACTACGAGGTGCTCAAGCGCGCCCAGGAGGCCGCCACCGTCAGCGTCAAGCCCGGCGTCACCGCCGAGAGCGTGGACCAGGCGGCCAGGGGCATCATCGACGACGCGGGCTACGGCGAATGGTTCATCCACCGCACCGGCCACGGCATCGGCCTGGAGACCCACGAGGACCCGTACATCGTCGAGGGCAACGCCACCCGGCTCGAGAACGGCATGGCCTTCTCCATCGAGCCCGGCATCTACCCCGGCCCGCACGGGGCCCGCATCGAGGACATCGTGGTGTGCACCGAGACCGGCGTCCAGCGGCTGAACAACGGCACCCGCGAGCTGGTGATCGTCTAGCCAGCGGGGGCCGGCCGAGCGGGAACCGGGCGGGCGGCGCCCGGTTAGTCCTCGGTGCCGCGCTGCTGCTCGGCCAGGAACTGCTCGAACGCCTCGGCCAGCTCGTCGGCGGTCGGCATTTCCTCGCCGTCGGCGAGCAGGTTCTCGCCGTCGTGCGCGACCGCGGCGTCGTACTGCGCCTCGAGCCCCTGCACGAGCTCGGCGACCTCGGTCGACTCCTCGACCTGGCGGTCGATCAGCGCGTTGGTGCGGTCGGCCGCCTCGCGGAGCTCGAGCGCGGGCAGGTCGAGGCCGCTGACCTCGGTCAGCGCGTCGATCACGGTCAGCGCGGCGGTCGGGTAGGCGGCCTGCGACAGGTAATGCGGCACCTGCACGACCAGGCCGATCGCGTCCCGGCCGGCCTGGCCGAACCGGAACTCGAGCAGCGACGAAGCCGACCCCGGGACCTGCAGCTTCGACGGCAGCGGTACCTTGCTGGCCACCAGCCCCGGCCGCGACGAGTGCGTGATCATGCCCAGCGGGCGGGTGTGCGGTATGCCCATCGGCACGCCGAAGTAGGTGATCAGCGGCCCGGCCCCGAGGCGCTCCGCCAGCTGCTGGGCGGCGGCCGCGAACGACTCCCACTCGTGGTCGGGCTCCGGCCCGGTGAGGAGCAGGAAGGGCTTGCCGGTGGCGTCGGCGAGCCGGTAGACGTTCAGCTCGGGGGCGTCGTAGCTCTCCCACTTGCCCTCGTCGAAGGTCATCAGCGGCCGCCGCGATCGGTAGTCGAGGAGCCGGTCGGCGTCGAACCTGGCCACCGTCGTGTGCTCGAACGCGT
>Ga0335074_10009244_pt1 | contig 13752 bp, 11 predicted proteins | sample Lox_Sample_23_FD_206715 | JGI IMG/M metagenome (GOLD analysis project Ga0335074, IMG submission 206715) | Soil microbial communities from Loxahatchee National Wildlife Refuge, Florida, United States - Lox_Sample_2.3 | ecosystem: Environmental > Terrestrial > Soil > Wetlands | place: USA...
GAAGTCGAAGAGCAACGGCGCCAACCCATGCGTCGCGCCCCTTCGACTCCGCGCCTGCGGCGCTACGCTCAGGATGACAAGCGTTGGCGGCTCCTTCGACTGCGCGCCTATGGCGCTGCGCTCGGGATGACGGGGACGGTTAGTTGCGGGCGGCGCGGATGGCGGCGGCTTCGCCGACGTAGGTGAGGGCTTCTTCGACGTGAGCGGGCTCGCCCAGGAAGAAACCCTGGACTTCGTCGGCGCCGATGTCGCGAATCTGTTCGAGCGTGACGCGCGACTCGATGCCTTCGGCGATGGAGGTGAGGCCCAGGTTGCTGGCGAGCGAGACGATCGCCTTGACGATCGCTTCGTCCTGCGAGCCCGGGAGCATGTCGCGCAAAAATGCCTTGTCGATCTTGAGCACGTCGATCGGGAAGCGCCGCAGGTAGCTCAAGCTCGTGTAGCCGGTGCCGAAGTCGTCGACCGAGAGACGAACGCCCAGCGCCTTGAGCTCGTGGAGCATCGCGATGCCGCCGGTGATGTCGCGCATGATCGAGGATTCGGTGAGCTCGAGCTCGATGCGCGAGGGCTCGATGCCCGATTCGTGCAGCGTCCCGGCGATCGACTCCTTTAGCCCGGCGCGCTCGAACTGCCGCGCCGAGATGTTCACGCAGATGCGCGGGATGCGCACGTCGAGGCTATCCCATTCGCCGAGCTGGCGGCACACCTCGCGCAGCACGTACGCTCCGAGCTCGTCGATCGCGCCGGTCTCCTCGGCGAGCGAGATGAAGTGATCGGGCGGGAGCAAACCGAGGCTCGGGTGCTGCCAGCGAACCAAGGCCTCGAATCCCGCAAAGACGAGATCCGTCGCGCGAAAGATCGGCTGGTAATGCAGCACGAGTTGGCCCGACGAGGCGGCGACGCGCAGGTCGCGCTTGAGCGCGAGGCGCTCCGACGACGACGCGATCATGCTCGGCACGAAGGGGCGCCAGCCGTTCCCGCCGGCCTGCTTGGTGGCGAGCATCGCCGCTTCCGAGGAGCGAATGATGCCGTACGCGTCGTGCCCGTCGTCGGGGAAGACGCAGACGCCGCTCGAAATCGTCAGGTAGACTTCGAGATCGCCGATCACGAACGGCGCCTCGAACGAGGCGTGCAGGCGGTCGGCGAACGCGGCCGCATCGGTGGCGGTGGTCACGTCGGGCAACAGCAGCGCAAACTGATCGTCGCCGATGCGCGAAACGGTCGCACCCGCGTCGACGAGGCGGCGCATCCGGCTCGCGACCAGGCGAAGCACCTCGTCGCCGTTGGCGGTGCCGTACAGGTCGTTGACTTCCTTGAAGTGATCGATGTCGGAGGTGACGAGCGCGACGCCGCCGTTGTGGCGCTGCGCCATCGCGATCGCCTGCATGAGGCGGTCCTCGAGCAGCGCGCGGTTCGGCAGATCGGTGAGCGGGTCGTATTGAGCGAAGTACGCGAGGCGCTGTTCGGCGATCTTGCGTTCGGTGATGTCGAAGGCCACCGCGATCGTGCCGACGATGCGGCCGTCGATGTCGCGCAGCGGCTCGACGTGGCCGCGGAAGGTTTTGCCGCCCCAGATCATCTCGTACTCGGCGGAGCCGCCCTGCAGCGCTTGGAGATGCGCGTGACGGATCGGAAAGCGCGATTCGTCGGCGAGCTGCGCGGAGCTCGCGACGTGCGTTCCGATCAAGCCCTCGGGGGAGTCGGGTACCTGCTGGAGCTGCGCGCCCTCCACCGACGTAACGGTGAGCGAGGTGTCGCACGAGATCACCAGCGCCGGAAGCTGCTCGAAGAGCAAGCGCAGGCGCGTCTCGCGTTCGCGCAGCTGCACCTCCATGATCGCACGCGCCCGGCGCAGCTCCGCGTCGCGCAGGGCGCGTTCGGCGGCCGGACCGAGGCGTTTGAGGTTGTTCTTGAAGATGTAGTCGTAGGCGCCCAGCCGGATCGTCTCGACGGCCGCCTCCTCGCCGACCGCGCCCGAAACGATCAGGCACGGAATGTCGGCGCCCACCTCCTTGATCAGCTCGAGCATCGCGATCGCGCTGAACGCCGGCATCGAGTAGTCGCAGAGGATGAGATCCCACTTCTGGCGCAGCGCCGCTTCGGCGTCGTCGCGGCGGTCGACGCGCTGCCAATCGAGCGTATAGCCGTGGCGGCCCAAAGCGAGCACGTTGAGCTCCGCGTCGTCTGCAGAGTCGTCGACGCACAGCACGCGTAAGCTCATGGCGTTAGATCCCGCCACCGGCCACCGGCGGCGCTTCGTTGAGCACCAGCCAGTAGAGGCCGACCTGGCGAACGGCCTCGACGAACTCGTTGAAGTCCACCGGCTTGCGGACGTAACTGTTCACCCCCAAGCGGTAGCCTTCGAGGAGGTCCTCTTCCTGCTTGCTGGAGGTCAAAATAACGGTTGGGATCAGCGCCGTCCCCTCGTGAGCCCGGATCTTCTCGAGAACCTCGAGCCCGGAGACCTTGGGGAGCTTGAGATCGAGCAGGATGACCTGCGGCAGCGCTCGCCCGGCGCGATCGCTGTTGAAGAGAAACTCGCAGGCTTCCGCACCGTCGCGCAAGACGACCACCTCGTTGATGATGTGGTTCTTCGCGAAGGCACGCTGCGTGAGCTCGATGTCGTCCGGGTTGTCCTCGACCAAGAGGATGTAGGGCTTACTCATTCATGCCGCTCCGTCCGGATGAGATGGAAGGGTAAAGTAAAACGCCGCGCCCTTGCCGATGGCGCCCTCCGCGCGGATGCTGCCGCCGTGCCGGTGAACGATCCGTGCGACGGTGGCAAGCCCGATTCCCGTTCCCTCGAACTCTTCCACCGCGTGCAGCCGCTGAAACGCTCCGAAAAGCTTGTTGCCGTAGCTCATGTCGAACCCCGCACCGTTGTCGCGCACGAAGAACTCGCCCCCCTCGTTCTGCCCGAACTCGATCCGCGGCCGCTCGGCATTGCGCGTGAACTTCCAGGCGTTGCCGAGCAGATTCTCCAGCGCCGCCCGCAGCAGGTTCGGCTCGCCCGACGCCTCCAGCCCGGGCCGCACCACGAACTCGACCGCGCGCTCGGGGTCGCGGTCGCGCAGCTCGGCAACGAACGATTCGACGATCTCGGAGAGGTCGACGGTGCTGTACGTAATCGCCGCCCGCGCGACGCGGGCCAAACGCAAGAGGGCGTCGATGAGGTCGGCCATGCGCTGCGCGGCCTTGCGCACGCGGTCGAGGTAGTTGCGGGCCCGCTCGTCGAGCTGCTCTCCGTAATCTTCCACCAAAGCGATCGAGAAGCCGTCGATCGCGCGCAGCGGCGCTCGCAAGTCGTGCGAAACCGAATAGGAGAAGGATTCGAGCTCTTTGTTCGCCAGCTCCAACTGCTTCGTTCGCTCGGCCACCCGCCGTTCGAGCTCCGCGTTGAGCTCGATGATCCGGTCCTGCTCGGCCTTGCGCCGGGTGATGTCGCGCACGTACGCCGCGACGCCGTCGCTGAACGGGTAGATGCGGAACTCGTACCAGCGTTCGCCGAAGAGATTTTCGAAGTACTGCGGGCGGCCGGTGTGAAGCGCCGCCTCGAAGAACCCGTACGCGCGGGCGCCGGCGTCGGCCGACGGGCTCGTGATGTCGGCGAGCGGCATCCCGATCATCTCGGCCGGCGAATAGCCCCAGAAGCGGGCCATCCGCTCGTTGACGTAGCTGATGCGCAGGTCGCGGTCGACCGAGACGAAGGCGTCGCGGATGCTTTCGATGACCTGGCGCATCTGCCGGTTCGATTCGTGGGCGCTGGCCGCTTCGGCGACGGTTTGCGCGATCGACTCGACGAAGCGCACGTCCCCCACCGCGAAGGTGCGCGGCTGCATCGAGTAGGCGAGGATCGTTCCGACGGGCTGATACGGCGTGCCGATCAGCACGCAGATGCAGGCTCGCGCGCCGGACGGCTCCAAGCTCGCGAGCGTTCGGGCGCGCGGATCGATCCGCAGATCCGTCGAGACGAACGGCTCGCCGGTGCGAACCGAGTGCTGCACGTGCCCGAGCGGCGGGTCGCCGGGATCGAAGGCGGTGCCGGTGGGCCAGCCGATCGCGCCGCCGACCACGAAACGATGGCGCTGCCGGTCGTACCGGTAGACCTCGACGATCGGCGTTTCGAGGACGTCGCGAATCAAGTCGAGGGCGTCGGCCAGCAGTTGATCGTACGAGAGGCCGCCGAGCGCCGAGCGCCCGAAATCGATGATGGCGCGCTGCCGGCGCGCGTTGCGCTCCACCTCGCGCTGCGCTTCGATGCGCGAGCTGACGTCGCGAAAATAGACCGAAAGGCCGTCCGGCGAGGGATAGGCTTTGACCTCGAACCAGCAGTCGGCGGTGGTCGAATATTCGACGAACTGGACCGGCGTCTGCTCGCGCATCGCCCGGCCGTACTCGCGCTCGAAGAGCCGCCCGCGCGCCTTGGGGAACTGCTCGAGCCAGACGTGCCCGATCGGATCCGCGTCCACCCGCAGCAGCCGGCGCGCCTCGGCATTCATGTATGCGATGCGCCAGTCGGCGTCCAACGCAAAAAAGCCGTCCGTAATACGCTCGAGTACGAGCGCAAGGTTCGGTTGAAGAACCGCTGCGTCAGTCGTCGTTTCGGACATCCGACCTCCGAAGACTCGTGTTCGCCCGACTTCTCCACCGGAGAGGGAACCCCGCTCGCTCTCCCGCCGAGGGGAACCCGCCTCCGGCGGCCAAGGCGCGTGCGATGCCGCTCCTCCTCCGCCTCGCGGCGCTCGGCGCCGCGCTCGCGCTTGCGCTGCTCCCGGCTCGCTCGCCCGCAAGCCTGAACGTCGATCCCTGCACGGTCGTTGCCGTCCAGATGATGGACAGCGTCAACTCGCTGGACGCGCGCGCCGGCGATTTCTTCCGCTTCGAGACGATCAACGCGGTCACGCAGGGCAAATCCATCGTGATTCCGCAGCGCACCGAGGGGTACGGTATCGTGGCGATCGCGGCGCCGGCGGGGCGGCAGGGGCGCCCCGGCACGCTGGTGCTCGAGCCGCGCTACCTCGTCATGCCGGACGGGCGGCATGCCGGAGTGGTGCTCAACCACAATACCGATTCTTTACAGAAGAGCGGCGCATCGGACAGCGTTCCGGGTTATCTCGGGGCCATTCCGCTCCCCGGCTTGGGTGCCGGGATCATGGTCTTCAACTACTTCCACGACGGCAAAAACGTCGTCGTGCCGAAGGGGACCGTCTTTACGATCTTCCCAAGCGACGATCCAGTCGTCGAGCGCTGTCAGGATCACCCGTCGTACTGACGACGCGATTGCGCCCGCGTTCCTTCGCGCGATAGAGCCCGGCGTCCGCGTCGGCGACGAGCGAGGTTGCGGATTCGCCGGCGGAGGGCACGCGCGACGCGACGCCGACGCTCACCGTGATTCCGCACTCGCGCTCCACCTGCGCGCGCACGCGCTCGCTCAAGCTCGCCGCTCCCGAGTCGTCGACGGCGTAGAGAATCGCCGCGAACTCCTCGCCGCCGTAGCGCGCGAAGCAATCGCCGCCGCGCCGGAGCGCGGAGACCCCAACGCCGGCAACGTTGCGCAGGACGTCGTCGCCCGCGAGATGGCCGTACTCGTCGTTGTATTCCTTGAAGCGATCGATGTCGAGCATCGCGACCGCGAGCGGAACGCGCGCCCGCCGCGCCAGCGCCCACAAGCGCTCGAGCTCCTCGTCGAACGTCCGGCGGTTCGCGACGCCGGTCAAACCGTCGAGGCGGGCGAGCCCGGCAAAGCGGTCGCGCTCGCTCGCAATCGCCCGGTTGCGTATCGCCACCGCGTAGGCGAAGAACGCCGCCTCCCAGGCGCCCCCGGCGTAGAACGCGAGCACGTATCCGAGCGAGCTCTGGAGGACGCCTTGTTGGGCCAGATCGTCGAGCACGATGCCCGCGCTCGCTCCGGCAAAGCCGGCGAGATAGCAGCCGGCGACGATCCAGCCTTCGTGCGCGACGGCGCGAACGCCGAGCACGATCAGCAGAATGAGCAGCGCGTCGAGCGCCGCCTGACCGACCGTGTGAAACGGCCACGCACCGCGCAGCAAAGCCTCGCCGTAAATCAAGGGATAGTTGACCAAAAGCAAGACCGCGCACGCCCACGCGATCGGCCGGTCGTAACGCCACGAGCGCAGCAGCGCGAAGGCGAAGGCGGCGACGCACGTGAGATAAGCGGCCACGAGCGTCGCATTGCAGGCCGCCCCACCGATCGGCGGATTGGGTATCGCCACGAACGCAAGCCCCGCCATCACCGCCATGAGCAGCGCGTAGCACGCGCTCGCGGCGCTGCGCAAGATCGCCGCCGAGATGGCGTTCGCCAGCCCCATCGCGAGGTAGAAGCCGAGAAAAAAGGCCAGGCCGGCCCTCACAGCTGCTCTTCGATCCAGCCGGCGACGGCCGCTTCGACGGACGCCGGGCGCTCGAGATGCGGGGCGTGGCCGCAGCCCGCCAGGAGCAAGCAGTCGACGTCGGCCTGCGCCCGCTCCCGCAAGCGCTCCAGCTGCAGGAGCGTCCCGTACTCGTCGTCCAGCCCCTGGACCGCGAGCACCGGTGCGCGAACGCGCGCCGCGTACGCCTCGATGTTCCAGTCGCGAAACTCCGGCGAGAGCCAGACGTCGTTCCAGCCGTAGAACGTGTGCTCCGGATCGGCGTGATAGCGCGCCATCTTCTGCCGCAGCGCGGTCGTCTCGAAGCGCTCGCGGATCTCCGCGATGCTGCGCAGCGAGTGCTCCTCCACGAAGAGGTGCGGCGCGAGCACGACGACGGCGCGAACGCGCTCGGCGAACTCGGCGGCAAAGATCAGCGCGATCGAGGCACCGTCGCTATGCCCCACCAGCACCGTGTCGCCGATCTCGAACTCGTCGAGCAAGCGCGGGAGTTCGACCAGCGCCTCGTCGTGCATGTATTCCGGCGTGCGCGGCAGCTCGACGCGCTCGGAGAAGCCGTTGCCGCAGCGCGAGTAGACGAGCGCCCCCAAGCCCGATCGCTCGGCGACGCGCGCCGGGAAGTTCCGCCACAGCGCCGCCGACCCCAGGCCCTCGTGCAGGAAGACGAGGGTCGGCGACGGCGAGCGGGCGGGCGGAATCCGGACCGTCTCGAGGCGCTCCATGACGGGAGTGATTCTCCGCCGCGCGGTCGTATCTTGGGCTATCGTGCGCTATACAACGCTACGGATCTGGTCGGCGGTCGCCGCCGCGCTGGGTACCGCCGCGCTCGCCGACGTCGCGACCGAGTACGCCGCCGACCTGGGGTGGCTCGGCGCGGGCGGCATCGACCATCACCAGGAGGCCGTGCTCCCCGTCCTGCTCCTGGCGCTCGGCGTTGCCGCCGGTTTGACGCTGGCCATCCTCCGGGCCGGCATCGAGCCCGGCGACCTCCTGCTGACGCGCCTGGGCGATCTGCGGGCGCGGCTCTTCGACGCGGCCGCCGCTTTCGCGCTGGCCGCACTCGCCGTCGTCGCCATGGAATCGTACGAGACGCTCTACGGCGGAGCGAGCTGCTTCGACCCGCGGTCGGTGCTGGTCTCGCACGCCCCGTGGATGGTCGCAGCCTTCCTGCTCAGCGCGTTCGTGCTGCGCGTGGTGATCGGCAGCGCGCTCTCGCTGGCCGTGCGCGCGCGCGCCTTCGCGGTGCAGGCGATCGCGTCGTTTTTGCGGCGGCGCGGCCGCGCCGCGGCACGTGCCACGTCGTCGCACCGCTCGCGCACCGTGCGCCTCCGCTTTGCCGGGCCGCCGCCGAGCCGGGCTCGCTCGCTGCGCAGCCCGCCGCTCGCCGCACGCTGACCACCGCACCCACCCCGCTCTTTTTTAGAAAGCTCCGCCGCTCGTGCGAACCCTCGCGCGCGTGCTTTGCGCGCTTCTCGCAGCGATCGCGCTGCAAACCAACGCCGCCGAACTCACGACCGCCACGATCTTCGGAACGGTGACGTCGCCGGCCGGTGCTCCGATCGCCGGAGCCGGCGTCACCGCATCCGCTCCGTCGGGCCGATACGCCGCTACGACCGGGCGGGACGGGCGTTTCGTGCTGCTCGGCCTGGTGAGTGACAGCTATCGCATCGACGTCACCGCACCCGGCTACCGGCCGCTCGAAACCAGCGGCGTCTACGTCGTGCCGGGCGCGCACGAGCGCTTCGCCTTCGTGCTGCGCCCCGCGCCGCGCACGATCGCAAGCGTCACCGCCAAAGCCGGCGCCTTCACCCTCGGCAGCCCCACCGACACCTTCACCGTGAGCGGCCAGAGCGCGCGCGCAAGCTCGCCGGCGGAGTCTGCCTCGGGTCTGGCCGGGTACACGCGCGACACCGTGGCCGGCGCGATCGCGGGCGTTCCCGGGATCGACTTCGATTCGTTCGCCAACGTCATCGTACGCGGCGGTAAAGTGCAAGATACGGTTTTCGATTACGACTCCGTTCCGATTCCGCAGGGGCTCATCGCCGAGCCCGGCGGCAACGCCGTCGGCGCGCAGCTTGGTACGACCGGCGTCGCCGCGGCGACGGTGACGCTCGACGGCTACAGCGACACGAGTCAAAACGCGCTCGGCGGCGTGGTCGATGAGGTCGCGCAGAGCGGAACGTATCCCGCCAAGGGCTCCCTCGAAGCAGAGACCGGTTTCGGCGCGCAGCTGGGCGAGATCAAGTTCGACGAGCAGTGGGCGACGCCGGATCTGCGCTGGCGCTACGCTCTCTCCGCGACGAGCGGCAGCGAGTATTTCGCCTACGGCGACGGGCACACGTTCTATCCCGCCGAGATGGGAACGTACGGCCTGGGGTTCCAGACGCGCGCGCAGTACGCAATCGCCGGCAACGTGCACTTCGCGGTCACGCCGCACGACGATCTCTCGGCGGTCTTCCTGAGCGGAGCGGCCGCCTATCAGCAATACGACTCTCCGTACCAAGGGCTGCAGTGGTCGACCTTCGGACCGTTCCCGGGAGCGCCCGCCGATCCCAACGTGCAAGTGAACACGCCCTCGATTTCGCGCGGTACGTACTCGGTCGAGAAGCTGCAATGGATCCATAACTGGCGCCACACGCTCGGGCGCTTCGCGGTCTTCCAATCGCAGATCGGGGCGAGCGCGAACGGACCCGAGTGGGACGATCTCTCTTTCCCCGACGGCGTCATCTCGCTCGCGTCGACGCAATCGCAGCGCGAACGCGGCGCGAGCTACGACCTGGAAGATCAAGCCGGCGACGACCACGACCTGCGGGCCGGCATCCAGTACGACGCGATCGGCGCCAACCTCTACCAGTTCGTGCCGACGATTCCGCAGACCGTCACCTCCCGCACCTGGCTCGGCCAGCTCCTCGCTTACGCGAGCGACGAGTGGAGCATCACGCCGCACCTGACGGCCCTAGGCTCGCTGCGGTACGTCGAGCAGCTCACCCACGCCGAAGATACCGTGCCGTTCGGCGACGCGGCGATCGATCCGCACGCCGCCATCGCGTACACGTTTGGCGGATCCAACGCGCTGCGCGCCGCGTTCGATCACACCTCCGTGCCGCCGCTCGCGCTCGACATCCAGCGGGTCGTCGCCGGAACGCCCGCCCCGCCCAGCTCGCCGCTCGCTCCGGAGACCGCCGACGACTATACCTTCAGCTACGAGCGCGGCGGCCGAACGCAGGTGCGGCTCACCTACTACGCCGATTTCGAGAAGAACCGCATCGACGTGCTGCCTGCCAACTACCGCAGCAACGCCGGAGAGAATCCCGACGCGATCGGGATTCCCACCAACGCCGGGATGCTGCGCTCGCACGGCACCGAACTCTGGCTCAAGAACGGCGGCGCCACGCTCACCGCAAACTACGGCCGCACCTTCACCTCCAGCGTCTACCAGTTCGCCTTCAACGATTTGAACTCGGCGGCGATTCTGGCGGGCCATCTCTTTCCGGCGGCCTACGTTCCCGATCTGACCGCGACGCTCTCGTACGAGTTCGCCTTTGCCCGCCGCCGCCTGCGCGTCACGCCGCTGCTCTCGTACGAAAGCGGCTTCCCGTACGGCAACGGCACGATGGTCTGGATTCGCAATCCCAAGACGGGGCGCCCCGAAGAGGTCCCCAACGACAACTACGTCGATCCCGGCTACAACTACTACTTCTTGAAGAATCCCGCGCTGCCGTTCGACGCGAGCACGAATCCGTATATCGCGACGCTCGGAACGCCCGAAGGCGCCGATCCCAATACGCTGCGCACGACGCCGCAGATGCTCGCTTCCCTGCACGTCGAGGAAGATCTCTCGCCGCGCGTCACGGCGTTTCTCGACGTCACCAACCTCTTCGCAACCGCGACGCCCACGCAGCTGCAAGGCAATCCCTACCTGATCGGCCCGCCGGGCTACGGAGGCGGCAATCCCTACTACGCAGCCGCTTACGGCGCGCAATATCCCGGCGGCCGCTACACGCTGGGGAACGGCGTTCCCACCAACGACGGCACAACGCCGGCCGTGCCCTGGAACTACGGGCGCGGCGGTTACGTTCCCGAGGCCTATCCGATGGCGCGGACGCTGCTGCTGCGGCTGCGCTACCGCTTGTAGGCGCGGGCCGCAGGCTGCGCGAAGCGGCAAACGTGAAGATCACGCGGCGCGATTTCGTCAACGGCGCGCTCGTCGGCGCCGGCGCTTCGCTGCTGGGCGCTCCGCCGCCCGCGCGCGCGCAGGGCCTCGGCAGCAGTTGGACGGGCTACGCCGGCGTGGGCGACTACGCGATCTCCAACGGCAACACGGCGCCGGTCGTCAACGCCGCGCACGGGATTCGCGACGGGCGCTACGAGGACGCGCTCGCCGGCGCTGCAATCGTCGACGATCTCTACGATCTCGTCGTGGTCGGCGGCGGCTTCGCCGGCCTGGCGGCCGCGTACGAGTTTGCCAAGGCGCGCCCGAACGGCACGGTGCTGCTGATCGAGAACCATCCCGTTCCCGGCGGAGAGGCGAAGCAGAACGTCGTCGACGTCGACGGCGTCACGCTGATCGGCCCGCAAGGCTCCAACGGTACGCTCGTTCCGCCGCCATCCTTCGGCTTGGCCCACGAATACTGGAACGAGCTCGGGATTCCGACGTCGTTCCAGTACGCCGCACCTGCCGCTTCGGCCGCATCGATTCGTTTCGCGCGCGAAAACTACGAATCGATGTTCTGGGACGAGCATTTGGCGAGCACCGGGTGGTTCTTCGGCGATCGCTGCGTCGTCGATCCGTTCTCCGATCGCCTCGCGCGCGCGCCGCTCGACGCCGCGATCAAGCGCGACTGGCTCACCTGGTTCGATTGGAAGGCGCCGGTCGCTGCACCCGGCGGTGCCGATCCCGACCGCTGGCTCGACTCGATGACGTACGGCGAGTACCTCACGAACGTCATGGGGCTGCATCGCGACATCTTCGCGCTCGTCGATCCGCTCGTGAGCGTCGGCGATTTCGGCGTGAGCGCGACGGCGATCTCCGCCTACGCCGCCAAGCTGCTCGGAATGCCGGGGCCTTCGGGCCCGGGGGGCATCGGCTACGACGAGTCGCTCGTCTTTAGCTTTCCCGGCGGCAACGCGACGATCGCGCGCTACATCCTCAAGGCCCTGCTGCCGCAAGCGATCACCGGAACGCGCTCCTTCCCCGACGTCGCGGGGGCTCCGTTCGACTTCGAGGCGTTCGACCGGCCGGGCGCACCCGTGCGCATTCGCCTCGCGAGCACCGCCGTTGCCGTCCGCCACGCCGGCAGCCCGGAGGCCGCCGGCCACGTCGACGTCTGGTACGCGCAGGGCGAGCGCGTCGTGCGCGTGCGCGCGCGCAGCGTCGTCATGGCGAGCGGCGGCTGGGTCAACAAGCTGGTCGTGCGCGATATGCCGGCGGACATCCACGCGGCCTACGAGCAATACCACCACGCCCCGATCCTGGTCGCCAACGTCGGCTTGCGCAACTGGCGCGCGATGGCGAAGCTGGGCGTCTCGGCCCTGCGCTGGTTCGACGGCTTCGGCTTCTTCGCCAACATTCGCCGGCCGATGACGTACGCGGGCTACCAGCCGCCGCTCGACCCGCAGCTCCCCGCGATGCTCACGCTCTACATCGGTTTCCCACAGGCCGGCGTGCCGCTTGCCGTTCAGGCGACGCAGGGCCGCGTCGCGCTCTTCGAGACGTCGTACGCGCAGTACGAAACGCGCCTACGCGAACAGCTCCAGCGGCTGCTCGGTCCCTCCGGGTTCGATCATCGCCGCGACGTCGGCGCGATCGTGCTCAATCGTTGGGGGCATGCCTACTTTTCGCCGCAGCCGGGCTTCTATTTCGGAACGGCTTCGTCTCCCGCGCCGACCGCCATCATCCAGCGCGGTTTCGGGCGCGTGTTCTTCGGGCATTCGGAACTTTCGCCGCGGCAGAACTGGCCGCACGCGATCGAGCAGGGCAAACGAGCGGCGCTTGCGGCGCTCTCCGCGTTAGCGTAACCCGAGCCCTCGGCGCGACCTTTAGGCGCGCAGGCGTTCGCGGACTTGTTGGCTGGGAATGAGGACGCGGTCGGCGAGGCGCAGGAACTGCAGCAACTTGACGTGCCAGTAGGTGATGTCGATCTCCCACCACGCCAGACCGTGCCGTGCCGAATACGGGAAGGCGTGATGGTTGTTGTGCCAGCCCTCGCCCCACGAGAGCAGCGCGACCCACCACGAGTTGGTCGAGCGGTCGCTGGTGCGATAGGTGCGATAGCCGGCGGCGTGCGAGAAGCTGTTGACCAGCCACGTCGAGTGATACGTGAAGACGAGGCGGACGAAGCCGGCCCAGACGACCCACGACCAGCCGCCGATCAGCAAGAGCGCGATCCCCAGAGCGACTTGCAGCCAGGGATGCAGCCAGGCGAGCGCGTTGTAAAAGGGTTGCGAGCAGAGGTCGGGGCACATCCGGCGGCACTCTTGCTGCGTCGGCGCCGCGGGATTGGCTTGCAGCAGCCAGCGGACGTGGGCCCAGCTCAAGCCGAGCCGCACGGTGTGCGGATCGCCGGCCCGGTCGGAGTAGCGGTGGTGGATGCGATGCGTCCCAACCCACGAGATGGGGTCGCCTTGCAGTGCGAGCGTTCCGAAGATCGCGGTGAGGTATTCGACCGGCTTGCGCAGACGCAGGCTGCGGTGGGTCAGCGTCCGGTGGAAGTTGAGCGTCACGCCGGCGACGCCGGTCAGATAAGCGAGCACCGCTCCCGCGACCAGCGCCTGCCAGGAAAAGAACGCCGGGATGAATGCCAGCAGTGCGCCGGCATGGATCGCGACGAGCGCGACGCCGGTCGGAAAATCGGGACGGGCGTTTCTACGCACGGGCATGCTCACGGTCGGATCAATCCTCGTTGGCTCGGAATAAGAATAAGAGGAGGCCTGCGCGGGCGCAAGCCTCCTCCTGCGTACGATCGAATCGGGCGCCGCGCCGGAGCGCGACTAGCGATATGAGGGACGACTGGCGAAACAGTCGCGGCAGTACACCGGCTTGTCGCCGCGCGGTTGGAACGGCACTTCGGCCACTCCGCCGCACTGGCTGCAGGTTGCCTTGAACATTTCGCGCGTGCCGCCGCCGCCGCCAAAGCCGCCGCCGCGCGATCCGCCGCGGGCACCGCCGCCGCCGCCTTGCGCGGCCTTGCGGGCCGCACGGCAGTCGGGGCAACGGTTCGGCTTGTTCTGGAAGCCCTTCATGGCGAAGAACTCTTGCTCTCCGGACGTGAAGGTAAACTCGCGTGCGCAATCGACGCAGGTCAGATATTCATCTTGGTACATGGTGTGACGAGGACTCCTCGGGTGATGTAAGTAGCACTGG
>Ga0335074_10009245_pt1 | contig 13750 bp, 12 predicted proteins | sample Lox_Sample_23_FD_206715 | JGI IMG/M metagenome (GOLD analysis project Ga0335074, IMG submission 206715) | Soil microbial communities from Loxahatchee National Wildlife Refuge, Florida, United States - Lox_Sample_2.3 | ecosystem: Environmental > Terrestrial > Soil > Wetlands | place: USA...
CCGCCGCCGGCAATGGCACCGCCGCCGGCAATGGCACCGCCGCCGCCCGTCCCGTCACTCCCGCCCGTCCCGTCACTCACGCCCGTCCCGTCCGTCCTGCCGGCCTCGCTCATCGCTCCCGGCGCAGCAGCCCCAAGGGCAGCTCCGACCTCGACCACCGCGCTGATCTCTTCGGGACTCACGTCCGTCGCCGGGATTGTCCCATTCAGGCTGGTGAACGCCGGGACGCTGACCGGCAGTAGCACCTCATGCGCCGCGGGCCGTCCCACCAGCACCGCGACCCGGTCGTAGAAGGCCGCCAGCTCGGCCGTGGCCTGGGTCAGCACGTTCTTCGCGTAGGCCATTCCCCCAGCGGAGTGATGATGCCGGGCGTGCTCCGGCATCTGCAGCCCGGCCAGCGAGTAGGCGGTCAGCCGCAGCCGCATGGTGGCCATGACCAGCATCCACAGGTCTGCCTTGGACAGGTGCTTGGCGCCCTGCTCGGCGAGGAACCCGCGCAGTGCCTCGTCCAGCCGGATCCCGGCCGTGACGGCCGCGGGACCCATGTCCGGCGCCTCGTGCCGGGTACCCAGGGCCCAGCCCACCGACTCGGTCAGGTACGCGGCCCCGATCCGGAACGCGTCGGCCAGGTCGTCTCCCACCACCGACGCCGCGCCGCGCGGCCAGAACAGCACGCCGATCACCAGGCTCACCAGGCAGCCGATGGCCACGTCCTGGATGCGCAGCAGGCCCACCGTCCAGCCCACCGGTACCAGCAGGTTGAACAGGACCACGATGACGATGGTGAACGCGGCCTGTCCGAGGGTGAACGGCAGCGTACCCGGCGCGTACGCGGCCACGGCGACAGCGATCGGCAGCGCCACCCACAGCGCGGGCGTGCTGGTCCCGATGCCGAGCAGGAGCAGGGCGCCCACCACGAAGCCGATCGCGGTGCCGCCCAGCGCGCGCAGCGCGGTGGACTCGGTGGACGCCGCGTTGGTGCGCAGTACCGACAGGGTGCCGAGCACCACCCAGAATCCGTGCTGGACCCCGGACACGTCGGCCACCAGGACCGCCGCGGCCAGGGCCAGCGAGGCGCGCAGGCTGTTGAGGAACCAGACCGAGCGGATGCTGGCGTGCCGGGTCAGCACGCCCACCGCGCCGGACACCGCGGCCGCCCGGCGTTCGGCCTCGGTTCCCTCCGGCTGGGCCCCGTACCAGCCGCGGCGGCGGGCGGCGATGGTCTCCGGGTCGGCGCGCCTGGTGGCGATCAGGGCGTCCGCCACGACGTTCCGGACGGCGAGTGAGATCACCTGGGCGTGGAAGGCATGCCGGGCGGCGATCTGCGTCGAGTCGTAGTCCCCGCCGTCGTCGGCGGCCGGCGACTGGCGGGAGGCGGCGCTGACCTCGCGCCGCCGCTCCAGCTCGTCGACATCGGGCAGGGGAGCGGTCCCGTCCCGGTCGGCCAGCAGGTCACCGGTCTGCCTGAGCACCACGGCGGTCTCGGCGAACAGGTCGCGGTCGGGCCGGGCGGCGCGGTCCAGGTTGGGGTGCTCGTCGGTGGCGTCGGCGATCAGCGCGGTGCACCACTCGAGGTACTGCACCACGCTGGCCATGGCCTGGTCGGCGGTGGCCAGCCCGGTCGGCCGGTACGGCGTGCTGGCGAACGCGTTCAGCAGCTCCTGCTTGGCGGCCTGGCAGGCCTGGTGGTCGCCCGGCGTCGCCGTACCGGTGGTCGCGGCGTCCAGCGCGGCGGCCAGCGCCCGGGCCGAGCCGGCCGCCGCCGCCCGGAGCCGGTCTCCCGGCGACGGCGGCGAGAGCGCCAGCACGGCCGCCGTGGCCACGACCGAGGCCAGCCACCAGCCGGCCAGCCGGTCCGGGATCAGGCTGGGCGTACCGGCCGTGGCCACCGACAGCACGTAGGGGAACAGCGCGGCGATGACGCCGGAGGCCGCGTTCGGCCCGGACACGCCGGCGAAGAAGATGCCGAACGTCACCGGGATCGTGATCAGCACGGCCAGCCAGTCGATCTGGCAGACCGTGGTGCCGATGATGATCCCGACGCTCCCGGTCAGGGCCAGCCCGAGGTGCGCGACGGCCTTGTCCCGCCTGCTGCCGCCGAACGAGGCGACGACCAGGCTGGCGAAGCCCCCGAACGCGGCGAACAGGGCGATCTGCAGGTTGCCGATGCCCTCATAGGCCAGCGCGAACAGCGGCGGGATCACGATCACCGCGCGCGCGGCCCGCATGGCGGCGGGCACCGACCAGGCCGGCCACCACGCGGGCCGCGTCATGCTCGTATCGGGCATTGATCCAGTCTAAGAAGCGCGATCGGGCCCCGGGGAACCGCATCGGACGCTGAACGCCAGCCGCAGGCTGGCTCGCGATCGGCTGGGAATCAGGATTTACCCCCGGGGCCGTGCGCTACATTGCTACCTTCGCGATCCCGCACGCACCGCAGCAGAAGGAGGGTCCATGCAGGAGGCACCGCCGCCAGCACCGGCCACGCTGGACGACGACGATACCCGGCTGGAAAGCCTCGGTTACCGCCCCCAGCTGAACCGCGTGCTCGGCCTGTTCGCGAACTTCTCGGTCGCGTTCACCTACCTGTCGCCGATGGTCGGCATCTTCACGCTGTTCACCCTCGGCCTGGCCACCGGCGGTCCCGCCTACATCTGGCTCACCCTCATCCCGGTCGCCGGGATGCTCCTGGTCGCCCTGGTCTTCGGTGAGCTGGCCAGCCACTACCCGGTGGCCGGCGCGCTGTACCAGTACAGCAAGTACACGGTCGGCCGGAAGTACGGCTGGTTCGTCGGCTGGTTCTACGGGATCGCGCTGCTGGTCACCGTGGCCGCGGTGGACACCGGCGTGGTCGTCTACGCTGTCGCGCTGGGCCACGACCTGTTCGGATGGAACTTCAACGCCACCGGCCACGGGACCATCCTGGTCGTCACCCTGGGCCTGCTGGCCATCCAGACCACGCTGAACACCATCGGCGCCAAGATCATGGGCCGGGTCGCCCAGCTCGGCGTCTACGTGGAGATCCTCGGCACGTTCGGCATCGCCATCGTGCTCGCCATCCACGGCTTCCACCACGGATTCGGCTTCCTGACCACCACCCAGAACGTCCAGCACGCCAAGAGCAACCCGCTCGGCCTGAACTTCGGCGGGAGCTGGATCGCCGCCGCCCTGGTCGCGGTGCTCGCGCCGGTCTACATCTTCTACGGCTTCGAGTCGGCCGGCGACATCTCCGAGGAGACGCGCAACGCGGGCCGGCAGGTGCCGCGGTCCATGCGGCTGGCCCTGATCTGGGGCGGGATCGCCTCGCTGGTGCTGACCGCCGCGCTGCTGCTGGCCATGCCGGCCGGCGCCAACACGGTGGTCAAGACCATCCAGAGCGGCGGCATCCCGTACATCCTCAGCTCCCTGCCCAGCGGCCTGCAGGAGACCATGCTGGGCCTGATCATCATCGCGTTCTTCTCCTGCGGCAGCGCGGTGCAGGCCGCGGGCAGCAGGCTCGCCTTCTCCTACGCCCGGGACGGCGCGCTGCCCGGCTCCAAGTGGATCTCCGCGGTGAGCGAGCGGTTCAAGACCCCGGCCAACGCCCTGTTCGCCGGCGCGCTGATCACCGTGGTGTTCGTAGGGTTCGAGTTCGCCTCGCCCACCCGCAACATCAAGATCTTGTTCTTCACCTACCCGGCCAACACGAACGTGCTGGTGTCGCTGGTGTCCTTCGGGATCAGCGGGATCTACCTGTCGTTCCTGCTCACGGTCATCGGGTCGATGATCGCCCGGCGCCGCGGCTGGGTACCGGCCGGCCAGTTCCGGCTGGGCCGCTGGGCCTGGCCGGTGTCGGTGGCCGCCGTGGTGTACCTGGGCCTGATGCTGGCCAACGTGGTCGCGCCGACCGGGCTGAGCAGCGCCCGGGCCTACTTCAACTATGACTGGGTCACGTTGCTGGTCATGGTGGTGGTCGCCGTGCTCGGCGTCATCGTGTTCTTCGCCGCGCACCGGGGCCGGGAGATCGCCGGGCACCTGATCGACAACGAGTCCCCGGTGGTCGCGGCCGAGCCGGTGCCCGTGCCGGACACAGCCGTCGCCAGCACCGCCGACGATCCCGCTCCGGGGGCCTCCTGAGCGCCGCCGGGGCGTGCTCAAGCTCATCGAGCCGACTCGGCGCAACCGGTCAGCGGCACGTGGTAATGTGAAACGCTGCCCGGCGGCTAGCCGCGGCAGTCAGAGGCGTGCTGCGCCCTCAAGCGGCCGTCTCGCGGGACCAACTTCCCCGGTCACCAACAATTGTTAAGGAGCCACGTGCCGCTCGACACCGCCGTCAAGAAAGAGATCCTGACGGAGTACGCGACCAGTGAGGGTGACACCGGTTCGCCGGAAGTCCAGATCGCGCTGCTGACCAGGCGGATCAACCACCTGACCGAGCACCTCAAGGTGCACAAGCACGACCACCACAGCCGCCGCGGGCTGCTGCTGCTGGTCGGCCGCCGGCGCAGGCTGCTGAAGTACCTGGCCAAGAAGGACATCGCCCGCTACCGTGCGATCAGGGAGCGTCTCGGCATCCGCCGCTAACCGCGCCCTGGCCCAGCCAGAAAACTGAATAACCACACTGACATCCCGTAGCCCCCGGCCCCGAGCGCCAGGGCCGGTCCTCGGTAGTGGTCCCCGGGTCGCCAATCTAGGCCAGCCAATCTAGGCCAGCCAATCTAGGGCAGCACAGCACCCGAGGGCTTCGATCGAAGACCGGCCGGTCCGTCCCGAACGGGACGAGCCAGGCCACAAGCGGCACGGCGGCGGGTGGGTGCGGGATCTACCGCAAGGAGGTCTCACCCGTGGAGGGTGTCCGCAGTGCCGAAGCCGTCATCGACAACGGTGAATTTGGCGTTCACACAATCAGATTTGAGACGGGCCGGCTGGCTCGTCAGGCCGCCGGGTCCGCGTTGGTGACCCTGGACGGCGAGACCGTGGTCCTGGCCGCGACCACGGCGTCCAGGCAGCCCAAGGAAGGCCTGGACTTCTTCCCGCTCACGGTGGACGTGGAAGAGCGGATGTACGCCGCGGGCCGGATTCCCGGCTCGTTCTTCCGCCGGGAGGGCCGCCCGTCCGAGGACGCGATCCTGACCTGCCGGCTCATCGACCGGCCGCTGCGCCCGTCGTTCGTCAAGGGCCTGCGCAACGAGATCCAGATCGTGGCGACCGTGCTCGCCCTGGACCCGCAGCACCTGTACGACGTGGTGGCGATCAACGCCGCCTCCATGTCCACTCAGCTGGCGGGCCTGCCGTTCTCCGGCCCCATCGGCGGCGTGCGGGTGGCCCTGATCAAGGGCCAGTGGGTGGCGTTCCCCGCCCACGAGCAGCTGGCCCAGGCCACCTTCGACATGGTGGTCGCCGGCCGGGTCCTGGAGGACGGCGACGTGGCCATCATGATGGTCGAGGCCGAGTCCACCCCCGAGACGCTCAAGCTGCTGGCCGACGCGGGCAACGGTGCCGTCGCGCCCACCGAGGACACGGTGGCCGAGGGCCTGGAAGCCGCCAAGCCGTTCATCAAGGCCCTGTGCGAGGCGCAGCAGCGCCTGGCCGCCGAGTCGGCGCAGGCCGAGTCGGCTGCCCCGCACGCCGAGTATCCGGTGTTCGTCGACTACACCGAGGACGTGTACGAGGCGGTGGCCCGCGAGGTCTCCGACGAGCTCGCCCAGGCGCTGACGATCGCGGGCAAGCACGACCGCGAGGCCGAGACCGACCGGGTCAAGGCGCTGGCCGCCGAGAAGCTTGCCGAGCAGTTCGAGGGGCGCGAGAAGGAGATCAGCGCCGCGTTCCGGTCGCTGACCAAGAAGCTGGTCCGGGAGCGGATCATCCGGGACGGGGTCCGCATCGACGGCCGCGGCCTGGCCGACATCCGGCCGCTGTCAGCCATGACCCACGTGCTGCCCCGGGTGCACGGCTCGGCGCTGTTCGAGCGGGGCGAGACCCAGATCCTGGGCGTGACCACGCTGAACATGCTCCGGATGGAGCAGATGATCGACACGCTCAACCCCGAGCGGACCAAGCGCTACATGCACAACTACAACATGCCGCCCTACTCGACCGGTGAGACCGGCCGGGTCGGCTCGCCCAAGCGGCGCGAGATCGGGCACGGCGCGCTGGCCGAGCGGGCCCTGATCCCGGTCCTGCCCGCCCGCGAGGAGTTCCCTTACGCCATCCGGCAGGTCTCCGAGGCGATCGGCTCCAACGGGTCGACTTCCATGGGCTCGGTGTGCGCCTCCACCATGGCCCTGCTGGACGCGGGCGTGCCGCTGAAGGACATGGTGTCCGGCATCGCCATGGGCCTGATCCACGAGGGCGGCCAGTACGTGACGCTGACCGACATCCTGGGCGCCGAGGACGCGTTCGGCGACATGGACTTCAAGGTGGCGGGCACCGAGCAGGTCATCACCGCGCTGCAGCTGGACACCAAGCTCGACGGCATTCCCGCCTCGGTGCTGGCCGCGGCGCTGAAGCAGGCCCGCGGAGCCCGGATGACCATCCTGGAGGTCATGCGCGGCGCGATCAGCCAGCCCAACGAGATGTCCCCGTACGCCCCGCGGATCATCACGATCAAGGTGCCGGTGGACAAGATCGGCGAGGTCATCGGGCCCAAGGGCAAGATGATCAACTCGATCCAGGACGACACGGGCGCCGAGATCACCATTGAGGACGACGGCACGATCTACGTCGGGGCCACCGACGGGCCTTCGGCCGAGGCGGCCCGGGCCGCGATCAACGCCATCGCCAACCCGCACATGCCCGAGGTGGGCGAGCGGTTCCTCGGCACGGTGGTCAAGACGACGACGTTCGGTGCGTTCGTCAGCCTGCTGCCCGGCAAGGACGGCCTGCTGCACATCACCCAGATCCGCAAGCTGCACGGCGGCAAGCGGATCGAGAACATCGACGACGTGATCCACATCGGCGACAAGATCCAGGTCGAGATCCGCGAGATCGACGACCGCGGCAAGCTGTCGCTGGTGCCGGTCGAGGTGGTCGAGCGCGAGGCGGCCGGCGAGGACCTGTCCGGCGGCGAGTCGCGCGAGCCGCGCGGCGACCGGGGTGACCGTGGCGACCGCCCACGCGGCAGCGACCGGGACCGCGGCGGCGACCGGAGCGGCGGCGACCGGAGCGGCGGCGACCGGAGCGGCGGCGACCACGACGGGCATCGCCGGACGCGGCACCGTACCCGTGGGCACCACGAGTAGATGGACACCGAACGAGACCATCGCGTCAGCCGCACCGTCCTTCCCGGCGGGCTCAGGATCGTTACCGAGCACCTGCCTGCCGTGCGCTCGGTGGCGCTGGGCATCTGGGTCGGCGTCGGCTCCCGGGACGAGGACCACGCGCACGCGGGCGCCACGCACTACCTGGAGCACCTGCTATTCAAGGGCACCAGGCGGCGCACCGCGCTGGAGCTCTCCGCGGAGATGGACGCGGTCGGCGGCGAGATGAACGCGTTCACCGCGAAGGAGTACACCTGCTACTACGCCCGGGTGCTCGACGCGGACCTGCCGCTGGCCGTGGACGTCTTGTCCGACATGGTGACCAGTTCGCTGATCACCCCGAAGGACGTGGACGCCGAGCGCAACGTGGTGCTCGAAGAGATCGCGATGAACGACGACGATCCGTCGGACACCGTGCACGAGGCGTTCACCGCGAAGCTGTTCGGCGACACCCCGCTCGGCCGGCCGATCCTGGGCACCGTGGACTCGATCAACGCGATCACCAGGGACCAGATCTTCGAGCACTACCAGGCCCGGTACACCACGGAGCACCTGGTGGTGGCCGCGGCCGGCAACGTGGACCACGACGTGGTGGTGCGGCTCATCACCGACGCGTTCGGGCCGGCCCTGGATCACGCGGCCGAACCCGCCTCGCCCCGGCTGAACGGCGGCCACTCGGGTTTCGGTGCTCCGGCCGGCGCGGGGACCACGCTGGTCTCCCGCAGCATCGAGCAGGCCAACCTGGTTCTCGGCTGCGAGGCCCTGGACCGGACCGATGACCGCCGGTTCGCGCTCGGCGTGCTGAACGCCGCGTTCGGCGGCGGGATGTCCTCCCGGCTGTTCCAGGAGGTCAGGGAGAAGCGCGGCCTGGCTTACTCGGTCTACAGCTTCTCGGCCCAGCATGCCGACACCGGCATGTGGGGCATCTACGTCGGCTGCCTCCCGGCCAAGGCCGACGAGGTGCTGGCCATCTGCGCCGAGGAGATCACCCGCGTGGTCGAGGACGGCCTGACCGACGCCGAACTGGCCCGCGGCAAGGGCCAGGTGCGCGGCTCGATCGTGCTCGGCCTGGAGGACCCATCGTCGCGGATGAGCCGGCTGGGCAAGTCCGAACTGGTGTACCCGCGGCTGGAGCCGGTCGACGAGGTGCTCTCCTCGATCGATGCCGTCACCCACGACGATATCCGCGCCGTGGCCGCCGAGATCCTCACCCGCCCTAAGGCCCTGGCCGTGGTCGGCCCCTTCGATGACGCCTCCGCCTTCCAGGCCTGAGTTACCGGAGGACCGCGATGATCAAGGTCGGGGTAGTGGGTGCGCGCGGGCGGATGGGACGCGAGGTGGTCCGCACCGTGACCGAAGCTCCCGACCTTGAGGTCGCCGCCGAGGTCGACCTGGACGACCACCGGGACGCGCTGGGCGGCTGCGACGTGGTGGTCGACTTCACCCATCCCGGCGCGGTCATGGGCAACCTGCACTGGTGCGTCGAACACGACCTGGACGTGGTGGTCGGCACCTCAGGGTTCGGCGAGGACCGGCTGGACGAGGTGCAGGGCTGGCTGGATGAGCACAAGGCCGTGCGTGTGCTGGTCGTGCCGAACTTCTCGGTCGGCGCCATCTTGATGATGCGCTTCGCCGAGCAGGCGGCGCGGTTCTTCCCCTCCGCCGAAGTGATCGAACTGCACCACGCGGCCAAGGCCGACGCCCCGTCGGGGACGGCGCTGCGCACCGCGTCGATGATCGGCGCGGCCCGCGCCGAAGCCGGCCTCGGCCCGCCGCCGGACGCCACCGCGTCGGAGGTGCCCGGCGCGCGCGGCGCCATCGTGGACGAAGTCCATGTGCACTCGGTGCGGGTCGCGGGCCTGGTCGCGCACCAGGAGGTGCTGTTCGGCGGTCAGGGGGAGACGCTCACCATCAGGCACGACTCCCTGGACCGGGTCTCGTTCATGCCGGGCGTCCTGCTGGCCGTGCGCAGCATCGGCTCCCTCCCCGAGGGCCTCACCGTAGGCCTGGATGGCCTCCTCGGCCTGCAGTCCTAGCCCGGGGGAATGACCCCCGGACCCCCGGAGCCCCGCAAAGGCGTACGGTCAGAACATGTGCCGCAGCATCAAGACCCTCCGTCCACCCTTCGCCGAGCAGGTCACCGACGACGACATCCGCGCCGCTGCCCTGCAGTACGTGCGGAAGATCAGCGGTTTCCGCGCCCCCGCCGGCCACAACGCCGAGGCGTTCGGGACCGCGGTGGACGCCGTCGCGGCCGCCACCGCGACCCTGCTGGATCACCTCGAAGTCCGCGCCGCGCCGCGGCGCTCCGCATAGGACGCCGGCCATGTTGAGGCTCATCCTGAACGTGGTCTGGCTGGTCCTGTGCGGCTGGTGGATGGCCATCCTCTACTTCCTGGCCGGCCTGATCGCCTTCATCTTGATCATCACGATCCCGTTCGGGATCGCCGCGTGGCGCATCGGCGGATACGTGCTGTGGCCGTTCGGGCGCCAGATCGAGATGCGCCGGGACGCCGGGCTCGGCTCGCTGATCGGCAACATCATCTGGATCGTGCTCTTCGGCTGGGAACTCGCGCTCGGTCACCTGATCAGCGGCATAGCGCTATGCCTGACCATCATCGGCATCCCGCTCGGCCTGGCCAACTTCAAGATCATTCCCATCTCGCTCCTGCCCCTCGGCGTCCGCATCTCCTCCGGCCGCCCGTACTAGCCGTGCTGGCCCGCGCTGAGCGTCAGGGCCAGGCCAGGTAGACGGTCGCACCGGCCTCGCGGGCGCGCAGCGCGGCGGCCACCCGGGCGCTGATGAACGGCGGCAAGTAGCGGTCCAGGTCGGCGGCGTCGATGAACCGGTACTCGTCCAGTTCGGACTCCTGCAGCCGGATCAGGGTGCCGTCGGCCAGCACGCCTCCGTCGAACACGAAGTGCACGATCGGCTTGTCGCGGACGCCGTCCGGCGCGACCCAGCCGATGACCAGCAGCGGTCCCGGCTCGATGTCGAGCCCGATTTCCTCGCTGACCTCGCGGCGGCAGCCGACGTGCGGAGGTTCGCCGTGCTCGAGGATCCCGCCCGCCAGCGACCAGTGATCCCGGTAGTTCGGCTTGACCAGCAGCACCCGGCCATCCGCGCCGGTGAACAGCGCCGCCGCGGCGGCGACGATGGTGGGCAGCCCAGCGAACCACGCGGCCTCACGGCCATCGACGGTCTGGTCGCTTGCTGGGGTGGCGGGGGATGCGTCGGGCACGAATCGAACCCTACCCGGCCGCCCGGACGCGCGGTGGTGATGGCGCCGGTAGTAGCCTGAGCGCATGCACACACCGGCTGACGATGCGTCAGCGCTGGACGCCGAGGAGAGCCGCGTCGAGGTGTACGTCACCACCGACACGTCGGCCGCTCCGCACAAGGCCGACGAGGCCAAGCTGTACGTGATGTACGATGCCGCCCACCCCGATGGCGACAAGTTGTACTTCACCGAGGCGGAGTGGGAGGCGTTCGTGCTCGGGGTCAAGGACGGCGAGTTCGACCTCGACGAGTCGGGCCACCTGCCCGACTGCTGACCAGCCCGCCCGCTACGCGGGCTGGTTCGGCCCGCCCGGATTGATCCCGCTCTGCGGCTGCATGACCCCTGGCTTCGGCGCTCCTACGATCGCGTCCAGGTCGGTGGCCAGATGCGGCGCGGCGGCGGCCGCCCGGCCGTACACCATGGTGGCCAGGGTCTTGCCCGCCGCGGTGACGCTCACCCGCTCGCACCCCGACGAGGCGTAGGTGAACGTGGCCAGTACCCGGGAGCCGTCGTAGAACGTCCCGAGGTACTCGGTCCCGATGTCGGCCGGGCAGTGCATCACCTGAGCCGGAGCGGGATGGGTAACGGCCGCGCACAGCTGACCGAACAGCGCCCGTACCTGCGCCGTCTGGTGGTAGATGGTGCTGCTGATCGGGTTGGTCCCGACCGGCGCCATCAGATGCATCATGCGGCGGATGCCGACCGCGGTTGCCTGGTCCACGCTGGCGCAGCCGACCGGGGCCGACGTGGTGGTGGCCGGGGCCGACGTGGTGGCCGCGGGCGCCGCTGCCGCCCCGGAAGACGCCACCACCGAGCCGCACCCGGCCAGCGCCGCCAACAGCAGCCCGGCCCCAAGGAACCCAAGCAACCCAAGCAACCCAGGGGACCCGGGAAGCCCAGCGAACCCACGGAGCCTGGCGAGCCCGCGCAGCGGGCGTGGATCCATCATGCGGGTTTGACGCACCCGGCGCGTCATCCGTTCCATCGCGCCTCCGCGGGTCTCTCAGAACACGCCCGCCGCAACCGCGGCGCCGACCGCGATGAGCATAACGCTCGCGATCAGCTCGCACCGGTCACTTGTGCCGACGCCCAGCTTGGCGCCCAGCTCCAGTCCGGCCAGTGACATGATCACGCTGACCGCGCCGAACACCACCGCGGCCACCGCCAGCCCGGTGTGGTACGCGCCGAGGGCGAAACCGGCCGCCAGGTTGTCGACGCTCAGCGCGAGCCCGCTGGCCACCACCCGGCCCACCGGCCAGGACTGGCCGGTACCGGGCTCACCAGGACTGCGAGAACCGCGCCAGGCTGAGATCAGGCTGGTCATGCCGATCACGATCAGGACCGCACCGCCCAGCCAGCGGGCCGCGTGACCCAGGCTGGCGGCCAGGCCCTGCCCCAGGGCCACGCCCAGGATCGGCATGCCCGCCTCGAACACGCCGAACACCACCGCGATCCGCACCCGGACCCGGCCATGCACCCCGCTGACACCGATGCCGATCGCCGCCGCGAAGTTGGACAGGCCAAGCGCCACGGCCAGGGTCAGCAGCGCCAGCACGACACCACGCTAACCGCAGCGGTCACCACAGGGTGACCGGACCCGCTCCCTCCAGGCGCAGCAGCAGTTCCTTGCGCTCCAGGCCGCCACCGTAGCCGGTCAGGCTGCCGTCGCTGCCGATCACCCGATGGCACGGCACGATGATCGAGATCGGATTGGCCCCGTTGGCCAGGCCCACCGCGCGCGACGCGACGAGCCGCTTGCCCAGCGCGCGGGCGATGTCGCCGTAGCTCACCGTGCTCCCGTACGGGATCTTGGTCAGCTGTGTCCACACCGCGAGCCGGAACGGTGTCCCGCTCGGCGCCAGCGGCACGGTGAACTCCTTGCGGTCGCCGGCGAAGTACTCCTCGAGCTGCGTCGCCACCTCGCTGAACGTCGCCGGGCTCGGCGTCAGCCCCATCTCGACGCGCGCCGGGTGCCGATCGGCGTCCAGCATCCACAGCCCGGTCACGGCGTGCCCGTCGCCGGTCAGCAGCAACCGGCCGATGGGGGAGCTGACGATATGGGATAGGCGCGGGGCATCGAGGTCCGGCGCCACGAACGAGCTGGTCATGACTGACTCTCCTCCAAGTAGGCCCACAAGTGCTGTACCGCGTAAGAACGCCACGGCCGCCAGCTCTCGGCCAGCTCCGCAGCCTCCCGGCCGGCCCGGGCCCGGGCCGCCGGGCCGCGGCCGCGGCCACGGCCGCGGCCTTGACCGCCGTCGCCGCCCCGGATCGCTCCCAGCCGCCCGAGCGCCTCGAGCACCCCGACGTCACCCGGCAAGAACGCGTCCGGGTCGGACAACGCCCGCATCCGGATGTAACCCGCCGTCCACGGCCCGATGCCGGGCTGGGCCAGCAGCTGCGCCTCGGCGCGGTCCCGTTCGGCTCCGGGGTCCAGCGACAGGTCGCCGGAGGCCAGCGCGGCGGCCAGCCCGGTCAGCGCGGCGGCGCGGGCCCGCGGCATCGGCAGCGTGGCCGGGTCGGCCCCGGCCAGCGTCTCGGCGGTCGGGAAGCAGTGCGTCAGCGTGCCTTCCGGCCGCTCCAGCGGCTTGCCGTAGGCCGCCACCAGCCGCGCCCCGAGCCGCCGGGCCGCGGCCACCGATACCTGCTGGCCGAGCACGGCCCGCAGCGCCAGCTCGTTCCCGTCGATATGACCGGGCACCCGGCGCCCGGGATGGGCCAGGGCCAGCGGCCCCAGCACCGATCCTGAACCGGCCAGCGCCGCGGTGACCGCCTCCGGGTCCGCGTCCAGGTCGAGCAGCCGCCGGCCGCGCTGAACGGCCGCGGTCAGGTCGCGCAGGTCCTCCAGCTGCAGCTCGCAGTCGACGTAGCCGTCGCCGCCGCCCACCGACAAGATGCCCGAGCCGTTCGGCAGCAGCATCGTCCGCCGGTACCGGCCGTCCTCCACCGCCTCCACGCCCGGTATGGCCCGGGCGGCCAGGAAGCCGATCATCCGCTCCATGTCAATCGGATGCCGGTACGGCAGCCTGAGCCTTATTCCCAGGGGGGACGACATTCCCAGGGGGGACGACCCCCCTGGAACCCCCCGCATGCCCGCGCGGGCCTCTCGCCGTAGTCTCGCGCGGCCGGAGGGCCGCCGGCCCTCGCGGACCGCACGATCGCGCGCCTCCCGCAGCTGCGTCGGCGTGACCGCGAACACCTCGCGGATCGTGTCGTTGAACTGCCTGATGC
>Ga0335074_10009246_pt1 | contig 13750 bp, 11 predicted proteins | sample Lox_Sample_23_FD_206715 | JGI IMG/M metagenome (GOLD analysis project Ga0335074, IMG submission 206715) | Soil microbial communities from Loxahatchee National Wildlife Refuge, Florida, United States - Lox_Sample_2.3 | ecosystem: Environmental > Terrestrial > Soil > Wetlands | place: USA...
TGGCCCAGCGCTTCCATGACGAGCGTGGTCGTCAGGACGTCGGCGCCGGCCCCGCCGAGGCTGGCCGGCACCGGCAGGCCCTGGATCCCGAACTTGGCGCAGGCCCGCCACGCGTCCCGCGGGAACTCGCCCGCGTCATCGAGTTTGGCCAGGTCATGGTCAAGTTCCTGCCGGGCGAATGCGGTCGCCGCGGCTACCAGCTCGCGCTGCTCCGCGCTTAGCGAGAAGTCCATGCCGGCTCCTTGTCTGCCGTCTCGCCGTCCTTTTTCGCAGCGCCTTGGGTCTCCTGGGCCTGCGCCGCGGGCCGGGGCGGCAGCAGCCCCATCCGCGACCGCACGGTCGTGGCGCCACGCAGCCGCCGGCTCCGCGCGAGCCTGAGCGCGGCCGCGTGAGCCTGCTCTTCTGTCTCGTCTGGCAGCGGCGCCAGCGGCCCGAAATCGGGGTGCCGGCGCGCTATGGCCGTGGCCAGCAGATGGTCGGCCAGCCACGGGTTCTTCGGCAGCACCGGTCCGTGCAGGTACGTGGCATACACCTGCCGGTAGCGCGCGCCTTCCGTGCCGTCCTCGCCGTTGTTGCCCGCCCCCGCGAGCACCCGAGCCAGCGGCTCGACCCCGCTGCCCAGGTAGCTGCGGCCGCTGTGGTTCTCGAAACCGGTCAGCTGGCCGCCGCGCCCTGAACCCAGGTCGCACTCGGCTGCCACGTGGCCGATGAAGCGAGTCGGGCCGCCCTCGGTCACCACGTCCAGCACGCCGACGCCTTCGATCGGCGGCCCGGCCGGCGGCTGGTAGTACCGGCCGAGAAGCTGGTATCCGGCGCACACGGCGAGGACGACCGCGTCGGTCTCGACCGCCTCGCGGAGAGGGTCGGCCTTCGCGGCGAGATCACTCGCGGCGGCGACCATTTCCTGGTCCTGGCCGCCATGCAGCAGGATCACGTCGGCCTCGGCGAGATCGGGAACCTCGCCGACATCAGCCTCGGTCACGCTGTAGCCGATCCCGCGCCAGTCACAGCGCTGCACGAGCGCGAACAGGTTCCCCCTGTCGCCCGCGACGCTCAGCAGGCGCGGGTAGAGGTAGCAGATACGGATCGATACCGGAGTCTGTGTCATCTCTCACTCTTCCCAGGACGGCGACACCCAGCCGCGTCGCTGCATGACGCCGCGGAGCTCCCGCATCGGGGTGTAGCCGGCCAATATGTGCAGGGCCTCGCCCGGCGGCAGCTGGGCCAGCGCCGCTTGCAGGGCAGCCTGGCGATCGGATACGACCTTGATGAGCGCTGGGTCGGCCCCGGCGTACTTGAAGCGCAGCGCCACTTCCTCGGCCCTGGTCCCGCTGACCGTCAGGCTCGCGAGCTGCGGGACCAGCGCCTCGATGTCCACGTCCCATAGCCAGGCAAAGTCCTCCCCGTCGACGACGGTGTTACTGTGCGCGGCCAGGACGTGCTTGCGGCCGGGCCGGCGCAGCACCTCACGGAGCGTGGTGTTGTAGGACGTCGGGTTCTTGACGAACGCGAGCATCACCTGGCGTTCGCCGGCGTGGATCTCCTCGAGGCGGCCGAATGCCGGGCGCACGCCGGCCATTGCCTGCCGCGCATCGGCTGGATCGAGGGGCTTCGGCAGGGACAGCGCGGTCACGCAGGCCAGCGCGGCGGCGGCGTTGTAGACGTTGTGCACCCCGGCCAGCGGTACGCGCAGCGGCATCGGGCCGGCCGGCGTCTCGATCGTTATGTCCGATCCGCCCTCGGGTGCGGGCCGGATCGCCGACACCGCCACGTCCAGGGCCGGACGGGACCTTCCGCACGCGGGGCAGCTGTAGTCGCCCAGGTGGGCGAGATGGACGGCCCGGTAGGTGAGCGTGTGCTGGCAGCGCACGCACCGGATGGTGTCGGCGGAATGCTCGGGCACCTTGCGCCCGGTGCCGGCGTCCTGGATGCCGTACCACACCACGCGCGCCGCCGTTCCGTTCGCGGCCGCCGCCGTGCCGGTCTCCTCGGGCAGGCTGGCCACGAGCGGGTCGTCGGCGTTGAGAACCACCGTGGCCGTCGAGGGCAGCGCGTGCACGACCGTCTGCAGCATGCGCGCCATCGAGTACAGCTCGCCGAATCGGTCGAGCTGATCGCGGAAGATGTTGGTCACCACGAAGACGTCCGGCTGCATTTCCGGGACCACCCGCCGGACGGTCGCCTCGTCCACCTCAAGCAGCAGCAGTTCGGCGTCCATCCGTCCGAACAGGTCGGCGCCGTGGACCGCGGCCGAGATCACGCCCTGCAGGAGGTTCGAGCCAGAGCGGTTCTGGGTGACCTTCAGGCCGCCGGCCTGGGCCAGCGCGGCGAGCATGCGGCAGGTCGTCGTCTTGCCGTTGCTGCCGGTGACGACCACGGTGCTGGCGTTGCTGACGGCCGCGACCTTCCGCAGCACGTGCGGGTCTATCCGGCGGGCGAGAAGGCCAGGGAAGCTCGTCCCGCCGCCGCGCCCGAGGGCCCTGGAGGCGGCGCCGGCCGCCTTGCCCGCGGCGACCGCGAGCGTGAACCGAGCCTGCGCCGGCGCCGGAGCCGTGGTCTTGCGGTGCCTTGGCCCGGCGGTGAGGGTGCCGCTCATGACGTGCACCTGGCGTTAGCCGCTGCCACCGGCAGGCCCTCACTGGCCAGTTCTGCGCTCGCCAGTTGTCCGTCCGCCAGTTGTCCGTCCGCCAGCTCTCCGCCTGCCTGCATCGGCACGGCGGCGAGCCGTCGCTGTCCGGCTTCCCTCACGGCGTCGACGATCGCGTGCACGTGGGTCTCGTCGAGCGCGTAGTGCAGTGCGCACGACCGAAGGGCGTAGCGGCCGCGAATGTCGGTCCCGGCCAGGAACGCCCGGCCGCCGACCTGCACGTCGGCCACGATGTCCTGGTTCAGCAGGGCCAGGCTCTCCTCGTCGCGGAGTCCCGCGGGCGCGTACCTGAAGCACACCGCGGTCAGCGGGCCCCTGGCCACCAGCTCCATGTCCGGGCTGGTATCGATGACCTGCTCGAGGTAGCGGGCCAGGTCGATGTGCCGGCGGACGTGAGCTTCAAGCCCCGACCGGCCCGCCTGCTGGATGTTCCAGAACGTCTTAAGCGCCCGTCCGGAGTCCCTCGTCTGCTCCGCGCTGCGGTGGGAGTACCAGACGTCCCCGGCGAACCCCTGTCCGGCCGGGAGCCGGAGGTAGGAAGGGATGAGCTTGTAGGTGTCCTGGAGCAGGGCGCCGTCGCGCACCATCGCGCAGCTGGTGCCGATCGCGACGGCCAGCCACTTGTGCGGGTCGAGCGCGACCGAGTCCGCGCGCTCCAGACCCGAGTACTGCCCGGCCAGGCGGGAGTCCAGCACTCCGAAGCCGCCGTAAGCACCATCCACGTGCAGCCAGAGACCCTCCTGTCGGCAGAAGTCGGCAAGCTCGGCCAGCGGGTCGATCGCGCCGGTCTTGACGCTGCCCGCGTTCGCCGCGACCAGGAACGGACGGTGCCCGGCCCGCCGGTCCGCGGCGACCGCGGCGCGCAGACTGTCCAGGTCCATCCGGAAGTCCGCATCGGTGCTCACCTTGCGCGGCGCGCCCAGGCCGAGGGTGAAGGCTGCCTTTTCCAGGCAGGAATGACCCTCGTCGGACATGTACATGGTCAGACGCGGCTGGCCGTGCAGGCCCTCGGTCCTGACGTCGAAGCCGTTGACCTTCGCCCCCCAGTACCGCGCCACTTCCAGGCAGTGCCGGTTCGCGTCCGACCCGCCACCGAGCAAGACCCCGTCGCTGCCCTCCCGCGGGAAGCCGATGAGCTCCATCAGCCAGCGCACGGCGGCCCGCTCCACGTAGATGGCCGCGTAGTTTCCGCCCGCGCCGCTCGTGTTGGTAACGGCGGAAGCAAAGGCCGCGAGCATGCTCAATTTGGATGCTGCCGGGTCGACGAATGCGGCGAAGCACGGATGATTCTGACCGCGACCATAAGGCAGCACCAGTCGCATAAAGTCGTCTATTACTTCCTCGGCCGATGCCCCATTGGCCGGAACATCCATTTCCTCCAGCTCTAGCCGCACCGCTGGCGGCAAAGGCTGGTAAACCGGCTCCTGCGGAAGCTTGTCCAGGTAAGTGGCGAGTGTCTCGACCAGGCGATAACCCAGGTCGCGGAAGGTGTCGCGATCCATCGAGAACGGCGAGGGAACAGTAGTGTAGCCCTCAGCACCGAGGACCTCGACGGAAGGGATTGCCAGTCCCATGGATGGGAACTCCTCTCAGTCCCGGAATGCTGTTCGTGCGCGTAATGTTTCGGCTCATGGCCATTCCCTCGGGGGATAGCAGTAAACAGATCGGACTATTAATGACTTAAGAAAAAGCAAGTAATGGACGTTCTAACTCGCGGTGTTCTGGAGCACAGATGTGGTTTCATGCATTGCCGGGTTCTGGCTTCTCAGCCGGGCGTAGCACGAGTTCAGGGGCGCGCGGCGCAGCCAGGACCGAGTGGAGAGGAATGCCCCGGTGAAGGTGCGGATTGAGGCCGATCTGTGCCAGGGGCACGGCCGCTGCTATGACCTCGCTCCTGGTCTCTTCGGAGAGGACGAAGAAGGTTACGGAAAAGTGCTCGCAGAGGACGCAGTGCCGCTCGGGAACGAGCAGGACGCGCGGCGGGCGGAGCTCAACTGCCCGGAGCACGCGATCAGGTTGATCGAGGGGACGTGACGTGACCGCCCAGAACCGCTTCGCCAGAGATCGATGGGAGAAGCGGGACGGCCAGTCCCACGGCACCCGGAGCGAGATCGTCACTGGCCCGGTGTCGGACTGGGCGACTGACTTCTCTCACATGGAAGAGGAATGGGCGGCCGACCCGTACCCGATACTGGATGACCTTCGTCAGCGCTGCCCGATCGCTCACACGGACCGGTTCGGCGGCGGCTGGCTGCCGACCAGGTATGAGGATGTCTCGGCCATAGCCCACGACACCGAGCAGTTCTCCTCCCGGTCGATCATCATGGGCAATTTCCGGCCGCCGGCTGAACTCGCGCCGGTCGGCGGCTCCCCGCCGATCACCTCTGACCCGCCGTTCCACCACGGCGCCAGGAAGCTCCTGCTGCGTGCCTTCACCAAGACCGCCGTGAGCGCGAGGGAAGCCGCGACCCGTGCCTTCTGCCACTCGCTCATTGACGCGTTCGAGGGCCGGGAGGCCGTCGACGCTGCGGCCGACTACGCGCAGCACATTCCGATGCGCGTGATCGCCGACATGCTCGGTTTTCCCGAGGAGGACGGGCCGCAGCTGCGCGAGTTCGCCCAGAACACGCTCGAGGGGATCAACCTGCCGCCGCAGGAGCGCGTCACCAAGATGTCAGCGCTGTTTTATTACCTGCTCGCACAGGTTCACGAGCACGCCGAGAACCCGCGCGACGACCTGACCTCCTTCCTGATCGATGCGGAACTTGACGGACGGAAGCTCGACGCGGCGCACGTGGTCGGGACCATGACGCTGCTGCTGGTCGCGGGCATCGACACGACCTGGAGCGCGATCGGCTCGGCGCTGTGGCACCTGGCCAGCCACCCGCGCGATCGCGAGCGTCTGGTCGCCGATCCCGGGCTGGTGCCGACCGCGATGGAGGAACTGCTCCGCGCCTACGCGCCGGTCACGATGGCACGCCTGGTCAAGGACGACATGCGCTGGCGCGGCATCGACATGAGGGCCGATGACTGGGTCCTGCTCTCGTTCCCGGCCGCCAGTCGCGACCCTGAGCAGTTCGAGCGGGCCGGTGAGGTGATCATCGACCGCGAGGTGAACCGGCACGCGGCGTTCGGGCTGGGGATCCACCGCTGCGTCGGCTCTCACCTGGCGAGGATGCAGCTGCGCGTCGCCCTGGAGGTGTGGCTCGAGCGGGTGCCCAGCTTCAGCCTGGCCGACCCCGCGGCGGTGCGGTGGTCGGTCGGCCAGGTACGGGGCCCGCGCGCGCTTCCGGTCCGGATCGGCGTTCCCGCACACGCGCCGGCGCGGGCCGCGGTCAGACCGCGGCCTCAGCCGGATGCGGAGCCAGATCCGGCTGCGATCGCAGGATGTCCTCGATCATCTCCTGCGGAACCGTGACGTCGTCGAACCAGCGGCCGCCGAACGGACGCCGGACCGGGATGATCTGATCACTGGAGTAAGCCAGGATCTTGCGGTTGTACGTACGCATCTCGGCGCGGAGGCTGGCGGGTAGTGAACCGTCAAGGGTCATCGCCAGTTCCATCTCGCCCAGCAGCTTGCGCGTCTCGTCGATGGTCGTCAGGACGGCCTGGCAGAACTGGGGCGGCAGCACCCCGTACTCGCCCTTGATCTCGACCAGCCTGGCGATGGCTTCGTAGGAGACATCCTGCAGCTCGCGCCGGCTGAGCCACTCGGTCTCGTAGTTCAGCCGCCGGTACCATAGCGGCTCTATCATTGCCTGCCGGTGCTCCTCGAGCGTCTTGTGGTAGATGCGGTAGCCGTTTTGCTCCGGCTGCTCGAAGAACCGGCAGCCGGGGTCAAGGAACGGCACCATCGGGCAGATGAGCGGTAGCGCGGCCCAGCCGCCGAACTTGCGGATCAGCCGCTCGGAATAGGCGACGGTGTCCATGACCGACTGGCGGTCCTGGTAGGGCATGCCGATGAAGAACCAGATCATGACGCCCTTAACCCCGGCGTCCAGGGCACGGGGGATCCAGTTCTCCATCTGCTCCATCGTGTAGGTGCCCCGCCCGGCGGCCTTGCTGATCTTCGGGTCGTGAGACTCGGGGGACAGCATGATGTAGGAGTCGGTGGACTCGCCCATCTTCTTGAGCGTGTCCGGCTGGGTCAGGTGGAACTGCTCGAAGGAGACGCTCTTGTAGCCCATCTCCTTGACCGCGTCCAGGTACTGGTGCATCCGCCCCTTGTTCTCTGAGTAGCACTGGAGCGCGTAGATGGAGGTGTGCTTCGCCGCCTCCGCCATGGTTCGGAGTTCCTGGACGACGAGGTCGTGATCCTTCTGCACGAGCGTCTTCTGGACGCCCATGATGTTGCGGTAGGCGAATTTCGACCCGCCGCACCAGCCGCAGTCATGCGCGCAGCCGGTGTTGGGCAGAGTCATGATGAGCTTGGATGTCGACGGTCCGGGGTTCGGCGTGTCCTTGAAGTAGGACCAGTCGTTGAGGGCGTTGTTGTAGTTGGTCGACGGCTTATGGGTGAAGCCGGTGGTCTGGACGTTCCCGCTGGTCTTGTAGAGCAGGTTGGGGATCGACGTGAAGTCCCTGTTGCCGCCCCTGACCCGCTTGACCAGCTCGGTCAGGGGGCCGAGCGTGTCGTAGCCCTGGACCACGACATCTACGCCCGGGTAGTCGATGAGTTGCTCGGCGAAGTACGTCGCGGAGATTCCGCCGAAGATCGTCAGCGCGTCCGGATGTATCTTCTTCAGCTCGGCCGCCAGCTCGATGGCGCCGTAACACTGCGTCATCCAGTGCAGGTCGAATCCGAAGATCGGCGCCTCCAGGCGGCCAAGCAGCTTCGGGATGTCCAGCTTGGGGTGCATGAGCATCAGCGAGGCGACGTTCACGATCTTCACGTCGAAGCCGTTGTCGGCCAGGTGCTGCTTGATCGAGAACCACCCGATCGGATACATCTCGTAGATCGAGGTCACGTTCACGCTGTCGCTGTCGCTCAGGTACGCGAACAGCATGTCGTCGCGCTCGCGGAAGTCGTAGACGCTGGGCGCGTGCAGCAAGAACAGGTCGGCCTCAAGCCGCGCCGCCACGTGCTGATCCATGTAAGGGTCCCCCTGCCCTCGACCCAGAGCGACTCGCACGGCCCGCGTCCCGTCACGATGCCACCCCGGACGGAACCCTGGCGCTAACTGCGCTCCTGAGCATTTAGCATTTCTCGTTAGCGGCCATTCCCGAGGCCGATAGCCATAAACGGTTCTGCCATTAATGACTTAAGCAAGCGCAGGTAATGAACCCGGATTCGCAGCCGGTTAGCGTCGCGCGGGTGCGCCCCGGCGAACCCGCCGTGACCATGGCGTCTTACCTGCCGTGCGGGCCGGGCCAGCTCGCCGGATAGTTCGATGGCACGGTCCCGAAGCCACCGGCCTGGGTGTAGCCGAACCCGGCCGGAACGCCGAGCGACATCAACATGCTGTCGAAATTCAGCCCGATTCTCGTGGGGAACGGGCCGCCGCCGCTGATGGCGCCGGCATCCGGCATCTGCGACTCAGCCGACGATCCGTCCGGCATGGCCCAGCCGGTTTCGATGCCGGCGCCGCCGACGAACATGTTCGCGACGACCGTGCTCGAGGTCACGTGCTGGCCGACCTGTACCGCGGGCCGCACGTCTTCGGCGATATAGACCTGGAGCCCGGCGGCGGGACCTGACGTGAGGCGGTAGGTGATCCAGCCGCCGCCTGGCCAGCCGGCCGAGTTGCCGGCCGCGTTGGTCACGATCGCGTCGCCGATCGCGTAGATCGGACCCGACCCGCCGAAGTCCGTGCCCATGTCGACGCGCTCAGGGTCCAGTCCCTGGATGTCCCTGAGCGGATTGCGGTACGCGGAAGCGGGCGCCGTAGCGGTCTTCACCGGCCAGGACCTGCTGTCGGTCTTGATCACCCGGTTGGCCGTGCGCCCCGCCGGTCTGGCCGAAGCTGCAGGCCGGGCCGGGGCTGGGGGCCGGGCCGGGGCTGGGGGCCGGGCCGGGGCTGTCGGCTGAGTCGAGGCTGTGGGCCGTGCCGTTTTGGCCGGCCGGGCGGAAGCTGTCGGCCGGGCCGTTTTGGTGGGCGGGGCGGCGGCTCCGGGCCGGGCGTGCGCGGCGGGTCGTGTCGGGGTAGCGGCCCGAGTCGCGATGGCGGGTCTTGGCTGGGCGGTGCGCTGCGTCCGGGTGGTTGGCTGCGCCGAGGGCCTCCGGGCGGGGACTGAGGTTGCCGACGGGCTGTCGTGGCTTCCGGCGTCGGCAGTGCGGCCGCGTGCCCGCGTGCCTGCCGCCTCGCCCTTAAGGACGCCGGCCACGTGACTTGCGGGATGCGCGTGCGGACTCGGCCAGGAGACCATGGCCGCAGCCGCGCCTGCACCGGCGAGGATGGTGGTCCCGGCGATGGCCGCGATCAGGCCGGACCTCCGGCCGAAAAGGGAGGGAACGAGGGTCCGCTTGGGACGCTGGGTGACTTCGTCGGAGGGGTTGGCAGCGGTTCGGGAGGGCTTCCCGTGCTCGATCGGGGCGGGGGACACGGCGGCCTTTGCTCGGGCGCGGTATCGGCGCTGGGCTTCCACCTGCAGTGCCGAGTCGGGAGGGACGCCCTGACCCGGCTGCGTGCGGCGCCTGTGCGATTTGCAGGGCACGGAGATCACTTAAACGTGACGCGGCGTGCACGCTAGGTGCTTCCAGCTTCCCACTTTGCACCAGTTTCATGACCGTTCCGACCGAAAGCGGCGGCTCTTCGACGTGACTTGCGTCATACCGGCCCGCCATGAACGGGACGCGCGAGACCGCGGCTCCCCGCCTAGGACCAAGAATCGCCGGTCGCTGCTGAAGCGCCCGTCGCTTTGATCCGAAGCCAGAGCGGGGGCGAGCCGCTTCCGCCCGACTTGCGGACTATGCGCTCGGCGGCATATCGTCCCGATGTATCAATTCGATATATCGGGCCGACAGGTCACGTCACGTGATCGGCCGCCCGAGTAGGAGGTTTGATGTCCGGCGCGCAGTTGTACGACACGATCGGAGTGACCTACACCGTGACGCGGCGTACCGAGCCGCGGATCGCCGAGCAGGTCTGGGCCGCGCTCGGCGATGCGCAGACGGTAGTGAATGTCGGGGCGGGTACCGGCTCTTACGAGCCTCCGGGCCGTGAGGTCACCGCGGTGGAGCCGTCGGCGGTCATGCGGGCACAGCGGCCAGAAGGCGCGGCGCCATGCGTCACTGCCGCGGCGGAGAGCCTTCCGTTCGAGGACCAGTCCTTCGACGCCGCGATGGCTTTTGCCACCATCCATCACTGGCGGGACCCGATCGCGGGCTTGCGCGAGATGCAGCGAGTCGCTCGCCGTGTTGTGGTGTTCACGAAGGACAACAGCGACCCCGATGTGTTCTGGCTGAACCGTGACTACCTGCCGGAGTTCGCTGACCTTCTTGCCGGCCGGCCTTCGCTGACCGAACTGGCCGACGTAACTGGAGCCCGACTGGAACCGGTGCTCATTCCGTGGGACTGCAAGGACGGCTTCTACGAGGCCTACTGGCGCCGTCCCGAGGCATACCTGGACGAGCATGTCCGCCGCGGGATATCGATCTGGGCCAGAGTCGGGCCGGACGCCGAACAGCGGGCTGTGCAAAGTCTCCGTGATGACCTCGCGTCCGGTCGGTGGCTCGAACGCAATCGCGATCTGGTTGATCTCGAGGCGGCCGAGCTTGGCCTGCGCCTGCTGATCGCCTGACTTCCTGGCTCGTCTGAGTGGTCAGTCGGCGCTGACGGCGGTCAGCTGGTGAGATCCGAGTAGATCTGCTCCGCCACTGACGGCACCACATCGGAGTCGGTCACGGCCGGCTTCTCGAAGTTCTGCGAGAAGAAGTCGGCCGCGTCGACCGGGTCGGTGATGGTGTTGAGCTGACTGACCAGTGACTGGCCGATCTCTGTCGAGTTGTAGTACAGCAGATCCTCGAGCTGGGCCATCATGTCCTGCGCGGCATTGCCCGTGATGATGTTCGAGTTGGGCTCAGCCGAACTGATCGGCGTCCAGCCGATGAGGCCGCCGCCGCCGGACCCGACCGACTCCGGATTCCCGCCCGACTCGCCGTCCACGCACGAGGCGACGCCCGCGGCGGCCGCAGCCGTGTAGCCGTTCTCGACCAGGTACTGCCCGACGGCCAGCAGGTAGTTGCCGCTGGCGATGTCCTGTTGCACGGCGGCCTTCAGGTTGGGCGAACTGCTCCCTGACGGCGAAGGAGACGGTGTTGCGCTGTGGCTGGGCTGCGGGCTCGGCGCGGACGATGCCGGTGCCGGATTCGCCGGGCTGCCGGACCGATTCCCGGCCTTGGTGGCCTGCCGCGATTTGGCCGAGGCCGACTTGCCGGTCTTATGGCGATCATTCTTGCCCTTGTCCTTGCCGTCAGCCGATCGCCCGGCCGCGGGGGTGCCGCTGCCGTCGGTGACGGCGCCGGGCGACAAGGTATGCAGGCTAAAGGCCGCTGCGTTGCCGCTCACATGGTCCGGTCCGTTCGACTGGGCCTCGTAAGCCACCAACGTGCCGACCAGAGCGAGTACAGGGACTGTCGCTCCGATGATCTTGACGTTCCGTTGAACCTTGGACGGGGCGCGGTGTCGTCCCCGCCGCTTTGCCGTTCTGCTCTTCAAACGATGGGAAGAGACTGACCTCACTCACTGCCTAACTCCAGTTCCCGCCCAGCTACGCGGCAGTCGGGGCTGCCTCTCACCGGGCCTGACCTGCGGAATCCTGACAGGGTGCGGCGGCCGCGGTCCGGCGAAATCGTGCAAATAGTTCACGCGGGCTATCGGCGCTATAAACCGTCCACAGGGTTGGAAAACCTCTGTGGATAAAGAGGATCCGGCTCTTGCGGACTAGTCGCTCCGCCCTTGACGGCTAGTCGTAAACCACCCGAAATGACTAGTCCGTTATGTGGCAGTGACCAGGCTGTGCCCGAAGCGGTCCCGTTCTTGGCTGCCTGCGCGCAGGTGGTTCATTCAACCGTGAAGAGAGGTTCGTCGAGCTTCTGGACGTCGACGTCGATTCCCAGGCCAGGACCGGTGGGCGCTGAGCCGCGACCGTTCTGGGACCTGGGCACGTATCCGGCGACGTGACCGTCAGTCCAGTCATTGAAGAACGAGGTCATCAGCAGACTCCCGGGGCGCGTACTTGCGGCGAGATGGCTGACGGCCGCGGTGATAACGTCCCCGCCCCACATGTCCTCTATGGACACCATTAGGTTCAGCTCCTGCATGAGGTCTCGTGCTTGAGCTGCGCCCGTGAGGCCTCCTACCCGGCTGATCTTCAAATTGACGGACGAGGCTCCCGCCTCGTATTTCGCCTGGAAGATGTGCGTCTTCGTCTCGATCGACTCATCGAGTACCAATGGCAGCGAGGACTTGGACGCGGCGAGGGCACAATCGGCCGTCGAGCGGCACGGCTGCTCGACGTAGACGGGTAGGTCGTCCATCGCTCGGAACGCGCGCCGCGCGTCAAGCAGACTCCAGCCGCCGTTGGAGTCCGCGACGACGATCGTGTCGCTGTCACCCGCAGCTACCGATGCTCTGGCCCGCGCCGCGTCGGCCAAGGGCTCGTTTCCTACCTTCAACTGGAATCGGTTGATGCCAGCGGCCCGTCGTTGCGTGACAAACTCTGCCATCGCCTCGGGCGCACCGAGCGGGACAGCCTCATAGATCGGAAAATCCGTCTGTAGGACCCCGCCGAGCAGGGCCGAGATGGGCCGGCCAACGGCCTTGCCGAACAAGTCCCAGCAAGCCATGTCGATCGGGCTCTTCGCGTATCCGTGACCAAGGAGAGTCCGATCCAGGCGCGCCCTTACCTGCGAGATGTTCGTCGGGTCGCACCCGATCAACGCGGGAGCGAGGAACTGAAGCGCAGTGCGGATTCCATCGGTAAATGCCGGCAGATAGGTTGCGCCGAGCGGCGTAATCTCGCCCCATCCCTCGAGGCCCTCGTCAGTTCGGAGTCGGACAAGCGTGCCCGTCTCAGTTCCGGCCGCTCGGCCGCCGGACATGACGTATTCACCGTGTGCGTAGCCCAGCTCGTACCCGAAGACGTCAACTCCGATGATCTTCACTGTCCGTCTCCTTCAATTCGACGTTCGCCACTAGCACAGCACGGCCGGGCAGCGCAGCCGATGCTGGCGGTTAAGCGGGCCGCGATGCTGAAGGTCGTGAGGAAGGCCAGGCGGGCGATGCACCCGGTCGATAACGCCGCCTATGGTATCGAGCCGACCGCCGCGACATCGCTGCGCTCGGGCGGGAAGCAGAGGGCCGCGAACCCAGCGAAAAAGGACGTGCGGCCGTGTATCTGCGCGCAGGGCCGGGGCCGTTACCACCTCGGTCTGCGTTCATGTGCATGGGCGGCGTATGGAAAGCGAGGATTGGCGCATGGATAACGCATGGACCGAAATTGGCCGTTCCTGCTCGGTGTTTTACCAGCTAGCGGCTGACGTCGAAGCCAGCCCTAATAGAAGGAGCAGGCAGAATGCCTGGAATCGTGGTAAGCGCCGATGGCTCAGCCAACTCGCGGAATGCACTCGAATGGGCAGTGACGCATGCGGCGCTGGAGCACGCCCCGCTCACGGTCCTGGCCGTCCACCAGGTCGCAGCGAGCGAATGGACCGGCAATCCGATCATCTATGCTCAGGACCGGCCTGAAGCCCGGCGGGTCATGCATGCGGTAGAGGATACGGTCGAAGAGACCATCAGCAAGCTCGGTGACGGCCGCCCCAGCTCGGTGACCGTGCGCGGAACCATCGGCCAGTCGGCTAATGCGCTCATCGAGGCCTCGCATGACGCTGACATGGTCGTAGTCCACTTGGCTTCAAGGATGGTTGCAACGGCCTGGTGCCAGGAGGTATGTGTTCTGGCCGAGGGTGAGGGACCGCGAAATTTTACGGCGGGCCGGGCGGCCCTCTCGTGGCGGAGGTGGTGGCGGTGCCGGGATTGCGGCTGAGCTGGCGGGAACGGGACGACATTGCCTACTGCCGGGCGCTGCGGATGGGTGTGCGGGAGATCGCGGCGGCGATGGGCCGGGATCCGGCGACGATCTCGCGGGAGTTACGCCGCGGCC
>Ga0335074_10009248_pt1 | contig 13750 bp, 11 predicted proteins | sample Lox_Sample_23_FD_206715 | JGI IMG/M metagenome (GOLD analysis project Ga0335074, IMG submission 206715) | Soil microbial communities from Loxahatchee National Wildlife Refuge, Florida, United States - Lox_Sample_2.3 | ecosystem: Environmental > Terrestrial > Soil > Wetlands | place: USA...
TACCTGGTGGCGACGGTGCAGAATCTCAAGAAACTGATTCAGATCAGATACCAGCCACGGGCCGCGATGATGCAAAAGGTCATGCGCTTTATAGACCCGATGCTATTTTTTATCGATGCACTGTTGGCGCGATGACCGCACGGATTTAATGAATCTACAGAAGGACTTTGGGCAACAGTCCCGGACTCAGAGATATTTTTCACCACAATCCCGATAGCCATCGGGAACGGTTTTTAATTCTGATCCACTAGTGATTTCATTTAAGGACATCGGGACAGGCTGCAGAGCACGCGGAGGGCGCGGAGAAATTCGACTCTACAACGGTTTAGAACGATGTTTTCCGATTGAAGGAACCTTTAATTTAACGCTTTACAATTAAAGGTAATGGCGTTATCCTTTAATTTACTCTACTGAAATTAAAAGCTGGCTGATGGACCTTTTTCTATGAAGCGTGGATTAACAGGCCATTATATATCACTCCCCTCGGCAGCAGGAGAGGCTGCCCGCGCTTTTGTCCCCAAACCGCTTCCGCCCAAACCGGCCTTGAACCTGGACGTTCAAATCCAGCAACTTGTCGAAAAGGCCATGCTCGCGCTGGGACGTTTGGACGGGATGGCAACGGTTTTGCCCGATCCGGAGATTTTTATTTATTCTTACGTCCGCAAAGAAGCGGTGCTTTCGTCGCAAATTGAAGGGACGCAATCAAGCCTGTCCGATCTGCTGCTTTTTGAAACTCAAGGGCAGGCCAGTGTGCCGCTCGACGATGTACAGGAAGTTTCCAATTATGTCGCGGCCATGAATTACGGGCTCAAACGGCTCAAAGAACTGCCCTTGTCATTACGGTTGTTGAAGGAAATCCACAAAGTTTTGCTTGCTAAAGGTCGCGGCGACAAGAAGGAACCAGGTGAATTCAGGCGTTCGCAGAATTGGGTGGGCGGCACGCGGCCCGGCAATGCCCTATTTGTGCCGCCGCCGCCGGATCATTTGATTGAATGTCTTGGCGCGCTGGAAAAATTCCTGCACAACGATCCGGTTAAAACACCGCTGCTAATTAAGGCGGCACTGGCGCATGTTCAATTCGAGACCATCCATCCATTTCTGGACGGCAACGGGCGCCTGGGCCGACTTCTCATTACTTTTCTTTTCTGCGCCGAGGGTGCGCTGCACGAACCGCTATTGTATTTGAGCCTGTATTTCAAACAACATCGTCAGCGATACTACGATTTGTTGCAATCGGTTCGCTTGAATGGTGATTGGGAAGCGTGGTTGCGTTTTTTTCTGACGGGCGTTGAGGAAACCGCCAACCAGGCGGCGCAGACGGCGCGCTCATTGATGCAAATGGCGGCCATGGACGAAAAGCGGATTCAGGCAATTGGCAAGGCTGCCGGCTCGACCCTGCGCGTTCATCGGTTGCTCCAAACACAACCCATTGTCTCGATCGCTATAGCATCGAAGGAATTAAATTTAAGCGTGCCCACGATTACCGCTGCACTCGGTCACTTGCAGAAGTTAAGTATCGTGACCGAAACCACGGGGCGTAATTACGGACGGCTTTTTGCCTATGCGAAGTATCTAAAAATTCTCAATGAAGGCACTGAACCGATTCGATATGTCTAAACGAGGGCCAAGGCGGTAGTTTTTACCGCGAAGAGCGCAAATCATGCGTGTTTTAACGCAGCCTGTGGTGAGCCTTGTCGAACCAAGAGCGCAGAGGACAACGAAGGTGTAAGGGGACAGGTTACAGGGGACAGTTTTCAGATTCTTTAACCACGGATTAAACGGATAGGCGTCCTGTCGCCTCGATTCACTAATGTCCGCACACCCTTTAATATTCAACTTAGTTATAATATTTTTCTATGCGATTCATATTGTCGATTGCCACAATTTTATTCGTTGGTTTTGAACTAGTGGCCTTTAATTTATTCGCCGTTCATTTGGTTTTTGGAGCCACTGCCCAGCAGAATGCATTACTGGATACTGTTTCTCAAATGCGCGCTGCCGCACTATCCAAAGTGACATCGGGCTATGGCGTTGCTGAAGAACAAGGCGATAACTTTCAACAGGCAATGCATGGACAACATCAATTAACGCCTCTGCACCGTATTGAGTTTCTATTTTCCGGAAACGATTGCCTTTGGTTTGAATATGATTCAAATGACCCAAAGAAACTAGTTACATCTGTTTTGCTTAAAGATGGCGTGGAAATAGAATATGATACGGCTAAACTCGCAAATCCAGCTTGGGTATCAGTTCGTCCCGATGAAAGTGTTCGTAGGCCTTGGATCTTTGGGCCTATCCTCTCTGCATGGACGTACATCAATCTAACCCGGATTCCATTTCCGGGTCCGGATGAAAAGGAGTTCTTCAATCTGGAAGTTCGTCAACCTTATGTCAAAGTGTCGAAGGAGGGGAATTCAGTGGTTATCGACATCGATATACCGGAGGAATTGTTGCGGCCTATTTTATATATACAAGACCAAATCATAAAATTAAATATATCCGATGACGGTATGCTCACCTCTTCAGAATTAATAATTGGCGGGAATCAACCCCCGGGAACTCAATTTTTTTATGTATATCGATTAAATATGACGTGGCGGAAATCAGGAAATTTGTTTTTTCCAGTAGACCGCAACGTCAACATAAGTTTTGAAAATAACGGTAAAGATACCGGTTACCGGCGCACACAAGTAACATTTACAAAATTTATCGCCGGTCCAGTCGCGGCAAATAAATTTACCGTTGCCGCTTTGCGGATTCCTGTTGGAACGCCTGTTTTCGATGAATTGCTTCCTGAAAAAGATATGAGATTTAATTATACTCCGGCGATGGATCAAAAAATGCTTATAGGCACTCCCGCAACAACAGAGTCCGCCGGTATAAATGCCCCCGGTCAATAGTCATAACACTTCTTTCATATATCAATCTCTGAAATCGCATTAATGAATAGTTCAGCTGGTATACTGTCGCCCCGATTCACCAATGTCCGCACACCCTTCAATTTCCCGACCGGTTATAATGTTTCCCCAATCTCGGTTTCTCAGTAAGGAAACAGAATCATGCGAAAAATTTCCGGTCATTTGGTGTACGTCGCCGCTTTAATGCTCTATTGTCTACTTTCAACTCACTACTCTCTCGGCGCAGCTGCCGCAACGACAACCGCGCCTGATTACAACGCACTGGAGCTGGCCGCACTTAAAGGCGACAGTCCGTCGCTCGCCCAGCTTACCGCGGCCGCCAATTCCGGTGATGCCGCCGCTCAGAGCTATCTCGGCTCTTATAATTATTCCAACAAAAATTTTACCGACGCTTTTAACTGGTATCAGAAATCCGCGCAGCAGGGTTATGCGCCTGCCCAGGACTATCTCGCCAATCTTTACAATTCCGGCATCGGAACCAAACAGGATTACACCCAGGCATTCAACTGGTATCAAAAAGCCGCGGCGCAGAATCAATTGGATGCCGAAACCGGTTTGGGCGATCTCTATTATTCCGGCACTGGAGCGCCGCAGGATTACGTTCAGGCGATTAACTGGTACCAGAAATCCGCAGCTCAGGGTTATGCGCCCGCCCAGGACAACCTGGGGAACCTCTACTATAACGGTCACGGAACCAAACAGGATTACGCTCAGGCCTTCAACTGGTATCAAAAAGCTGCGGCGCAGAATCAACTGGATGCCGAAAATGGCTTGGGCAATCTCTTCTATTCCGGCCTTGGAGCGCCGCAGGATTACGTTCAGGCATTTAACTGGTATCAGAAGGCGGCAACGCAGGGTTATGCCTGGTCGCAATATAATCTGGCCAATCTATATTATTCCGGCAATGGAACGGCGCAGGATTACACACAGGCGATCAACTGGTATGAAAAAGCCGCCAATAGCGGCATCGCTCCTGCGGCACAGGCGCTTTCAAATATGTACAGCAAGGGAATTGGCGTACCAGCGGATCAGCAAAAAGCACAATACTGGGCGCAGCAGGCGAAATAAACTATCCCAGTAGCTAGCGGGCGGCGCGTCGGGCCGCAAATGGCTCAGATCTGTGGGACAGGCTTCCAGCCTGTCAATCATTGGGAACATGACAGGCAAGATGCCTGTCCCACACAAAAAATTTAATTTGCGGTGTTACTAATCATCTAATCCCTTTCACTTGACCGATAAACACTTTGGGGATCCTTGCGCCGCCACATTTTTTGATCTCGAACGCGGCTCCCGGCTTAATTTGTTAGAGGCTCTTAGGAGAAAAAATGAAGCCAGTTCTGGTTATCGGCGCGGGCCCTGTCGGAATGACGATGGCCTCGGAACTGGCGCGCTATGGTGTGCCGGTCCGCATCATCGACAAAGCGGCACAACGGACAGACAAGTCCAAGGCACTTGTTCTTTGGAGCCGGACTCTTGAATTGCTGGACCGGGGCGGCGGATCGGATCCGTTCGTCAACGCGGGGTGTAAGGCTGTGGCGGTCAACTTCATCGCGGGGGACAAAGCCATCGGCCGCGTCAGCATGGAGAACGTGCAAAGCCCTTTTCCTTATGCTTTGATGCTCCCGCAGTCCGAAACCGAACGCCTGCTGGAGGAAAGACTCAGCCGTCTGGGTGTTCGCGTCGAGCGTCAGGTGGAACTCACGGCGTTCAAGAGCGATGTCGACGGAGTTCAAGCAGTATTACGGCACGGCGACGGACAAGAGGAGACCGTATCAACGGATTGGCTGCTCGGGTGCGACGGGGCTCACAGCATCGTGCGCCACGGCGTGGGTGCACCATTCACGGGCGAGACGATGAACAGCGACTGGATATTGGCCGATGTGCACATGACGGGATATCCGTGTTCCGACGCCGAGGCGTCGGTCTACTGGCATCGTGACGGCGTTTTCGTCATCTTCCCGATATCACCGGGCCGCTATCGTGTTCTGGCGGATTTGCCTGCCACCGGCGCCGAGCATCCTCCGACGCCAACGCTGGAGCAGGCGCAGGCGGTCATCGATCGCCGTGGGCCGGGCGGCCTGAAAGCATTCGATCCAATCTGGCTGGCCGGTTTTCGGATCAACGGCCGCAAGGTATCGAGCTATCGCTGGGGACGCGTCTTTCTCTCCGGTGACGCAGCGCACGTCCACAGCCCCGCGGGTGGACAGGGCATGAATACTGGGATGCAGGATGCGTTTAATCTGGCCTGGAAGCTGGCATTGGTCGTCCATAAAAAGTGTGGCGAGCAACTGCTCGAGAGCTATAGCCCGGAACGCAGTTTCGTCGGTGACGAGGTCCTCAAGGCCGCCGGCAGATTGACGGCGATCGGAACGATGCGGAACCCCGTCGCTCAGTCGGTGCGGAATTTCGTCGGCCATGTCATGCTGGGCCTGAGCCCATTCCAGCATGCGTTTGCCGACACCATGACGGAAATCACGATTGGCTATCCCAAGAGTCCATTGAATGGCCCGTCTTTAAATGGAACCGGACCAAAGCCTGGCGCGCGTGTCGTGCCTGTCGCCGGCCAGGCGCCTGTGGGATCGGGCAATACGCCGCTCTTTGCGCTATTCGCGCAGAAGACCCAGGCCACTGTTGACCTCGTAAGCAAATTTGCCGGGCTGATCGATCCAAACATACGGCCACCCATCCACGCAGGCCAGATATGTCTGGTTCGCCCCGACGGCTACGTTGCGTGCTGTGCAAGCGATGGAGACGCCGTTGCCCTTTATCTCGCCGGCCTTGTTCAACCGAGCGTGCAGTCCTGATTCGCCTTTCAGGCGAATAGAGTAGGAGAAAATTGAGCAGGGGATCAGGAGCGCCTATCAAAAGGCGCCGCATGAACGTTGTACCGCTTCATTTGCTCTGAGCCTCGCGGCTTAAAGGCCGCCCATTTGCATTGCTAATTGACAATATTCAAGAATAGCAATATAGTTTTATCCCATGAGCGATCTGGGCCGTTTTAAGGCTGAATTTTTTAAAGCGCTGGCGCATCCCCTGCGCATCGCCATCATCGATGCGCTGCGCAAAGGCGAATTGGGCGTGAATGAAATTTCCGCCCTGCTTAAAGTCGAACAAAGCACGCTCTCTCAGCAACTGGCTGTTTTGCGCAACAGGAACATTCTGGTGGTGCGCAAAGAAGGCCTGAACGTCTACTACAGCGTTCGCGACGCGACGGTCTTTAAACTCCTCGACGTGGCTAAACAGATTTTTAATAATCATTTAATTGACGTTAAAGACATGCTTTCCCAGATGACCCAGCGCCGGCGGACGCGGCAGGAAGTTTAGAGGCTCCAAGGAAGGATTTTGTACATGCAGTTGTCCGTTCGTGAGGCCGCAAAGCTTTTGAATGCCCCCGAAAAAACCATACACCGCTGGGTGAAGGAAAATCTCATCCCCGCCCACCGGGTAAACGATCAAATTCGTTTCAACAGGGCCGAACTTCTGGAATGGGCCGCAGCGCGGAAGATGAGCGTGGCGCCGGAGATTTTCACGCCGCCCCAGGACGCCGATGAACCAGTGCCCAGCCTGCTCAAGGCGCTGATCTCCGGCGGCATTCATTATCATCTGGCCGGCACTGACAAAAATACCGTCTTGCGCGCTGTGGTGGACGTGATGAAACTTCCCGACGACGTCGATCGCGAATTCCTTTATAGCGTGTTGCTGGCTCGGGAATCTCTTGGGTCTACCGCCATCGGCGAAGGAATCGCCATTCCACACGTACGCAATCCGATCGTCCTGCATCTGGAAAACCCGATGGTCGCACTCTGTTTTCTCTCTCATCCGATCGACTTCGGAGCCGTGGACTCTAAACCGGTCAATACGCTTTTTACTCTGATTAGTCCGACCGTCCCGACGCATCTGCAACTGCTTTCCCTGCTGATGTATGCCCTGCAAAATGCCGAATTCAAGGCGGCTGTAACCGCGCAGGCGTCGCCGGAAGTCATCCTCGCGGCGCTTGAAGCGCACCAACAGGCGCGGCATGCGGGCGGCAGTGTGGGGAAATAACGATGATATTCATCTGGATCGCCTTCTTGCTGGCAACGGTGAGCGGATTACCCGGTCTATTCGCATCGCGCCGCGCCAACTGGCCGCAGATCGTCAGTTGTGCATTGATGTGCCTCACGGCGCTGACGGGACTGGCGGGAGTGATTTTCATATTTATTTTCGGTTCTCAGCAAAGCGTCATCTGCCCCAGCCCGATCATCGGCGCCAATTTCACCATGAAGCTTGATCCGCTGGCGGCGTTTTTTCTCGTGCCGGTGTTTCTGATCGGCGCATCAGGAGCGATCTACGATCTTGGCTATTGGCGTCCCGCGCGGCACACGCGCAGCGGGCCGTGGCTGCGTTTGTTTTACGGCATACTCATCGCCGCGATGGGCCTGATCGTCACCGCCGGCGATGGAATAACCTTTCTGTTTGGATGGGAACTCATGGGCCTGAGCGCTTTTGGCGCGATTTCCGTCGAACATCAGCGGTGGAAAGTCCGGCAGGCGGGCTGGCTTTTCCTGGTGGCCAGTCACATCAGCATGATGGTGCTGATCGCCATGTTTCTCCTGTTCCATCAGGCCGCGGGTTCGTTTGCTTTGAATCCTTTGAGCTCTGCAGCGCTGCATCCGCGCCTGAGCACGGCAATTTTTGTTTTGGCGCTGATCGGATTCGGCATCAAGGCTGGTGTAATGCCCTTTCATTTCTGGCTGCCCGACGCGCACGCCGGCGCGCCGAGCCATGTTTCCGCGATCCTTTCAGGCGTGCTTCTGAAAATGGGCGTCTACGGTCTGATTCGCGTTCTCATGTTGTTGCCCGCTCCGCCGGCAAGCTGGGGCGTGTTGATCCTGATATTGGGCGCGATCAACGCCGTCTTCGGCGTCGCGTTCGCTCTGGGACAACACGAAATCAAACGCTTGCTCGCTTATCACAGCATTGAAAATATCGGTATCATTCTCATGGCCCTGGGGTTGGCCATTCTGGGCATCGCGGCCAAACATCCCGACTGGTTCATCCTGGGTATGGCCGCTTGTCTGCTGCACGTCTGGAATCACGCGTTATTTAAATCGCTGCTTTTTTATTCCGCCGGCGCCGTGATTAGTAAAACCCATACCGGGCTGATCGATCGGCTGGGCGGGCTGGGTAAGACCATGCCGTACACCGCCGGAGCATTTCTGCTGGGCGCTCTGGCCATCTGCGGTTTGCCGCCGCTCAATGGCTTTATCAGCGAATGGCTGCTGTACATGGGACTTTTCCGAACGGCTGGTCCGGGGCAACCCGCGTTTTATGCCGCCGCGGCTTTGGCCGCACCGGCGCTGGGTCTGGCCGGCACGCTCGCGGTGGCCTGCTTTGTCAAAGCGTATGGCACAATATTTCTCGGCCTGCCGCGGGCACAGGACCCGGAATCCCGGCTTGCGCCGGGACCCGGCGATCCGGCGCGGAGCATGCTTATTCCCATGGGGATTCTGGCCCTGACCTGCGTGGCCATCGGACTGTTCCCGGCGGCTGCGCTTTTGGTGGTTGCAAGAGCAATTTCGCCCATAAACCATTACGGCGCCATAGCCGCACTTAATCAATATGTTTCCGTTTCGGCGCTGGGCGTTATGACGCTTGTTCTGGCGCTGAGCCTGGTTGCCGGATGGCTCGTCGGAGAATGGCTTAAAAATCGTGCTGTCAAAAGACGCGTCGGCACGTGGGACTGCGGCTATGCGAAGCCTTCCAGCCGCATGCAATACACCGCGACCTCCCTGGCCGACGGCCTGGTCGGATTACTGGGCTGGTTGCTACGCCCGCACAAATCGTCCCAACGCCCCCGCGGCGCGTTTCCCGCGCCGGCGCGATTTTCCTCACACGTGGACGAAGTGGTGTTGGATCGCGTGCTGGTTCCCCTGTGGGTGTTCGCCAAAAATAAATTGAGCGTCCTTAAAACATTTCAGCAGGGAAGCCTTCAGATGTACCTGTTGTACATTCTGCTGGCGCTGCTGATTCTTCTATTGACCCTCTCGCCGTGGGGCGAGCTGCCGCAATGGCTTTTGGCGCATTGAGATCATGATGTTGAACGTATTCATACATATATGTTTTCTGATCCTGCTGCCGCCGCTGCTCCCCGGCGTCATCAATCGCGTCAAGGCGGTCCTCGCCGGACGCAAGGGGCCGCCGCTGCTCCAGTTGTATTTTGACCTGGCGCGGCTCCTGCGAAAGCAAATGGTGCTCAGTAGCGCCACCACCTGGGTGTTCCGTTCCGGCCCGATGCTGGGCCTGGTCGCCGTTTTGCTGGCCGGTCTGCTGATTCCATTCGGCCCGTTCGCCGCCCCGATCAGTTTTACGGGCGATTTGATTTTGTTCGTTGCGCTTCTGGGCTTGGCGCGATTTTTCACCGCAGCCGCCGCCCTCGACGCCGGTTCATCCTTTGAAGGCATGGGCGCTGCCCGCGAATTAACTTTTGCCTGTTTGGCCGAGCCGGCTGTTTTCCTGGCGCTGCTGGCCCTGGCCCGTTTTTCCGGCGTATTAAGCCTCACCAATATGCTCCTGGCGCCGCTGGCCGCCGGTCCGCTGGCTCACGCCGCCGCGCCATTGGTTCTGGTGGCGGCGGGATTGTTGATCGTTTTACTGGCGGAAAATTGCCGGATGCCCGTGGATGATCCGAACACCCATCTTGAATTGACCATGATTCACGAAGTCATGGTTCTCGATCATTCCGGCCCGCTCCTGGGCGTAATTCTCTACGGCGCCGCGGTCAAACTTTTTGTTTTTAGCGTGCTGATCGGACAGGTCGTCCTGCCGGTTCATACACCCTGGCCGGCGCTGGACTGGCTGATCTTCGCAGGCCGGATGATCGCGCTGGCCGTGGTCGTGGGCGTGGTGGAATCGGTTATGGCGCGCCTGCAGATGCGGCACGTCCCGATTCTGCTTACGGCGGCCTGCCTGCTCTGCGGCTTTGGATTTATTTTGATGCTTCGATGATGGAAAGGTCGTTTGATGTCAACCTCCATTCTTAGCGCTCTATTGGTGCTGGTGCTGCTATTGAATCTTTTCGCGCTGGGAACCAGCCGTATCCGTTCGTTGATTCAGATCGCTGCGCTTCAGGGCGTGCTTCTGGGCGTGATGCCGCTATTGTTGCACGGCAGACTTTACCTTATCGGCGTTCTGATTGCGGTCGGCACAATACTGATCAAGGGAATGCTGATTCCTAAAATCCTCATCAACGCATTGCGCGACGCGCGAATCAAACGGGAAGTTGAACCGCTGATCGGGCTTCTGCCCAGCATGCTTCTGGGCGCCGCCGGCGTCGCCGCGTCTATGATCATCGCCGCGCTGGCCCCCAAGGCCGTTGGAGAATCGTCGACGCTCATCATTCCCGTCTCCTTCGCCACATTAACGACCGGCTTTCTGCTTTTAACCACGCGACGCAAGACGCTGACGCTGGCGACAGGTTATCTGTTGCTGGAAAACGGAATTTTTATTTTCGGTCTGCTCTTGCTTCAGGCGATGCCGTTTCTGGTTGAAACCGGCGTGCTGCTCGATCTGTTCGTCGGCATATTTGTCATCGGAATTATTCTCCAGCACATCAACCTGACGCTCGATTCGCTGGACACGCGGCGTTTGTCTTCGCTTAAAGATTGAGAGGCTTGGTAAGCCGCCATGGTTTTGGTTTTGATATTCATTCCTCTTTTTTTCGCCGGCGTCGCCGCAGTGACGGGGTCCAATCGTTTTCGCCCCTGGCTGCTGCCGCCGGCCGCGTTGGGGCATTTCGCCGCATCCATGCTGCTGCTCGCGCGGCCCGATCCCTGGCCAATCACCAACTGGCTTCTCATCGACCCGCCCGGACGCCTGGTTTTACTGGCGTTCACAACTCTGTTTCTGATCTGCGCCTTTTATTGCACCGGTTATCTTCGTCTGCGGTCGGATCGGCCCAATCGCGTTTTCTGCGTCTGTATGCTGATCTTTCCGGCGGCGGCGACACTGGTGATCTGCAGCGCCAATTTCGGCCTGATGTGGCTGGCCGTCGATGCTTCAACGCTCTCCACGGCGCCGTTGATTTTTTTCAATCGCACCGCGCAATCACTGGAAGCCACGTGGAAATATCTGATCATTTGTTCCGTCGGCATCGCGCTGGCGTTATTGGGAACATTTTTCCTGGCTTATTCGTCGCTGCAGCCCGTAGAGCCGTCAACCCAGCCTGTCCTGGCGACCACCATGAGCGCCAATCCGCACAGCGCCATTCCTTCCATGCTGATGAATGATTTGGTGAATCAGGCCAGAAATCGAACTCTGTCCATCCCGTGGCTCAAGGCGGCGTTTGTGCTGCTGCTCATTGGTTACGGAACCAAAATGGGCCTGGTTCCCATGCACACCTGGAAACCCGACGTGTATGGCGAAGCACCCGGCGTCGTCGGCGCTCTGCTGGCCGGCGGTCTGACAAGCTGTGCATTCCTCATGCTCCTGCGTGTCGCGCGGATATGCGCCGCCGCCGGCATTACGCGCTTTGCCGACAGTCTGCTGGTGCTCATGGGTCTGCTTTCCATGGCGGTCGCCGGCGCATTTCTCGTGGATCAGAAAGATTTCAAACGCATGCTCGCCTATTCAAGCGTGGAACACATGGGAATTCTGGCCATCGGACTGGGCGTCGGCGGAGTGGCCGTTTACGGCGCTCTGCTGCACGTGATCAACAACGCCCTGACCAAAGGCGTGCTTTTCCTTTGCGCCGGCAACATTCACCGCGCCTATGGCGGCAAAACCACGGCAACGGTCCGCGGCGTTTTGCGCCGGCTTCCGGTTTCCGGCGCATTTTTCCTGCTCGGATTTTTCGCCATCACCGGCGCCCCGCCGTTTGGTCCGTTCATCAGTCAGCTCACCATCCTGACCGGCGTTATAAACGGTGGGCGCTATCTGGTCGCGGCATTATTTCTGCTATTTCTCCTGCTGGTCTTCTTCGGCATGGGTCGGACCGTGCAAAGCATGTTGCTGGGCCGTCCTCCCGCCGCCACGCGCCATACGGCATTTCATGACGGCCCGCTTACCACGCTTCCGATTGTGGCCGCGCTGGGAGTGGTTTTGCTTCTTGGTTTGTACATTCCCGGCCCTTTACGTGAGATGCTGCTCCAGGCCGCCGCGTATGTTGGAGGTGGGTCATGACCGCCGCCGTAAAGCAAACTTTTTTAACCATTCACAATGGTCGCGCCGTACCGCGGCACAACGTGCCTCGGCTTTCTCAGGAGCAATTTGGTCATGCGATACTCGACGCTCTTGCCGATGGCTGCCGCGTGTCGGCATTATTTGCCGCGCCGGATGGTCCGGATCAATCCTTCGATCCATTGATGTACGCCGTTCTGGCCGACGATGAAACCAGCGTTCTACGTCTGGCCACGGCGCGAATTGAAGGGAAAACTTTTCCGTCGCTGGCGCAAAGTTGCCCGCAGATCCAACTTTTCGAGCGCGAAATTGCCGAGCAGTATGGCTGCACGCCCGTCGGCCATCCCTGGCTTAAGCCCGTGCGTTTTGCACCGCCGCTGGCCCCGCAAAGTTCCGCGCCCTGGTCGCAGGATGGCGAGATTCCACAAATTGGCGTAACCGATTTTTACCGTGTTGGAGGCGATGAAGTTCACGAAGTTGCCGTCGGCCCCGTGCATGCCGGCGTCATTGAGCCGGGGCATTTCCGTTTTCAATGCCAAGGCGAAGAGATTCTGCACCTGGAAATTTCCCTCGGTTATCAGCACCGTGGCGTGGAACGCGCCCTGATCGGCGGACCGGATAAACGCTCCATTCATTACGCCGAAACCCTCGCCGGCGACACGACCATCGGCCATGGCACGGCCTTTAGTCTGGCTGTCGAAGCGCTGGCCAATTGCCGCAAATCCGCCCGCGCCCAGGCGCTCCGCGGCATCGGGCTGGAACTCGAGCGCCTGGCCAATCATATCGGCGATCTGGGCGCCTTAGCCGGCGACGTGGGCTTTCTGCCGACGGCCAGTTTCTGTGGGCGCATCCGTGGCGATTTTTTGAACATGACCGCGGCGATTTGCGGCAACCGATTTGGCCGTGGTTTCATCCGTCCAGGCGGCGTGGGCTTTGACATCACATCCGAACTGGCGCTGGAATTGGAGCAAAAACTTGATAAGGCCCGGCGCGACTGTCAAAGTGCCGTGGAACTGCTCTGGGATTCTCCATCGGTCATGGCGCGTTTGGAACAGGTCGGCATGGTCAGCTCTGCTACGGCGCAGGAACTCGGCTTGGTCGGTCCGGCGGCCCGTGCTTCAGGGTTACCGCGCGATGTAAGGCAAAATCATCCCTGGGAGTTTTACCAGTTCGTGCAGATTCCACTTTCCAATTGCGACAGCGGCGATGTCTTTGCCCGCGCTTATGTGCGCTGGCTGGAAATTCAGCAGTCGATTAAGTATCTGACGGAACGTCTGCGTGCATTACCGGCGGGTAATTTGCTTTCGTCCGTTGGGCCGCTGGCCACCGATCAGATCGTGGTAAGCCTGGTTGAAGGATGGCGCGGCGAAATCTGCCACGCCGTTCTTACCGATCAAAATGGCCGATTTTTACGCTACAAAATCGTCGATCCATCGTTTCATAACTGGCCGGCCCTGGCGTGTGCCATGCGCGGCGGACAGATTTCCGATTTTCCGCTCTGCAACAAGAGTTTCAATCTTTCCTATTGCGGGCAGGATTTATAAAGGAAATAACCCATGCTGGACATTTTCATCGCTCGCCTCAAGCAGGGTTATCAAACCATTGACTATCCGGACGGCCCTGCGCCGGCGTTGCCCGCCAATTTCCGCGGGCGGCCGGTCATTGATGTTTCCAAA
>Ga0335074_10009251_pt1 | contig 13749 bp, 11 predicted proteins | sample Lox_Sample_23_FD_206715 | JGI IMG/M metagenome (GOLD analysis project Ga0335074, IMG submission 206715) | Soil microbial communities from Loxahatchee National Wildlife Refuge, Florida, United States - Lox_Sample_2.3 | ecosystem: Environmental > Terrestrial > Soil > Wetlands | place: USA...
ACCAATGCTGATCGACTCCCATTGCCACCTCGACTACTTCGCCGACACCGAACTGGCCGACATCCTCACCCGTGCGGCGGCAGCCGGCGTGACCGAGATGGTCACCATCGGCACTACCATGGCCCAAGCGGCCAAGGTCCTAAAACTGGTGGACGCCCACCCGAACGTGTGGGGCACGGTGGGCGTCCATCCCCACCATGCCGCCGAGGCCGACATTCCACACCCCGCGTCACTCGCCGGGATAGCCGAGCACCCGAAGATCATCGGGATCGGCGAATCCGGGCTGGACTACTTCTACGATCGTGCTCCGCGCGAACAGCAGCAGGAGAATTTCCGCGCACACATCCGGGCGGCGCGCTTGGCCGATCTGCCGCTGGTGATCCACGCCCGCGACGCGGATGCGGACATCATGGATATGCTGCAAACAGAGTGGGATGAAGGGGGAAAGTTTGAGTTCCTCATGCACTGTTTCAGCTCCTCAAGACAACTAGCTGAATTTGCAGTAAAACGAGGCGGATACGTCAGTTTCTCCGGCATCCTGACCTTCCCGAAATCCCATGAACTGAAGCAGATAGCCGCCGATCTTCCGGCAGAACGTCTGCTGGTGGAAACCGACGCGCCCTACCTTGCGCCAGTGCCGGTGCGCGGTAAGCGCAACGAACCCGCCTTCGTCGCCCACACCGCCGGGGTGCTGGCCGGGCTGCGGGGCATGACGCTCGAGCAGCTCGCCGAGCTCACCACCGCCAATTTCCTTCGCCTGTTCCGGAAAGCCGAGTGATGCGGGTGGTTCTGTTGGGAACCGGCGGCTCGGCCGGGGTGCCGATGCTGGGTGGCGCGGATGGCAGCGGCGACTGGGGCCTCTGCGACCCCGCTGAGCCGCGCAACCGGCGCACGCGCACCAGCATCGTCATCGAGAGCGGGGAGGGGCCCCGGCTGTTGGTCGATACCCCGCCGGACATGCGGGCGCAGCTCCTGGCGTGCCGGATCCCGCGTATCGACGCGATCCTGTACACCCACTCGCACGCCGACCACATCACCGGGCTGGACGACGTGCGGCTCCTGAACCGCATTGCCGATCGCCCGCTGGAGGCATTCGGGACCGCGACCACACTGGACGAAATGGGCGCGCGCTTTCCCTATGCGTTCCGCCCGTGGACGCCGCCCGGGTTCTTCCGTCCGGTGATGGAGAAGCGCCTGGCGGAACCGGGCCAGGTGATTGTGGCGGCAGGCATGGCCGTCCGCGTCTTTGCCCAGGACCACGGCTACGTGCGGACGCTCGGGCTGCGTGTCGGTGGGTTCGGCTACTCGACCGACGTGGTGAAACTGGACGACACGGCGTTCGATGCGCTGGCCGGCGTGGACACGTGGGTGGTCGGCTGTTTCGGTCGCGCGCCGCACCCGACGCACGCGCATCTCGACCGGGTGTTGTGCTGGGCGGCTCGGGTCGGCGCGCGGCGGACAGTGCTGACGCATATGGGCACCGACATGGACTGGGGCTGGATGGCGTCCCGACTGCCGGCCGGTGTTGAAGCCGGCTACGACGGTATGGTGCTGGAGGTGGCCGACGGCGGGTTCGAATTTGGGCCTGACTGAGTTTCCATAATATTCCTTCTGCGGCACCTGGCTGTAGATCACCGATAGAAATGTCACTGGGACATGCTGCCGCGCGGACGGTCGGAGTGACGTGCGGTGGGCCGTGATCCAGATGAGCGATCGGGAGGGTGTCCTTCGCGTCGAAAAAGCACTTCGACGCATCTCCGGACCATCTATCACTGCGGCTTGCAAACACCCGCGCTGTTCTGTCCCTCCGGATGTCCCGGCACCGGACCCAGCTTGATTTTCGCGAAGCTTGGGGAATCGGTGGTCGGGAACGGTGTATCCCCGGCCGGGTAGCAGTTGGACGCAAGCAGAAAAGCCATGACGTTGGCGTATGCATCGGGCGACAGCGAGCCGGACGCGTTGAGCGGCATCAGTTTGAACACCAGATACCGGATGATCGCCAGCGTCCAGCCATCGCGCTGTGCGGTCTCCAAAAAGTCGTTGCCGGCAACTGACGGTGCAGCGACACCCTGCAGGTTGGCGCCGTGGCAAGGGACGCATTTGTTGGCAAAGACCAGCGCCCCCTGCTCGGCCTGCGCCATTGTGTAGAGCTTCGGCAGCGACCCCTCGCCGGCCGCCGGCGCGACGACATGCTGCGCCGCCGGCATGACGGATGGCGGCGCTGTCCCACCGGCGTGCGCGCTGCAACGCTGCGCGACCAGCGGCGCAGCCGCGGTGTGCAGCACGATCATGTCACCGTGCACCGTCACATCGGTGCCGCCGAGGTTCTCGGCGAGCGTATGCGTCCCCTCACCTGCCGGCACAGTTACCCACGCCACATAGCCGTCGTGAGTCCCGAAAGCCGGCGCATCGGGCGGTGCCGCGCAGCCATCCGCCATCTGCGCGCCGGCCGGCACGCCAAGCACCGTGTTGGCCAACGCCCCCTCGAGCCCGGCCAGCACGCCGGTTTCGGTGGGCCGGCCCTGCGCCACTTCCAGATAAGCCAGCGCCCTCGAGACGGAGAGCTCGTAGTCCATCAGCTCGCGCGCGTGCTGGGAATCCTGCAAGTGGGCGACAGCGGCGCGCAGGTTCGCCTCTGCCCCGTGCAGCGGCGCCGCCCAGACCGGCGTGGCGGCCCGGTCGAGCAGAGCGTCGATGTGTCCGATTGCACCCGCCGGGTCGCCGGGATTACCCGGCTCGGCTTGGTAGTCCGGCCCGCGTGTGCCTTCCAGCGCGTTGATCGCGCGCTGGCTGGCTCGGTGATACACGTTGCGGTCGGTTGCGTAGCTGGCGTCCGCCGTGACGATGGTTGCGATTGCCGCCTTCACGTCGGACAGCGCCGCAACCGCCGCCTGGTGATCGCCACCCGTCGTCCCGACATCCTGTGCCGCGGCGGGCGACGTCAGTGCCAGCAGCGCAAGCGCGGCCAGCAGAAATAGCACCGGCCCGCGCGAACGGGCCGGTGCAACGCCAGGCTGCCGGTCGGTTGACTCTTCGAGAGTGTTTACCATCACATCCGAAAGAAATGACGTGGATGGCCGGCACACGGCCGGCCATGACGAGGTGGGGCCACCAGCCGGCACCTTATTTCAGCGTGAAGGCGGTGATGGTCGCAGGCTTGGGCGAGTCGGGCAGCTCCGGGATTTTCGCATTGCCCGCCGTACCCGAGGCAACGACGATATATTCCTGCCCGTTCGCCTCATAGGCCTCAGTCGGCGCTTGGATGTATCCGCCGGTATCGTAGCTCCACAGTATGTTGCCGGTCTTGGTATCGAACGCGTTCTCGGTACCACCGAGATTACCCGAGAACACCAGGCCGGACGCCGTCACCAGCGCGCCGCCATAGTTCGGCAGGTCGAAGTGATGCCGCCAGTTGAAGATACCGGTGGAGACGTCGATCGCATTCATCTGCCCGGTATTGGGTCCGAGCAGGTTGGGGAACGCCCCTCCCAGGTAAAACTGGCCGGCGATATAGACTGCGTCCTTCTCCGCCGTCCAGGTGCCACATTCGTTCTGACTGGGGACGAAGAATGTGTTGGTCGCCGGATCATAGGCGCCGCCCTGGTACTCGATGCCGCCCAGCGTATTCGGGCAGGCAACATTGCCGGCGGCGTTCGGCGGGGTGTCCTGTCCCTTCTGGAAGCTGGCCGCCGTGTGATCGACCAGCTTGCCTGTGGCCGCATCAAGGATCCAGAAATTCCCGGCCTTGTCGCCAGCCGCCACCAGCTTCTCGGTGTTGTTGCCAACCTTACCGGTGAACAGTACCGGTTGCATCGCCGGATCCCAGTCGTGCGTGTCGTGCGGGATGAACTGGTGGTACCATTTCAGCGTCGGCTTGCTACCGGAGATGTCGAGCGCAACCATCGAATCCGAATAGAGGTTGTCGCCCTGCCGCACGGTAGCCAGGAAGTCCGGGCTGGGGTTGCCGAGGTCGAGATACAGCATATGGGTGTCGAGGTCGATGGTAGTGCCACCCCACGTCGCGGCGCCGCCGCGCTTCCACGAATCCCCACTCCAGCTATCGTTGCCCGGCTGCCCCGGCCCGGGCACCGTGTCCCAGCGCCAGATCACGTGCCCATCCTTCGGATCGTACGCCGAGATATTGCCGTTGCCGCCCCAGTCGCCGTCGGAGACACCAAGCAACAGCATGTCCTGGTTGGTGTTCGGGTCGTGATACGGTACCGGCGCCATCGTGTAGAACGAGTTGGCGGTGTCATCGACCGTCACCTTGTCCCACACCTTGTCCCCGGTCGCGGCATTCAGCGCGATCAGGTGCCCGTCCAGCGTACCGATATAGACGTTGCCGTCGAGCAGCCCGATGCCGCGGTTGGCGGCGAACGCGATAACGTGCGGGCTATACTTGAACTCCCATTTCAGCTTGCCGGTCGCGGCATCCAGCGCATAGACGTGGTCGTGCGCCGAGGTGACGTACATCGTGCCGTCGTAAACGATCGGCGAGTTCTCCATCGGCCCCTCGTCGTCCGCATGGAAAGTCCAGGCAACGTGCATGCCACCGACATTGGCGGGCGTGATCTGCGTCGCCTCGGTGTAGTGGTTGCCGGTGTAGCTTTTGGCCGGCAGTATCCAGTTCACTGGGTCGCCGGCGGCGTTGGCGAATTCCTGCGGGCTGGGCGTGGCGGAACTGGTGCTGCCACCTTGCGCGAGCGCCGCACCCGAGCCGACGCCGAGCGCCGTGGCGATGCCCAGCGTTGCCGGCAGCAACCGCGCCGATCCAGCCTTGAGATGATCACGCAGCGTCATGTGCTTCCTCCTCCTTGCTTGATTCTGTTCAACGCACGCCCGAGATTATTCAGCGCGGCAAATCCGGTCCCGGGTCCGCGGACGGTCGCCGGGATAGTCGCATTGTGACTCCGGTGTCGGCGGGGCGGAAGACCCCGACGGCGGTCGCAGCGGCCAAACGTGTTCACGTTCCAGCAATCAACCGGCCGGCATACCCCGCACGACCACTTCCCGGTGACGAGTGCGCACTCGCGGAAGCAGCAAGCACGACCCGCGGGCAAGTCGCTCGCCGGGTTCACCCGCGACCTGGGTGCCCTCGCATCCTCCAACGCGCGCCGGCATCAAATACCCGAGGAGCGGGAGCTGCCTGCGGCAAAGCCGCCGAACCTGCTCCGCTCCCGCACCCCCGGATCACTCAAGTACTAAGCTGGGTTCCTATCGGCAGGCTCCGTATCCTCTTTCCCGTCGCCGCATAGATCGCGTTGCACAGCGCCGGCGCGAACGGGGGCAGCGGCGGCTCGCCCCCACCACTCGAGGGCACGTCCCAGTCCGCTGGGACGATGTGCACATTAACGTTCAGCGGCACCTCCGAAATTCGCGCCAGCAGATAGGAGTCGAAATTGCTCTGCTGCGCACGGCCAGCCTTGAACGTCATCTGCGAGTTCTTCGCCAGCGCGGTCCCCATCACCGCGGCACCCTCGGTCTGCGAGCGGATGCGCTCCGGGTTGATATAGAATCCGCAATCCACGGCGGTATCCACCCGGGGAATGCTCAGATTCCCCTTGTCATCGACCACAACGTGCACCGCCGTCGCGATATAACTCAGGAAGCTCCGGTGCACGGCAATTCCGAGGCCCTGACCTTTCGGCAGCGGTTTGCCCCAGCCGATCTGCTCGGTCGCGATCTCCACCACCCGGCGTAGCCGGCCGGTCATGATCGGATAGGTCTCAACCGGGTCGCCGTAATTCCACAGATCCGTCACGCCGCGGAACTTGCTCGGATCCATCACGCGGTCCGGCCCGATCATCTCCAGCAGCATGTCCCGCGGATCGCGCCCCAGCGCGGCGGCGAGCTCTCCCACCATCGACTGGATCGCAAACGCATGTGGGATATTCGAAACCGAGCGGAACCAGCCGATCCGCACGTGCGCCTCGCAGGCCGGGTTCTCACATCGCAGGTTTGGGACGTCGAACGGGTTATCGACGAACCCCATCCCCAGCTCGATATTCGATTCGTGCACCTGATCGCCGTGGAACGTGCTCATCAGCGAGGGCGCTACGCTGCGATGTCGCCACGCAATCACCTTGCCGTTTGCGTCCACGCCGGCATCGATCCGCTCGACCGAGACGGTGTGGTAGCTGTCATGCTGGATGTCGTCCTCGCGCGTCCACGTCACCTTGATCGGTGCGCCCGTCGCCTTCGACAGCAGTGCCGCCTCGATCGCAAAATCCCAGTTGCACTTGCGACCGAACGCACCGCCCAGCAACGTCGGATGCACCGTCACTTTGTCCTTCGGAAGGCCCAGCACATCCGCCAGGTCGTCCCTGGCGTCGCCGGGATACTGCAGCGGCGCGTACACCACGCACGTGCCATCCGCCACCTGTGCCGTCGCCACCGGCGGCTCCATGCTGGCATGTGCCAGATGCGGGATATAGTATGTCGCGGAAACAACCTTGGCCGCCGACTTCAGCGCCCCTTCCGCATCGCCGTCATCCCGCACCACCAGGCCCGGCTGCTCCGCGCTCGCTTCCATCTGCTTGCGGAACGCATCCGAGTCATAGCTCGCGTTCGGGCCGTCGTCCCACACGATCTTCAGTTTCTCACGACCCTTGATCGCCGAGCCGGTGTTGCGCGCAATGACCGCAACCCCGCCCAGCGGCCGGAACTTCAACGGCCAGGTCGCGCCCTGCACCTCCAGCACCTTCTCCACGCCCGGCACCTTCAGCGCATCGCTCGCATCGAATGACACCAGCTTTCCACCAACCACCGGCGGCCGCGCGATCACCGCATACTTCATCCCCGGCATGCGGGCGTCGATCCCATAGATCGCTTTGCCCACGGTGATGTCGTGCAGGTCATAAATCTGCACCGAGCCGGTCCCGATATACTTGAAGTCCCGCGGGTCTTTCAGGCGGATCGCCTCCACCGGCGGCGCCGGCAGCGCCATCGCGGCCTTGGCCAGATCACCGTACCCGGCGATTTCGTTCGTAAGCAGGTTCACGACCTTATGGTCTTCCGCTCGCACCGACGAGGGATCCACGCCCCAGCGGGTCGCCGCCGCCTGCTCCAGCATCATCCGCATCGCCGCGCCGCACTGACGCAGCGGCTGCACCCAGTGCCGCACGCTGCGCGACCCGTCGGTGTCCTCGTTGCCCCACTTGTCGTTGTCGCCGGTCGCCTGCTGGATCCGCACGCGTGACCAGTCGGCGTCCATCTCATCGGCGACCACCATCGGCAGGCTGGTTTTGATACCGGTGCCCATCTCCACCCGATTGGCTATGATGGTCACGATTCCCGACGGATCGATGGCAATGAACAGATGCGGGTCGTTCTTGGTCCCGCCCGGCATGTCAGCCGCGCCGGTCGCCCAGGCTGCCCGCGCCCGTCCGCCCATGAAACTGGTCCCCAGCACCAGTGTGCCGGCCGCAACGAAGCCTTTCAGCAGAAAGCGCCGGCTCACATTCGCCACCGTCCCCGGCGGGATCGGCTGGGAATTGAACATCCCGGGATTGAACATATGTGTCATGGCTTACACTCCCGCCGCGGCAAGCCGGATCGCTTCGGCTATGCGCTGGTAACAACCGCAACGGCAGATATTCCCACTCATCGCCGTCACAATCTCGTCGTCCGTCGGCTTCGGTGTGCTCGCGAGCAGCGCTGCCGCCTGCATGATCTGCCCGGCGTGACAGTAGCCGCACTGCGGCGCGCTGGTCTCCCGCCACGCAACCTGCACTGGATGATTGCCCTCCGGATCGAGCCCCTCGATCGTCACAATCTTCCTGCCGCCGGCATCACCCGCCGCCACTCCGCATGAGCGGATCGCGGCGCCATCAAGATGCACCGTGCACGCACCACACAGCGCGACCCCGCAGCCGAACTTGGTGCCCGTCAGTCCCAGCTCGTCCCGCAGCACCCATAACAGCGGGACCGAGGGATCGCCGTCGTAGCTGTAGTCCTGCCCGTTAACATGAAGTGCAACCATGACTTCTCTCCCCAAAAGAAGAAAGCGCCGGACCCGCGTCCGACACTCTCTGACTAACCTACGCCACGCCCCGCTCCCGGGGCCTCAACATAGCTACTGCATACACCCCAGGGTGGCATCGCACTCTCAGAGTTGCCTCCCTGTGGTCGCGTCGTATGCCATGACGTGATCATACGGCGGTCGGTTGAGAGGAACATAACGATGGGGCTGGCTTCGAAACTCGCCGCCACACCAGGTCTGCATGTCCGCGACCAGCACCAATGAACCCGCGCTCGCCGCGGTGGTCTGATCAGGCGGCGAGTGACGTTGGTTGTCATGTGCGCAACCACGCAGCATCTGGCTTATAGATTACATCGACATTCACCGGAACCGGTGCGCTCACACCCAGCGCCTGGCCGGGAGGCGTCGGGCCCCCCGCCAGAAGCTTCGAGATCAACCTCATCATCTTTCCTCCCTTGCTCGCCCGCGCCGCTCCAGCTTATCGCTGGCGGCAGCCGTCGCCAATTTCTGTGTTGTCCGCGGTGTGGGGCGTTTGCCAATACTGGGGTTCGACCCTGATCGCCTCGAGACCTCCTCGCTATCTGCTAACGGATGGACCCAGATGGATACCGGTTCATCTCGAGCGCATACGCCATAGTGCTCTGGGACTGTTCTTTGGTCAAGCTCCGCGCATTCGCGAGCAGCATAGGGCTCGACATGAAGCCATCGAAATAGTCGGCGGATTTCCACTACTCTGACACGCTCGGAAGCGTTTACCCGCTCAACGAATGGGGACCCATGCCACCTTGCAGGTGATCGCCGTAGCAACCGGCGAACGTCTTGTCGAAAATCAATTTCTCCACCGCCTGCGCTTTCGTCTAATCTCCGCGAGCCAGGCTCACAAGCTCAAGCTGCGTAGCAGTGCCCTACCTGTCTTGGTCCTGCGCTGTTTCAATGCAGTGCAACACAAAACGCCCGCTCGGGTAACACGAATTTGTGACGGCCCAACCGCCGGTACCGCGCACCAGGTTCCGCACGGTCGGAACCGGCCGGCGACACCCAACCCGACGAGCCAGTCATCTATCGGCGCCGGCACGCACTGCGTGTTCCCCCCAATCGCTTCCCGCTATAGCAGCAATAAAGGTGTGGAAGCTCACGCGATGCATGCCACCGCACAAATCACGACCACTCAATACTTCAACGACGCCCCAAGCGCATCCAGCAGATGACCGCTGCCCTGCTCCCGCGACCCCGCGTCGTCGTATCCATCCAGGAACGCACCCTGCTCGGTCAGCATCAGAGTGGTCTTCCCGCCCTCGGCCCGCAATTGTACCGTCGCCAGCGACACCGAGATCTTCCTCTCATCGAGGTGCATCACGTAGCTGTACACCAGCCGCTCGTTCAGGATCACATCGTGATAGGTGGCCTCGAAGGTGGAAACCACCCCACCCTCCCAACGGCCCTTCAGCCGTTCGCTTCCGCCGACGCGCACGTCCATGTGTCGCTCCAGCAATTCCCACCGCCCAGACGCTCCGGCGAACCACCGTTGCTTCGCCGTCTCATCGGTCAACGCCTTCCACACCCGCGCGACCGGTGCATCGTAGCTGCGCTCCAGATGAAAGCTTCCATGCACCACCGAACGAACCGCCGTTTGCATCCGCACAACCTCCCGCTCCAGCTTGTCGAGTGTGGTGCGCCATCCGTCCGGCGCGCCCGCCACCATCCAGCCCTTCGTGGGATCAATCAGCGTATAGGTCTGCATCACCTCCATGCGCGTCCCGCCCGGCGAGTCGAAGAACCCCACCTCGGTATAGGCGCGGAACAGCTTCGTGCCGCGGTCGTCGGTGACCTCCATGTCGATCGTCAGCCGCGTGTGCGGCGTAACTTCTACAAAGCTGCCGCGGATCCAGTGCGCCTCGCCGGCGGGCGAGCGCATGCAAAGCTCGAACGCCCCGCCCGCTTGCATCTCTATCTTTGCGTCCGAAACGATGAACGTTTCCGGGCTGAACCAGCGCGTGATATGCTCGGCGGAGCCCCAGGCGTTGAACACCGTCTCCCGCCGGGCGTGGAAGACCCGGGAAAGCGTCAGCGGTTGCGGCACCCCGTCCGGCTTCGGCTTAGACCCCTGCCCCATCATCATCTCCTTCGCTTTCCAGGGTTTTCAGGTACTCGCCCAACCGGTCGAGCCGGCGCTCCCACTCGATCCGACGTGCGTTGAGCCACCGTTCGGCCTGGCTGAGCGCCCGCGGTTCTATGGCGCAGGTCCGAACCCGGCCCACTTTCTGCGACCGTACCAGCCCCGCCGCCTCCAGCACGCCCAGGTGCTGCATCGCTGCCGGCAACGACATGGGGAGCGGCCGCGCCAGTTCGCTCACCGGTGCCGGCCCGCGGCTCAGCCGCTCCAGCATGGCCCGCCGCGCCGGATCAGCGAGGGCGTGGAACAATTGATCCAGATCGGCCGCTTGGTTAAGCATGAGCTTAACCATAAGCAAGAGAGATGGTTAAGCAAGAGCCTTAGTATCTCAATCCACTCACGTCTTCGTGAACAAAATCGGAAAAGAGCGCCGGGGAAACAGGCGCACGATCCCTCTTATCCCGCGGACGGACAACGGAAAGAACCGGGGACGCTGCGAGTCTCTTCTTGTGCCGCCGCCCTGACGGGCGAATCCATTACTGGGCCGGCGGCAGTTTCACCGCGAACGCGGTGAACGGCGGCGGCGTCTTGGTCTTGTACTCGGGTACGAACAAATATTTGAGCGGCGTATTCGTGACATAAGCGATGTCACCGACCGCGGTCACCGAGACCGGACCCTCAAACCCGCCCTTGACAACATCGATGTTCGCGTTGTCGCCGGAGATTGTAATAAGGTCCAGCCGTCCGACTCCTTCACCTTCCACCATCAGCAGCTTGTCGCCTTGGTACGGCCGCAGCCCGTCGGAATGGTACAGCGGCAGCGAAGTGTTCAGCTTCGTCACCATTCCCGCACTGCCATCCGGTCTCACCTGCACCCGGTAGAGGCCATTGCCCTCAAAGATGTTGGCATAGACATTACCGTCGTTGAGCACCGCAATCCCGTCGAGTTGTGCTTTGCCTTTCACCTTCCACCGGTCGTCCGTCGCCCAGACCTCGAGTTCTTTCGCGCCCGGTTTTAGCCGCAGGATCTGCGCGTTGAGCGAGTCGGTCACATAGGCCGTCCCGTCCGGCCCAAGGGCGATATCGTTGCACAGCGAAGTCTGGCCGAACAAATGCGGATCGGGCAATGGGAAGTTGCCCTTCGGCGCTCCTGTCTTGAGGTCGAAGGTCTTCAGCGCCCCTGGCGGCTGGCCCGTCGATACTTTTACCCCCAGCCCGCTCATATCCGGCGAGCAGGCATAGAGCGTGTTGGTCTTTTCGTCGGCGAGCACCCCAAGCACCGACAGCAGCCCGTTGGTGCCAGGCTTGATCCACTCGGCCGCTTCCGTCGCTCCCGGCAAGGCACGGAAGATTCGGCCCCCAGCCATCGAGCTCATGAACAGCGTCCCGTCGGCAGTGGATGTAATGCTCTCGGGAAAATCGCGGCTGCCTGGCACGACCACATTCTGCTGCGCCCACGCAGCACCGCTGCCGGCCACAACCAAAGCAGCACCAACCAGCCAAAAGAACTTGCGACACATTTTGGCGCCCTCCCCTTGACCCTCACGTGGCTCGTTATATTCACGTGGATATAGCGGAGCCCGAGCGGCGTGTCGAGGCGATCGGCCCAGGCCAACAGCCGTATGCGGAAGCCCGGCGTACACAAGTCGGTGCATGCGCCGCGCAAGACCGCACGCTTGCCTGGCCGATGTCCGACCTCTATCCGCTGCCGCCATGCCCCAGGACCCCGAGACCGAGCTGCGTCGCCTGCTCGACATCATGGCCGCGCTGCGCGACCCCGCTCGCGGCTGCCCATGGGACCACGAGCAGACCTTCACTACGATCGCCCCCTACACGATCGAGGAAGCCTATGAAGTCGCGGACGCAATAGGCCGCCGGGACTTCGCCGCGCTGCAAGACGAACTCGGTGACCTGCTGTTTCAGGTGGTGTTCCACGCCCGCATGGCCGAAGAGGCGGGCTTCTTCGCCTTTGCCGACATCGCCCGGGCGATCTCCGATAAAATGGTGCGTCGCCACCCGCACGTGTTCGGCGATGCCGCGGCGCGCTCAGCGCAAGCACAATCCGCCGCCTGGGAAGCCCAGAAATCCGCCGAACGCGCCGGCCGGGCGGAAAACGGCACGCTGGCCGGCGTACCGGCAGGCCTCCCTGCCCTCACCCGCGCCGCCAAGCTGACCGCCCGCGCCGCTCGGGTCGGCTTCGACTGGCCAAACCCCGCCGCGGTGCTCGACAAGCTCGATGAGGAAATCGCCGAACTCCGCGCCGAGCTGACCGGTGCCGACCCCGCCCGCCTCACCGACGAGGTGGGCGATCTGCTGTTCGTCCTCGCCAATCTCGCCCGCAAGCTCTCCCTCGACCCCGAGGAATGCCTGCGCGCCGCCAACCGCAAGTTCGCCCGCCGCTTCAACGCCATGGAAGACTCCGCTGCGATCGAAGGAAAGCTACTGTCGGACATGACCTTGGACGAAATGGAAGTACGATGGCAGGCAGTGAAGCGGACTGGCGACGGCTGAACCGCGCCAACTGGGACGAGCGCGTCAGCGTTCACCTGGGTCCCCGCGGCTACGACCTGCGCGCACTGCGCGCCGGGCGCGGGCGGCTGCGCATCGTCGAACCCGAGCTCGGACCCGTCGCCGGCCTCAGAATCCTGCATCTTCAATGCCATATCGGCACGGACTCGCTCGCGCTGGCGCAACGTGGCGCCGAGGTGGTCGGCCTCGACTTCTCCCCTGCCGCGATCGACGCCGCTCGCGGTCTCGCCGCCGAACTAGGCCTGTCGCATCAGGTTCGCTTCGTCACCGCCGACGTATACGACGCGCTGACCGCGATCCCCGAGCCCGCCGCGTTCGACGCCGTGTTCGTCACCTGGGGCACGATCTGCTGGCTGCCCGACATCCGCGCCTGGGCCAGGGTCGTAGCGCAGTTCCTCAAGCCCGGCGGATTCTTCTATTTCGCAGAAGGCCATCCGGCGGCTCAGGTGTTCGGTGATTCCACAGGCACAGGTGGTTGGCCCGGTTTCTTCATGCCCTATCTCGACCGTGCTCCGCTCATCGAGGCCGATCCGAACGACTACGCCGATCCGGAGGCAAGGCTCGCCAACGCCACCACGCATCAGTGGCTGCACCCCTTGGGCGACGTCATCACAGCGCTCATCGAGGCCGGCTTGCCTCTGGACTGGCTGCACGAGCATGATCGGGTGCCGTGGCGGATGTTCCACTGCCTGGTGCAAGATGAGGCAGGCCTTTACTGCTGGCCGGACCAACCCTGGCTGCCCCTCGCGTACTCGCTGCGGGCAACACGGAGCCCCGGTTCGATCCCCTTCACGGAGGGCTAGGGTGTCTCTGCGAGCGGCACCCTGACCCGTGATAGTGCGCGTCATCGGCCGCGGGTTGCTGGTGCTGCTGGCAGGCTGGGCGCTTCTGCTCGTGGCGCCCGACTTAATCCGCTTGGCACGGCCGCTCGGTTCGCTGGGTTTTGCCGCGGATAACGACGGCCTGATCTACGACGTGCAAGGCCCCTTCCCCACGCTCGAAGAGTCCCCCGCATGGCAGGCCGGCCTGCGGGATGGCGAATACATAGATCTGCAAGCGATGCGCTGCGTCAGGCCAGCCGCGCCCACCTGCATCGATCTGCTGGCGGTGGTTGGCGGCATGGGCG
>Ga0335074_10009252_pt1 | contig 13749 bp, 16 predicted proteins | sample Lox_Sample_23_FD_206715 | JGI IMG/M metagenome (GOLD analysis project Ga0335074, IMG submission 206715) | Soil microbial communities from Loxahatchee National Wildlife Refuge, Florida, United States - Lox_Sample_2.3 | ecosystem: Environmental > Terrestrial > Soil > Wetlands | place: USA...
TCGGGTTGATCAGCGTGAACCCGGGGCCGCGCGCGCCTGAGGCGCGCCCCAAGCGGAACAAGACCACCCTCTGGTACTCCCGCACCACCTTGATCGATATGGCCGCACCAGCGACAAGCAGCACAAGCACAGCTGCAACAACGGCAATGACCAGCGCGATCATGCCTCCTCCTTTGTTTGGTTAGAAGAACCGGCGCTACCCGCTCCGGGCACCACGCCCGACTCGGACCACACGAGCAGGTGAACGCCCTCGACTCTGGCTACGTGCACCGGGGCGCCGGCCGGTAGCGGTCCGCTCAGCGACTCGGCCGTCCAGGTCTCGTTTTTGACCCGGACAATGCCCGCAGGCGACAGCGGCCCGACCGTCACCCCGGTGGCCCCAATGAGAGCGGCACCTCCGACCGCCGTCCCCTGCACGTGCCGGTAAGCGAGCGCCGGTAGGACGAGAGCGGCCGCGGCCGCCGCACTGGCGAACGCGATGGCAGCAAGCACCCAGGCTCCCGCCGAGGACCAGTTGCCGGAGAACACCATGAGCGCCCAGATCCCCGCCAGCGCCAGCACTGGTAAAGGCACCAGCAAACCGTGCCCGCCGGCGTGGATGCCGAGCACGATGACGCCCACGACGGCGCTCGCCAGGCCAAGGCCGACCACCCAGGGCACGGCTGCGCTGGCCAGGGCGCTCAGGAGCGCGACGAAAACGGCCACGACGGCGAGGCCGCCGATCACCGCGGCAATGGTCACCCGGCGGACGAGCGCCAGATGGGCCAGGTCTGGGACGGCGGCGCCACCGGCTTTCCTCCGCAAGGACGAGACGGCGGCCACGGCCCGGTGCTCCAGGTTGTTCGGGTGCCAGCCGGACATGGGTTGCTCAGTCATGTGCTTGGCTCCTCTTGGTCTCTAATGCCTAGCCTAGAGGGGAGCGTGGCCCGAGCGTTGTGCAGGTGGGCGCGAACTGCGGGAAACTTTTGCCCAGGACCGGCTAGGCGGCCAGAAAGGCGTGTGATGGCCCCCGGCCGATAGCTTGGGGACGGTGACGGCAGTGGTTGTGGACGACCTGGCCAAGGACTACGGCGAGGTCAAGGCGGTCAGAGGTGTCAGCTTCGAGGTCGGCACCGGCGAGACTTTTGGCTTTCTCGGCCCCAACGGCGCCGGCAAAACGACCACCATCGGCATGCTCTGCACCTTGGTGAGGCCGACCGCCGGCCGGGCGAGGGTGGCGGGCTACGACGTCAGCCAGCGCCGGGCAGACGTGCGCCGCTCGATCGGGCTGGTATTCCAGGACCCTACCCTCGACAACTACTTGACGGCCGAACAGAACCTGCGTTTTCACGCCGAACTGTACGGTGTGCCCAGAGCGGCCGTCCGTAGCCGGCTCGGGGCCGTGCTCGAACTTGTCGGCCTGGCCGACAAGGGCAAGAGCGAGGTCCGCACGTTCTCGGGGGGTATGAAGCGGCGCCTCGAGATCGCACGCGGCCTGCTGCACGCCCCCGTCGTGCTGTTCCTGGACGAGCCGACGATCGGGCTCGACCCGCAGACCCGACGCCTCATATGGGACTACATCCGCAGCCTGAAAACCACCGAAGGTACCACGATCTTTATGACTACCCATTACATGGACGAAGCCGAGTACTGCGACCGCATAGGCATAATCGACAAGGGCCAGATCGTGGCCATGGGCACGCCCGAAGAGCTCAAGGCCAGTGTTGGCAAAGACCGCGTCCAGATCCAGGCTGACAACGCGCCAGCAGCCATCGCGGCACTGAAGGAACACTTCGCCCTGGAGGCTGCGGTGCACGAAGGCAGCGTGGCCTTTTCTGTCGCCAACGGCGGCGAGTTCGTGCCCAAACTTTTTGCCAAGTTTGGCGAGCTCGGGCTCCCCGTGCGCTCGGTGGCCGTATCGCGGCCCTCCCTGGACGACGTTTTCCTTTCCTACACGGGTACGACCATCCGCGATGCCGAGGTGAGCGGCCCCAACGAGTGGATGCGCCGCATGGCGACGGGAAGGGGGTTCCGTTGACCACCGGCGTACGCGAGGATCATCTCACGGCCCTGCCGGCTCCCGTTCCGCCGCTGGGCGACCGCGCCCAGGCCAGGACGAGGATGTCGTCCGGCATGCTCCACGAGGCAAAAGCGGTATGGGTCGTGGTGCGCCGGGAAGGCATCCGCTTCAGCAATGACCCGTTGCGCGTCATTGTGGGCGTGCTCCAGCCCGTGCTTTTCCTTTTCGTGCTCGGTTCGGGGCTCGGGTCCCTGGTGAAGTTCGGCCCCCAGCTCAACCTGCGCACCTTCCTTTACCCGGGGGCGGCCGCGATGTCGGTGCTGTTCACCGCCCTGTTCTCGGCGGGTTCGATCGTATGGGACCGCGAGTTCGGCTTCCTCCGAGAGATGCTCGTGGCCCCCATAAGTCGCACCTCGATCGTCGTCGGCAAGTGCCTCGGCGGCGCCCTCGTCTCCTCGGTCCAGGGTGTGCTCATGATCTGCATCTCCGGCTTGGCTGGCGTACCTTACAACCCGGCCCTGATGGCTACGGTCCTCGCCGAACTGCTCTTGCTGGCCCTGACTGTGGTCTCTTTCGGCATGGTCGTGGCCGCCCGTATCAAGCAGTTCCAGTCCTTTATGGCAGTGACTCAGATGCTCGTCATGCCCCTTTTCTTCTTGTCGGGCGCGATGTACCCGCTTTCGGGACTACCGGCGTGGCTGCGCGCCCTCACCCGGGTGGACCCACTGACCTATGCGGTGGACCCCATCCGCAAGGCCGTCTTCGAACGCCTCACGAACGTGCCGCCCCGGCTAAAGCAGCAGTTGGTACCGGGCGTCACCTGGAACGGCTGGCATGTCCCCCTGGGTCTCGAGCTCGGCGTGGTGGCCCTTATGGCCTTGGCCTTCATCACCGTCGCGGCTCTCGAGTTCCGCAAGACGGACTGATCTCCGGGGCCGCGCCCCAACGGGTCAGCCGTCCTCGACCATCACCTCTGCCACGACGAGCCGCTGACCCTTGACCGGTTGGCTAGCTGCCCCCATTGTCCCGGACCAAGGGCTCAAGATATTGCGCCGGTGCGCCCAGCAATCGCTCGGGCGAGCCGTCGTACAGCCAGCATTGGTCCCGCCAGGACCGTCGTTGTACATCCATTCGTAATCTGCTTCGAGGACGGTGAGCACGCCCGTGGCCAAGTTGGAGGCCCAAATCTTGCCGGAGGGGCCGCTTGGGTCCTCACCCTGCGCCGCCCCTTCGCTCGCCAAGTGGCCGAGCGCCTGCTCGGGTCCCTCCCAGGCCGGCAAGCGCCGCCCCACCCGTTCGGCGTTGGTAACCGTGACCAGTTGGTCGACCAGGGACATTTGCTCGTACCCGGGGGGTAGCATCATTGGCGCCACTCCCTCGGCGCGACGGGCGTTGTTGATGGCACGCAAACTGGCTGCGTCACACTTGGCGGGAGACGAGAGAGACGAATTGCACTCTCGGTTGAGGGCTGCTTGCATGGCACTGGCAATGCGGGCGGACTGGCGGCGCTTGGTAATGGCGCTCGGCCGCGCCGCCCTGAACGGGGCGTTCCCCGGGTGCGCCCCGCCCGTGCCGCTCGGGAGAGCCCGGGCAATGTTCATGGGCACGGCGGCCGACGTACCTCCGACAGCGAACGGCGCGACGAGCGCGCCCATAAGTAGGGCAACTCCAACGCCTCTGTTGAGCGGCGAACGCGCAGCAGGGCGGACCGGGACGGCGCGAGTCGGGGCCATGGCCTTTTGAGGGCGAACGGTTGAACGGCGGGGCGTACCGGTCCGAGACCATACACGACGGCACCCCGCCGTTTCCACTTCCGCCTGGGAATATGGTGGCTTTTCCTGGTGGCAACCCGGTACGGCTACAGTTGTGGAAAAAGACCGGAGCAGCCAGAGAGAGCACGAAGGAGCCCAAATGACGATCGCTGTCGGTGACCGTATCCCCGATGTCCAGCTCAAGATGATCGACGCCCAAGGGACTGAAGTTGTCAACACTGGCGACGTGCTCGGCAAGGGCAAGGTCGTACTGTTCGGGGTGCCGGCGGCGTTCAGCCCAACCTGTTCGGACGTTCACCTGCCCGGCTACGTGACCCGGGCGGACGACATCTTGGCCAAGGGCGTCGACGGGATCTTCTGCGTATCTGTCAACGACCCGTTCGTAATGGCAGCGTGGGCGCGCTCGCAGGGCGTCGAAGGAGCGGTCAGCCTCCTGGCCGACGGCAACGGCGAGCTGGCGCGCGCCATGGGCGTGGAGATCGACCTGTCCCGCGCCGGCCTGGGGACGCGCAACAAGCGCTATGCCGCGGTCATCGAGGACGGCATCGTCACGCACCTGGCACTCGAAGAAGCTACCGGCCTCGAAGTCAGCTCGGCCGAAGCCCTGCTGGCCGAGCTGGGCTAGCCAGCTCCGGCCACGGTCCCGGCTGCCTCGCCGCCACCGTACCGGCGCCCTATCTCGCGGCGCCCTATCCCGCGGCGCCCCCTCTGGCGGCCCGACGGCGGGTAGGGACCGAGCACCTCGCGATCGGTCACCTCGCCGGCACCCCGCGGCCGTGGTCCCAGCAGCCCGTTTCCGCGCTTGCTCTGATACGCCATCTGCGCCACCGAGACGGAAGGAAATCGCCACTATTCGTGGTATTGCAGGTGTCGAGGAGGCCGGTTCCGGCACGCTTCGGTATCGTGCCATGGGAAGGGCGCTCATGCCCGTCAAGCAGCTTAATTCCCGTCGTACCGCCGCCCTCCGCGAGCCCCACGCAAGCTGAGGCCGCGGGCTCCTAGAGAGTGCCCATGGACCACGATCTCACACCCGGTGCCGAAGGCCAGAGAGGGCTCGGTGCTGCCCCGGGCGAGGGGCCGGGGCTCGCGCCAGGAGCCGGCGCGCTGGCCTCGTGGAGCGTGGCTGCCGCAGATGAGGGACAAACGAGTGCCCCGGGAGCGGAGGCGGGCCTACCCGATATAGACGGTGCGCTCGGAGAGCTCCCCAGTCTCTTGGCCCGTTCGGTCAGCGGCGTGCAGTTCATCTACCAAGCACTCGACCTCGTGGCCGCCCGCTACAGGTTGAGCGACCTCATCGTGGTCGTGCACCAGCCCGACCGGCCGCAGATGTTCCGCCTGGGCCGGGCACCTGTACGGATGGGCCAAGGCGCCCTGCCCGCCTACCTTCATGCCGCTCTCTCCGGCCGCCTGGGCGTCTACTCCGATCCCCCGGTCGTCGGGCCGCTCACCGCGGCGTCGCTGGTCAGCCTGGTGGAGCTGGCGCTCCGTCTCGACGTGCTCGGCCACGACGCCAGCCACGACTCGCTCACAGGGCTGCTCAACCGGCGCAGTTACGAGCTCTTGTTGGACCAGGCCGTGAGCCGCGCGCGCCGCTATGGGTGGCCGTTCGCGCTCGTGTTGCTCGACCTCGACGATTTCAAGGTGGTCAACGACCGGTACGGGCACGCCGCGGGCGATGCCGCGTTGCGTGCCGTGGGTACGGAGCTGCGGGCAGCCCTGCGCGGGGGTGACGTCGCCGCTCGTCTTGGTGGCGACGAGTTCGCCCTACTGGTCGTCGGTGTCGAGAACGTATCCTCGTTGGCGCCGATCCTGGGCCGGCTGAAGCGCGCTCTAGAGCGTGCGGTCCCGCAGACGACCGTGGGTTTCTCGGTCGGCGTCGCCTGTTTCCCGACGGACACCGACAACCCCAACGCGCTTATGGCGCTGGCCGACGAGCGCCTCTACGCCGCCAAGGCGACGATCGGCTAGGAGTGGCCATGAAGGACGCCTTGGAACTCGAGCTGCGACAGTTGCCTGGTGTCTGCTTCGTCTCGTTTGCCGACGAAGAGGGCACCAACTTCATCGAACTGGTCGTCAGCGCCGAGACCGAGCACGCCAAAGTGCGCGAGGAGGCTGCTCGCTGCGTGGTCAACTACCTCGAGACGCCGGCCGAAATCCGGGTGTTCGGGCCGCCTCCGGAGCAGCCCCTGACGCCGAGCCGGGCCTCTCGGGTGCGACTGCTGCTGGTACTGCCGAGCGATGGTGGAGCCTCGATCGAAGTGCAGCTTTCACGTGGCGCCCAGCGTTCGACCGCCAAGGCGGCCGCCGGCGACACGACCGCAGTTGGCAGGGCCGTCCTGGATGCGCTGCGTGGCCTGGGTGTCCACAGCCCGTACGACATTGTCGGGTTCCACGCCCTGCCCTCTGATTGGGGCGCCGGCGTGCTGGCGGTGTTGCGCGACGCGTCGAGCGGCGAGCTGCGGCGTGGGGTGGCCACCGGCAGGGCTCCGGCGGACGCCGCCGCCCGTGCGGTGCTGGACGCCCTCAACCGGTCCCTGTGAACCCCGTCTTTGTGGGCCCGGTCTTTGTGAACGGGCGCTGGAGCGCACCTAGCTAAGCTAGGGGCGTCCGCGCGCCACACTGATGGAGTGCCCGTGCCCCCGGTCCCCTTTAGCCCGGCGGTTGCCGTGGTTGGGACCTCCCATCTCGCTGCGGGCTTGGTGGCTACAAGCGGCGGCGCAGCTTCTCTGGTCGAGCACTCGCCCCTCGGGTTTGTGATCGCCTTCGGCGCCGGGGTCGTGTCGTTCCTCTCGCCCTGCGTGCTGCCGTTGGTGCCCTCTTACCTCTCCATGATGTCGGGCGTGGGGCTGGCCGACGCCTCCGGCAGCCAGCGTCGCGGGCGCAGCCGGCTGCTCTGGTCCACGCTGCTCTTTGTCGCTGGCTTCACTCTGGTGTTCGCCCTGCTCGAGGCCACCGCGAGCGCCGCCACCGAGCCGCTTCGGGCTCACCGCGCCGTCCTCCAGGATGTCGCCGGCAGCCTCATAATCCTCATGGGATTGGTGGTCGCGGGCATCCTGAGCTTGCCCGCCCTCCAGCGCGAGCGGCGCCTGGCGGTACGGCCGTCACAACTGGGCCGGTTCGCCGCCCCCGTCATGGGCATGACTTTTGCGTTTGGGTGGACTCCCTGCATTACCCCCGTGCTGGCCGCGGTCTTGGGCTTGGCGTCGAGCGGTGGCACGCTGGCGCGGGGCGAGGAGATGCTCGTGGCCTATTCGCTCGGGTTGGGCGCGCCCTTCGTTGCCACGGGCGTCGCTTTCGGCCGCTTGTCCGGTGCGCTCGCTGCGGCCCGCCGCCACGCCCGTGCGATCAGCCTGGCATCCGGGGCCATCTTGGCGGCTCTGGGGGTCCTGATCATTACCGGCGAGGTGGGCGTGCTGTCGTCGTGGTCGGACAGCTTGCTCGAGCACATAGGCCTCGGCGCCCTGGCCACGGGCTGAGCCGGCGGCGGCGGGCCACTTTGTTAGCACGCCCTTGGTGGCAAAACTTGGGCGGCACTAAAGTTGAGCGGCGGTCATGCTCCTCTCGGTCCGCTTCCGCGGTGTTGTGGCTCTTGCTGCTCGCTACCCCCTGCTCGCGGGCGCGGACTTGGACGTGGCGGTGGGGGAGGTGGTGGTCGTGCGGGGAGCAAACGGGGCGGGCAAGACCAGTTTGCTGCGCGCCATGGCCGGGCTCCTGCCGCTCGTCGCCGGGGAAGCTAGCGTCCTCGGCCTCGACCCCACGGTCGATGCCCGGCGACTGCGCCCGTTGGTTGGCCTGCTCGGTCATCGCAATGGGCTCTACGAGGACCTGAGCGCCGAGCAGAACGTGATGTTCGCGGCCCGCGCCGAGCGGCGGCCCAAGGCCGACGTGCAGAGCGCCCTTGCGCGGCTCGGCTTTGACCGCCGCGTCGCAGCTACGCCCGCGGCCAAGTTGTCCGCCGGTCAGCGCCGCCGGCTCGCCCTGGCTACCGTCCTGGTCCGCCAGCCGCGGCTGTGGTTGCTGGATGAGCCGCATGCGGGTCTCGACGCTCACCACCGTCAATTGCTTGATGAACTGCTCGACGAAGTGGCCGCTTCGGGCGCGACGGTGGTGCTTGCCTCCCACGAGCAACTTGCCGACGGCTTGGAGGCGAAGCGAACGGTTTGGATGTCCGGAGGCGCGGTGGTGGAGCGGGCCGCAGCTCCGGCCGTGGCCGACGTCGTCGGGGTGGCGGCCGAGGTCGCGCCGGCTCCCAGCGCACCCTGCCCGCAGGTGCCCCATGTGGCGTGATGCGCTCCTGGTCGCGGGCAAGGACCTCCGTATCGAGGGCAGTTCGAAGGTGGCGCTCAACCAGGTCGGCCCCTACTCCGTAGTCGTGCTATTGCTCTTCGGGTTCGCCTTCGACCAGGACCGGCCGCTGCTCACCGAGGCCGCTCCCGGCCTGTTCTGGATCGCTGTCTTGTTCTCTGCCGTTTTGGCCGTGCAGCGCAGCTTTGCGCTCGAGACATCCGACGGCGCGGTCGACCGGTTGCGCCTCTCGCGCCTCGAACCGGCCGGTATCTTCCTTGGGAAGGCCGCCGCCGTGGCCGTGCAGCTCCTGCTGTTGGAGGGCCTCCTGGCCCTGGGCGTCGTCGTGCTTTTCCATGCCCGGCTGGCCGGTGCCGCCCTGCTCGGCGCGAGCGCCTTGGTGGCAACGGCCGGGATTGCGGCCGCAGGCGTCGCTTACGCCGCATTGTCGATGGGCTTAAGGGTGCGTGAAACGCTGCTCCCTCTGCTACTTGCCCCGGTGCTCGCCCCGATCGTGCTCGCCTCGACCGAGGCCTGGCGCTCGGCTCTGGGGGTTTCCACCGGCGATGGCTGGCGCTGGCTCGGCCTGCTGGGCGGTTTCGCGGCGATCTACCTGGCTGGCGGAGTGCTCAGCTTTGGGGCTTTGATGGAGGAGACGTGAGCCAGGAGCGGGTGCGCACATGGGCGAGCGCGGCGCGCTCGGGGAGGCCAGCCCGCGCCGCGCGCTTGACGCAGGTCCTGGGCTGGGCGGCGCTGGTCACGCTCGGGCTCACGACCTGGTGGGGCCTCTGGGTCAGCCCGCCGGACGTGGTCCAAGGACAGTACGTGCGGATGCTGTACGTGCACCCGGCGGTGGCGACCATGTGCTACGCCGGGTTCGGGCTGTGCGCGCTGGCCAGCGTCGCCTGGCTCTGGCCCCGCTTGCGCAGCCCGAGATGGGACCGGCTGGCCGTGGCCGGGGCCGAGGTCGGCGCCGTGTTCTGCGGGGCCACCTTGGTGACCGGTTCGATCTGGGGGCGCGCGTCCTGGGGGGTGTGGTGGACATGGGATGCCCGTCTCACGTTGACCGCCATCTTGTTCGCCCTCTCGCTCGGGTACCTGGCTCTCCGCCGAGCTATCGACGATCCCCACTCGAGGGCGCTCGTCTCGGCCATGGTGGCCCTTCTCATGGCGCTTACCGTCGTCGTCGACCACTACGCCACGTCCTGGTTCGTCACTCTGCACCAGGGCGAGACCCTGCTCACGCCGGACCCGACGGTGCACGGCTGGCAGCTCGCGACGATGCTCATGTCCTTCGTCGCCTTCGGCTCGCTGTTCGCCTGGATGGTCGCGCACCGCTACCGCCTGGAGCTGCTCGAGGACCGCTACGACGCCGAGGGTTACACATCGGCTCTCGCCGCCCGCCGCGCCGAGGGCCAAGCACCGCCCGAGCCGGTTGCACCCGGGCGCGCGGCACCGGGCCAACCGGCGCCTGAGCCCGCGACCACGGCCGGAGCTCCCGGCGGCCCGCCCTCCAAGGTAGAGGTGCGGGTCAGCTGAACGGTTACGTCTTGGCCGCCTGGCTCTCGTGCGGGACGATCCTGGCGCTCTACTGCGGGCGTGCCCTGCGCCGGGAGCGTGCCCTGCGCCGTGCCCTGGCAGCCAAGGAGGTGGAACGGTAGTGGCCCTCGACCTGGGCGCCGTCGGCTCTCCGGCGACGGCCGCCACGGCACCCGTCCGTCGCCGCCGAGCGCTCGGCAACAAACGCCAACGCGTGGTGGCGGTGGTTGTCATCGCGGGAGCACTCGGTTTTCTCGTGTTCCGCGGCTTGACAAATGCGCTCGACTATTACCTGACCGCCAACCAGGCCGTAGCGCAGCGGGCTGAGCTCGGTACCAGCGACTTCCGCATCCAGGGCACGGTGCAGCCCGGCTTGCACCAAGTGGGCACGACGCTGCACTTCTCCATTACGTCGCACAACGTTACGGTGCCAGTGGTCAGTACGGGGTCTCCTTCGCAGCTGTTCCATGTGGGCATGCCGGTGGTCCTCGAGGGGCACTGGCAGGGCAGCTTGTTCTCCAGCTATCAAATAATGGTCCAGCACAGTTCCAATTACGTCGAAGCGCCCGCTAAGGGCAAGGCGAAACCGAAGCTATCGTCTACCAGCGCCGGTCGCTCCGCCAGCCGCGCCAGCCGCGCCAGCTACACGTGAACATCGCCCTCGGTGACAGCGCCCTCGTCCTGGCGCTGCTAGGCGCCGTAGCGGGCGGGGCGATGCTGGTGCTGGGGGTCACCGGCCACCGCCCCGCCCTTGTGCGCGCCGGCCAGGGCTACATCTGGTTGGTCGTCGCCGGCGCGGTCCTGGCGACGGTGGCCATGCAGCGGGCGTTGATCACCCACGACTTCACATTGGTGTACGTGGACAACAACGACAGCACCTTCACGCCCGTGGTCTACCGGGTGAGCGCCATGTGGTCGGACCTCTCCGGCTCGATCCTGTTGTGGGGGCTGGTACTTTCGGGGTACCTAGCCGCCATGTGGGTGCGGTTCAGGCGCCGCGCCGAGGAACCCCTCGTGCTCTGGGCGAAAATTACGGGGTATGCCGTCGCTGCCTTTTTCTTCGGGTTGATGCTCACATTCGCCAACCCGTTCGACCGGGTCCACGGTGCCGTGCCCACCCAGGGGCCAGGCCCCAACCCCCTCCTCCAGGACCGTATCCTTGTCGCCTTCCACCCGCCCCTGTTGTACTTGGGCCTGGTTGGGTTTACTGTCCCGTTCTGCCTGGCCGTCGCCAGCCTCGTGACCGGGAGCACCCAGGCGAGCTGGCTGCACGAGAGCCGGCGTTGGACGATATTCGCGTGGGCCTGCCTGACGGGGGGCGTGGTGCTCGGCGCCTGGTGGAGCTACCAGGTGCTCGGCTGGGGTGGGGCCTGGTCGTGGGACCCGGTAGAAAATGCTGCTCTCTTGCCATGGTTGACGGGCACGGCCTTTTTGCACTCGGCCATCGTCCAGCAGCGCCGGGGCATGCTCAGGGTCTGGAACGTCTCCCTGCTCCTGGCGACCTTCTGCTTGACGATATTGGGCACGTTCCTCACGCGTTCCGGTGTCTTGGACTCGGTGCACGACTTCACTGACGATGGTGGAGTTGGCCCGGCACTGCTGGTGTTTTTCGGGCTTGTCGTGGCCGTGTGCCTCGGGTTGTTGATATGGCGGGGCGACACGTTCCGTACCCGTGGCACCATGGAGTCGGCGTTGTCCCGCCAGGGCGCTTTGTTAGCCAACAACTTGGTGTTTGCCGCGTTCGCCTTCGTCGTGTTGCTCGGCACCGTCTTCCCTCTCGTCGTCCAAGCCCTGAACGGGCCGTCGGTGACGGTGGGCGGCCCGTTCTTCGACACGATGACGATGCCGCTCGTCTTGTGCCTGCTGTTCTTGATGGCGGTGGCGCCCGTTTTGCCTTGGCGCCGGGCGTCGGGGGAGCTGCTGCGCCGGCGCCTTGTGTGGCCCGCCGCCGTATCGGTGCTGGTGCTCGTTGGGTGCGTGCTTGCCGGTCTGCGCGGGTTTTGGCCGCTTGTGGTCTTTTCCCTGGCCAGCTTCGCCGGGACATCGGCCCTCCGCCAGCTCGTGCTGCTCGTTCGCCGTTCGGGGGCCGGCGGCCTGGCGGGCCGTTCCGGCGGCGGCATGGTCGTGCACCTCGGTATCGTCGTGGTCGCGGTCGCTTTCGCCGCCAGCCACGCCTACCAACACTCGACCCAGCTGGTGCTCACCCCGGGCAAGGCGGCCACTTACATGGGCCACAAGTTGGTCTACCGCGGCGAGCGGACCGTGACCTCTCCTGGCCGGACGGTCGTCGAGGCGGTCGTAGACGTGGACGGGCGCGCCTACTACCCCGGCTACGAGGAGTTTGCTCTCTCCAACGACTCAGTGCCGAGCCCCGCCGTGAGGTCCACGCTCGAAGGGGACGTGTACCTCACGCTGGCGACCTCTCCGAGCTCGCCTGGTGGGCCAGCGGCCATCGGGGTGATGGTCGAGCCGCTCGTCCTGTGGCTGTGGACCGGGGGCAGCATCGTCCTTGTTGGCGCGCTGGTCGCCCTGCTGCCCGCCCGCGGCCGCCCGCGCCGCGACGGCACGCCGGGACTGCCCGCCCCGGCCCAAGCCGAGGACGAGAAAGCCGACCTGGCCCGGGCGCACAGCCAGGGCCCTGTGGTCGGAGCACCGGTATGAGCGGCGAGGCTGTGGTGGGCGGCGCTGTGGTGGGTGAGGCTGTGGTGGGCGGCGAGAACAGGGTGGGCGGCGAGGCTGTGGTGGGCGGCGAGGCTGTGGTGGGCGGCGAGGAAGGGCCGGCCCCCCGCCGTGGTCTGTTCAGGGGGCGAACTGTGATGTGGGCAGCCGTCGCGGTAGCGGTGCTCACTGCCGCGCTCATCGCGGTGGCGGCGTCAGCTCAGCCGAGCTCCGAGGTGTCAGCGAAGAGCCCGCTACTCGGCCAAGCAGCGCCTGCGATCTCGGGCCCGGGGCTGATCGGGCCGACGTCATTGTCGCTGCGGGGCTTGCGGGGCAAGTGGGTGCTCGTCAACTTCATGGCCACCTGGTGCCCGCCGTGCCAGCAGGAGCTGCCCCAGATCGCCAAGTTTTACGCGGAGCACTCCGGTCGGGGCGATGCCACGGTGCTCACCGTGGCTGACGACCCGAGCAATGTGGCGCAACTGAGGACGTTCCTGCGCGACCGCGGCGCCGCCTGGCCGGCCGTGGACGACCCCGCAGCAACCGTTTCCTACGGTGTCCAAGGTTTGCCCACCTCGTTCCTGGTCGCGCCGAACGGCGTCGTTTTCGCCTACCTTTTGGGCGAGATCAAGGCGTCGGAGCTCGACCGTTGGCTCCAGCAGGGCGCCGCCGCTGGCTACGGGCGGGCATAGGGACTGGCAGTGCGCCCCGCATCAGCCAGCGTCGTCCTCGCCGAGCCCGCTCGGCGCGAGCCCGGTCCTTTGGCTGCGTTCACTCCGGTCCAGAAGAACCGGAAGAAGCCGCGCATCGCGGTGTGGCTCGCCCTATTGATGGTGGCGGGGATCGCGTTAGCCGCCGGTGCCGGCCTGTTCAGCGGCGGGCAGCCGGCCCGGCTCTCGCTCTACGAACGGACGTTGCAGATCGCGGGCCAGTACCGCTGCCCGGTGTGCGAAGGCGAGACGGCGGCAGCTTCCCAGTCGAGCGAGGCTGTGGAGATCCGCGCTTACATCGGCCAGGCCCTCTCCGAGGGGCACAGCCCAGCTCAGATCCGCTCGTACCTGATGTCGCGCTACGGCGAGTCGATCCTGGAAAAGCCGCCCGCCTCGGGGGTCGGCGTAGTCCTGTGGGCGCTCCCTGTCCTGGTGGTCCTTCTGGCTGGCGGCGGGCTCGGGTTTGCCTTCGTCCGCTGGCGCCGGGCTTCGGCTGCCGGCCGGGCACCTGGCGGCGGGGCATCTGGCGGCGGGGCACCTGGCGGCGGGGCACCTGGCGGCGGGGCATCTGGCGGCGGGGCACCTGGCGGCGGGGCATCTGGCGGCGGGCTTTTCATCCCCGGCACGACTGCTGCCACTGGTCCCGTCGGGACCGCGCTCTACCGCGGGCCCGGGGTAGGGCCGGCGGAGGCGGCTGCGGAGGCAGCTGTCGCCCCCTCGGCGGCTCCAGCAGCCGAGGCCGAGGCGGCGGCGCGGCCGCTCACGCCGGGCCGGCGCTGGTACCGCC
>Ga0335074_10009253_pt1 | contig 13748 bp, 12 predicted proteins | sample Lox_Sample_23_FD_206715 | JGI IMG/M metagenome (GOLD analysis project Ga0335074, IMG submission 206715) | Soil microbial communities from Loxahatchee National Wildlife Refuge, Florida, United States - Lox_Sample_2.3 | ecosystem: Environmental > Terrestrial > Soil > Wetlands | place: USA...
GCCGCCAACCGAATCGCATCCTCGACCGAGCGGAAGACTTGACCCTCCCCCAGTGCCGCGATGAGGCCGGTCCGTGTCGCAGCGCGCTGCGCGCGCTCTGATTCGAGGCGTGCCACGGCGACCCGCACCCCGCTTCGATGCAACCCCTCGATCACCTCGCGCAGCATCTGCGACCCGGTGAAGTCGATGTCGATGATGCCGTTCGCCTCGATCACCACCAACCGGCAGGGCTCGCTCAGCGCGGCGATGCTGTCGGTGAGCGCGCGGCGAATGTGCGCGGCGTTCGGAAAGCAAACCGGCGCTCCGGGGGCGAACACGAGGACGCCCGGCTCACGCTCTCCGGCCTGCCCTGCCGGAAATTTCCACCACACGGTCGTCCCCGGCACGCGCGACAGCACGGCGCAATCCGGCCGCGCAATGATGTAGATGCTATGCACCAGGGAAAGCAGGATGCTGAGCGTGACGCCGGTCTGGATGGGCAGGAGCACGACGAGCGCCGCGCTCGCTGCAACGAGCAGAATCTCATAGCCTCCGCGGCGGTAGACCTCGCGCATCGTGCCCGCGCGAAAGATGCGCACACCGATGAACACGAGCACTCCGCTCAGGGCGGCGATCGGCAGTACGGCGAACGCATGGGCGGCGAGGATCACGACCAGCGCGACGATCACCGCGGCGAGCAGGCCCGCGAGCTGCGATCGGCCCCCCGACTCGTGGACGACCGCAGTGCGTGGCGGACTCGAATCGACGGCGAAGGCCCCGATCACCCCGGCGATGAGGCTACCGAGCCCGATCGCGGCGAAGTCACGGCTCACGTCGTCGGGACGTCCCGGATCACTCGGAAAGGACCGCGCGACCGCGGCCGTCTGCATCATGCACACGAGCGCGACGATCAGGGATACGGGCAGCAGCTGAATGAACTCCCGCCAGTTCGGCGGGCCGGTGAGGAAATGGAGCTGGCCCGTCGGCAACGCCCCGAGCACGGCCGTACCCCGATCCGCAAGTCCAAGCGCCCACACCGCAACTCCCGCCCCCACGAACGCGATGAGCGCACCCGGAATACGGGCGCTCATCCGGTCGGCGACGAGGGTCACGACGAGCACACCGACTCCGAGCGACGCTGAATACGGGTTCGCGTGCGGCAGCTCGCGTCCGATCGCAACCAGCCGATGGATGACATCACCGCCCGGGGGTGAAAGCCCGAGCAATCCGGGCAGCTGGCCTACGATGATGTGAACGGCAATACCGGCGAGAAAGCCGGTCGTCACGGGGATCGAGAGCAGGTCCGCGATCCACCCGAGGCGCACGGCCCCTGCCGCGAGAAGCACAAGGCCCACCAGAAGCGCAAGCGCGGCAGCCATGGCCGCGTATTGCGCGGACCCCGCGGCGGCCAGCGTCGCGAGCGTCCCGGCCATGATCGGCGCAATCGTCGAGTCGGCACCCACGGACATGAACTTGTTCGCCCCGAGCGCTGCGAATGCGAGCGTGCCCGCCACGAACGCGAGGAGCCCTGCGAGGGGCGGCACCCCGACGAGGCGAGCGGTCGCAAGCTGCTCGGGAATGGCGATCGCGGCGAGCGTCATCGCCGCGACGGCATCTCCCGCGCCCCATGATGCTCGATAGGGGCGCAGGGAAGGAAAAATCCGCCCGGTACTGTTGCTCATCGCCACCACGCGCTACGGCACGCCCCGCACGCTGCCCCACACGAAAGAACCCCTCGGGTGGTGCAAGCCCTGGGACGCGACGCGGTACACTAGCGCATCCGACCTGCGGAGTTGAGACCCATGGCCATCAATCCATCCGGCGATGCCCGACAGATCGGCGCGGCGCTCGCACGCTCGGTACGCCATCACTGGGTGCTGTTTCTGAGCGAGGGGATCGCGCTCGTCGTGCTCGGCCTGCTCGCCATCTTTCTTCCGCGGCTCGCCTCCATCGCCGCGACGGTGGTCTTCGGCTGGATCCTTCTGCTGAGCGGTGTCATCGGTCTCATTGCGACCCTGCGCGCACGCCATGCGCCGGGACTTTGGTGGGCGCTGCTCTCCGCGATCCTCGGCATCGTCGCCGGTGCGCTGCTGCTCGGGTGGCCGCTTCAGGGCGTGCTATCACTCACCGCGGTGCTCATCGCCTTCCTGCTCATCGAGGGGGTCGTTTCGGTCTTCTATGCGCTCGAGCACCGCAGGGGCCTCTCCGGCCGCTGGGGGTGGATGCTGGCAAGCGGCGTGGTCGATCTGGTGCTCGGCGCGATCCTCTTCGCGGGGCTGCCCGGCACGGCGGTCTGGGCGCTCGGGCTTTTGATCGGCGTCAACATGCTCTTCGGCGGCTGGGCGCTCATCCTCATGGCTCTCGCAGCCCGCACGCACGGGGGAGAGGCAGCGGCCTAGCCCCGGAGACGATACGTGTGCGGCCGATACATCCTGCGCGAAGTCACGCGCGCCGAGCGCTACTTCGGGATCGAGAGACTCGCCTGGCAGTTCTCCGCGAGCTACAACATTGCCCCGACCGATGAGGTCCCCGTCGTACGGCTCGGCAAGGATGGCGTGCGCGAAGGGATCATGATGCGTTGGGGCCTGATTCCGTTCTTCGCGAGGGGAGAACCGCCTACGTATTCGACGATCAATGCGACGATCGAGAAGCTCGAGACGGCGCCCGCCTGGCGCGGTCCGTGGGAGCGCGGACGGCGCTGCATCATCCCGGCCAACGGCTTCTATGAATGGCATCTCGAGCCCGACGGACGCAAGCAGCCCTATCTCATCGAGCTTGCCGATCAGCCATTATTCGGCTTCGCCGGCCTCTGGGACGGCTCCCGGCGGGACGACGGGACGGTGGTGCGCAGCTGCACCATCGTGACGCTGCCAGCGAATGCGCTGCTGCGGGAGATCCACAACACCGGTGCGAACCCCTATCGAATGCCGGCGATCCTGCGCGGAGAGGATCACTCCGCATGGCTCGCGGGGACGGCCGCACAGGCGAAGGGCCTGCTCGTGGCCTACCCGAACGATCTGATGCACGCCTATCGGGTGAGCGCCCGCGTGAACACTCCGAAGAACAACGATGCACAGCTCATCGAGCGCCTGGAAACCCCGGCCGGCACTTAGGAGAGGTTGCTTGGACTCGCCTCGGCCCCCGAAGCGAATGGAGAGTACCCCGGGCGCCGCGCATCCTCGTGCGCGGCGCCCGCAGGCAGTGTTGCGCAAGCTAGTTCGATGTGCCCGAGGCCCCTGCGGTGTGCTGCGCCTGCCAGGCCGCGCGGCGCGCCTGCGCCTGCGCCTTCAGGTTCGCGAGCACGGTCGGAAGCTGCTGCTTCTGCTCGGTGGTGAGCACGTTGTAGATGCTGCTCGCAAGCTCGCTCTCGCGCTGAATGCGCGTGGCCGCATTGCTCTGCAGAGTCTGCACGGCGCTCGCGTAGTTCTCGTGGCCCGGATTGCCGAGCACCGTGATGTCCGGTCCGCTGCCACCCCGCACATACTGGCTGCGCGCCTGCGACAGCAGGCTCTTGATCGTCTGCTGCTGGTCCGTGCTCAGGTTCAACTGGCGCGTCGCGCGCAGCAGTGTCATCACGAGCATCGAGCCACGCCGGCCATGCCAATGCCTGTGCATCGGCGCCGCGCTGCTCGCGGAGCTCGAGGTCGTCTCCTGAGCCGCCACCACGGAGCTCACTGCGAGGGCCGCTACAGCCGCGGCCAGAACTGCGTATCGACCAGTCACTTTCATGGTTGCATTCCTGTTTGAGCAATGATTCCAACTGTTACTGATTGTTTTGCGGCGCGGGGAACGTCGGGAGCGCCAATATGTGCGCGTTTGAACGACGTTGCAAGCACTGAATCGCCGCGACGCAAACAACTCATTCGTACAGCGCTCGAGGGGCTGTTCGGTTGACCACGCACACTCGCAACAGATTGTTACGCTCGTCCGCTCGGAAACTGCAAGGGGTATGCTCGAACATGCATCAAAGAACTCTTCGTCGAGGTGCAGGTCTTGCGCTTGCAATGCTCGTCGCGCTCGCGATCATCTCGTGCGCGACGACACCGCGAGGCCCCGTGGTGGTGCTGCCGAACGGCTACTACCTGCAACCGGACCAGGAAGGTCAGTCCGCGATCGTCAAGCGGAGCGGCGGGGTGGTCGTGTCGGCGCCGATCGCCGCCTATGCCGTCTCCGGCTACATCGTCGCGGGAGCCTTGGGCAAGGCCCCCGTAGCGGCGCGGCTGTACTCCGACTTGGCGTTCACCGGCGGGGCGAACACGCGCTACTTCATCCTCGACACGACGAGCGGCAAGCTCGAGTCCGGTCTGGAAAAGGGTGACTGGAGCAAGCGCCTCAAGGCGCTCGGCGTGCCTTCCGATTTTCAGATCTACCCGCCACTGCCGTGGCAGCAGTCATGAGGCGGCGGGGAACTTGATTTGAATGGAGCCGCGCCGCTCGCGGAACCTCCACACGCCGCGCTCGCGGATGAAGCGGTCCTTGAACTCGCCGAAGTAGATCGGACCCGGGGATGAGAACGGGGGCTGATCGCCCGCCTGCGGCGTCACCGCGATCATGGTGAGGCAGGAGATGCCGTGCGCCGCATCGCGGCCGTCGGCCTCAATCATGACATTGGTCGCGAGATGGCGCGTGAGGAGCGTCTTCGGCCGCGTGAGGAGCGCGGCACGGATCCGCTCACGCCCTTCGATGACCTGATGCGGGGTCATGGGCCGCGACATCGAGCCGTCTTCCGCGAAGAGGTCCGCCGCGCCGCTCAAGTCCCCAACGTCGAGCGCTCGGGAGTACTCGTGTACGAGGCGCTCACAGGCGCGCTCGATCTCCATTCGCTCGATCGTGCTCAGGCTTTCGGACATGGCCTTCTCCTCGGGTGCCCTCTCTTCGGAACTCTACTACGACCTTGCAAGCGTGCACGGCTCCTCGAGCTCCGCGGGAGCGAGCGGCGGACGGCCGAGCATCATGTCCGAGGCCTTCTCCGCAACCATGACGACCGCCGCATTGGTGTTACCGCCGATGATCGAGGGGAACACCGAGGCGTCCGCCACGCGCAGACCCTCGATCCCGGCCACGCGAAGCTGCGGGTCGACGACCGCTAGCGCGTCCGTTCCCATCCGGCAGGTGCTCACCGGGTGATGCACGGTATAGGCCTCGGCGCGCACGTACGCCGCGAGCTGCGCATCGCTCTGCGCCTCACGTCCCGGGGCGATCTCCTGCGCCCCGTATGGCGCGAACGCGGGGGCGGCAAAGATTCGGCGCGCGAGGCGCATCCCTCGCAGGAGCGGCTCGAGGTCCTCGGGCGCGGAGAGCAGATTCGGATCGATGCGCGGTGGGACGAGTGGATCGGCGCTCGCGAGCGTGAGACGTCCCCGGCTTTGCGGGTAAAGCCCGACGGGACTCAACGCAAACCCATGGCCGAACGGAAATGGAAAGGAGGGCCCCGGACGCCTCGCGGGCTGGAACACGAGCTGCACGTCGGGCTTCGCGAGATCGGGAAGCGTTTTGACGAATGCGGCGGACTCGAAGATGTTGTTGGCGAGCGGTCCGCGGCGAAGGAGCAGGTACTGCGCGAGGATGCTCAGGTTGTGCGGCAGCGCGCGAGGCGAGATTCCGTAGGGGGCCGGGTGCTCCGTGCTCATGTGCACCGGGCTTGCGAGATGATCGTGGAGGTTGCGCCCGACGCCCGGCAGGTGGTGATGCACGGGAATTCCGTGCGCGGCGAGATGCTCCCCGTCCCCGATTCCAGAGAGCAAGAGTAGCTGCGGGGACTGAATCGTGCCTGCGGCGAGGACGATCTCGCGATGCGCCCTCACGAGCACCGTGCCCTGCTCCGTGCGAGCCTCCACGCCCCGTGCGCGTCTGCCCTCGAGCACGATGCGCAGCGCCCGTGCGTGCGTGAGGACCGTGAGGTTTCGCCGCCGCCGCGCGGGTGCGAGGAGCGCGCTCGCCGTGGTTTCGCGCCGGCCGCCGCGGATCGAGAGCTGCCGCAGCGCCGATCCCTCGGAGTCCTCGCCATTGAGGTCCGAGCGCGCTCGAACGCCGAGCCCCGAGAGCGCCTCGAAGAAGGCGAAGTTGAGCGGATTCGGATGCGTGACGCTGCGGACGTTCAACGGTCCGTTGCGACCGTGGAACGGTGCGCCGAAATTCTCGTTGTGCTCGCTCTTCAGGAAATACGGCAGCACGTCGCGGTAGCCCCAGCCCGCCGCTCCGGAGCGCACCCACGCGTCGTAGTCGCTCGGGTGTCCGCGGAAGTAGACCATCCCGTTGATCAGCGCCGAGCCTCCGAGACCGCGGCCGCGCGGCACGGGGATGCGCCGCCCGTCGAGCTCGCGCTGTGGCTCGGTCGCGAAGCGCCAGTTGAGCGCCCTCGAGCGCTGGGCCATGACGACCGCGGCCGGAACATTCACGACGGGTCCTCTACCCTCGCCTCCGGCTTCGATCAGGCACACCGACGACCCCGGGTCCTCCGAGAGGCGCGCTGCAAGGACGCACCCCGCCGTCCCCGCCCCGACGACGATGAAGTCCCAAGCTTGTTCCAGATCCGCCATCGCCGAGCGCGCTCCGCCATCCCGCCGATCAGCTCTCGTGCCGCGATTATGCCGGAGGGGCGACCCGCCGCGGGATGAGCTCGTCGCGGGCGGGGACGACCGCGCGTCCGAGTCCTCGATCAGTGCAAGCCTTGCGGGTGTGATTAAACACTCGGGGTCTCGCGCGCATCCAATCCTCGTGAAGCTCGCCGATCGAGTTGCCCAGTGTCGTGTACCGTTCACCGTGCGCCGCGGCGCGGACGGCCGCACGATTCACCTCAACAACGCGGCCGATTGCGCCCAGGAGGTCGCCGGGTGTCCACTGCGGTTCGTCCTGGCCGACGACCTGACCCGACTCTGCACGGCGCTCGCATACTCCAAGGGCGCCCGATCGCTCGCCTGCGGGGACCTGCTTCGCGTGCCTGGCGAGTCAGTCTGGCTCGAGTGGTGCAACGAGCCGTGGCAGACCGAGCTCAAGGGATACGGCTTTGCAGTCGATGCCGAGCGTGGCCCGAGCGGCGGTCGCCGAGGCGTCCTGCTGCGCTCGTCCCGCGACGGGCGTCGCGGCATGCTCCGCAGCTTCTGGAGCACCGGCGCCGAGCCCGAGGTGCTCGCGAGCAGCATCGAGGCTTACTTCGACCTCGATACCGAGGCAGGCCATGAGCCGGACCCGCAGGACGCGTGCCGGACTTCCGATATTCGAATCGTTTCCACGGCCCCGGGGCGCGAGGATGTCTTGAGCCGCTGCTTCCGCTTTCGATACGAGCGCAGCTGGTCCGACTACTACGCGCAAGCCGCGCTTGCACCTCGCGCCCAAGAGGCCCTCTGGCGCCACGCACTCGGAACCATCGCCCTGGACGTGCCCCTCGTGCTCGCCTTCCTGCTGCTCTTGGCGACGCGCACCGGGCTGCCACAATCTCCGCAGCGTTTCGCGCGACTGAATCGAGCGCGGGCGCTCGCCGGGAAAGCGCATTTGCTCGATCACATCGAAGTGAGCGCTCCTCTCGAGGCGACCTACGGCCCGAGCAGCGTGCCCGGTGCCGCGCGCGCCCGCGGCGCCCGACGGCTCCACCACGTACGCGGGCACCTCGTGCGGCGGGGGAGCCAGATCTTCTGGCGTGTCCCGCACCTGCGCGGCAGCGTCCGGGCCGGCGCCATCCGCACCCGCACCGTGACGTGGACGCTCGGGCGCTAGCGGCACGCCGGGCCTCCACGCTCCAAGCATCTCTGCATGAACGGTCTCCGTCGCGGCTCGCCCGCGCCCGAGGCAACTTGACGGCTCACCTCCTTCCGCTCAACGCTCGCAGTCATGCCGGAGTCCCCCTTCCTGCTGCTGCACCGGTTGGCGACCGGCTATGCGATCCCGCGTTGCCTGCATGTCGTCACCGAGCTCGGCATCGCGGATCGGCTGGGTGATGAGCCGCAGACGGCCGCGGCGCTGGCATTGGCGGCGGGCGTCCAAGCCCAACCCCTCGAGCGCGTCATGCGCTTGCTGAGTACTGAGGGGGTTTTCGTGCTGCGGTCCGGCCGCTTCGCGCACTCTGCCGCCTCGCGCCTGCTGCGCAAGGATCACCCCCGGTCGCAGCGCGCCCTCGTGCGCCTCCTCGGCCGGTCCTGGCAGCTTCGGCTCTTCGAGGAGCTGGAATACGTCGTCCGCACGGGGCATCCGGCCTCCGACAAGGTCATGCCGAACGGCTTCGGGTTCTTCGCGGAGCATCCCGAGGAGGGCGAGCTGTTCGATGCTGCGATGGCGGCGCTCTCCGAGGAATCCGTACCGGGCATTCTCGCGGCGTACGACTTCTCGAGATTCGCCGTGATCGGGGACATCGGATGCGGACGCGGTCACTTGCTCCTTGCCATACTCGAGGCGACGCCGAATGCGACGGGCGTGCTTTTCGACCTTCCAAGCGTGCCCGTGGAGATCCCCGCGCCGCTCGCGCACCGCGCGGTCAAGCGATCGGGGGATTTCTTCCGGGACGAGCTACCCTCCTGTGACTGCTATCTCCTCAAGGAGGTGATTCACGACTGGGGGGACGCAGAGGCCGGGCGCATTCTGACGGCCGTTCGCCGTGCTGCGCCGGCGCAAGCGAGGATTCTCCTGCTCGAAACGCTCCACCCGGAAGATGCCGCCGCGCCTTTCGCGGCGCTCTATGATGTGCACATGATGCTCGCCGGTGGCAGGCAGCGCACACCCGGGGAACTCGAGCGCCTGTGTCGCGCCGCTGGCTTGCGCATCGAGCGCGTCATTCCGACCGGCTCGCGAGTCTCGATCGTCGAGGGAATCGCGGTCTAGCCGACGACAACCCGTCGAGCGCTCACCCTTCCCGCAGCCCCTCGATGATCGGCAGCCGCGCGGCGTGAATCGCCGGAAAGAGACCCCCGAGAAAGCCGAGGAGGAGCGCGTAGCCGATGCCCCCGGCGATGAGGGCCGGAGTAACCGCGAAGGCGAAGCTCACCTGACTGAAGCTCGCGTAGTTGAGTGTCGAGGCCTCAAAGCCGTCGAATGCGAGATAGGCGCATGCCGCGCCGAGCGCGCCTCCGAGAAGTGCAAGGAGCAGCGCCTCGGCAAGCACGGAGACAATGACGGCACTTGCCCCGAAGCCGAGCGCCCGCAGCGTCGCTATCTCGGTGCTGCGGGCGGCGACCGCGGCATACAGCGTATTGAGCGCACCAAAGACCGCCCCGACCCCCATGAGCAGGGCGAGCACCGTGCCCGCGCCGCGCACGATTGCGGCAATCATGCGCGCCTGCTCGGCATAGAACTGCCGCTCGGTGTAGACGCTCACATCGAGTCTCGGATCGTGCGCGAGCTCGCCCTTGAAGGACGCGAGACTCGCGGCCGAGGGCAGCAGTACACGCACGGTCTGGAACGAATCGCCGCGCGAGTAGGCACCCTGAAGCACCCGGGCATCCGTCCAGATCTCCGACTCCGCGACGCTACCGCCGTCTGCGAACTCCCCGACGACGTGCCAGTCGATGTTGCCCCAGCGTGCCGTGCGACCGACCTCGAGGCCGCTCAGGGTGCGCTCCGCCTGCCGTCCGACGATCACCTCATACCGTCCCGGCGTGAACATCCGTCCGGCGATGAGCTCGAAGTGCTCCCGCGTGAGGGCCCCTCCTCGCTCGATCCCGCGGAGCGGCGCGTTCGCAGGACCTCCGTTCGAGCGCTTCGGCTGATCAGCGCTCGTGAAGAGCTCTGCCGAGACGATCGGGCCGTGCGCCCCCTTCGCGATCGCCGGAGCCTCCTCGATGATCTGAACCTGCTCCTCGCTGAAGAGGCTCTCCATCTCGGCGGTCGCGTTTCCGCGGAGCACGATCGCAACCCGGTCCGAGCCTGCAAGCTCGAGGGTACGCCGGAACCCTTGCGCGACCGAGAGCACCGCGACGATGATCAGCACGACGCCGGCGATGCCAATGACTGCGACAGCGGAGGCGGCGGCGCGCTGGGGGATCGCCCGTAGATTCATCGCGGTGACGCCGGCGATCTGGCTCAGTACCTGCACCGCTCGCGTCCTAGTGCCTGCCGAGTGCCTCGGCGATCTGCAGGCGCACCGCCCGCGCCGCCGGGATGGCGCCGGCCGCAAGGCCGAGGATGAGCATGAGGGCGACGCCCAACGCGACCGCCCCGGGCGTGATCAGAAAGGCCGAGATGAACTCGCGCAGCGTGTCGCCGGTGCGCGCCACGACGGCGGCTCCGAGCAGCAGTCCGAAGGTGCCGCCCGAGACGGTGATGAGCATGGCTTCCGCGAGCACGAGCGTGAGTATGGTCGCGTTCGCGAACCCGAGCGTCTTGAGCACGGCCAGCTCGCGGGTACGCTCGCGCACCGATTGCGCCATCGTGTTGGCGCTCACGAGGAGCATCGTGAAAAAGACCGCGACGCCGATCGCGACGACGATCGCGCCGATGTCACCGGTCTGGCGCGCGAAGCTCTGGACGAAGGCCTGCTCCGTGCCCGTCTTGGTCTCGGCAGCCGAGTTGCTGAACGTCGCATCGATCGCCTGCGCGATCGGCGCCGCCCGCTCCGGGTCTGCGATGCGCACGATGTACCAGCCCACCGTCCCCTTGTCGGTGACGCGACCCTCGTCGAAATACTCGTAATGGAAGAAGACGCTGCTCACATCGCCGGACGGGTTCTCGTTGTCGTAGATCCCATCGACGATGAAATCCCAGGTGTCGCTTCCGTCGGCGTGGCGGTAGATCTCCGAGCGGATCGGGATGTGATCGCCCACCTTCCACCCATAGGCGCGGGCGAGACTGCGCCCGACGATGACCCCGCGCCGATCGCGTAGCCAGCTCGCGCGCTCGCTCGGCGGGAGCCGGTACTCGGGGTACATCGCGAGATAGTTCTGCGCCTCGACCGGGTACATGATGAGGACGTTGCGGTCATCCTGGTAACGCCCGCCGAACCAAGTGGAGTGCGTCACCAGGGTGACGCCTGGAACCTGCTCGATACGCGCTCGGTAGCTCACGGGCAGTGGCTGAACGATCGACGTCTTGTTCATCGTGACCAGCCGGCCGGCGCCTGCGAGCCCGACGTTCGCCTCGAATCCGTTCCTCACGGCGGCAAGGAGGCCGAAAAGAAGGAAGGCGACCGTGATGGACGAGAGCGTGAACAGCGTCCGCAGCGGACGACGCCTCAGGTTCGCGAGGGTGAGGGGTAGGAATCGCAGCATCGATACCGGCAGGATTGTATCGCGGCGTCATCTCCCGATGCGCATCGCCTCGAGACCGGCACGGCACCAGTGCGGCAGCGGTGGTACTCCAGCGCTCCCGGATCTGTCCGGTCAAGGGAAAGGATACCGATCGACATATAGACATACCACCCTGTATGCCATGATGCATGAGAACGACCGTCCGGCTCGACGACGCCCTGCTCGAGCGCGCACGCGCCGAGCCGGCCAAGCGCAAAACGACCCTCACCTCCCTCATTGAGCAGGGACTCGAGCTCGTGCTTCGGCGCCCAATGAAGCCTCGCGATCACCGCCCCGTGACGTTGCCCGAGTGGCGTCTGCGCCCCGGTATCAGCATGGGTACGGCGCGCCTGTACTGTTCGTATCCGACGCCGTGCTCAAACACAAGGTCTCGCTCCTCGAACTGAATCGCAAGAATGATATAGGCGGTTGTTGCACAGGCGAACAGTAGGTGCGCCAGCGTCATCGTTGGTGTCATCCAGAACGCGAGCAGGAAGCCAAGATAGAGTGGATGACGGACGAACCGATAGGGCAAGGGAGTGCGAAAGGACACTCGCGTGTACGGCTTTCCGGCGAGTGGTAACCAAACCTGACGCAGGCCAAACAGGTCGAAATGATTGATAAGAAACGTCACGATCAGTACGATTGCCCAGCCCGCGGTAAACAGCGCCCAGAGAACGATCCGCAAGCCGGCATTGTTCACAGACCAGATCTGGATTCCGATCGGCCGCCACTGCCAGAACAGCAGCAGCAGCGCGAGGCTCGCGCACAACACATAGGTCGAGCGCTCGATGGCCCACGGCACGATCTGGGTCCAGCGTTCCTTGAACCATCGCCTCGCCATTACGCTGTGCTGAACGGCAAATAAGCTCAACAGCGCACAATCGATCGTTATCGCGCGCGGTAGTGACGTCGTGGCGGCGCCATCGAGACGGGCAGGAACCACGAAGCCCCCAACGAACGCGATCGCATAGAGGAATGTGGCAAGAAAGACGAGATATGACGCCACTCCATAGGTAAAGAACAGTATTCGCTTTAGCACGGCTTTTCCTCCTGTAAAGACAGGAGGCTGCGCTCCCCGATCCGCAATGACGATCGGCGCTTTGTCCCGATTGATCTAGAATTGGCGTTTCGATGTGAGACAAATGTCCCGGTCGCCCCGATGGCAGTTCTCCACAAGACCCGGCAGCGCGTTCGCTATCTCAAGGCATCGGATGGGACGCGTCTGGCGTGGGCGGAATCGGGAGCCGGTGATCTCGTCGTCAAAGCCGCCAACTGGCTCACGCATCTGGAATTCGAATGGGAGAGCCCTGTTTGGAGACACTGGATCCAGTTCTTCGCCGCCAATTGCCGATTTGTGCGCTATGACGAGCGCGGCTGCGGTATGAGTGACTGGCAGGTCGGCACGTTGACACTTGATCAATGGACCGCTGATCTGGAATCCGTTGTCGATGCGGCTTCACCCGATCGACCCTTTACGCTGCTTGGCATTTCACAGGGGGCGGCAGCGTGCATCCGATATGCAATCCAACATCCCGACCGCGTTGCCCGTCTAATCTTGTATGGCGGTTATGTGCATGGAGCATTCAAACGGCACGCACCCGCGGGCGCGGCCACCTACCGTGCCATGATTGATCTGGCACGTGTGGCGTGGGGGCAAAAGAACGCGGCGTTCCGCCAGGTATTCACGTCGCGCTTCATCCCGGGAGGCAGCCACGAGCAACTCGACTGGTTCAACGAGCTTTGCCTCAGGTCAACAGACGGCGAGACCGCTGCCCGTCTATTCGAGGCGCGTGCCGTCCTGGACATTACGGAGCTGCTGCCGAAGGTGCGGACACCGACCTTGATTCTGCATGCGCGCGACGATGAGGTGGTCCAAATTGAGGAAGGCCGACTACTTGCAACAGGGATTCCCGGAGCCGAATTCATCGAACTAGATTCACGCAATCACATCCTGCTCGAGCACGAACCCGCGTGGCAGCGGTTTCGCGAGGCCGTCCTCCCGTTCTTGAGGCCATATGCAGCGGAAGTCGATTCCATATTCGCGGCACTGTCGCCGCGCGAGCGCCAAGTGCTGACACTGATGTACGACGGCCTGAGCAACCTCGACATCGCGGAACGCCTTAAGATCAGCGAAAAGACGGTCCGTAATCACGTATCCAACGTATTCGACAAACTAGGTGTTTGGTCCCGTGCACAGGCGATAGTGTTCGCGCGCGAACACGGCTTCGGCCGCTGAATCGGCAGAGGGTCGGGCGAGCGGTCAGTCGTCGCCGCGTACCTCTACGCGGGAAGGTCGGGAACCGTGCGCGGTCCCCGCCTACGAAGCGACCACGGCGCCACGTTCCGGTGCCGCGCCTCTCGTTATCCTCGGCGGTAAGCCCTTCTGCATCCCTCGCCAGAAGCACGGACCGCTACAGCTCATCGTCGTAGATGGCTCCCCGACCGAGATCGATCAGAATGTCGTGCTCGCGGCTGAGGGTATCAATCCAGCTTCCAAAAATGGGGGCACGGTGGGACCAATATGGGGGTTTTCACCCCTACGACCCATTGTTCGGA
>Ga0335074_10009254_pt1 | contig 13747 bp, 12 predicted proteins | sample Lox_Sample_23_FD_206715 | JGI IMG/M metagenome (GOLD analysis project Ga0335074, IMG submission 206715) | Soil microbial communities from Loxahatchee National Wildlife Refuge, Florida, United States - Lox_Sample_2.3 | ecosystem: Environmental > Terrestrial > Soil > Wetlands | place: USA...
GAGGGTGAACCCGGGCACCGCGGCCTGCGCCCGGTCGACGAACAGGGCGACCGCGTCCGCCTCGGCCGCACCGCCGCCGGAGGGCGGTGCCCAGCCCGGCGCGGGCAGCTCAAGCGGGCTGATCAGCAGCGTGTGCTCGGCCGGGACGCCCAGCGGCTCCCGGCTGGTGGCCAGGATGCGCAGCCCCGGCGCGGCCGCCAGCAGCGTCCGGGCGAGGCTGCCGCACGCCTTCACCACATGCTCGCAGGTGTCGAGCACGAGCAGCAGCTCCCGCTCGGCCAGGTGCGCGGCGAGCGCCTTGAGTGGATCGCCCGCCGCCTCGTCGGGCAGCCCGAGCGCGGCCGCGACGGTGCCGGGCAGCAGCGCGTAGTCGCGCAGCCCGGACAGCTCGACCAGCCAGCTCCCGTCATCGAAGGTGTCCCTGATCTCGCGGGCGACCCGCAGCGCGAGCCGGGTCTTGCCCACCCCGCCCGCCCCGCGCAGGGTGACCAGCCGGTGCTCATCGACGGCGGCGGCGATGGCGGGCAGCTCCCGGCGCCGGCCGATGAACCGGGTTACCTCGGGCGGCAGGTTGTCCTTCGCCTGGCCCATCGTCAGCGCGGCCACGATGCCCCTCGCGTCGTGCGGCGGTTTCGGGCATCGTATAACGCGGCGCAAAACCTCGGGTGCGCCTACCGTCAAATGGCGACGGAAGGTGCACCCGCAGTCGACCGAGAGTATGCGCGGTCGTGAATTTACACCCGCGACCAGGCCTCGGTGAGAACCGAGCGGAGGATCTGCTCGATCTCGTCGAAGTGCTCCTGGGTGCAGATCAGCGGCGGCGCGAGCTGGATGACGGGGTCACCCCGGTCGTCGGCCCGGCAGACCAGCCCGGCCTCGAACAGCGCGTGCGACAGGAACCCGCGCAGCAGCCGCTCGGACTCGTCGTCGTCGAACGTCTCCTTCGTCGCCTTGTCCTTGACCAGCTCGATCCCGTAGAAGTAGCCCGCACCGCGGATGTTGCCGACGATCGGCAGGTCCGACAGCTTGTCCAGGGCGGCCCGGAACCCGTCCTCGTTGGCGCGCACGTTGCCGAGCAGGTTGTCGCCCTCGAAGATGTCCAGGTTGGCCAGCGCGACGGCGGCCGACACCGGGTGGCCGGCGAACGTGATGCCGTGCAGGAAGGTGGCGGTCCCGGTCTGGAACGGCTCCATCAGCTGGTCACGGACGATCATGCCGCCGAGCGGCGAGTACCCGGAGGTGACGCCCTTGGCGAACGTGATGATGTCCGGCTGGTAGTTGTACCTGGTCGAGCCGAAGTAGTAGCCGAGCCGGCCGAACGCGCAGATGACCTCGTCCGACACCAGCAGCACGCCGTACTTGTCGCAGATCTCCCTGACCCGCTGGAAGTAGCCGGCCGGCGGGGTGAAGCAGCCGCCGGAGTTCTGCACCGGCTCGAGGTAGACCGCCGCGACCGACTCGGCGTCCTCGCGCAGGATCGCCCGCTCGATCTCGTCGGCCGCCCACACGCCGAACTGCTCCTCGGACCAGTCGGCGGCGAAGTCCGGCGCGCGGTAGATGTTGGTGTTCGGCACCCGGATGCCGCCGGCCGGCAGCGGCTCGAAGTCGTGCTTGATCGAGGACAGGCCGGTGACGGCGAGCGCGCCCATCGACGTGCCGTGGTAGGCGTACTCGCGGCTCAGCACCTTGTACCTGGTCGGCTCGCCGATGCGCTTGAAGTACGCCTTGGCCAGCTTCCAGGCCGACTCGACGGCCTCCGAGCCCGAGGTGGTGAAGAACACCTTGTTCAGGTCGCCCGGGGCGAGCTCGGCCAGCCGCGCCGCGAGCTCGACCGCCGTCGGGTGCGCGTAGGACCAGAGCGGGAAGTACGCCAGCTCGGACGCCTGCTTGGCGGCGGCCTCGGCCAGCTCGGTGCGGCCGTGCCCGACCATCGACACGAACAGGCCGGCCAGGCCGTCCAGGTAGCGCTTGCCCTTGTCGTCGTAGACGTACGGACCGGAGCCGCGCACGATCACCGGCACGTCGGCGTTGTTGTAGGTCGACATGCGGGTGAAGTGCATCCACAGGTGCTGCTTGGCCGCGTCCTGGAGCTGCTCGGGAGTAAAGGTCATCGCGTTCCCCATGTGTAGGTCTGCTTGCGCAGCTTGAGATAGACGAAAGTCTCGGTCGAGGTGACCGACGGCACCCCGCGGACCCGGCTCAGAATCTCCAGCAGGTGGTCGTCGTCCTCGCACACGACCTCGAGCAGCAGGTCGAAGGAGCCGGCCGTGAGCACGACGTAGTCGATCTCGTCCATCGCCGCGAGGTCATCGGCCACCTTCTCCAGGTCGCCCTCGCAGCGCAGCCCGATCATCGCCTGCCGCCGGAAGCCGAGCCGGAGCGGGTCGGTGACCGCGACGATCTGCATGACGCCGGTCTCGTGCAGCCGCTGGACGCGCTGCCGGACCGCGGCCTCGGAGAGCCCGACCGCCTTGCCGATCGCCGCGTACGACTGGCGCCCGTCGGCCTGCAGCTGCTCGATGATCCGCTTGGAAATATCGTCGAGCACCGCGGTGCCGACCGGACCGCCGCGCGGGCCGTGGGCCATCCGATCACGTCCTTCCGCCGCTAGCTTGAGTACCCTCATGCTTGTCAGGAGCGGCCCGGATGTCAACTGATTTCGAAGACAAATGTGCAAAAATCCACGGAATCACTTGTAGCGGCCGTCTAGCTTTGCCAAGCTCAGCACGCACGGTCGGATACCGTCGGGCACCACTGGAGGCTGGGATGACACAGGCACGCCTGCGCAACTTCGTCAACGGCAAGTACGCCGACCCGTGCGAGGGCGGCTACAGCGAGGTCGTCGACCCGAGCACCGGCGCCGCCTACGCGCACGCCCCGGTGTCGACCGCGGCCGACGTCGACGAGGCGCTGCGGGCCGCCGCCACCGCGTTCGAGAGCTGGCGCGACTCCACCCCGGCGGAGCGCTCGCGGGCGATGCTGAAGTTCGCCGACGCGGTCGAGCGGCGCGCGGACGAGTTCATCGCGGCCGAGACCCGCAACACCGGCAAGCCGGTCGCGATCGCGGTCACCGACGAGCTGCCGCCGAGCGTGGACCAGCTCCGCTTCTTCGCCGGCGCCGCCAGGATCCTGGAGGGCCGCAGCGCGGGCGAGTACCTGCGCGACCACACGTCCATGATCCGGCGCGAGCCGATCGGCGTCTGCGCGCAGGTCACGCCGTGGAACTACCCGCTCATGATGGCCATATGGAAGATCGCGCCCGCGCTCGCCGCGGGCAACACGGTCGTGCTCAAGCCGTCCGACACCACCCCGGTCTCGAGCCTGCTGCTGGCCGAGGTCGCGGCCGAGTTCTTCCCGCCCGGCGTGTTCAACGTGCTGTGCGGCGACCGGGGCACCGGCCGGGCGATGATCGCGCACGACATCCCCGCGATGGCCTCGATCACCGGGTCGGTCCGGGCCGGGATGGAGGTCGCGCGCACCGCCGCCGACGGCGTCAAGCGCGTCCACCTCGAGCTCGGCGGCAAGGCCCCGGTCATCGTCTTCGACGACGCCGACGTGGCCGAGGCGGCGAAGGGGATCGCGGCGGCGGGCTACTACAACGCCGGCCAGGACTGCACCGCCGCCACCCGGGTGCTGGCCGCGCCGGGCATCGCCGCCGACCTCACCGCGGCGCTGGCCGAGCAGGCCCGGTCGACCACGACCGGCGGCCTGGACGTGGCCGACGCGTGCTACGGCCCGCTCAACAGCGCCGGCCAGCTCGCCCGGGTGGCCGGCTTCCTCGACCGGCTGCCCGCCCACGCGACCGTGCACGCAGGCGGTCACCGGGTCCCCGGCCCGGGCTACCTGTTCGAGCCGACCGTCGTCTCCGGCCTCAGGCAGGACGACGAGCTGGTCCAGGACGAGGTGTTCGGCCCGGTGATCACCGTGCAGCGGTTCGCCGACGAGGATCAGGCCGTCCGCTGGGCCAACGGCGTCGCCTACGGCCTCGGCTCAAGCGTCTGGACGAGGGACCACGGCCGCGCGATGCGCGTCTCCCGGCGGCTCGATTTCGGCGTCGTCTGGATCAACACCCACATCCCGTTCATCGCCGAGATGCCGCACGGGGGCTTCAAGCACTCCGGCTACGGCAAGGACCTGTCCATGTACGGCCTCGAGGACTACACGCGGATCAAGCACGTCATGTCCTTCATCGGCGTGTAGCAAATATTTCGAAAAACAAAAATAACGAAAAATTAAAGGACCAAATTCGATCAGCACCAAACGAGACCCGGTTTATTGCGTCACAAATTCGGCGCGCCTGCGTGGTTCGGGACCTTGGTCCCTAGGTGGCTCTTATGCCCCGCCGTTCTGTGACTCAGACATTACTATGGGGCTGCATGGCAGGTCAGGCGTCTAAATTATTTCCTGGGATTGCGTAGTAGGCACGTGTCTTTGTTCGTCTAGTCACTATGAGGCCTCACTGGGGTCTCTTTCTGACCGCGTGAACAAGGTTGGCTACGGAGGCGATCATGCAGTACCTGCTCTTGGTCTGCGCCGAGGGTTCGGTCGACGACGACCGCGTCGAACTGGAGACGACAACTATCCCCGCGCCCCGCGGCGAGGCCGCGGAAAGGCACGGGATCCTGGTCGTGGGCGGCCCGCAGCCCGCGACGGCAGCCACCCTGGAATTTCGCGGCCGAGATGTAACGATCACGGATGGTCCCTATGCCCGCACATATGGACAGATACGCGGTTTCGACATCATTGACGGCGACCAGCTCGAGGAGGTAATCCAACTCGCATCACGGCCAACGAGCCCGTGACGGGCGGCGACGCAACCGTAGCGGAGCAGCTCGCGGCCGTCTCCGCTGACGCCTGGGATCACATCGCGATGACCCTCACCCGGCTGACCGGGGACCGGGAACTGGCCGAGGACTGCGTTCAGGACGCCTTCGCGCGCGCCCTGGTCCGGTGGCCGGTTGACGGCGTGCCCGGCAAGCCGATGGCGTGGCTCATGACCACGGCCAGGAACCGGGCCATGGACCGGGCCAGGCGCGCGCTGGTGGAGGCGCAGAAGCTTCGGCTGATCGCCAGGGAGGCGGCCCGCGAGCCGCCTGACCTGGTGGCCGACGCCGAGCTCATCGCCGACGACCGGCTGGAGATGCTGTTCGCCTGCGCGCACCCGGCGCTGCCGATCGAGGCGCAGGTCGCGCTCAGCCTGTCCAGCCTGACCCTGCTGTCGGCGGCCGAGATCGCGGACGCGTTCCTGGTCAGCGAGCGGACGATGCGGCAGCGGGTGTTCCGGGCCAAGCAGCGGCTGCGGCGGGTCGGGGCCCCGCTGCTGCCGCGTGAGCAGGATCTGCCGATGCGGCTGCCGGCCGTCCTGCACGTCCTCTATTTGATGTTCAACGCCGGCTACGGGGGGATCGGGGCCGACGGCCCGGTCCACGAGAGCCTGCTCGACGAGGCGCTGCGGCTCGGCCGGGTGCTGGTCGACCTGATGCCGGACGAGCCGGAGGCGGCCGGGCTGCTGTCGCTCATGCTGCTGCACGACGCCCGCCGCGGCGCCCGCCGGCACCAGCGCGAGTTCGTCCCGCTGTTCGCCCAGGACCGGTCGCGCTGGAACCGGGCCGAGATCGCCGACGGCCTCGCGCTGGCCGACCGGGCGGCGCGGGCGGGCCGCACCGGCCCGTTTCAGCTCCGGGCCGAGATCGCCGCCTGCCACGACAGCGCGCCGTCCTACGCGGAGACCGACTGGTGGCGCATGTCGCTGCTGTTCGGCCAGCTCGCGCGGGTGGACTCGTTCGCGTCGGTGATCCCGTGCCAGTCGCTCGCCGTCGGCAGCGCCGACAGCCCCGAGGTCGGCCTGCTGATCGTGACCGGGCCGCCGGGGCAGAAAACGGCCGGGCCGGACGACGGACGCCACCCGACCGTGGGCGGCACCCCGCCGCTGGCCCCCCGCTACCAGCTCCTGCCCGGCATCCGGGGCTACCTGCTGCGGCTGTCCGGGCTGCTGGCCGAGTCGGCCGACGCCTACCGCGAGGCGCTCGACGCGGCCGCGTCGATCGCCCAGTTCCGAGCCGAGTTGCTCGGCCCGCGCGCGTCCTTCGAAGCGAGCTGACCCGCAGCGCGTCCGTGGGTGGACAGGGCGCGCTGCGGGTGGCTCGGCACCCCCCCAGGTGCTTTCAGCAAGTCGGCAAGTCGGCACGTTCGGTCAGCTTCTCAGTGTGGCCGGGAAGCGCCCGCCCCCGTCGTGGGCGCCTCCCGGCCATACTGAGGGGGAAGGGCCATCCCCGGTCCGACAGCGAGCAACCGGGAAGTGGACCAGGGATGGCCGCGCGTTGCCTCAGCAGACCCCTCAATCTGCCGGGCACACCTGGCAAACCCCCCCTGAATGCCAGTGTCGCGCCGCGCTTCGCGGCCAGCTAGTACAGTTACCATCCGGTCACGGTGCGCGTTGCTAACGATAGCGGTCTATGGGCATAGGTGTCTACACACCTATGCCACTTGCTCTATAATTTTTTTGTAACCCGCGGTGCGAGGGGATGGAGACACCGGGTGCAGATCGACTACGACTCCGGCGAACCGGTATACCTGCAGATCGCTCGGCTGCTCCGAGACCAGATCATCCAGGGTGAGCTGCAGGTGGGCGCGCAGCTGCCCTCCGGCAACGAGATGCAGGCCAGCCGGGGCGTCACCCGCGTCACCTACCAGCACGCGGTCGACCAGCTGCGCGAGGCGGGCCTGGTGGTGACCCGCGCGGGCAAGGGCACCTTCGTCGTCGCGGTGCCGATGCTCCAGGTGATCGGCCTGTCGGCCGGCGACCAGGTGACCGCGCGGATGCCGACCGAGGCCGAACGCGAGCAGCTCGACACCGGCCTGACTCCGGTCCTGGTGGTCACCCGGGCCGACGGCACCGAGGAAGTCTTCCCGGCCGCCGTCACCGTCTGCCAGGCCAACCCCCAGGCCCCCCCACCCGCCTAGCCCCCCACCCGCCTCACCTCTCGCGCCCGCACCCGTCAGCGACGCCATCGACCCCCAACGACACCTGTCGCCTACGCCAGCGACACTGATAGGCCGTGTCGATGACGTAGGCGACATGTCCGCGAACCTGTCGATGGGACAGCCGACAGGTCAGCGGCCGAGCCCGGACCGCAGATAGCAGCAAGAAGCGGCGCTACTCCGGGACAGGCACCGCCAGCCGCCTCGCGGTGGCGGCGGCCAGCTCGTGCGCCCGGGCCAGCTCGGCCCGGCTGCGGTCGCGCTCGTCGGCCAGGGCGGGGACGGTCTCCGCGAGGGTGAGGCTGGTGGTGATGACGGTGAGCGTCATCCCGAGCGAGGTGCCGAGGATGAGGTCGAGCACCGGGACGGCGTGGTCCCAGCCCTCGGTCGGCGTGTGCGCGTCGTAGGACGACCCCTGGGCGTTCACGATCACCGCCGGCCGACCCGCCAGCGGCTGGGTGGGGACATCGAACGGCGCGGTGACCCCGGGGACGTGGATGTGGTCGATCCACGCCTTGAGGCTCGACGGCAGCGAGTAGTTGTAGAGGGGCGCGCCCACCAGCAGCACGTCGGCCGCGGTCAGCTCCTCGATCAGCTCTTGCTGGAGCGCCTCGGCGGCGGCGGGCGGCGCGGCGCCCTCCGGGCGCAGCCGAGCCGGCCAGTGCAGGGCCGCGTCGGCCAGGTGCGGCAGCGGGTCGCGGTGCAGGTCCCGGTAGCTGACCGAGTGGCCAGGGCCCCGCTCGCGCCAGGCCGCGGCGAAGGTGGCGGTGATGGCCCTGGAACGCGAGTGTTCCACGTCGGCCGATGAGTCCAAATGGAGCAGATGGGGCATTGCGCCACTCTAGTAATCGGTGACCGCGACGGTCGCGCCGACCCGGTTTCCGGTGTGGCCCGGGAGCGTCGAGCCCGGGCCGTCCAGGGTCTCGAAATGCCAGCCGGCCGACGTCCACCAGGCGTGCCGCAGCGCATGGGCGGTCGCGTCGGCGTAGTAGACCTGCGGGCCGTTCATCATCTCGGTGACGCTCACCGCCGACCCGACCTGGTCGCCGTCGTGGCCGGAGATCACGGAACCGGGGCCGTCCAGCGTCTCGAACTGCCACCCCGAGCCGGTCCGCCACGCGTGCCGCAGCGACCGACGGGTGGCGTCGTAGTAGTAGACCTGCGCGTTGCCGTTCATCTGGGTCACCGAGACGGCGGACCCGACGTGGTCGGCGGTGTGCCCGGGCAGCGTCGAGGCGGGCCCGTCGAGCGTCTCGAACCGCCAGCCGGCCGCGGTCTGGTCCGCGGACCGCAGCGACGCGGCGCCGTCGTCGTCGTAGTAGACCTGCGGCCGCCCGCCGAGCACCGTCGCGCTGATCGCGGACCCTACCCGGAGCCCGGTGTGCCCGGCCGTCAGCGACGTCGGCCCGTCGATGGTGAGGAAGAACCAGCGGCCGCCCTTCCACCAGGCGCAGTGCAGCGCGCCCGCGGTCGAGTCGTCGTAGTAGACCTCCGGCGCCCGGTCGACGACGACCGCGCTGACCGACGATCCGACGTGATGCCAGGTGTGCTGGTAGAGGACGGAGCCGGGGCCGTCGAGGGTCTCGAACTGCCAGCCGGCCGCGGTCAGCCGCGCCCACCGCAGCGACGCCGAGCTGGCGTCGTAGTAGAAGACCTCGGGCTCGCCCGCCACCACGATCGCGCTGATGGCGCTGCCGACGCGGTCGGCGGTGTGACCGGCCAGCGTCGACCCGGGCCCGTCGAGGGTCTCGAACCGCCAGCTGCCCTCCGTGCCGTCGGCCCGCCAGGCGGCCCGCAGCGAGCCGGTGGTCGAGTCCGAGTAGAACACCATCGGCCCGCCGTCGATCACGACCGCGCTCGACGCCTGCCCAACGTCGCCGGAGGTGTGCCCGGCGAGCGTCGAGGACGATCCGTCGACGGTGGTGAAGGTCCACCCGCCGCTGGTCCACACGGCGTCGCGCAGCGACCCGGTGGACGAGTCGTAGTAGAAGGCGTCGGGCGAGCCGTTGATCGTCAGCTGCAGGCCGGCGGTCGCGGCGGCGCCCTTGGCGTCGGTCGCGGTGACCGTGAACGGCCAGCTCCTGACCAGGTCGCCGCCGCTCGCGGTGGCGGCCGAGACCGTCCCCGACAGCACCCCGGCGGCCGACAGCGTCAGCCCCGGCGGCAGCGAGCCGCCCGTCACCGCCCATCGGTCGGCGCCGCTGCCCCCGGCCGTGCTCAGCCGGGCCGAGTACGGCCGCGAGACCTCCGCCGACGGCAGCGTCGGTGCGGTGATGATCATCCCCGCCGTCGTCAGCCACTCCACGTAGGGGAAGCCGTCGTAGGTCACGTTCCAGTCGCTGACCCGGAGCACCTGGACCCCGCTCGGCACCGCGTTCTCCTCGACGATCGTGACCGTGCCGTTCCCGGCCGAGTCGACCGAGCTGGACTGCACGACGGCGGTGTGGCCGCCGTCGGCCCCGTCGAAGCCGGGCGCCTTCGCGATCGACAGCACGTCGCCGGCCACCGGCGCGCGGTTCGGCGTCCCGCTCTTGACGATCATGAACAGCGCCGGGTACTTGGCCGCGTAGTGCGCCGCCACCTGGTCGCCGTCGGTCGCGATGCCCATCGTGACGCCGTACCGGTAGTACAGGTACCGCTCGCTGAACTCGACGCACTGGTACCCGGGCGTCTTCAGCGCCCCCGGGTAGGGCGCGACCGGGGTGGTGGGGCCGCCGTCGTTGGGGATCGGCCCGCAGGCGGGGACGGTGAGGCCGTCGCCGGTCCAGGCGGCCGGCGTCACCCCGTCCGCGCCGGGGAACTGGTACCCGCCGGCCACCGCGTTGCAGGTACCGCCCTGCTGGCCGGCGGCGGCGGCGAACGCCGCCACTGACGAGTCCGGCCAGGTCGCGGCGGTGGCGACGGCCGCCGTGAGCACGGCCACGCCGGCGGTGAGCACACACCATGCCTGCTTCAGACGCGTCACTACTCTGCCCCCCAAGGATCAGAGCCGTTCAGCTACCGAACGTAGTCATACCTATGCGTTCGGCTAGTATGATGCGTAGATCACCGCTTACCAAAACCCCAGTAACCCCCAAGATCACACACTCGGACCGCGATACAACCGTGCCAGCGGGTAGAGCGTCATCTGAAACGTGACGAAAGAGATGCCCTTGAGCACACGCGCAAACCCGACATTCGAGTCCCCGGCCCCGCCGCCCCGGGCGCGCCGCGCGGCGGCCTCGGCGCTGACCGTGCTCGCCGTCGCGGGCTCGGCCGCCGGCTGCGCCGCCGCGTCATCGGGATCGGCCGCGCCCAGGTCAACCACGCCCGCGGGAACCTCCAGCGCGTCGGCCGGCACCAGGTCAACGCCGGGCAAGACGGGCTCCTCGGGAACAACGTCGTCCGCATCCTGCAGCTCCAGCGCCGCCGCAACCACCACCCCACCCGCCTCCGGCCAGACGCCCCCGGCGCTGGCGGCGGTCCAGTTCACCGACCCCGGCCACGGCTGGGTCGCGGGCGCGGGCCGCATCATGGCCACCAGCGACGGCGGCGCCAGCTGGACCCGGCAGTACGCGGGCACGGCCGACCTCGACCAGGTGGACTTCATCGACGGCCAGCACGGCTGGGCGGCCGGCGGCGGCTCGCTGCTGCGCACCACCGACGGCGGCGCCAGCTGGAGCGCGCTGCCCGAGCCGTGCCAGGGCGAGCTCACCTCGGTCCACTTCGTCTCGCCCGCCCTCGGCTACGCGGTCGCGGCCAAAGGCAGCGCCGCAACCGCGGGCCAGCCGTCGCCCGGCGGCCAGTACACGACCGCCCTCGGCGGCTCGCTGCTGCGCACCACCGACGGCGGCTCGACCTGGTCACCGGTCACCAGCGCGCCCGCCGACCCGCAGAGCGCCTGCTTCGGCAACGCCGACGACGGCTACCTCGGCACCCCCTCCCGCATCTGGCGCACCACCGACGGCGGCCAGCACTGGACGCTCGCGCTGACCGAACCCAGGGCATCGGGCAACCCGACGACCAGCGGCACCGACACCCCCGAGATCCAGTGCGCGGGCGCGAGCGGCCTGTGGGTGCTCTTCCTCGGCCAGGGCGCGGCCATGGAGCACGAGCCCTACCTGGCCTACTCGACGGCCGACGGCCACGCGTGGCACGGCGTGCTCGAGCAGCAGTACACCGAGTCCGCTCTCCGGCCGGGCCTCAGGCTGCCGGAAGGTCCCGGCTCTTACCCGGGCCCGGTCAGCGCGATCAACGCCGGGAGCGCCGCCTTCGTCGGCTACACCCCGCCGGTCGGCTACGGCGTCGCGCCGGTCATGCTCGCGTCCGGCAACGGCTCCGCCCTCACCAGCGAGGGCGACGTTTCCGCGATCAACGAGCCCATGGCGGCCGCGTTCCTCAGCCCGGACCAGGGCTGGGTCGTCGGCGAGAACCTGAAGACCAACGCCTTCGACGTCGAGGCCACCGGCGACGCCGGCAAGACCTGGACGACCGAGTACACGGTCGGCTGAGAAACACCGGTCCGTTCGACATCACGGGTTTGATCTTTGCTCGCCGCTAGGCTGGGGCCCATGGACATCAACAAGCCAGAGATCGACTTCCCCGAGGGCGCGCCGCCCAAGGACCTAGAGATCACCGACGTCTGGGAGGGCGACGGGAAGGTCGCCGGCCCCGGGGACACCGTTGACGTGCACTACGTCGGCGTCTCCTTCTCCTCCGGCGAGGAGTTCGACGCGAGCTGGAACCGGGGCGAGCCGCTGCGGTTCAAGCTCGGGGTCGGCCAGGTCATCGCCGGCTGGGACCAGGGCGTGCAGGGCATGAAGGTCGGCGGCCGCCGCAAGCTGGTCATCCCGCCGAGCCTCGCCTACGGCGACCGCGGGGCCCCCGGCGCGATCAAGCCGGGGGAGACCCTGATCTTCGTCTGCGACCTCGTCGCAGCGTAATCCCGCTCGCCCCCGGGTCCGGCCTCCGCCGATCCGGGGGCGTTCCTATCGCACCGCCGCCTGGAGCACAGCGCCCGCCGCCAGCAGCCGGTCCTCGCTGTTGGCCGGCCCGATCAGCTGAACGCTGGCGGGCAGCGGCCCGTTGGCGGCCCGCGGCCCGCCCGGGGCGGGCACCGGCAGCGCCAGCGCGGGCAGCCCGGCCGCGTTCACCGGGGTCGTCACCCCGCGGATCCCGAAGATCGTCTGCGCCTCGTCGATCAGCGGCGGGAACCCGAGCAGGGTGGGCACCGCCAGCAGCTCGACCCGGCCCCAGATGACGTCGAGGGCGGCCTTCCACCGGGTGTTCATCGTCCGGGCGGCGCTCAGCCGGGCGTCGGTGGTCGTGCTCGCCGCCCGCAGCCGCTCGCGCACGTTGCCGCCGAGGCGGCCGGCCGCGCGTTCGTACAGCTCCGCGTTGGTCGCCCAGGCCTGCGCGTCGAGCAGCGCGGCCGAGGCCGCGATGACGTCCTGCAGCTCGGGGATCGTGATCCGCTGGACCGCGAACCCGGCCGCCCGCAGCGCGTCGTCGACCGCCGCGTCGACCACCGGGTCAGCGTCGATCGCCAGCCGGCCGACGGTCCGCGGCGCGTCGGCGGCCACCGCGAACCCGGGTTCGAGGAGCGCCATCCCCGCGATCAGCCCGTCCACGTCGGCCGCCATCGGCCCCACCGTGTCCAGGCTCGGCGCCAGCGGCCGGACCCCGTCCAGGCTGATCCGGCCCCAGGTGGTCTTCAGCCCGGCGATCCCGCAGCACGCGGCCGGGATGCGGATCGAGCCGCCGGTGTCGGTCCCGTAGGCGACGTCGGCCTCGCCCGCGGCGACCGCGGTGGCCGAGCCGCTCGACGAGCCGCCGGGCACCCGCCGCGGGTCGAGCGGGTTGACCGGGGTGCCGAACCCCTCGTTGACCCCGGTGATCCCGTAGGCCAGCTCGTGCAGGTTGGCCTTGCCGACGAAGCGCGCCTCGCCGCGCCCGATCGCCGCCCGCAGCCCCGCCAGGCAGGTGGCGTCCCGGCTGGCCGGCCCGGCGGTGTCGGCGACCGCGAGGCAGCCCGCGGTCGTCGGCAGCCCGGCCATGTCGATGATGTCCTTCACCGCGACCCGCAGGCCCGAGCCGAACGAGGTATCCATAACGATCCAGGTAGCCACGCCGCCCAGGCTATCGACGGCGCCCCCGGCCGCTGTCGCCGCTCCGGGGCGAAGCGTCAGACCGCCGACGGGCTATGCGCCCGGACGTACAGCCGGGCCAGCCCGTGCAGCGCGTCCACATGCGGCGTCGGCACCCCGGTGAGCGCGCCGAGCTCGCGGACCGCGCCGGTCAGCGCGTCGAGCTCGAGCGGCCGGCCCGCCCTTGTGTCCTGCAGCATCGACGGGGTGAAGTCGCCCAGCTTGCGGGTGACCGCGTGCCGGTCCTGCGGGGTCTGCGCGATCGGGCAGCCGATCCGGGCGCCGATCTCGCGCGCCTCCAGCATCGCGGCGGAAAGGAACGCGCGGACCAGGTCGTCGTCGAGGGCCGGCCCGGTCGTCGCGCCGGTGATCGCGCAGATCGGGTTGAGGGTCAGGTTGCCCCAGAGCTTGTACCAGACGTCGTCCCTGATCCGGTCGGAGACGGTGATGTCAAAGCCGCCCGCCCGCAGCGCGTCCGCCAGCGCGGTCAGCCGCCCGGAAGACCCGCCCGCGAGCTCCCCGATGATCAGCCCGTTCCCGGCCCGCCAGTGCACCACCCCGGGCGCGGGCGACGCCGCCGACAGGTGCACGGTGCCGCCGATCACCCGGGCGGCGGGCAGCGCGGCCGCGATCTTGCCGCC
>Ga0335074_10009255_pt1 | contig 13747 bp, 6 predicted proteins | sample Lox_Sample_23_FD_206715 | JGI IMG/M metagenome (GOLD analysis project Ga0335074, IMG submission 206715) | Soil microbial communities from Loxahatchee National Wildlife Refuge, Florida, United States - Lox_Sample_2.3 | ecosystem: Environmental > Terrestrial > Soil > Wetlands | place: USA: Florida...
CACGCGGGTCGGGGCGGACCTGCTCGGCGACACGCTCGATCGCGGCTTGGTCGAGCGTGTCCAGCTCGTGGGCTTCGACCGGCAGGCCGCGGCGCAGCGGAACCGCCCGGCTGCGGCGCTCTTCCAACGGCGCGTCGTCCAGGAAGGTGAAGGGCCGGCCGTTGAGTATCTCGTGCGCGAGCACGGACGGCTCAGTGGTGTCCCGCACGACCACGGTGACCCGGCCGGTCTCGATCCCGGCGATGAGTTCGGCCAGGCCGTCGATGTCCATGGCCTCGTGCAGGCAATCCTGCAGGGTCTGCCGGACGAGCAGGTGGTCAGGTATCTCCAGCGGACCGGGCGCGACGTTCTCCTGGCACGCAGCCAGAGTGGGGAAGACGGCCGCCATCAGGTCGTCAGCCTCCATCCGCTGGATGGCTGGCGGGTTCTTCTTGCCGCCGCGCATGCGCAGTACGGCCAGCGAGGTATTGAGGTTCCACCGCCACCGGGACGCGAACATCGGCGAGGTGAGCACGGCCTGGCGGACCACCTGCTCCACGGTGCCCGAGGCGAGGAACTTAGGGACCCGGTCCAACGGGAAGCTGTGCTGCGGCCCGAGGGACAGCAAGATCGCGTTGTCGCTGGCGGCAGCCTGCAGCTCGAAGTCGAACGTCACGCAGAACCGCTTGCGCAGCGCGAGGCCCAGGGCGCGGTTCAGCCGGGCGCCGAACGGTGTGTGGCCGACGAGCTGCATGCCGCCCGCGTCATCGAAGAACCGCTCCAGGACGATCGTGTCCATCGTCGGCAGCACGCCGAGCTGAGCCAGGCCGGCCGCCAGGTAGGCCGCGATGGCCTCCGCCGCCGCGTCGCCGATCCCGCACTCAGCGGCCAGCCACCGGGCGGCCTCGGCCTGACCGCCGGCGGCGAGCCGCTCGGCAACCGCGGACCGGATGGCGCAGACCTCCTGCGACAACTCGGTGGTGCGGCCGGGCGCTTCGCCGAGCCAGAACGGCACTGACGGCGGCGCCCCCTGTGCGTCGGCCACCCGGACGATGCCGGGCTCGACCCGGAGGATCCGCCACGACGTAGTGCCGAGCAGGAACACGTCCCCCGCCATGCTCTCGATCGCCCAGTCTTCGTTCACTGTGCCGACCGTGGCGTCCTCGGGCTCGGCCACCACCCGGAAGTCACCCAGCTCGGGGATCGCGCCGCCAGAGGTCAGCGCAGCGAGCCGGGCGCCGCGCCGGCCGCGCAGCTCCCCGCTGACCTGATCGCGGTGCAGGTAGGCCGCCCGTCGGCCGCGCCCGGTGCGGATGCCTTCCGACACCAGGTCGGCAACCTGCTCGAAGTCTTCCGCGGACAGGGACGAGAACGGCGCGGCGCCACGGGCCAGGGCCAGCAGATCGGGTGCAGCCCATTCGGCCGCTGAGCATTCCGCCACCACCTGCTGGGCAAGGATGTCGAGCGGGCACTGCGGAATGATCAGCGCATCGAGCCTGCCCGCCCGCGCGCCGCGCATCAGGGCAGCGCACTCCACCAGCTCATCCCGCGTGGTGGGATACAGCAGCCCGGCGGGCACCCCGGTGGAGCTGTGGTTGGAGCGGCCGACCCGCTGCATGAACGTGGCGAAGCTGCGCGGCGAGCCGATCTGGCAGACCAGCTCGATCGGCCCGATGTCGATGCCCAGCTCCAGTGAGGCAGTCGCCACCAGCGCCCGGAGCTCGCCGCCCCGCAACCGGGCCTCGACCCGGTGCCTGCGCTCCTTCGAGAGGCTGCCGTGGTGAGCGGCGGCCTGGCCCTCGCCGAGGCGCTCGCCGAGCTGATGGGCGAGCTGCTCGGCCATCCGCCGGGTATTGACGAAGACCAGCGTGGTCCGGTGCTCCTGCACGTGGCGCGCGATCAGGTCGCAGATCTCGGCCATCTGCTCAGTTGTGGTAACCGCGCCGAGCTCGTCGCCGGGCAGCTCGAGCCCGAGGGTCAGGTCGCGACGGTGTCCGGCGTCCACGATCGAGCAGCGCGGCGAGCCGTCTTCAGCCGATCGGTCGGCCCCCGCGCCGACCAGCAGGCGGGCTACCGTCGTGATCGGCCGCTGGGTCGCCGACAGGCCGATCCGCTGCACCGGGCCGTCGGCCACGTGGGTCAGCCGCTCCAGCGTCAGCGCCAGGTGCGAACCGCGCTTGTTGCCCGCGACCGCGTGGATCTCGTCCACGATGACGGTGTCCACGCTGCTCAATATCGCCCGGCTGCGCTCCGCGGTCAGCAGCAGGTATAGCGATTCGGGCGTGGTGATCAGGAAGTCCGGGGGGCGCTTGAGCATCGCGGTCCGCTCGGCCGCCGCGGTATCCCCGGTCCGCACCGCCACCCGGATGGCCGGCGCGGTCAGCCCCAGCTCGGCGGCCGTCGCCTCGATCTCGGCCAGCGGGCGCTCGAGGTTCTGCCAGATGTCGACCGCTAGCGCCTTCAGCGGCGACACGTAGACGACTTGCGGTCCGTCTCCGGGCTCTTTGCCCTGCTCGTGGGCACGGTAAATCCGGTCGATGCAGACCAGGAACGCTGCCAGCGTCTTGCCTGACCCGGTCGGCGCCGCGATCAGCGTGTGGCGCCCGGCGGCTATCTCGGCCCAGCCTTCTGCCTGCGGCAATGTCGGTCCGGCCGGGAACCGCCGCTCAAACCACTCTCGTACCGCCGGATGAAATGACTCCAGCACCCAGTCACAGTAACTGACCGGTCTGACATCCGGTATCCGGCGAGGACGCCGGTAAGCTGCCGCGCTTCCGGCAGGCGAGACGGCCGCCCGTTGGACTCTTCATGCACCTGTCGACCACAAACCTGTCATAACGGACGCAAAACCGATGCTCTCGCATGAAGAGTCGTCACGCGTGCATGAAGAGTGGCCGCGGTCGCATGACGAGTGGCCGCGGTCGCATGAAGAGTGGCCGCAGTCGCATGACGAGTGGCCGCGGTCGCATGAAGAGTGGCCGCAGTCGCATGAAGAGTCGTCACGCGCGCATGAAGAGTGGCTGCGCTTGTTAGCGGAAGGCGGTGTTAGCGGAAGGCGGTGTTAGCGGAAGGCGGTGTTAGCGGAAGGACGGGGCGACCTCCGACATGAACAAGTCGCAGGTGTCCTTCTTGCGCTCACCGGAGCCGAGGCTGGCGTCCGGCACGATGAGTTCGTCCGCGCCGGCCTCCTGGTACCGGGCGAGGATTTCGACGACCTCCGCCGGCGTGCCGATGATCACCGGCGGCCCTCCGGGGGTCGCCGATTGCCGCTTCTCATCCAGCCACCGCTTGTCGGTCGACAGCAACAGCCGTGCCTGGGTGGAGACATGGATCTGGCCGGCGTCCCGGCCGATCTCTTCGCAGTGCGCGCGCAGCACCGACAGCTTGTGCGCGAGCAGCTCCGGCGTGGTCCAGGCATTCCACTCGTCGGCGTACTTGGCGGCGATGCGCAGGGTCCGCCGCTCGCCGCCGCCGCCGATAAGCAACGGCATCCGGTCCTGAACCGGGCCGGGCTGGCACGGCGCATCCTGCAACTCGAAGTACTCGCCCGAGAACGTCGTGCGCTGCTGGCTCAGCAGGGCGCGCAGGACCTCGACGGCCTCGGCGAACCGGTCCATCCGCTCACGGATAGAACCGAGCGGGATGCCGTACACGGCGTGCTCGTTCAGCTGCCAGCCGGCTCCGACCCCGAGCGTCAGCCGGCCGTGACTGATCTGGTCAACGGCTGCGGCGATATTGGCCAGCACGGCCGGGTGCCGGTAGGTCACGCTGGTGACGAGGGGCGCCAGCCGCACCCGCGGCACGGTTGCCGCCAGCGCGGCGATGACCGACCAGCACTCGAGCATGTCCCCGTCCAGGGGCTGCTGCGAGTCCGGAGCGTTCGGCATGAAGTGGTCGGCAAAATAGACGCCATCCCACCCGGTCCGCTCGCAGTGCGACACGATGTCGTAAATGCTTTCCCATGACTGGGCCGGCGACGGCCAGATACTGAAGCGCATGCCAAGATCCTAAGCGCAGCCGAAATCCCGACCGCTCGCTACCACGAGCCCGCGCGGACAGGTCAAGCGCGGCCAGCGGTGCGGGTCGGACCGCGGCGCCCGCTAGCGGACGACGATGTTCACGATCCGGTCCGGGACAATCACCAGCCGCTCGACGTCGCCTGCCGCGTGCTCGGCGTAGCCGGGGTGACTGGTCACGATGCGCTCGACCGCCGCGGCCGTGGCACCCGCCGGCACCTCGACCCGGAACCGGGTCCGTCCGTTGACCTGCACCGGCAGCGTTACTGCCGGTACCTGCGCCAGGGCCGGATCGGCCTGCGGGAAAGGCGCGTAGGCCAGCGACTGCTCGTGCCCCAGCCGGGCCCATAGTTCCTCGGCGATGTGGGGTGCCAGCGGCGCGACCATCAGCACCAGCGGTTCGGCCAGGGAACGCGGCAGTCCTCCGCCGGTCGCTGCGACCCTGGCGGCGGTTGTCGTCAGTTCCGTCAGCCGCGCGATCGCGGTGTTGAATCGCAGCGCGGTGAAGTCGGCGCTGACTGCCGCGATTGTCGCGTGCAGTGCGCGCCGGACCGTGTCGTCCAGTCCGGTGTCATCCAGCTCAGTGTCGCTGACGGTCACCGTCCCGGTCTGCTCGTCCACGATGGAACGCCACAGCCGCTGCAGGAAGCGGTGCACCCCGACGATGTCGTCGGTCTGCCACTGCTTGTCAGCGGCGATCGGGCCCATGGCCATCTCGTACAGCCGCAGCGTGTCCGCGCCGTACTGCTGGTACATCTGATCGGGGCTGATGCCGTTCTTCAGGCTCTTGCCCATCTTCCCCGACCGCCTGGTCACGGGCTGGCCATGATAAGTCGGCGAGCCGTCGGGCGCCTGGACAACGTCGGCCGCGGGCACGTAGATGCCGCGCTCGTCGGTGAACGCATCGGCCTGGATCATGCCCTGATTCACCAGGCGGCCGAACGGCTCGGACGTGGACACCAGGCCGCGGTCGTACAGCACCTTGTGCCAGAACCGTGCGTATAGCAGGTGCAGCACAGCATGCTCGACGCCGCCGACGTACAGGTCGACGCCGCCTGGCTGCATCCAGTACCGCTCCACGACGGGATCGACGAAGGCCTGATCGTTGTCCGGGTCCAGGTAGCGCAGGTAGTACCAGCACGACCCGGCCCACTGCGGCATGGTGTTCAGCTCGCGCCGGTAGGAGCGCAGGCCGTCGCCCAGATCCAGGTCAGCGTCCGCCCACTGGGTCGCGCGGGCCAGCGGCGGCACCGGCTCGCTGTCCGTGCCCGCGTCCGGCTCGGGGCGGAAGTCGGTCACCTCGGGTAGCAGGACTGGCAGCATGTCCGCCGGCAGCGCGATCGGCTGGTTGTCATCGGCGTAGACGACGGGGAACGGCTCTCCCCAGTAGCGCTGCCGGGAGAACAGCCAGTCACGCAGCCGGTAGCGACGGGCCGCGTGGCCGTAACTACCGCGTTCCAGCCAGGAAATGGCGGCGGCGAAAGCAGCACGGGCGTCCAGGCCGGCCAGCGCCGGGCCGGGCGCCTGGAGGTAACTGCCCTCGTCGTCGGTGACGGGCCTGACCGGCAGCCCGTAGGTGCGGGCGAACTCCAGGTCGCGCTCGTCGTGCGCGGGCACGGCCATGATCGCGCCGGTGCCGTAGCCCATCAGCACGTAATCGGCGACGAACACCGGCATCTGCTCGCCGGTCGCCGGGTTGATGACGTAGGCGCCGGTGAACACCCCGGTCTTGGTGCCGCCCTGAGCCAGCCGCTGCCGGTCGCTGCGTTGCGACGCCGCGGCCCGGTAGGCGGCCACTGCGGCGCGGGGTGAGCTTTCCTGCCCCCGCCACTGCGCGGGCGCCTGGTCCGGCCAGGCATCCGGAGTCAGGATGTCGACCAGCGGGTGCTCGGGCGCCAGTACGGCATAGGTTGCGCCGGACAGCGTGTCAGGCCGGGTTGTGAAGACCTCGATCCGGCGGCCGGCCGCGGCGTCCGCGACCGGCAGCCAGATGACGGCGCCGTCGCTAGCGCCGATCCAGTTGCGCTGCTGCTGCTTGACGCTCTCCGGCCAGTCCAGGTCAGCCAGGTCGTCGATCAGCCGCTGCGCCATCGCGGTGATGCGCAGCATCCATTGCCGCATCGGGCGGCGGTACACCGGGAAGTTGCCGATGTCACTGCGGCCGTCGGCGGTGACTTCCTCGTTTGCCAGCACGGTTCCGAGGGCGGGGCACCAGTTGACGGGCTCGCTGGCGATGTAGGCCAGCCGGTGGCCGTCGATCAGGCTGCGTTGCTCCGCTGCCGGCAGCTCAGCCCACCGGCGGCCGCCGGGTACGGCGCGCTGGCCGCTGGCATACTCGGCCGTCAGTTCCCCGATCGGCCGGGCCCGGCCAGTCCGCTCGTCCACCCAGCTGTCGAATATCTGCAGGAAGATCCACTGGGTCCAGCGGTAGAAACCGGGATCGGTGGTCTCGACGCTTCGCCGGATGTCGTAGCCCATGCCCAGGCGGCGCAGCTGGCGCCGCATGTTCTCGACGTTCTGCCGGGTGCTGATTTCCGGATGCTGGCCGGTGCTCAGCGCGAACTGCTCGGCCGGCAAGCCGAACGCGTCGAAGCCCATCGCGTGCAGCACGTGGTGGCCGGTCATCCGCAGGTAGCGGGCGTAGACGTCGGTGGCGATGTAGCCGATCGGGTGCCCGACGTGAATGCCGGTGCCGCTGGCATACGGGAACATGTCCAGCACGTAGAACTTCGGCCGGCCGGCGGTGAAACCGGCGGCCAGCGGACCGGACGGATTAGGGGAGTTGAACGTGCCCGAGGCTGCCCACCGCTCCTGCCAGCGCAGCTCGATCTCGCCGGCCAGGTCGGCGGTGTACCGGAACGGGGGCATGCTGCTGCTGCCGGCAGCCGGCTGTTCTTCCTGCGTTGCTTGATTGCTCATGGCGTCGTTGCCTCTCGCACTGGCCTTGACCGGGAAATAAAAAAGCCCCTCACCGTGTGCATGAGGGGCGGCCGCGCTGACTTACTGCGTCAGTGCGGCCTGCTGAGAAGGAGACTGCGGAACCTGGTCACGCGCCAATCATAGCTCAGGCAGCAACGCAGGCCAGGGTTAGCGGCAGAACGGCCAGAGCACCCGCTTCGCGCAGTGCCATTGCGGCGACGGTCATCGTCCAGCCGGTATCGAGCAGGTCGTCCACCAGCAACACCGGTCCGGCCAGCCGGGTGATCTCGGCCTGGATGCTCGCGGGGACCTCGAAGGCACGCCACACGGCGCGCAGCCGCTGGGCGCTGTTGTGCTGGCTTCCTGTGGCGGGTGCCGTGCTCGTAGGTACTGGCCCCTCAGTGGCCGGGTAAGCCAGCGGCCCGAGATAGGGGAGCTGGCCGATCTGCGCGAGCTGGCTCGCGAGGCTGGCAATGAGCCGCGGCCTGGTGCGGGACGGAAGGCTGACCACGCAGGCCGGCCGCTGGTCCCACGACCAGGCAGCGAGCACCTTCACTACTGCCGCGGCCACGTCACCGGGGACCTCGCCGTCCGGTGCCTCAGCCGTAAGCAGGGAACGCAGCCGGGGGCCCCAGCCCAGGTCGGTCAGCCTGCCGAGAGCCCGGCCGGACTCTGCGGCGAGATCGGGGCTGATCTTGCCGGAGACGTCGACGCCGAGCTCGCGCATGCCAGCTGGCCACATCTTGCGGGCCTGGATCTCGGTGCCCGGCCGGAGCAGCCGGTCCTGCGCGGCTGCTACGGCCGCCGCGGAAATCGCGACTGGCCACGGCTGTCCGGTGCAGTTGTCGCACCGGCCGCAGGGCGCGCCGGCCGGATCGTCAAGCTCACCCCGCAGGTAACTCATCCGGCATCCGGTGGTCGCGAGGTAGCCGAGCATCGCCTGCTGTTCGCGGGCACGCTCGGCGGCGACCCGGCGGTAGCGGTCGGTGTCGTAGGCCCAGTCCCGGCCGGTCGCGGTCCAGCCGCCCGCCACCCGCTGGACGGCGCCGTCGACGTCCAGCACCTTGAGCATCATCTCCAGCCGGCCGCGGGACAGGTCGATCCTGGTCTCCAGGGCAGCCGTTGACAGCGGCCGTCCGGCGTCCGCCAGCACCGACAGTGTGCTGCGCACCACCGACTCCGGCGGAAAGGCCAACGAGCCGAAATAGGCCCAGATGTCGGCGTCCTCGCGGCCCGGCAGCAGGACCACCTCAGCCCGGCCGACGCCCCGGCCGGCCCGCCCGATCTGCTGGTAGTACGCGACCGGGGAGGCCGGCGCGCCGAGATGGACGACGAAACCGAGGTCGGGCTTGTCGAAGCCCATCCCCAGGGCGCTCGTCGCGACCAGTGCTTTGAGCTGGTTGGCGAGTAGCGCGTCCTCGGCTGCGAGCCGGTCCGCCGGCTCGTCCTTACCGGTGTAAGGCAGCACGTTATGGCCGCGCTCGCGCAGGATGGCCGCGGTCTCGTGGGCGGCCGCGACGGTCAGCGTGTAGATGATCCCGGAGCCCGGCATGTCGCCGAGGTAAGACGCGAGCCAGCCCAGGCGTTCGTGGGCGGTCGGCAGCCTGACCACCGACAGGTGCAAGCTGTCCCGGTCCAGCGGCCCGCGCAGCACCAGAGTCTCCCCGACCGAACCGGCCGAGAGCTGCTCAGCCACATCGTGGCTGACCCGCGCGTTGGCGGTAGCGGTGGTCGCCAGTACGGGCACGGCCGGCGGCAGGTCGGTCAGCAGCGTGCGCAGCCGGCGGTAATCCGGCCTGAAGTCATGGCCCCAGTCGGAAATGCAGTGCGCCTCGTCGACCACGAGCAGCCCGGCCGACGCGATGAGTTTGGGCAGTACCTGATCGCGGAAGCCAGGATTGTTCAGCCGCTCGGGGCTGACCAGCAGCACGTCGACGTGCCCCGCGGCAATCTCCGCGTAGATCTCCCCCCACTCGCCGGCGTTGGCCGAGTTCACGGTGTGGGCCCGGATGCCTGCCCGGCGCGCCGCGTCGAGTTGATTGCGCATCAGGGCCAGTAGCGGGGAGATGATCACCGACGGTCCGGCCCCGCGGGCCCGCAGCAGCGCGGTCGCGGTGAAGTAGACGGCCGACTTGCCCCATCCGGTCCGCTGGACGACCAGTGCCCGGACCCGGTCCTGCACGAGCGCCCGGATGGCCGTCCACTGGTCCTCCCGGAGGCGTGCCGCCCCGCCGGCCAGCGCTTGCAGGCACTGTTCGGCCTCGGCACGGAGCGGGTCTGGCGGCATATCGGAGCGTGTCACGTGTTCCTTGCTATCAGGCCGGGCCGACAGTTGCATGCGCCGGATATGCGAACCTTAACCGGGGACGGAGGATGCGGGTGACGAGCAGGGAATCGGTGGCGCCAGCCCGGCTACGGTCGGCTCGGCGGCTGCCGTCGGGCCGTGGCGCCGCGCTGCTGATCGTCGGCGCGATAGCGCTGGGGATCAACATGCGGGCGGCGATAACCAGCCTGCCGCCGATCTTTCCCGAGCTGGAATCCGCCCTGCATCTTTCGGCAGCGACCATGTCGCTCCTGGCGGCCGTCCCGGTGCTGTGTTTCGGGCTGTTCTCCGGCGCCGGCGCGCCGCTCAGCCGCCGTTTCGGCGAGGAGCGGATCCTTGGCGCGGCACTGATCTTGCTCGCGACAGGCTTGCTGCTGCGTGGCCTCAGCCCGGCCGGGCTGCTGTTCCCTGGCACCATCATCGCTGGCGGCTCCATCGCGCTATTGAACGTGCTGCTGCCCAGCCTGGTGAAGCGCCGGGTTCCTGAGCAGGCCGGCCTCGTCATCGGGCTCTACCTGCTCATGCTTTCGGGCGGAGCGATCATCGCATCCGCGGTGGCGGTACCGGTGGTCAACGCGATCGGCAGTGCGCCCGCGGCGGTGCGCGTAGGCCTCGGCCTGTGGGCAGTGCCCGCGATCCTGGCTGCGCTGCTCTGGGTGCCGCAGCTGCGCTACCGGACAGTGCCCGCTGAGGCGTCAACCGCGGGGTCCAGGCCGGCCGGGGTGCTCGCCATGGGCCGCTCCGCGCTGGCCTGGCAGGTCACCTTGTTCATGGGCCTGCAGAGTCTCTCGTACTACGCCACGCTGTCCTGGTTCCCGACCATGTTCAGGGAACGCGGCGTCAGCGCCCTGCATGCCGGCGACCTGCTCGCGCTGATGAACCTGGGCAATGCCGTGACCTGCCTGCTGATCCCGGTCCTCGCCCACCGGGCTGCCGATCAGCGCAAGCTGGCCGTCGCGGCGGTTGCCGCCACTGCGGCTGGCATCGCCGGCGCCGTGTTCGGGCCGGCCGCGCTCGCGCCCGAGTCCATCGCGATACTCGGCCTGGGCCAGGGCGCATCGCTGGGGCTGGCCATCTTCTACACCATGGCCCGGGCGCCGAACCCGGCTACGGCGGCTTCGCTGTCCGCATTCGCCCAGGGGGCCGGGTACCTGATCGCGAGCACCGGCCCGCTGACTATCGGGTTCCTGCACGACGTCACCGGCGGCTGGGGGCTGCCCGCGGTGGTCCTGCTCGGGGTGGTGGCGGCGGAACTGATCACTGGCTGGCTGGCCGGCCGCCCGCTGACGGTGGCGCCGGGCGGCCGGTTTCAGGCGTAGCGCGGGCGCCGCAGTAGCCACTCCAGGAACGTGCGCCGCCGCGGGCGCGCCTTGAAGCTTCCGCTGGCCACCTGGCCCGAGACCTGGACCCGCAGGATCTCGGGGGTGGGCGTGCGGTGGGTCTGCACGCGCACGCTGCCGCTGCGGACCGCCACGTCGTCGGTATCCACCACGATTCCCGGCCGGGTCACCAGCAGCAGGCTGCCGCTGCGCACCTGGATGTCCAGGTGCAGCGCGGGCGTGGCGATCACAGCCTGCGTGAGGTCGAGCCTGACGCTGCCGCTGGCAACGTTGACCTCCATCCGCTGCGGTACCACCCACTGGCCGTCGCGCTTGGCCGTGCCGCTGCCGCAGTCGATCCGGACCAGTTGCTTGGCTTCTGCCTGCACCAGGCCGGCTGGCACCGGCGTCGCGGGCAGATCGGTCGTCAGGACGGCCAGCTCGCTGTAGGTGCGCGCAGTGAGCGCCGCCTCCAGGCGCTGATCGAGCTCTTCGGCGGTTAGACGGCCGTCACCTGCGGCGACTCGCAGCAGCTCGACGACCCGGTCCCGGTCGGTGTGCGAGGCTCTGAGCTCGGGCTGAGCCGGCTGCCCGGCCGACCGGTCCACCGGGGAAAGTTCGCCAGTCATGGGACATACTGTAGGGGCCCGGGGTACCGGGTGGCACGACTGCGCGCTACGCGTAGGTTTGTGCCCAGTGGACTGACCAGATCCGGGCGGACAGCAGACGAGGAGCAGATCTAGTGAGCTTGCTGGAGCGCATCCGCGGCCCGCGGGACGTCAAGGACCTCAGCACGGAGGAACTGCCCCAGCTAGCCGCGGAGGTCCGCGATTACCTGATCAAGGTCGTGACCAGGAATGGCGGCCACCTGGGTCCTAACCTCGGCGTGGTCGAGCTCACCATTGCCTTGCACCGGGTCTTTGATTCCCCGGTCGACCGGATCCTGTTCGATACCGGCCACCAGTCTTACGTCCACAAGCTGCTCACCGGCAGGTACCCGAAGTTCGGCACGTTGCGGCAGCGCGCCGGTATCACTGGCTACCCGAACCGCGATGAATCCGACCACGATCTGGTCGAGAACTCGCACGCGTCGACCAGCCTGTCCTACGCGGACGGGCTGGCCAAGGCCTACCAGCTCCGCGGCGAGGCGCACCGCAGCGTGGTGGCCGTGATCGGGGACGGCGCCCTGACCGGCGGAATGTCCTGGGAAGCGCTCAACAACATCGCCGGGGCTAAAGACCGCCGGGTGGTCATCGTCGTGAATGACAACGGCCGCTCCTACCAGCCGACAATCGGCGGCCTCGCTGACCATCTGGCCTCGGTGCGCGTGTCCCAGCGCTACGAGCAGGTACTCGACTACATCAAGTTCTCCTTGTCGCATACGCCGCTGGTCGGCGCGCCGCTGTTCGAGACGCTGCACGGGATCAAGAAAGGCCTCAAGGACGTCCTGCAGCCGCAGGTGCTGTTCGAGGACCTGGGCCTGAAGTACCTGGGGCCAGTGGATGGTCACGATGAGGGCGCGATCGAGCATGCCCTGCGCCGGGCTCGCGACTTCGGTGGCCCGGTCCTGGTGCACGTGATCACTCGCAAGGGCTTCGGCTATCCGCTGGCCGAGGAGAACGACGAGGACTGCTTGCATCAGGTCTCGCCGGCGCCGGCCGCCGGCAAGGCCAAGGCGGCTGCCGGGAACGGCAAGGCAGGCCGGAGCCCGGCGCCCGGCCGCCCGTGGACCCAGATATTCGGTGACGAGCTGGCCGCGGTCGGCTCGCAGCGCCCGGACATCGTGGCGATCACCGCCGCAATGCTCCACCCGACTGGCCTGGCAAAGTTCGCCGCCGCCTATCCCGACCGGGTCTTCGACGTCGGGATCGCGGAGCAGCACGCGGTGACGAGCGCAGCCGGCCTCGCCATCGGCGGCATGCATCCCGTCGTCGCCGTGTACGCGACCTTCCTCAACCGCGCGTTCGATCAGGTGCTGATGGACGTGGCGCTGCACCGGCTACCGGTCACATTCGTGCTCGACCGGGCGGGCGTGACCGGGCCGGACGGCGCCAGCCACCACGGCATGTGGGACGGCTCGGTGCTGCAGCTGGTGCCGGGCTTGCGGATCGCCGTGCCGCGCGACGGCAGCAGGGTGGCCGAGCTGTTCAGAGAGGCGGTTGCCGTTGACGACGGTCCGACGGCACTGCGCTTCCCCGGCCGCCTGACCACGCCGGACGTGCCCGCCGTCGGGCAGCTCGGCGGGATGGACGTGCTGCGGCTGCCCGCCGACCCGGCCCGGCGGGACGTGCTGATGCTGGGCGCGGGGCCGATGGCCGGCGTGTGTGCCGAGGCGGCCGACCGGCTGGCCGACCACGGGATCGGCGTGACGGTCGTCGATCCGCGCTGGGTCAAGCCGCTCGACCCGGCGCTGCCGGAAGCGGCGCGGCAGCACGGCCTGGTGGTCACCGTGGAGGACAACGGCAAGGTCGGCGGGTTCGGCGACGCGGTCGCCAGGATGCTTCGCGACAACGACGTCGATACACCGGTCCGGACCTTCGGCCTTGACCAGAGCTTCCTCGAGCATGGCGAGCGGGCTGAGCTGCTGGACGCGCAGGGACTAACCGCACAGCACCTGGCCCGGCGGGTCACCGAGCAGGTCGCCCGGCGTTCGCCGGAGCTCGCCGGCGAGGGCCAGCGGGCCTGACCGCCCCGGGCGAGCCCTACTTGCGCTTACGCTTCGGCTTGGTCGCGGGCGCGGGGCTCGAAGCCGAGTGCTGCCCGGTCCCGTCGCGGAAGAACGTGCTTGAGCGCGGCACCGAAGGGAACGAGCCGAACGTCTGGCCGAGGTCGGCCGATTCGAACGTGAGCTGCCAGATCTGGCCCGCGTTGGCCCCGTACACCGAGCCCGGGCAGTCCTTGCTGCCGTTGGCCGAGCGGTAGCACGAGGCGTGACCGACCATCGGGTGGCTGTCCGGGCCGGCCGGGTTGAACTCCGACACATAGCCAGCGAGCCTCGGCGTATAGCCGCCGAACGCGGCGAAGTCGAAGCTGTTGGCGGTCCCGGTCTTGCCGGCCGCCGGCACGACGACGCCGTGCCGGGTGATGCCGTCGCCCTTCGCGGTGCCGGTGGTCAGAACGCCGCGCAGGATGTAGGTCGCCGCCGCCGCTACGGCAGACGAGAACACCCGGTGACAGCCCGCTGTGGCGAC
>Ga0335074_10009256_pt1 | contig 13746 bp, 10 predicted proteins | sample Lox_Sample_23_FD_206715 | JGI IMG/M metagenome (GOLD analysis project Ga0335074, IMG submission 206715) | Soil microbial communities from Loxahatchee National Wildlife Refuge, Florida, United States - Lox_Sample_2.3 | ecosystem: Environmental > Terrestrial > Soil > Wetlands | place: USA...
AGGCCGGGCATTGATCAACTTTGGCGCGACATCCGGGCACATTCCGGCGCGCATCGCCGTGATGCACGATTCAGGCACCCTGCTCCCGCGCGATGAGGCGGTGAATCGCGCCGCTACTCCGGATGAGCGGAAAGAAACCTACCAGCTGGTTCGTCGCGGCCTGGACGAAGGCGCTCTGGGAATCGGCATGGGCATCGCTTACACTCCCAAAGCCAGCCGCGAAGAGATCCTGGAACTCTTCGAATTGGCCGCGCTCAGGCGTGTTCCCGTTTTCGTACACATTCGGAACAGCGGGCCCGTGGAGCCCGGCGTCGTGGACGCATTGCAGGAAGTGCTGAGCGATGCTCTCGCCACCGGCGCATCGCTGCACGTGGTGCATATCACGAGCATGGGACTCCGCCAAACACCGCTCCTGCTGCGAATGATCGCGGGCGCCCAAAGACGCGGCGTCGACGTCACCACCGAAGCATACCCCTACACCGCGGCCATGACGGATCTGTCGTCGGCCGTTTTCGCCGACGGCTGGCAAGCGAAGAATGGCGATATCACGTTTGGCTCGCTCCAATGGGCCGCAACCGGCGAGCGACTGACAGCGGAAAGCTTCGCGCGTTACCGCAGGCAGGGTGGCATGGTCATTATTCACTCCATCCCGGAGGACATGGCTCGCCTGGCCATGGCTGATCCAAGCGTGATGGTGGCCAGCGACGGAGAAATTGACCATGGCAAAGGCCATCCCCGCGGCGCCGGAACGTTCGCCCGCGTCCTGGGACATTACGTTCGGGAAGAGCACGCCCTCACGCTCATGGACGCGCTGCGCAAGATGAGCCTGATGCCGGCCCAGAGGCTGGGAATCCAATCCAAGGGCCGGCTCGAGGTGGGAGCCGACGCGGATATTACGGTCTTCGATCCGGACCGGGTGATTGATCGCGCCACTTTTGACAACCCGGCGCAATACTCTGACGGGATTCCTTACGTGCTGGTGAACGGTATTTTTGTTGTCAAAGCTGGACAGTTGCAGCAGAACGTCGCTCCCGGCCGTGGATTGCGGCGATCGTGACTTCGATGTTACGGTCGCCGATGCACGGTAGCACCGCCGCCTAGCACGTAGTTTTTTCCGCGGCAGCCCCAGCACCATCCGTTCACCTGAGCCAACCCTTGCAATGACGGGCGAATTCAAGTGGCATACTTCGTGCCGGAAGAATTCCGGGAGAACTCATGAGTGCCATAACTGCAATTTTGATTGTGCTTGTCATTATCGCGATCGCCGTCGCCGTCTGGGCGCTGCTCGAACGCCGCCGCGCGCTGCGCATTCGCCAGAAATTCGGGCCTGAATACGACCGTCTGGCCGACCAGCTCAGCCCACAGAGCGCCGCCGCCGTTCTCGAACAGCGGGAAAAACGGGTGTCGCGCTTTCAGATCCGCTCTCTGCGGGAAGATGAGCGCGCGCGTTTTGCGGCCGAGTGGCGGACCATCCAGGAGCGGTTTGTCGATGATCCCCCCGGGGCCGTCTCGGGCGCCGACAGTCTGATCCAGGAGGCGCTGAGAACGCGCGGATATCCGATGAGCGAGTTCGAACAGCGCACCGCCGATCTTTCCGTCGAGTACCCGCACGTGGTGGAGAACTACCGCACGGCTCATGGGATCGCCCTGGCGGCCGGGCGTGGAGCAGCCACGACGGAGCAGCTTCGCCAGGCGATGCAACACTACCGGGCGTTGTTTGAAGAGGTGCTCGAATCGAGCATCACGACGGCGGAGCCCCTGGAGGTGCACCGTGGCTAGCGAATTCGTTTATTCCGAAGTGGAGGAGACAACCGTGCTACCAACCACCGATAGCGCCGAGCGGCATGAGATGGCGCAGCCAATCACCGACGGGAATGGAACGGATCGCGCCGCGCTCTTTGCGGGCGGGGATTTGGACGAATTCCGCACCCGTTGGCGCGAGATTCAGGGCGGCTTTGTCGACGAGCCGCGCCGCTCGGTGGAGGAAGCCAATCAACTGGTGGAGCTCGTCAGCCAGCGGCTCACCGCTCTCTTCTCGAGCGAGCGCGCCAAGCTCGAAAACCAGTGGCGGGAGGGCAAAGACGCTTCCACCGAGGACTTGCGCCAAGCCTTGCGCCGGTACCGCTCGTTTTTCGACCGCTTGCTGTCCATTTAGTATGGAACTGTGCGGCTCGCGGTCAACCCTCCGGTTCTTCCCATGCTTTCCAAGCGAGTCGGCGAGTTGCCGGAAGGCGAGGGCTGGATCTTCGAGCCGAAATGGGATGGCTTTCGCGCGCTGATTTTTCGCGATCACGACGAACTCACCATTCAAAGCCGCGATGAAAAGCCGCTCGACCGTTTCTTCCCGGAGCTGGCCGCTCCGTTGCTCGCCCAATTGCCCGAGCGCTGCGTGCTGGACGGCGAGATCGTCATCGCCCGGAACGGCGTACTCGATTTCGAGGCCTTGCAGCTTCGTCTGCATCCCGCGGCGTCGCGCGTGAAGCTGCTCTCGGAGCAGACTCCGGCCTCGGTGGTTTTCTTTGACCTGCTCTGCGAGGGCAGCGCGGACTTGCGATCCGAGCCCTTCAGCAAACGCCGCGAAACGCTCCGATCCATGCTGCAAAGCGCCGCTTCGCCGCTGCACCTGACTCCGGCCACCGAGGACCGGAGCGTTGCGGCCGATTGGTTTCGCCGCTTTGAAGGCGCCGGTCTGGATGGAGTGATGGCCAAGCCCGCGGCCGGCCGCTACGAATCGGATAAGCGGGTAATGTTCAAAGTCAAGCACGAGCGGGATTGCGATTGCGTGGTGGCGGGATTTCGCTGGTATAAGAAAGGCGAAAAGACGGCCGTTGGATCGCTGCTGCTCGGCCTCTTCGACGACCGCGGCGCGCTGCAGCATGTCGGTGTTTGCGCCAGCTTCACGCAGGAGATGCGGCAGAATCTGGTGAATTACCTGGCGCCGTATCGCGAGAACGCGCTCGCCGGTCATCCTTGGCGCGCCTGGGCCTCGCGAGATGAGACCGGTGATGGCGACGCCGGACATCGCATGCCCGGCGGAATGAGCCGTTGGAGTCAGGGCAAGGATCTTTCCTGGGAGCCGCTGCGTGCCGAGCTGGTGGTGGAAGTGACTTACGAACATATGCAGGGCGCGCGCTTCCGCCACATGGCGCACTTTCGAAGATGGCGGACCGACAAGAAGCCCGGCGATTGCACCTACGCGCAGCTCGAGGTGGTTGCACCTCACGAACTGGCGTCCATCTTCGCGAGCGGCCGTTAGGACTGCTTCGGCGCTCGCTTTGCGGCTCGCATATTGCGCCACTCACGCGTGGGATCGTCATCGGGGTCGGGCGTCTCCTGCGCCGGCCGCATCGGTTCCGGAACGTGCCTCAAGTTGATGCGAATGCGCGTCCACGTGGAGGAGCGGCCCCGCATCGAGTCGATCAACACGTCGTCTACGGCCAGCAGCGCCGCGACTGAAGTATGTTTCGACTTCCACCGTTCCAGCCCCGCCAGCGCGGCTTCTTTATCCGGCGAGTTGGCCACTACGATCAGCGGCATCTTTGTTCGGGCTTGGCTTCGGGCTGGCGATTTTGCGCGCGAAGGCGCCACGCGCGGCGCCTCGCCCTCCATCTTGCGGAAGTGCGGCGGCCAGGGCGCATCTCCGATGCCCGCGGATTCGTCAGCGGCAGCCAATTCCAGCAACCGCTCCAGCGACCCAGGCTGGTCGTTCATCCCCGCGTGCGGATCGCCCAGCTTCGCGAATCGCGCCGGGACCGTCAGAACGGTGAAATCGGCCGGATCGCAATCGGGAACTTCGTCCCAGCCAAGCGGGGTAGAGACGCGTGCGTCGGGAAGCGGCCGCACCGAGTACGCGGAACACGTGGTCCGATCCTTCGCGTTCTGGTTATAGTCCAGGAACACGCCGTGGCGCTCCTCCTTCCACCATTTGGAACTGGCCAGCGTCGGAATGCGGCGCTCCACCGCCCGCGACAGCGCTACAGCGGCGCGCCGGACTTGGGTGAAGCTCCAGCGCGGCTCGATTCGCGCATAGATGTGCATTCCGCGCGATCCGCTGGTCTTCGGCCAGCCGCGCAGGCCCATCTCCTCCAGGAACGCCTTCACCTCCAGGCTGACGGCGCGAACATCGTTCCAGCTCACGCCCGGCCCGGGATCCAGATCCACGCGCAGCTCGTCGGGATGATCGAGATCAGCCGATCGAACCGGATGCGGATGCAGCTCAATGCATCCCAGATTCACCACCCAGGCGAGCCCCGCCGGGTCGTCCACCACCAGCTCTTCCGCCGTTCGCCCCGATGGAAAAGCCAGCGTGACCGTGCGCAGCCATTCGGGATGGTCCGAGGGCGCGCGTTTCTGGTAGAACGCCTCGCCTTCGGCTCCGTCGACGAAGCGTTTCAGCACCAGCGGCCGATCCCTGATTCCGCCCAGAGCGCCGTCGGCCACCGACAGGTAATACCGCACCACATCCAGCTTCGAAAGTTTGACTTGCTTTGAAAAATACGGCTTCTCGGGATGCGTGATGCGGACGTCCCGCCCGGCGATCGAAACGAGCTCACTGGATTCTTGCCTGGCCACAAATCCAGCCTACTGAAATTTCGGGAAGGTACTTCTCGAAGACCGGGTCGACAAATCGATCAGATCGCTGCCGATGATCTTCTCGATGATTTCCGCGACGCCCTCCCCGCGCTCTCCGCGCGTGACGTAGTCAGCCATTTCTTTTAAAGCCGGGATCGCGTTTCCCACCGCCACCGCGCATTCGCAACTCTCCATGAAAGCGTGATCGTTCTCCGCGTCGCCGATTCCCACAATGTTGCGAGCCGACAGGCCGAGCTCCCGAAGAGCCACGCGAAGCCCCGTCATTTTGTTGATTCCGGACGGAAGCACCATCACCGATTCTTTGTTGAAGACGATCTGCAGCTCGAGTCCCGAGTCCCGAATGGCTTCCGCCACCTGTTTCTCATAAGCACGCCAAGTGGCTACGATCACGTCGCCCATGCTGATACCTTCCACTCCGCGCCGGCGAAGGTCGTCGACGAAACTTTGGGGCGGCGGACTCGCCAGAATCGTAGTCTCCCGCGTCGCCGGATCGTAGGTCACAGCGCCATTCTCGGCCACCACCCTCCGGCATAGGTCGAGCCGCGGGAAGACCGTGCGCAGATCTCCGAGCTCGCGCCCGGTCACCAGGATGAAACTGCGCCCGGAATGTAATAAACGCTCGATCGCGCGCAGGGTGCCGTCGGACACCACGCCGTCTTGGGCCAGGGTTCCATCGTAATCGGACGCCAGGGCAAGGTATCGCATGCGCCGTTAGACACCCGCGAATCTGACCCGGCTTCGGCTGTTCAATTGCAGAGGTCCTAAGAGCATTGAGGAGGAACAAGTGAAAATACTGGCCAGCGTCTTGATTGTAGTCGGCATTGGAATCGTCATTTGGGGAGCATTCGGTTTCCAGACCCGGGAGAAAGTACTTGATGTAGGTCCCATTCACGCCAGCAAGGACAAGGAGCATCATGTCCCCTATGGGCCGCTGGCGGGCGCTTTGCTCGCGGTGGGCGGTGTGGTTCTGCTGGTGAAGGGCAGAGAATAGCCTTTCGCCTGCTGAGTCATAATTGATTCAAATGGCGAACGAGGATCCCCCAGCGAACGCTGAAACCCTCGAATCTTTCGCCACCCGCACCATCGGCTCCAAACCGTCCGATGCGGGCCTGGTCATCGGCCACTATCATTTGATTCAGAAAATCGGCGAAGGCGGCATGGGCGAAGTCTGGCTGGCCGAGCAGAAAGAACCCGTTCGCCGCCGGGTCGCCATCAAGCTCATTAAGGCCGGCATGGACACGCGCGAGGTGGTGGCGCGCTTTGAATCCGAGCGCCAGGCCTTGGCCCTGATGGATCATCCAGCCATCGCCAAGGTGTTCGATGCCGGATCCACTCCGCAGCGTGCGCCGTATTTCGTGATGGAGTACGTGGCGGGTGTGCCGATCACGACCTATTGCGATAATCACCGGCTCAATACCCGCGAGCGTCTGGAGCTGTTCATGCGCGTCTGCGAAGGCGTCCAGCACGCGCACCAGAAAGCTATCATCCATCGCGATTTGAAACCGTCGAATATCCTGGTCACCGAAGTGGATGGCCATCCGGTGCCCAAGATCATCGATTTCGGCGTGGCCAAGGCGCTTACTCAAAAACTGACCGCCGACACGATGTTCACGCGCGTGGGAGCGCTCATCGGCACTCCCGAGTATATGAGCCCGGAGCAGGCGCTTTCCTCGGGCGAAGATATCGACACGCGCACCGATGTCTATTCGCTGGGCATTATTTTTTACGAATTGCTGGCGGGCGCTCCGCCCATCGAACTGCAGAAAATCGCGTTCGACGAATTCCTGCGCCGCTTGCGCGAAGACGATCCGCCGAAGCCCAGCACCAAGCTCCGCACCCAGGATGCTGCCACGTCCACCGAACTCGCGCGCAAGCGTCAAACCGAGCCGCCGGCGCTGGTCAGGCTGATGCGCGGCGACCTGGACTCCATCGCGCTCAAGGCTCTCGAAAAAGATCGGGCGCGCCGCTACGGTTCGCCCTCCGATTTCGCCTTGGATATTGCTCGCTACCTGAACAACGAGCCGGTGCTCGCGGTCCCGCCGTCCGTGGCTTACCGCGCGCGCAAGTTCGCCCGGCGCCACCGGGGAGCGCTGGTCACTGCCTGCGCCTTCGCTCTGGTGCTCATAGCCGCCGCTGCGATCAGCATCCGGCAGAGCATCCGCGCCAACCAAGAAGCCGCCGTGGCCCAGGCGGTCAACGATTTCCTTCAGAACGATATGCTGGCGCAAGCCAGCGCTCTAAACCAATCCACCGCCAAGCCCGATCCCGATCTGAAAGTACGCACCGCTCTCGACCGCGCCGCCCAGCGCATCTCGGGAAAGTTCGACCGCGAACCGGATGTAGAAGCCGCCATTCGCGGCACCATCGGGCAAACCTATATGGACCTCGGGCTCTACGGCGCGGGCAAGATTCAGCTGGAGCGTGCGCTCGGTTTAGAGCGCGCCCAATTCGGCGCGGATAGTCCGAAAACTCTTCGGACCTTGAGCCGTCTCGGGTACCTCGCGGATCTCGAGGGTCATGACTCCGAGGCGGAGAAACTCCTTACTCAGGCCGTGGATGCTCAACGCCGTGTGCTCGGACCCGAGCATCCGAACACTCTGCTGACCCTGTCTACGCTTGGCATCGTGTATTGGCGGCAGGGAAAAGAGGCGCAGGCGGAGGCTACCGACAAGCAGCTCATGGCCACCGAGCGGCGGGTCCTGGGGCCGGAACACCGGGACACGGTGAACACCATGAACAACCTGGCACTGGTCTATTGGCGCGAGGGCAAATTGAAGGACGCCGAAGCGCTGGGCCGGAAGGTGGTGGACATTGACCGGCGTTTGAGGGGGTCCGAACATCCCGACACGCTCAAAGCCATGAACAACCTGGCGGGTATTTACGGCCTCGAGGAAAAATGGGCCGAAGCCGAAGCGCTGGACGCGCAAACCCTGGAAATCCGGCGCCGCGTGCTGGGTCCCGAGCACCCTCTCACACTGAGTTCGATGAACAATCTGTCAACCGTCTACGAAGGCGAAGGTAAGTACGCCGAGGCTGAAACGGTCGCGGACCAGTCTCTTCAGATTCAGCGTCGCGTGCTGGGTCCTGAGCATCCCGATACCATCCGAACTCTGATGAACATCGCGTCTTACGATCGCGCGCTCGGCAAGTTTGCGCTGGCGGAATCACTAGCTCAACAAGCGCTGCAAAGTTATCGCCGCGTCCTGGGCGCCGATAATCCGGAGACCATTCTTTCCGCGCAGAAGCTTGCCTACACCTACTTCGACGAGCACAAATATGCCCAGGCCGAGGCGCTGGACAGCCAGACCCTCGACATAGAACGCCGTGTATATAAGCCCGAGAACCCGGCCGTGCTTTACACCATGAGCAATCTTGCCTCTATCTTCGAGGAGCAGGGGAAGTACGCGCAGGCCGTGGCGCTTTACCGCAACTATCTCGCGGGCGATCCGAACAGCCCGGTCCGCATGAACGCCCTCGCCTGGTATCTGGTGTCCGCGCTAGATCCCCGCGAGTGGCGTCCTTCTGAGGCGCTTGAGCTGTCACGACGCGTCTTGAAGGCCGCGCCCGACACCGATGGCGTTTTGAACACCTTAGGGTTGGCCGAGTATCGCGCCGGGCACTGGGACCAGGCCATTGATGCTTTAAACCGCGCGGTCCAAAAAGACGGGAACTCAGATCCGACGAACTTCTTCTTTCTCGCCATGGCGCACTGGCGCCGCGGAGACAAGGACCAGGCTCGGAGCTTCTTCGAGCGTGGCGCTCGGCTGGCAAGCGCCAGGTTGGCCAACAATCCGGAATGGCGGATGTTCTGGGCTGAGGCCGCCGGAGTGCTGGGGCAACCGGGTCCGCCGCCCAAGACGCCCGCTGCATCACACTCGTGACTTCATGCAGCGCACGTTATGAGATCCGCGGCGCGCCCGCTTCGTCGCGCGACTTTCCGCTGGAGGCCAGCTTGAACTGGAGAACTTTGACCAGATCGTCCAGTTTCACCGGCTTGGAAACGAAAGAATTCATCCCGGCTTCAAAACAACGCTCCCGCGAGCCCATCAGCACGTCGGCGGTCATGGCGATGATGGTCGCGCGTGTATCCGGCGCTTCCCGCCGCCGGATCTCGGCCGTCGCTTTGTAGCCGTCCATTTCCGGCATTTGGCAGTCCATGAAGATCACGTCGTAGCGCTCGCGCTCCGTCATCTCCACCGCCTCGCGCCCGTTTCCCGCGACATCCGCCCGCAGGCCCAGGCGTTCCAGCATGCGCACCGCAACCCGCTGATTCACGATATTATCTTCCGCCACCAGGACTCGAAGTTCCAGTTGGGCGAATAAACCCGCCGCGGCCCGCGCGGGCCCGGCATTCGGGGTTGTCACCGCTTTGTCCAGGTTTTCGAGAGCTTTCGTTCTTTTCTTCGACCAGGCAGTAACCAATGCGTTCAGCAATTGCGACGGCCTCACCGGTTTTGCCAGGCACGCGTCTACCGCGGCTTCGAGTCCTCTCGCTTCGCTGAGATGGCCCACCGACGTCAGAATCACAAAAATCGGTTTCGCTAAAGCCGCATCCTCCGCCACCGCCGAGGCCAGCGCGCCTCCGCTCATGCCGGGCATTTGATAGTCCGCAATGATGAAATCGAAGGGCTCTCCGTTGGCTTGGGCCTCCCGAATCGCCTCCAGCGCCGCCTCGCCCGAGGAGTAGCTGCCGTTGCGCATGCCCCAGTTGGAAATCTGTTCGTGGATGACCCTCCGGTTGATATCGTTGTCGTCGACGATCAGAACCCGCAGGTTCCGCAAATCGGCTGCCGGCGCAGGTTCCGCCGAAATGCCTGGCGCCCGGGACAGGGAAACACACAACGAAAACTTTGAACCTTTCGCGGCGTCGCTCTGGACCTGCACGAAACCGCCCATCAATTCCGCCAACTGCTTCGAGATCGCCAACCCCAGGCCCGTTCCACCGTACTTCCGGGTTGTGGAGGTATCCGCTTGCGTAAATTTCGCAAAGAGCGATTCGATTTTCTCTTCCGGAATTCCGATGCCGGTGTCCGTCACGGAAATGCGGACGTCGCAGGTTTCGAGACCCGTCGAAGCGACTTCGGCGGAAATCAGCACCTGTCCCCGGTGAGTGAACTTGATCGCGTTCCCCGCCAGGTTCGTCAGCACCTGCCGGATTCTTCCGCTATCGCCGATAAAGTGCCGCGCAAGTGACGGCGGATAATCCACCAGCAGGTCCAGGCCTTTCTCTTCCGCCTTGGACGCCAGCATTGCGCCCGTTTCTTCCATCAACAGGCACAGGTCAAAGGGCTGCGATTCAATCTGCAGCTTGCCGGCTTCGATCTTGGAGAAATCCAGAATGTCGTTGATCACCGTCAATAACGCATCGCTCGAATTCCGGATCGTCTCCGCGTACTCCCGCTGCTCGGACGAAAGGTCGGTGTCCAGCAAAACATCCGTCATGCCGATGACACCGTTCATCGGAGTCCGGATCTCGTGGCTCATGTTCGCCAGGAATTCACTCTTGGCCACGGCGGCGCTTTCGGCCTCCGTGCGGGCGGCTCTGAGCAGCCGCGCCTGCCACCCCAGCAGCAGAATCAGGCTGGCCAAAAGCCCCAGGCCGGCGATCAGGAAGCGATTCATGCGCTGTGCCTCAGCCAGATAATAGTCGGACAGCACCTGAGTGTCCGGGTACAGAAACCAGCGCAGGCTCAGGGTGGCGAAGGTTCCGTCCTTGATCATGCCGATGATTTGTTCGCGGATTTCATCCGCCGCCCGCCGCGCATTGGGACGCACGAAGGAAGCGCCCACGCCGAAGCCCATGGCGCTGTTGGCTAACGGGACGAACCTCAACCGCGAAGCCCGGCAGTCGTCCAGATGCCGCAGGTCCGCGATCTCGTTCCCGCCCGCCGATAAAACTCCTGCGTCCACCTCGCCCCGGCAGACTGCCTGGAGCACGGTCTCGGTGGACGATCCCGTGGTTACCAGGCGCGCCTGCGGAAAATCTGAATGCGCCAAACCCGCATAGAGACTGACGCTGGTGTGCGCGAGCGTCTTTCCCGCGGTATCGCCGGGACTAAAAATCTTGCTGGATTCCTGCGTGACCATCCAGTTCGTGGCAATGTCCCAGGGCTTGGAAATGTACAGAATTTTGCGCCGTTCCGGAAGGTCTCCGAGCGAAGTCCACAGATCCGCCTTCCCGCTTTTGAGTGCCGCTTCGGGACCCTCCGGAACGTAAACCCACTCAATCGGGATCTTGGCCCGCCGGCAGGCTTCCTGGAAGATATCGATGTAGGGCCCCCGCGGCGATCCGTCCGGCGCCACGATGTTGTAGGGCGGCGTCTCCACGAAGCCTACTCGAAATGGCTGGGTCGCGCGGGCCGGATCCGCTGCCCGCCTAAGACCCCACCACAGCCCACCGGCGCACACCGCGAGCAGCAAGGCACAGATTATAAGCGACTTCCAGCGAATGCCCCGAAAACGAGTCTGCTCCCCCACATTTGCTGATCGGCATGTCGCCCGCCGCGCTTTAAGAGGCCCGCCCTTAAAGAGATCCCCTTGCACAGAGGCCAATGAAGCCGCTTCCCTCCATACGCGGGTTCCAATGCAGCCAGAACGCGCCTCGCTTTACTGGCGGGCCAGTTGCTCATCCGGAATTGTGAAGGAAATGCCGAGCGAGGACGACGGAAGCTCACCGTGGGCAATGCGGTCGGCAATGACATCAATGGCAAGCCGCTCCGCGTTGCTAATTGCCTCATTCCGAGTTTGGCCGTAGCACATTACGCCCGGGAGTTCGATCGTCTCCGCGATCCAACGCCCGTCTTCCTCGCGATCCAGTTCGATCGTCAGCTTCACTCCTTCATCATACGCCCCGGACCGCGCGCTTTAAGTGTGGTGCCGTGGTGGGCCCCTCAGGGCGCGACGCAGCGGAAATTCGACGCGTCGTCAACACTCCCCTGTCCCGAATACCGCGCCACCTGGGGATACGCGCATAGCGGACGTGTCCGCACCACGTGCCCGTCCACCACGCGGCTCGCCAGCATCGATTCCGGAGCCTTCCCCTTTTCCACCCAGTCAATCATCGCCGTCATGCCATCGTGCCGGTCCGGTCCGATGCCTCCGCCGCAGTGCGCCATCCCAGGTGCCATGAACAGCCGGAAAAATTCCCCCGTGTCCGGACCGTTCTTCGCCACCGCCGCCTCGTAATAGTTCACGCCCATCAGGGGCTGGAGGATCGGGTCCGCCCAGCCGTACGTCATCAGCAGCTTTCCACCGCGCTTGCGGAATTTCTCGAGGTCCGGATTCTTGGCATCGGCCAGTTTGCTCCAGTCGTCGAGCAGATGAGTGTCGCGGTCATAGTCGAACGTTCGGTAATCGTAATCCGGCTTGGGCGGTTTCGGCGCCAGATACTGGATCACGCCTTCGGCCAGGTTGAAGTCGGCGGGTTTTCGGTCCGGCTGAGTCGAGACGATCACGTTCAACCATTCGCTCCCTGTTCCGCCGCCAAAGAGATTCGGAGCCACCGCTTCACTGCCCGGCATAAAGCCCGGGAAGTACGGCTTGCCGTTACTCGCGGGACCGCTGTACACTTGGGCGATCGCCGCCGCTTGTTCCGCGGTGAGGCAATTCGCGTCATCAATACCCGCCGCGCCCGCCGCGCAAGCCGGGACATCGCGCGCCGGATCGAAGTTGCACTTGCGCGGATCGTCGATCAGCCCGTCCTTCAACCCGTCGATGGCATCGCACTTCGCCATCACGTGATCGGCCACCATGGCAAGTTTGGCCGGCGTGAGCCCGGCGCCGCTCAGCGCTTTCTGGTTCCACATCGCCCCGACGGTGAAACCGGTTTGATCCACCCACGGCGAGTTCGCGATTACACCGTCGAAATCTTCGGGGAAACGCTGCGCCTCGATCAGCCCCTGCCGGCCGCCATTGGAGCAGGAGTCCCAATAGGCGTGCGCGATTTGCTTGCCGTAATAGGCTGCGGTAATCTTCTTGGCGGTTTCGGCCGTCAAATGCACCGCGCGGTAGGCGTAGTCGATCGCCTTCTTCGGATTGCTCATGACGAAGCTCGCGCCCGCTTCCTTGCGCGCGTCGTGCCCGGTGTTGGTCTGCGCGAAAGCGAACCCCAGCTTCAGCGCCTCATTGCGCTGCGCCACGCGGCCCGGATTGTCGAGCGCGTCGCCCGCGAAGCCGCCGTTGCCGATCATATAAAATCGCCCGTTCCACTTGGCCGGAAGCGCCACTTCGAAAGCGATCTCGGGCGAGAGGACACCCGTAATGCGGCAAAAGCCCGGCGTTTCGCCCGTGGCCGGCGTCGCCACCGCGGCGATTTCCGCCAGGTCCGCGGTGTGAAATTTGGACAGCGCTTCGCAAGCCCTGCGCGGCTCCATCTCCGCGCGCGAATAATCCACCAGAGCGGACTTTAATTCGGTGAAATCCTGTGCGTGCCCGCGCATCGGGAACGTAGTCATCAGCAGGGCCGCGCTGAGGGCGCTGCCCAGGACGGCGAAAAATGATTGTGCCATTGGAACCGCAATTCTATCGCGATTCGCGGCTCGGCGCGTGTGATTCAGAAATCCGACGTAGCGCCTCCGCCTCCCGAATCTCCCCCGCCGAACTGGACGTCGGGGCTGGCCGGTTGCGCGCTGGGCGTTACCAGGCTGGGCGTTACGAATCCGAGCACGGTGGCGCCGGCGCTCATCCAGGTTTTGTCTTTCCCTGAGAGGCGCCGGGCGGTAAATCCCCGGCGAACTTCGCCCGGCCCGTCAGCCAGCCAGCGCCGGACGAAAAGCGCGACACCGATCAACAGCGCACCCAGGAGCATCGGATCCCAGGTGTGCCGCGGCCAGCCCAGATAGGGCTTGTTGGTCACCAGGGTCAGGGCCGCGGCGATGAGGCCCACTGCGATGATCCATCGGTCTTTCAGGCGCAAGCCGCGCACCAGCACCACCGGCGGCAAACACCACGTCAGCACCCAGGTGGTCCAGTAAAACGGCCGTGAGAATTCAGTGCCGGCCTGAGCGCCGCTCCACCACTGCCCGGCCAAGTCCAGCGACGAAAGCTGGAGATTGATCGTCACGTAGTTGCCCAGCCACAAGAGCGCTTCGGCGATCGAATATTCGTCGTGCCGGCGGGAGCGCACCGCAATTATGGTTATCAGGCCGGCTGCGT
>Ga0335074_10009257_pt1 | contig 13746 bp, 11 predicted proteins | sample Lox_Sample_23_FD_206715 | JGI IMG/M metagenome (GOLD analysis project Ga0335074, IMG submission 206715) | Soil microbial communities from Loxahatchee National Wildlife Refuge, Florida, United States - Lox_Sample_2.3 | ecosystem: Environmental > Terrestrial > Soil > Wetlands | place: USA...
TGACGGTCACCGATCCGGTTGCCCTTGCCGCGGACCGGCTCAGCGCGGCGAGCGAGTCCGGCGTGGCCTGCCAGCCGGTTCGCGACCTCATAGGCCCGGACGACATCAGCCTCGCCTATCGCGTCCAGCAGGCCCTGATCTCGCGCCGTGTCGCCAGCGGAGCGAGAGTTATCGGCCGCAAGATCGGGCTCACCTCGGAGGCAGTCCAGAGGCAGGTCGGCGTCGACCGGCCGGACTTCGGCGTGCTGCTCGACGACATGCGGTTCCGCGACGACCAGATTGTTCCGTTCCAGCGGCTGCTGCAGCCGCGTGTGGAAGCTGAGGTCGCGTTTGTGCTCGGCAGCACTCTCGAGGGCACCATCGACGACGCGACCATACGCCAGGCGATCCGATATGCGGTGGCCGCCATCGAGATAGTCGATAGCCGCATTGAGGACTGGCAGATCGGCATCACCGACACGGTCGCGGACAACGCCTCATCTGGCGTCTTCGTCCTTGGCAGTCGCGAAGCGGCGCTGAGCGCCTTCACGCCAGCCGACGTCGAGATGACCCTGCGGCGCAACGGGGAGCAGGTCTCGCAGGGCAACGGCCGGGCTTGTCTCGGCGACCCGCTGAACGCCCTGGCGTGGCTGGCGCGAACCGCGATCGACGTCGGGCACCCGCTCAGTGCCGGCGACATCGTGCTGTCCGGGGCGCTTGGGCCTATGGTGGCGGCCCGCCCCGGTGACGTCTTCGACGCGACCATCGAGCCGCTCGGCTCTGTCACTGCGAGATTCGGCGAAGGGGAGTAGTCATGGGAAGGCCCACCGGAGTCGCGATCGTCGGGTCGGGCAACATCGGCACCGACCTAATGTGCAAGATCCTGCGCACGTCCGCCGAGCTTGAAGTCAAGGCGCTGGTGGGCGTGGACCCTTCGTCGGACGGACTCGCGCGTGCCGCTGGCCTCGGCATCGCTACGACGGCCGGCGGCGTCGCCAGCTTGATCAAGATGCCTGAGTTCGAGGACGTTCATATCGTGATGGACGCAACGAGTGCGGGCGCTCATCTCCAGAACGCCGAATTGCTGGCGCCTTACAGGAAGTACCTCATCGATCTCACTCCCGCGGCGATCGGCCCGTTCGTCATCCCGCCTGTGAATCTGGGCCAGCATCTCGGCGCGCCGAACCTGAACATGGTCACCTGCGGTGGTCAGGCGACGGTTCCGATCGTCGCGGCGGTAGCGCGCGTCACGCCCGTTCCCTATGCCGAAATCGTCGCATCCGTTGCATCGAAGTCAGCCGGCCCGGGCACCCGCGCCAACATCGACGAATTCACCGAGACGACAGCACGCGCGGTTGAGACGGTCGGCGGCGCGGCGAAGGGCAAGGCGATCATCATCTTGAACCCCGCGGAGCCTCCGTTGATCATGCGTGACACTGTGTTCTGCCTTATCGGCGACGCAGATCGTGGCGCGGTGACGGTCTCGGTCGAGGACATGGTCGCGGAGGTCGCCCGCTACGTCCCCGGTTACCGGCTCGTGCAGGAGGTTCTGTACACGCCGGTCGATCCGGCCGAGGTGGCAACCCTGCTGCCGGACGGCGCCGGGCCGGTGACGACGAAAGTCACGGTGTTCCTCGAGGTGGAGGGCGCTGCTCACTATCTGCCCGCCTACGCCGGGAACCTGGACATCATGACGTCGGCTGCCGTGCGCGTCGCCGAGCAGGTCGCACAGCTTATCGGGAAGGAGTAGAGGTGGGCGGGATGCGCGACATCTACGTGCAGGACGTCACTTTGAGGGACGGCATGCATGCGTTGCGTCACCGGTTGTCGGCGGAGAACGCGGCGCGCATCGCCAAGGCCCTCGACGAGGCCGGGGTCGCGGCGATCGAGGTCGCTCACGGTGATGGTCTAGCAGGCTCCAGCCTCAATTACGGGGCGGGCAGCAACACTGACTGGGAATGGATCGAGGCGGTCGTCTCGAATACGACGAGCGCGGTGGTGACCACCTTGCTGCTCCCTGGTGTCGGTACGATCGCCGACCTGCGTCGTGCGTTCGAGCTTGGCGTGCGCTCGGTTCGGGTCGCGACGCACTGCACCGAGGCCGACGTAGCCGCACAGCACATCGCGTTCGCTCGCGATCTCGGGATGGATGTCTCGGGGTTTCTGATGCTGAGTCATATGATCGGGCCGACTGAGCTGGCGGGCCAGGCGCGGCTCATGGAGTCGTACGGCGCGCACTGCGTCTACGTCACGGATTCAAGCGGGCGGCTGACGACCGAGGACGTGCGCGACCGCATCCGCGCCTACCGTGACATCCTCGGCGAGGGCACACAGATCGGCATCCACGCTCACGAGAACCTCTCGCTCTCGGTCGCGAATTCGGTCGCGGCGGTTGAAGAAGGTGCGTGGCGCGTAGACGCTTCGCTCGCCGGCCAGGGCGCGGGCGCCGGGAACGTGCCGATCGAGGCATTCATCGCGGTAGCTACGCTCCGCGGCTGGAGGACCGGATGCGATCTGTCCGCGCTTGAGGACGCAGCCGATGAGCTCGTAAGGCCGCTCCAGGACCGCCCGGTACGAGTCGACCGAGAGACGCTCACCATCGGCTTCGCTGGCGTCTACGGAAGCTTCTTGCGGCATGCCGAGCGTGCGGCCGAGCTGTACGGCGTGGACGCGCGGGACATTCTCATCGAGGCCGGCCGGCGAAAGCTCGTCGGCGGCCAGGAGGACATGCTGACAGACATCGCGCTCACGCTGCGCGCGCAGGCAAACTGATTCGCGCTTACTTGAGTGCCCGGTCCGCCCGGGCCTTCACCTCGGTAAGGAAGTCGAGGTGCTCGGCAAGCGTCGTAAGCCCGTTGCGCTCGCTCGTAACCGCCACGTCAGTTACTCCCGCGTCGCGCAGCCGCGGCAGAGCTTCGATCGTTTGCTCAAGCCACGTGCCCGGCGCTTCCGGCAGCAGGTTGAACAACGCCCGGAAGCGCTTGACGTCGCGCCCTTGCTCGCCCAGGAGTTCCTGGACACGCTGCCACGCCAGCACGGCCTCAGCGCGCAGGCCATAGCCAAAGATGAAGCCATCACCGGCTTTCGCAGCCCGCCGGAACGCTGCCTCCGACGATCCGCCGAGCCAGATCGGGATGGACTGGGTCGGCGGCGGGTAGACGGCGGCCTGATCGATGTGATGGAAGTCGCCGCTGAAGGTGACGGGTTCTCCTGCCCACAGCAGGCGGAGATACTCAATCTGCTCATCCAGGCGGCGGCCGCGGGTCGCCCAGTCTTGTCCGAGTGCGTCGTACTCGACTGGGTTGTAGCCGATGCCCACGCCCAGGCGAAGCCGGCCGCCCGACAAGATGTCGACGTCGGCAGCCTGCCTGGCGACAAGGACGGTCTGGCGTTGCGGCAGGATGAGAATCCCGGTAACGAACTCGATCCGGTGCGTGAGGCCAGCGAGATAGCTGAATGCCACCAGCGGATCGTGGAAGGGGTCTTTCTCGTCGTAGCACCGTGCTGGGAGCGGCGGCGAGCGGTGCGCTCCGTGCACTGCCCCCACGACGTGGTCGTACATGAGCACGTGGTCGTACCCGAGCTCCTCGGCGGCGATCGCGAACCGGCCGAGCGCCGAGGCATCGCCGCCCAGTTCCTTCTGCGGGAAGGTGACCCCAAGCTTCATAGCGGACGTCACAGTGCTCCTTACTCAGCATGCTGCCCCGCCGAGCCGGTGCGGGGAAGACTACGATAGCTGCGTTAGTTCATATATCGATCATCAGTGTGCACTATATGATGCGTAAGCGCCACGACTTAGTGCGCGCCAGAGTCGCCGAGTGCAGAGTCTGCACATATGCTGAGTTGCATGCAGGAGTTGCGTCACGTGGAGGAGTGGAGCGCGGCCTCGCCAGCCAAGGCGCGAGACGGTAATCAGACGCTCGCGCGCGGGCTTCGAGTTCTTCTTGCAGTCGCCGACTCCAAGGACGGGCTCAGCATTCAGCAGGTCGCTGAGCTGCTCGGGGTTCATCGGTCGATCGCCTACCGTCTGCTGCAGACGCTGGTCGATTTCGGCCTGGCCGCCCGCCGCAGCGATGGTGTCTACATTCCGGGTGCCCGCCTGGCGACGCTCGCCGACGCCTACCTTCCGGGCCTGCGGGATGTCGCCGATCCCGTCATGCGCGCTCTCGCCGACCGGTTGCACACGACCGTCTCGCTTTTCGTCGAGCAAGGCGACTCGGCGGTAGCGATCGCGATGGTCGAGCCGACTACCGCAACGCACCACCTCGCGTTCAGGCTGGGGATGCGCACACCGCTCACGCGCGGCGCGGCAGGCTACGCAATCCTCGCAGCGGGTCCGCAGATTCCCGGCGAGCCCGACGCTGTCACCCTCGCGCGGGAGCGGGGATATGCCAGGAGCCACTCAGAAATTGAGGTCGGGCAATATGCCGTTGCGGCCTGGATACCTATGCGCGACAACCCCCCAGCGTGCCTGAACCTCATCACGCACCGCGACGACATCGCCGACGCGGCCGGGCCGGCGATGCGACGAGCCGCCGACAAGGTCGGCCGCCTGCTGGATCAGCAGGCTTAACTGTCCTGCACTGGTGCACCCGATGGCCTGGCTGGCACTCGGGCGCTCGCGGTCGGCAACCGCGACAGCCGTCCGATCCGGCGTGTCGTCCTGAGCGACTGGCGGACGCCGCCCTCGAGCGCCTGACCTCAGCTGCCGCGCACAGCCCGTAGGGCGCTCCGTCAGGTCTTGCAGTGTGACGGGGTCGAGGCTACGATGCCGTCAAGTGCACTATAAGAACAACTAAGTGCATTATTAGCACGAGCAAGAACTCCATTCGCAAAAAAAGGGACGTATCGTGGAACCCCGGCTGCTCAGCCGTGCCCTGACCGGCCCTGCGGCACCGCCGGTTACAGGCTGCGGTTCAAAGGCCGGGACCCCCCGCAACGACATCTGGTCGAGATGACCCGGTCGCGGCCCCAGGCAGAGGAGGAGAGTGTGCCCCTCTGCCGGATCCTTGTGGACGAGAGCTGAGCGTTGCAACTCTGTCTCTCTCGGTAACAGAGGTATCGATGCAACTCACCTATGACGTAGCGGTTCTGGGTTCGGGAGCTGCCGGGCTGACTTCGGCGCTAGCCGCGGCTGCGGAAGGTGCGACCGTTGCCGTTTTTGAGAAGGCGCCGCTGCTGGGCGGGACGACCGCTCTGTCGGGCGGGACCATCTGGATCCCAGCCAACCGGCCCGCTCTGGAGGCCGGAATTGACGACTCGCTCGAGCGCGGCCTGGAGTACCTGGAGAGCTTGTCGCTGGGCATGATGCTCCCCGAGCTCGCCGAGGCACTCATCAACGGCGGGCCGCGGTTCGTCGACTTCATCGAGCAGAACACCGAACTGCGATTCCAGCTTGTGCACGGCTACCCGGACTACCACCCGGAACGACCCGGGGGACTGCCGGGCGGCGGCCGCTCGATCGAGGTTGGGCTGGTCTCCTTCGTCGGCCTCGAAGCATGGGAGGGCCGGATCGCCGGCGAAACGCAGCGAATGCTCATCCGGGAGATGCCGTTGGGCGGCGGGACCGGTGTGCTGCCAGCAGCCGTAGTCGCCGAACGGGAACAGGCGAAGCTCGAGGGGCTGGGCCGGGCGCTGGTTGGCGGTCTGTTGCGCGCCTGCCTGCAGCGGGGGGTGCATGTCACTACCCGATCTCGGGGCCTGCGGCTGCTGACCGAGCACGGTGCTGTCACCGGAGTAGAAATTCAGACACCCGACGGCGTCCAGCAGGTGAACGCCCGATCGGTCGTCCTCGCCACGGGCGGATTCGAATACTGCCGCGACTTGGTGCGCGACTTCCTGCGCGGGCCGCTCACCCGGGCCATCGGTGCGCCGTCGGACACCGGAGACGGGCTGCGCATGGCGATGCGCGTCGGGGCGCAGCTGGGCAACATGCGCGAAGCCTGGTGGGCTCCGGTCGTTACCCTGCCAGGCCGTCGTCGCGACGGCGCCCAGAACGGGTTGCTGACCTCCCGCGAACGCGCCCTGCCCGGATCGATCATGGTCAACGGCAGCGGTCGACGGTTCGCGAACGAGGCAGCTAACTACAACGCGTTCGGCGGTGCCTTTCACCAGCTCGACACGTCAAAGTTCGAGTACGCCAACCTGCCGAGCTTCCTCATCTTCGCGCAGTCGACGGTCGACAGGTTCGGCGTGTTCGGCGGATCACCTGGTGACGCGGTACCGGACTGGGTCAGCCGCGCCGAAACGCTCGAGGGCCTCGCGGCCGCGCTAGGCATTCGCGTGGCAGAGCTCAGGGAGACGGTCGACCGGTTCAACAAAAACTCGTGCGTCGGCGTCGACCCCGACTTTGGTCGCGGAGAGAGCGCGTACGACCGGTTCCCTGGCGGACGGGTGCTCGATCCCGACTCGCCGTTCTCGACCCTCGGACCCCTCGAGCCACCGTTCTACGGTGTCGAGATCGAGTCATCCGCGCTGGGCACGAAGGGCGGTCCTCGTACTGACCGCGAGGGCCGCGTTCTTGACGTCGACGGCGAGGTGATCGAGGGGCTGTATGCCGCCGGGAACGCCATGGCCAGTCCCAGCGGCATGGTCTACGGCGGCGCCGGCTCGACACTGGCGGTGGCGGGGATCTGGGGCTATTACGCAGGGCGCGCCGCAGCACGCGATCATGCGGTCGCCACCGCGCTTGCCAGCTAACCGGCGCCGACGTGTCGACTGTGCTCGCAGCGGCCCAGACGCGCTGTGCTTTGGCGTCGGCCCAGCGTGTGCCGAGCTCACGGCATTGACGCTGGATAGGTGACGGGATAGCTTGTGCTTATAACGAGCATATATGTGCATTATATGAACAGACTGGACACAGCAGGGAGCCGCAGCTCATGACAGAGACCGTGCAGGTCCGGGGCAACGAACTCACCGGAGCAGACGCGTCCGCCATCGTCGCCGAGTGGCTTGGCCACTTCGCGGCGGCAGTACAGAGCGGCTCCGCCTCCGATCTGGCGGAGCTCTTCCTGGATGGCGCCACCTGGCGGGACTTCATGGCCCTTCAATGGGACGCGACCAGGTGGTGGTGCGATTCCTCGAACTCTCGAAAGCCGTGAACCCGCGCAGTTTCGCGATTAACACTGAGCTGCCTCCCGCCGCGGCCGACGGCGGCATCCGCGCCTTCGTCGATTTCACTACCAGGGATCGGATCGACCGGGGATACGTCTACCTGGTGCAAGGCGCAGAGGGCTTCGTGTGCTCTATCCTGCAGACCCAGGTCGTAGCGCTCCAGGACTACCCCGAGAAGGCGGGCGATCTTCGCGTCGTAGGCAAGGCGTACGGCGTAGTGCCGAATCGCACGCGCTGGTCTGCCGATCGCCGGAAGGAGGCGTCATTCGAGGACAGCGATCCGGCCGTGCTCGTCCTCGGCGCCGGCCACAACGGACTGACTATCGCCGCGTACCTGGGCGCGCTCGACGTGCCCGCGCTCATCATCGATCGTGAGCCCCGCGTGGGGGATACCTGGCGGAAGCGATACGCCGCTCTCGCCTTGCACAGCACCGTCCACGGTGACCATCTGCCCTACCTGCGGTACCCGCCGACCTGGCCGGCGCACACGCCCAAGGACAAGTTCGCGGACTGGCTTGAGTCGTATGCGACGCTCATGGACCTGAATGTGTGGACGAGCACCGAATTCCTCAACGGTCACTATGACGATGACACCCAGCGCTGGACAATCCGGGTCCGGCGCGCGGACGGGTCGATCCGTGAGCTACGCCCGCGGCACTTCTTCGTCGCCGGGGGCCTGTTCGCCGGGCCGAAGATCCCCGATGTGAAAGGCCTCAGCGACTACACCGGGCTTGCCGTGCACTCGGACTCCTTCCAGGGCGGTGACGATTACGCGGGAAGGAAGGCGCTCGTTGTCGGGGCGGGCGTAAGCGGTCACGAGATCGCTCACGATCTGTACGAGCACGGCGCGGATGTCACGCTCGTGCAGCGCAGCGCCACCTACGTGGTCAGCTACGAGGCTTACCACAAGCTCTGGAATCCGCTGTTCGCCGCTAATCCGGACTTCCCGGTCGACTTCGCCGATCAGATGACCTACGCGCTCCCCCCTGAGAGGTCGGACGAGATCAACAAGGAGCTTGTCAAGCTCGGGGCGGAGCTTGACAAGGACCTGCTCGACCGCCTTCAGGCGCGCGGCTTCAAGCTCGACTGGGGGCCCGACGGCACGGGCATCATCGGCGCCCACATGGCCGGGAAAGACAGCTACCACATCAGCATCGGCGCTGCAGAGCTCATCGCCGACGGCAACGTTCACCTCAAGCACGGCGTCGAGTTCAGCGAGATCAAAGGCGGCAAGACCGTCGTATTCTCCGACGGCTCGGAGATGCCCGACGTCGAATTGATCATTTTTGCCACGGGCTACCACCAGTTCTGGGGTCACATTAAGCCGGCGCTCGGCGCGGCGGCGGCAAGGATCGACAAAGCCTACGGGCGCGCCGCGGACAAGGAGTACGCGAACACGTGGCGCCGGTCTGCGCAGCCAGGGCTGTGGTTCGGCACCGGTTTCATCCGCATGGCGCGCTATTACGCGAAATTCAGCGCTCTGCTGATCAAGGCGATCGAGGTGGGTATCGAGCCCGTCGATCCCGAGAAGGCCGACGAGGAGCTAACGGGCAGCGAACTGACACGGCGTTAGCATCTGATGCGGCACACCGCTTCCCACGAAGTCGCGTTTCGATGATCGAGTTCTGGAAGGCCGACGGCCCCGGCAGCCTCGAGCCAGCGCGGGCTGCGGCGCAGACCGAGGATGAAGGCTGGGACGGCCAGATGTTCATGGACTCCCAGTCGCTCGGCGCAGATCCCTATGTCCTGATGGGTCACTGGGCTGCAACAACCCAGCGGATCAAGCTGTCCACAGGCGTGACCAACCCGCTGACACGACACCTCGCGGTGACAGCGGGTTCTGCGGCAACGCTGCAGGCCATCTCGGGTGGCCGCTGCGTGCTTGGTATCGGCCGCGGTGACTCTGCCCTGGCCTTTCTTGGCTGTGCGCCCACGCCGCTTGCGCGCTTCCAGCGGGCGCTGACGGAGCTGCAGACCCTCCTGTCCGGCGGGGAGATTGAATTCCCAGGCGACCACCTGGCTACGCAGGCAAACTCTGTCGACCAGCTTGCGCTGGGAGATCGTCCGGTCGGCGCGCGGTTGCAGTGGCTCCCGCCGGGCGTGCCGAAGGTTCCGCTTGATGTCGCGGCAACTGGGCCTCGGGTCATTGCGCTTGCGGCACAGGCGGCTGAGCGCGTCACGTTCAGTGTCGGAGCGATGGCAGAGCGAGTGGGCTGGGCGATCTCGTGCGCCCGGTCAGCCAGGGCAGCGTGTGACCTGGCCACCGGACCGATCTCGTTCGGCGTCCAGCTCGTCGTTGTCTGCCACCGCGAGGGCGACGTGGTGCGCGAGGTGGCGACGAGGTTGGTAACGCCGCTCGCCCGCTTCCAGGTACTCCATGGGACGGTTGCCGGTCCGATCCGGCCGGGAGATGGCACGGCCTACGACGCCGTCCGCAGGGGCTATGCCATGACAAAGCACAGTCGCTTTGACGAGGACAAGCTGGTTGGCGAGTCGATCGACTTTGACTTCGTTCGCCGGTTCGCCGTGATCGGCACTCCCGATGAGTGCGCGGCGCGGCTGACTGAGCTGGCGGGCCTCGGCATAGATCGCTTCGTCGTCTTCGGGCCCGGCGTCTACGACGACGGTTCGAGCGGAAGAAGCCTGTTTGCCGCTGAGGTCATACCGGCGGTGCGAGCCGCCGTGGAAGGGTGACAGAGGTATGCCTGCTATCGACGTGAACAGCCGGGTCGAGCCCGGCACGGTCGCCAATCTCGACAGACTGGCTCGCTGGGATCTCCGGAGCATCGAGACGATCCGAGCCTCGTATGCGGCCGTGCGCCCGGCACCGGTGGCACCTGATCCGCGGGTGCTGCGCTCCGATGAGGTAATCCCCGGTACCGAGGAGTTCCCCGACGTGAAGGTGCGCTGGTACCGGCCTGTTCGAGCGGAAGGTCCGCTCGCGTGCCTGGTGTACTTCCACGGCGGCGCGTACATCATGGGGAGCCTCGACGAGAACGACGACCGCCTCGACCAGATGGTGATCAAGCTGGGCTGTGCGGTGTTGTCCGTCGACTGGCGCCTCGCTCCCGAACACCCATATCCGGAAGGCCTTAACGATGCTGAGGCAGCATGGCGCCGCGTCGTCAGCGACCATGCCGAGTTCGGAGTGGATCCATCCCGGCTCGTCCTTGGCGGCGCGAGCGCAGGTGCTGGCCTGGTTGCGGCACTCTGCCTGCGGCTGCGGGACAGTGGGTTCCCGCAGCCAAAGCTGCAGCTGCTTGTCTATCCCATGCTGGACGACCGCGAGCTGACGCCCTCGATCCGGGCGATCGAGGAGGATCCCGGTCACTGGGGCTTGTGGCGTCTCAGGGCACAGCGGATGTGCTGGCAGGCGTACCTGGGGCGGCTCGCCGACGGAGACATTCCGCCGACCGCGGCACCTGGGCGGGCGACGGATCTTGCCGGGCTCGCACCGGCCTTCCTGGCGGTCGGCGATGTGGACGCCTACCTAGACGAGAACGTGCAGTATGCAGCTCGCCTGTCGAACTCCGGCGTGCCCACGGAGCTGCACGTTTACCCGGGAGTCATTCACGGCGGGTTCCTCGCGCGCCCGAACACGCCGCGGACGGCGCAGTTCCTCCGCGACGTCTATGCCGCGCTGGCCGCTGCGTTCGAGGCGTAGTGGTCCGGCGCTCACGCCATGGACGTGCCGGCGAGCTGCGTCAGCCCGACCTGGGCAATGCGGACGATCTCCTGGCGCAGGTCGCCAAACTCCTGTCCGGCCATCTGCCCGTCAGCGACGCGCGCGGCGACACCCTGCGCGATGACCGCGAACTTGAACGCCGCGAACGCGATGTAGACGGGCAGCATGCCGAAGTCGATGTCGTGGCGCCGGGCATAGCGCTGGACGACATAGTCGCGGCCAGGGAATCCAGGCTGGGCTGTTAGCGCAGGGGTCAGCAGTGGCCGCGGCTCGCCCTCCTCGCACCAGTAGAACAGCAGCAGGCCCAGGTCCGCGAGCGGGTCGCCGAGCGTCGAGAGCTCCCAGTCGAGCACGGCCGCGACGCGCGCCGGAGTGCCGAGTGCCATGAGGCAGTTATCCAGCCGGTAGTCGCCATGGACGATCGAGGCGGCGTTCGTCGCCGGCAACCGAGACGCCAGCTGGCGGGCCAGCTCCTCCACTTCCGAGACAGGCTCGCGGCGCGACAGCTCCCACTGGCCCGTCCAGCGAGCGAGTTGGCGCTGGAGGTACCCCTCGGGACGGCCGAAGGTGGCTAGCCCTACGGCGCCGGGTTCAATGCGGTGCAGCTCGGCGAGCGTATCGACAAGCGCGTCGGTGATGGCGACCTTGTCCGCTGCCGACTCCGCATAGCCCGGCGGCAGTGCGTCACGCAACACATGCCCGGAAACCTTCTCCATCACGTAAAAGGGCACGTCGAGAGTGCCAGGCGACACCTCCTCCAGCAAGATCGCGGCCACCGGCACAGTGGTGCCCGCGAGCGCGCGCTGAATCCGGGATTCACGGTGCATGTCATGGGCCTTAGGCAGGAGGTGCCCGGCGGGCGGCCTGCGCAGAATGACTGAGCCTGCCTCGCAGGTCAGCTCAAAGGTTAGGTTCGACTTGCCTCCCGCCACCAGGCGGGCGCCCGCGGTCGTCCATCGTGGATCGGCGAGGAGGCCGGCAAGGATGCGACCGACGCGGTCCGGCCGGGCGAGCTGGGCCAGATCCGTCGTCCGCACGTTCATTCGGGGACCTGCGCCGAGCGGGAGCCTGAGTCGCCGCGCTCCGTCTCCTGACGGCCCTGGGCCAGCTTGCGAAGGAGGTGCTTCTGGATCTTGCCGGTCGAGGTCTTGGGCAGCGGCTCGAAGTACACCCGGTCGGGCACCTTGAAATGGGCAAGCCGCTCGCGAGCAAAGCCGATCAGATCCCGCTCCGCGACGTCGTTGCCGTTCGTGGTCACGAAGGCAACGGGTCGCTCGCCCCACCTCGAGTCCGGCACCGCAACCACAGCAGCCTCGGCCACGTCGGGGTGGGCCGCCAGCACCTTCTCGACCTCTACCGAGGCGATATTCTCGCCGCCGCTGATGATGACATCCTTGCTCCGGTCCGTCAGCTCGATGTAGCCGTCGGGGTGAAGCACCCCAAGGTCGCCTGTGTGGAACCAGCCGCCCCGGAAGGCATCGGCCGATGCCTGCTCGTCGTCAAGGTAACCGGCAGCCACCGTATTGGATCGGACCAAGATCTCGCCTGGCGTCTTGCCATCGGCGGGTACCGGCCGCAGGTCGTTATCGGCGACCTGGACATCGGCGGCTGAGATGATGGGAACTCCCTGCCTACTCAGTCGCTGAGCCAGGTCCGCGGCTGCCAGGTCAGTCCAGCCAGGCTGATACTCGCAGACAAGGGACGGGCCGTAGGTCTCGGTCAACCCGTACAGGTGGGTGACGTGGAGTCCCATTTTCTGCATCGCACCGATCGTCTCCTTCGTTGGCGGCGCACCACCTACTGCCGCGCGGATGACGCGGTCAGCCGCGAAACCCCGGTGCGCCCCAGCCCTGGCAAGTTCGCTAAGCACAGCCGGGGCACCGCACAGGTGTGTAACGGGGTGACGGCTGGCAAGGTCGAGAGCTCGGTCGGCGTCGAAGGATGGCAGGCACACGTGCGTCGCGCCGACGGCGGTCGCCCCCCAGGCCAGCGACCACCCGTTGCAGTGGAACATCGGAAGAGTCCACAGATACCAGCTGTCGGCAGACAGCTGAAACTCCAGCGCGACGCTGACCGCATTCAGGTAGGCACCGCGGTGGGTGTACATGACGCCCTTCGGCCGGCCGGTCGTTCCGCTGGTGTAGTTGACCGCGATCAGTGCGTCTTCGTCGTGTGGCGGCTGCGCACCCTGATCATCAGACTGCGCGACCCACTCGTCGTAGGAGGCCGCCCCAGCCAGGCCGACGCCACCGCCGGGCAGCATCACTACCTTTTCGACCGGGAGCTGGCTACTGTGCGTGACGCCGAGCGCGGGCGCGAACGCCGGAGACAGCAGCAGGACCCTGCTCCGCGAATGCCGCAGGATGTCCAGGTACTCGCTGGCAGCCAGCCTTGTGTTCAGGGCCACGAGGGCGCCGCCGGATCCCGGTGCGCCGAAGTGGGCAGCGAGAAGCCACCGGCTGTTGTAGTCCAGCACTGCCACGCGGTCGCCGGGCTGGACCCCGCTTTCGCGAAGGGCTCCCGCCATTGCGTCGCAGTCATGGCCGAGCTGCGCATACGTGATGTCGGCTCCGTCGCCGTCAATGACGGCGACCTTGGTCGCGAACGCCCGCCGTGCCCTGGTCAGGAAGGTTAGCGGGGAGAGCGGAACGTGGTTGGCGCGGCTAATCATTCCCTGACTCCAGGCAGCGTGGGCATGCGTCCGGTGGGTCGGTTCCGGGCTGTTCACTGGCTTTCGCATGTGATGCATAAGCCTTGACAATCTTACGCCGCGGTAAGAGAGTGTGCACAAATAATGAACGCCAATGTGTATTAAATGCACAGGCCGGAACCGGAGAGTTAGTGCCACGAAGGTGAGGCAGCTGTGAGCGACGCCCGGTTCGGGTATTTCTCGATCTCACGCTCCGGCACGACCGGAGACGATCGTGACTACCTTGAGTGGCACCAGCTTGACCATATGCCTGAGCAGT
>Ga0335074_10009258_pt1 | contig 13746 bp, 8 predicted proteins | sample Lox_Sample_23_FD_206715 | JGI IMG/M metagenome (GOLD analysis project Ga0335074, IMG submission 206715) | Soil microbial communities from Loxahatchee National Wildlife Refuge, Florida, United States - Lox_Sample_2.3 | ecosystem: Environmental > Terrestrial > Soil > Wetlands | place: USA: Florida...
AAATGAGTACGACGCTGACGTTGCTGGCCGATGGAGCCGACCTGCTGATCAGCGGCCAGAGCTCCGAGTTGCAAGCCAGCAACATCGCAGATCACTACGGCATTCCATTTGCCACGCTGCATTTCCACCCGGTACGGGCCCACAGCCACCACCTCATGACGACGGTGTACGAGTGGCAATTTTGGCTCACGCAAAAGAAGCTCGAAGACGCGCAGCGTCGTGAACTGGGCCTACCGGAGGCCACAGGCCTCGCGGCGCGACGGATCACCGAACGCGGATCGTTGGAAATCCAGGCTTATGACGAGGTGTGCTTTCCCGGGCTGGCAACCGAATGGGCGAAATTCGACGGCCAGCGACCCTTTGTCGGTGCACTGACACTGAAGTTGGCGACGGATGCCGATGAGGAAGTCGCGTCGTGGATTGCCGCCGGACCACCGCCGATTTACTTCGGGTTTGGCAGCCCGGCGGTCGCATCTGCAGCCAAGACTCTCGCCATGATCGATGCGGCCTGCGCGCAGTTAGGCGAGCGAGCATTGGTTTGCGCCGGGGGGACTGACTTCAGCAGTCTCCCCTATTTCGAGCACGTCAAGGTGGTGGGCGCGGTAAGTCACGCGGCCATCTTTCCCGCTTGCCGGGCGGTCGTGCACCACGGTGGGGCGGGCACTACCGCCGCGGGTCTGCGCGCCGGAGCCCCCACGTTGATCCTCTGGAACTTGCCCGCTCAGGCTCCTTGGGGAACTGCAGTTACGGAATTGAAGGTGGGCACCGCGCGGCGCTTTTCCAGGACCACCGAGAAATCGCTGCTCGCGGATTTGCGCACCATTCTCGACCCCCAGTGCGCAGCCCGTGCCCGCGAGATCGCCACCCGGATGACCGAACCCGCAAAAACCGCGGCTGTCGCCGCCGACCTTGCAGAAAACTTCGTCCGGTTGGGCCGCGTCGGCTGATCGACATCCGAGCGGTTCGCTCAGATCGTCAAGATTTCGGGTGATCCCGTCGGTGTTGAACGCGTGTGCATTAGACTCCCCGGCAGTTAGCCAGGGACGGGAGGCCCGCGCTTTCACTAAACCGAGTTCGCACGGGGACTGAAGGGCGAGGACCGCAATGCCGGAAGGCGTGTTTGGACGTAGCGATGCCGAGATCGACCTCTTGGTGCGCGGCATGCGGTCGGGGATCGCCGTTGTGGGCTTCGGCTACATCGGCACGGTGATCGGTGCCGTGTTGGCCGATCGCGGCTGGCCCGTGACAGGAATCGACGTGAGGGAGAGCGTCGTCGACGAGATCAACCTCGGCAAGACCACGGTGCCTGAGCCGGGGCTCTGCGAGCTGGTCTCCAACAACGTGCGAGTCGGCCGGCTTCGCGCCACCACCGATTTCGGCGCCGTCGCTGACAATGACTTCGTCGTCGTGACCGTGGGTACGCCGCTGGGTCCGGACTTCGAGCCCATTGTCGACGACATCAAAGCTGCAGCGCGGGCAGTGGGGGAGCACCTGCATACCGGCCACCTCGTCATCCTCAAGAGCACGGTGCCGCCCGACACCACCGAAAAGCTCGTTCGGCCGATCCTCGAGGAAACGTCAGGGCTGCAGGCCGGGGTCGACTTCGGGTTGGCGTTCTGCCCCGAGCGGCTCGCCGAAGGGCAAGCCATCCACGAGCTGACGTCGATTCCAGTAGTCGTCGGCGCGGTCGAGGAGCGCAGCGCTCGTGCCTGCTCGACACTCTGGCGACACGCCTTGGGGGTGGACTCCATCGTCGTGGACGATCCGCGGACCGCGGAGATGGTCAAGCTTGCGGACAACCTCTGGGTCGACCTCAACGTCGCGCTTGCGAATGAGCTGGCCAAGGTATGCGACCGGCTTGGGATGGACGCTCTTCAGGTGATCGAGGCGGCCAACACGATGCCGAAGGGCGGCCGCGATGCAAACATCTTGAGGCCGAGCATGGGCGTCGGCGGTTACTGCTTGACGAAGGATCCGTGGTTCGTCAACCACCTAGGCCAGTCCGTCGGGTTGGACCTGGCAATCCCAAGGACGTCCAGAACCGTCAATGACACCATGCCTGCCTACACCTACGGGCTGCTGACGCAACTCCTCGGCGATCAGGGCAAGACGATCCAGACCAGCAAGATCGCGGTGCTGGGCATCGCGTTCAAGAACAACACCGGCGACTGCCGCCTCACACCCACCAAGTACGTCGTCGCCCTGCTCGAGGAGTCCGGCTGCCAGCTTTCGATTCATGATCCATGGGTGCCGGACGAGGAGGCTCACACAGTGACGGCGATTCCTCTGACCCCCGACATCGAGTCTGCGGTCAAGGACGCCGACGCCTTGGTGGTCCTCGCCGGGCACCGAGAGTTCCACCAGATCCCTCTCCCCCGGCTCGCGGACCTGACGGCAGCCGGGTGTGTGTTCCTTGACGGACGGAACAGCTTCGACCCGGCGGCGGTGCGCGCTGCCGGCTTCGTCTATAAGGGCATTGGCCGTTAAAGGCCGGTAGTCAACGCAAACCGCTACGTAGGAATGAAAGAGCGCTTATGTCCAATGTCGTCGTGACAGGCGGCTACGGCTTCATCGGATCGCACTTGGTCTCGGCACTGCTGGACCGTGGAGACTCCGTCACGGTCTTCGACTTCGCAAAGAACAACCGCGACACCAGCATTGACTTCGACCGGCATGCCAATTTCCGGTTCGTGCAGGGCGATGTCACCGACCTGGCCGCACTCGAACAAGCCTTGACACCCGGCGTCGATGCCGTCTTCCACCTAGCCGCGGTCGTCGGCGTCAAGAACTACCTCAAAGATCCGCTTCGTGTTCTCGATGTCAACGTGATCGGAACTCGCAACGTCCTCGAGTTGAGCCATCGGCACGGAATACGCGTACTGTTCGCCAGCACGTCTGAGGTCTTTGGGAAGAACCCCAAGCCACCGTTCGCCGAGGACGACGATCGCGTCCTTGGTTCGACACGGACCGCTCGTTGGAGCTACAGCACCAGCAAGGCGATGGCCGAGCATCTGGTCTTCGCCATGCACACCGCCTACGGACTGCCAGTGACGGTAATTCGCTATTTCAACGTCTATGGCCCCCGGCAGAATCCGATTTTCGTGATTTCGCAAAGCATTCACCGGATCCTCAATGGCCGCCAGCCGTTGCTCTACGACTCTGGCGGCCAGACAAGGTGCTTCACCTACGTCGACGACGCCATCGCCGGCACCTTGCTCGCGGCCGACAGCGACGCGGCGATCGGTAATGCGTTCAACATCGGAAGCATGACCGAGACGGCTGTGGGTGACGTTGTCGATCTGGCGATCAAGATCGCGAACGTCGACTCGGTATCTGTCCCTGAAACGGTTGATACTGCAGCGCATTACGGATCGCGTTATGAGGACATCCCTCGTCGCATCCCCGACTCGACCAAGGCGCAGCGGGAGCTGGGATGGCGCCTCGACGTCAATGTCGAAGAAGGGATCCGCCGCACCATCGATTGGGCGCGGGCCAACCCGTGGTACCTCAAAGAGCCCGCGGGCGATCAGGCGCTGCGATGAAATTTGTCCTGGCGAACTGGGGAACTCGCGGCGAAGTCGAGCCCTACGTCGCCGTTGGCCGTGAGTTGGTGCGCCGCGGGCATGACGTGCGCATGGCTGTCGCGCCTGAAATGGTTGACTTCACTGAAGCGGCTGGGCCTGAGGCGGTTGCCTACGGGCCGGATTTGAAGGCCATCCTGGACCCGCACCGCGACTACTGGACTTTGTTGTTTCGCAGCCCCTGGAGGATTCAGGAGCTGGACAAGTTGTTGCGCGAAGTTTCGCAACCTCTTAGCCAGAGCCGGGGCGAGGTCAGCAGGACGCTGACGTCGCTGGCCGACGGGGCCGACCTGCTACTTACCGGCATGAATTTCGAGGACGTCGCTGTCAACGTCGGCGAGCATTACGACATTCCGTTCGCCACGCTGCATATCTTCCCGGTGCGGGCCAACGGCCAGCTCCTGCCATTCTTGCCGGCGCCGTTGGGCCGCTCCGCAATGACAGTGTTCGAATGGCTGGTTTGGCGGGGACAGCAGAAGGCCGAGGACGCGCAGCGCCGTGAACTCGGTCTGCCGGGGGAAACAGGCCCCTGGCCGCGACGAATCACCGAACGCGGATGGCTTGAAATCCAGGCCTACGATGAGGTGTGCTACCCCGGGCTGGCAGCCGAATGGGAGAAATGGGACGGTCAGCGGCCCTTTGTCGGCGCGCTGACCATGGAGTTGCCAACTGATACCGATGACGAGGTCGCCTCGTGGATTGCCGCAGGGACACCGCCGATTTGCTTCGGCTTTGGCAGCGTAGGGGTCGAGTCTGCTGCCGACACCCTCGCCATGATCAGCTCGGTGTGCGCGCAGTTGGGTGAGCGGGCGCTGATTTGCGCCGCCGGGACCGACTTCAGCGCCGTGCCCCGTTCGGAGCACGTCAAGGTGGTCGGCGTGATGAATTACGCGGCCGCTCTTCCCGGCTGCCGCGCGTTCGTGCACCACGGCGGCGCAGGCACCACAAACGCGGGCCTGCGCGCCGGACTGCCCACGCTAATACTGTGGACGTTGCCCGATCAGTTGTTCTGGGGAGGTCGTGTGAAGCGACTGAAAGTGGGCGCGGGTCGGCGGTTTTCGACCACTACCCGGGAATCGCTGCTCGCAGACCTGCGCACCATACTGGCGCCGCACTATGCCTGCCGCGCACGCGAACTCGCCGCCCAGATGACCAAATCCGCCGAAAGTGTTGCGACCGCCGCTGATCTCGTAGAAAATTTCGCGCGCCTCAAGCGTGTTGGCTGATCCCCGACAGCGCGCCGTCAGGATGATCGGCGCCGGCCAAGTGCGTATGCATGATCGCTTGGCTCAAAGGCAATTCGGGCTGCTCGCCGATGCAGTCGAGCAGTGCACGCAGACCGTCCGCCAGACCCGTAAATGCCCGGCATGTCAACTGTGCGCGAGCGCACGGTCGGTCAGGGCCCCGATTACCGGCGCCAACTCTTGGACATATTCGCGCGTCAGGTGACTCCAGTCGAGGAAAACCAGGGTGTTGCCGACTATGACCGGACAGTGGTCGGTCGTGCAGAACAGGTCGGTGACATCGGCGTATTGGCCGCCGCCGGCTTGGGTGGCGGCGGCCTCAGCTGTGATGCCGCGTTGGTTGACCGCCGCCAAGCGTGGCGGAGAGCAAGCCGTCGCGTCGTCGAGGTGGCCGGACAGACAGATCGGCACCACAGTGTGCGGATCCGGGACCGGACCGAGCACCAGCACTTGGGCACCGGTGCTACGTAGTTGCCGCACGAGGCGGGTCAGGCTGTCGAGCCAGGCCTGATCGTAGGAGGTGAAACCTGATAGCCACATACCGTGCCCAGCAATGTATCGCCGCCACATGGTCACCACGACCAGCCTCGGGTGCTCGGCGCGTAATCGGGCGAGGACCTCGCCGCGCCACTGCTCGCAATGGGTGGCCAGATGGTGGAAGGGTACGTCCAACAACGGGCAGGCCACCTTGCTCAGCGCCTCGAGCCGCCAGTGCCGCTGGGTGGCGATTTCCTGGAACGCCGGATTCCACATCGTGGCGTGCGAGTCGCCGACTAGGGCTACTGTCGTCGGCGAGGCGGTATCGCCCGTCGCGCACTCGGGCTGGGCGCCCTGCAAATAATTGCGCAGGCAGCTGTTGTGGTACATGGCTTTGAGTTCGGCTGCCACGTCGGCGAGCGGTGGGTTCAGGTTGGAGGGGACGGCTTTCTGCGCGGTCGATACCCCGACCGTGGCCTGCACCTGCATGAACGCCTGGCGTGCCCACGCATCGTAGGCTTCCAGTCCGGAGTCCGCGGGGGGAGGTGCTGCGGTGATCGTCAGCGTCGGAGCCGCCGGGCCGTGGCCGACCGGCATCGGCACCCACGCCAGCAGCGCCAGACCCACACAGACCGCTACCGCGGTCGCGGCACCGCCCAATGCCAGGCTGCGCCAAGCCGAGCGGCGAATCGGGGCGGCGAATCGCAGCGGGTTTTCGAGGAAACGCAGGGTGAGCACAGCCAGGCCGCAGGAGGCCAGGGCTGCTGCCAATCTGGCTCCCAGCCCGAGCGGATGGCCCAGCAATGCCGGTGCGAGCACCAGCACGGGCCAGTGCCACAGGTACCACGAGTAGGACACCCGTCCGACCGCCTGCATCGGCGACAATGCCAAGACGCGGCCGCATCCGTAACTAGGTGCGGCACAGCCGGCGCCGATCACCAGCGCGGCGCCGATCACAGGCAACAGCGCGGCGGTACCGGGGTAGAGCGTGGACGCGCTGAATTGGGTGCAGGCCAGCAGGATCAAGGCCAGCCCGGCCCATCCGGTGATCGCGGCAGCCAAAGCCGGGAGTCGGCGCCACTGGTTGGCCGTGAGGGCCACTAGGCCGCCGACGGCTAACTGCCAGGCCCGGGTGGGCAGCGAAAAAAACGCCGCAGGCGGCATCACGTAGCTGACCACCAGCGACAGCGCGAACGACACGGCTGCGACGAGCGCAAGGACCATCAGATAGGCGCGTTGCGAGGAGGCCGCTTCGGTTCTGGTGTGCCGGCGCACCCGCCGGATCAGCCAGGCCGTGCCGAGGATCAAGGCCGGCCATACTAGGTAGAACTGCTCCTCGACGCCCAACGACCAATAGTGTTGGAACGGCGAGGGCGCCGCGAAGGCGCCCAGATAGTCGACACCTTGCAGAGCAAACCGGTAGTTGCTGACATACAACGCGCTTGCGATCCCGTCACGAATAACGCTTCGAGCTTCCAACACGGGTAGCAGAGCCGCCGCGCCCACCGTGATGGCGACTCCGACGGTGGCCGACGCCGGTAGCAGTCGGCGGGCCCGCCCCCCGTAGAAGCTGCGCAGTCGGACGGTTCCCGTGACGCTCACCTCGCGCCACAGCAGCCCGGTAATCAGGAAGCCGGAGATAACAAAGAACACGTCCACGCCGACGAACCCACCACCCACACCCGGGACGTCAGCGTGAAAGAGGACAACGGCCGCCACCGCGACAGCGCGCAAACCCTCGATGTCGAAGCGAAATCGCGTTTGTGCCGAGCGTCGAACCTGCAGTCTTTCGGTAGGGCTGAAGCTGTCGGCCTGACGCACGGTCACCTACCTGGGTAGAGGGGAAATGCCTCGAATCGAGGCATGATTATCACACGCCTGTTAAATAGACGTCTGCACATCGACCTCGGTCAGGCGGGTGTCGCCAGTCCCTCGCGGGGTACGAATGCACCCTGACAAGCACGGGAGTATTGGCGCTCCGGGTAGTCGCCGCGTGCAGTTCGAAGTGAGGGCGCCGTTCAAGGGCACCCATCACGCGCTACTTCAGGGTGGCCTGGTGCATGTGCGTGATCGCTTGGCTCGAAGGTAATTCGGGCTGCCCGCCGATCCATTCGAGCAGTGCATGCAGACCATCTTCCAACGCCCACTTCGGATGCCAGTCGAGCTCGTTCTTCGCCTGATCGATATTGCAACTCGCGGCACGCACGTCACCGTCACGGAACTTCCCTACAACCATCGGTTCTGGGGCATCGCAGATCGCGGCGATCTTTTGAGCGAGCTCATGGATAGTTGTCGGAGTACCTGATCCGATGTCGAGGCAGCGTGGCTCAGCCGCAGGTCTCTGTATCGCAGCAAAGAGCGCCTCGACGACGTCGTCGATATAGACGAAATCGCGCACGATCCGACCGTCTTCATAGACCTCCAACGTGCCCTGCTCGCGGGCCAATCGTGCGAACAGAGCAACTATTCCGGTATATGAATTGGTCAGCGACTGGCCCGGCCCGTAGACATTCTGCAGACGCAGCACGCTGAGATTGGTGTCGTGCGCGGCCGTCCAGGCTGCCAAGATGTGCTCTTGGGCAAGTTTGGTTGCGGCATAAATGTTGGTCGGCCGGGGCTCTGTTCGCCCAGCGCAGCTCGGAAGCAGGGCTGCAGGATCGTCCGTGGGCCCCTGCGGATCCCAGATGCCGGCCATCAGCTGACCGTGGCTGCGCGGCTGCGGGTAGAAGATCCGAGAGCCGCATCGCCAAGCGCCCTCGCCGTAGACAGCTCTCGACGACGCCAGGACGAGCTGCTCGGGTACATGTGCTGAACGGCTCATCGCATCAAGAAGCTGCGTCGTTCCCACCACGTTCACCGAACCATGCCGCGTCGCCTCAGAGAGCGACTGCGCCGTTCCTGTTTCGGCCGCCAAATGCACGATCTGGGATGGACGAGACAACCGAAGTGCAGCATCCACGTCGGGGGCATGCGTGACATCGCCGGTGAACAACTGGACCGAGGGCGGCAGGTCGATCGCCGCATGTTCGCCATGCACCTGCGGGTGCAGGACGTCCATCACGGCCACGTCATAGCCGGCCCCGACAAGACGGCGCGCGAGCGCCGACCCAATGAATCCTGCCCCGCCAGTAATTAGCACGGATGTTGACAGCTCCCGGCTAATCACGCTGCCCGGTCCGATCAAGCTTGCCTAGAGCAGTAATCTCAAGGCTCACCGATTTCCGTTGTCCGGCAGCACCAATCATGAAAAGGATATCGCCTATTGGGGCGCCCAACCAAAATCGCCAAAAACGCTTGCGGAAGAATTTCCATACATAGCTACCGTCACCCATCAACCAATATGCTGCAATCCAGAGCAGGCAGTACACCAAGCGCTTCGAACGCGCTTCCACCATCTCGACATTCATCTCCATGATCTCAAGGCCCCAAGCCCGGTACCGCCATTCCAGCTCGTACTGGTCCTGAAACTCAAAAAACGCCCGCATTTCGGCATTAGTGACAAGGTATTCGTCAAAGACGAGGATCGATCCTTCGATAAAGCGGTCTTTGCAGGTTTCTAGAGCGTGCAGGCAACTCTCATATGTATCCAAATCCATGTGGAAAAGCCGGATTGGGGCGGCCGGTCGGTCGGCCAAGAACGGGGCCAACGTCTCATAGGTGCTCCCCCTGATGAACTGCACTTTGCGACCGAGCGTGGCGGGCACCCCGTCATGCAGGCTCACGCCAGTATCGCGGATAAAACGTTGCGCCAGCGGTTCTGATAAGGAAAAGGTTCCACGCTTGACGAGGATCTGGTCGTCGACTTGCCAGTCTTCAACAAGGCCGGTAAACGTGTCGAAACCGTACACGGTGCGGTCGCACGCATCAGATATGAGCCTTGTCGACCAGCCCAGCCAGACGCCTAGATCAAGCAGTAATTCCTCAGAATCCTGGCGGCTTGGTTTCGGCAGCCGCGATGCTTCCCGTAATAGTGTGTGGCCTCGAATCCTGCGCCGCCGCAGATCCGAAAGCGTGCGGCCGATAAACGCGCGATATGCGTCGTCATAAACCCGGACGTCCCGGGCGTATAGGTTTGGAATGTAGCGGTCCCGGCCCCGATAGACCAAGCGTGCGCATAGAAGCAACAGGAGAAGCACGCCAAGCACGATGACAAGAACGGGGACGAAGTAACATGCCGCAGCCACAACGAGCGCGATGCCAACGAGAATTGCTCTCCATATACGGTGAAGGTTCGTGCGATCCACAGCCGGACTATGCACCGTCGGACTATCGACCACGCTCACCTGTTCACCTCCAGGTCCTCGGCCATGACGCCGCCAACATACCCAATCTGTTGAACAGGTGTGTGATAACCCCTCGGTTCGAAGAGACCGTGCTCCGCGGCGCCAGCCCACGATGGGGCGCTGGTCTGATCTCAAAACTCTTCAACACGCGCGCAATAGTTGTCTAGACTCGGCGCCGATAGTGCTAGCAGGCGTGACAGGAGCAAGTTTTGACCGTGACCGATATTGACGTCCGATCTCTGTACCTCGACCTGCTCCGACGCAACCTCACCCGATACGGAATGCACGAGCGCATGCCCGCACGGTGGCCGCTGATGCAACGCCTCCTTCTCAAGGGCTTCAACACGATCCACCCCATGAGCAACCCCACGCAGATGCGTACCAGCCCGTTCGGTCACGGCGCGCGCGATTTGGGCCTGGACTGCCCTGCGGAAGCCGAGACGATGATCGGCATGCAGCGATTGACCAGTCTGCAGCGTTGCGTCGAGACGGTCCTGGCCGACGACATTCCCGGCGACATGGTCGAATGCGGAGTGTGGCGCGGCGGGGCCTGCATCCTGATGCGCGCGGTCCTGGCGGCCTACGGGGATGAGACGCGATCCGTGTGGCTAGCCGATTCTTTCGAGGGCTTGCCTCCCGGCGATGCCGTGAATTTCAAAGCAGATAAAGGGGTGCGGCTGGACCGCTTCTCGTTTGTGCTGGCGGTGTCGGAAGCGGAAGTCAGGGCGAATTTCGAGCGCTACGGGCTGCTGGATGACCGGGTCCGCTTTCTTCCTGGCTGGTTCAAAGACACCCTCCACGATGCCCCGATTGATCGGATCGCCGTGTTGAGGCTGGACGGGGACCTCTATGAATCCACGATTCAAGCGCTCGACGGGCTGTACCCACGACTGTCCCCCGGGGGTTTCTGCGTCATTGACGACTACCACGCGATGGAGCCGTGTCGGCAGGCTGTCACCGACTACCGCGCGAAACATGGGGTGACTGCCGACATCGAGGACATCGATGGGAGTGGTGTGCTCTGGCGCAAGTAACGAAGAGCCCGCCTCGCCGGCCGGCCTGAACGCTAGCGGCGATCCGAGTTGGGCAGTGCGATCTCGGGAGGCAGGGCACTATCGCTGAGCCAGCCGTCGACGGTGCGCGAAAACAAATCTGGATGACGCAGCGGCCAGTCGTGGAGCATGCCGACTGCGACCCTGTCGACTCCGTTGGGCGTCTGCTGTGCGAGCGCTGCGGCCCAGCGGCGCATGACCGGCGTCTCCTTGCTGCCGGTCACGAACAGGGTGGGCGAATCCGATTGATCGAGTCCGTCGGGAAGTGTGAACCCCGCGGAGGCCACGACGACGTCAGCCAGCTGTCCACTCGTAATGAGACGCACATCCTCGCGATACTCATCGATCTTGTCCGGGGGAATCGGCACCTGACGGGCATTCCGGTAGCGGCGGACCATCCAGCGGTACATGGAATTGCGGGAGATCGTCCCCAGCAGGAGCTGCGACTGCCGCACCCACGGCGTTGTGTTGATGATGGTTCCGGACAGCACCGCCCGATCGACGACTTTTGGCTCGGTCGCCAGAAGCTGCACTCCCACCTGCGCTCCCAGCGAGAAGCCCACCACGTGCGCGCGGCCGGTGCCTACGTGCGCGCGGATGAGTTCGGCCACCGCAGTGGCGGCTTCGCTCATATCGAACGGTCCATGCTGAAAGCTCTTGCCGTACTGGGGCAGATCGGGAACCAGGCAGCGGTATTGCGGCATGCGTTCGACCACGGGCTCCCAGGACCAGCCGCTCATATTCCCACCGTGAAGGAAGACGACAGCGGGCGCCCCGACTGGGCCGGATTCGCGCACAAACAAATCCACGCAGGCGATCGTATGCACGTTGCGGTAGTTGTGCGGGCTCTTGTACAGGTGTGTGATAATGCCTCGACCCGAAGCCCCGCCCTCGTCACAGCGGGTCCTTATTGCTAGGTAGGTGACTTTGCACCAGGCCGATACCGGTAGCCCTACCGAGGAAGTGCAGAGTCGGCGGCCTAAACCGAAGGACTTTCGCCCGGACATCGAGGGCTTGCGCGGCTTCACGCTGTTGGCCATTCTCGGCTTTCACGCTGAGGTGCCTGGGGTTGGCGGTGGTTTCGTCGGCCCAGACGTGTTCTTCATCATCTCGGGCTTCGTCATTACCGGGCAGCTCTGGCGCGAAGTAAGCACTACCGGAAGCATCAAACTGCGCCCCTTCTACGGAGCGCGCGCTCGCCGATTGCTGCCGGTATCGGCCGCGGTAGGCATCGTCACCGTGATCGCCTCAGCGATCCTGTTGCCCCCGCTGCAATCCCGGACCGTCATGGGTGATGGCATCGCGTGCGCCCTCTACGTCGGCAATTACTGGTTCATCATGCGCGGCGTCAACTACTTCGCCGCACACGTGCCGCCATCGCCGTTCCAGCACTTCTGGACTCTGGGCGTCGAGGAGCAGTTCTACCTGCTATGGCCGCCCATGATCATCGGCACTGCATGGCTCCTTCGACGACGTGCGCGTCGTCGCAGCGGCACCGACACCCTGCCCGCGAAACGCCCGTATCTGGTGCTCCTCAGCCTGATCGCGTTCGGGTCATTCGCGCTGTCCTTCGTGGCCACGTACGCGTTCTCGAGCATCGCCTATTTTTCGCTGCCTACCAGGGCCTGGGATTTGGCTGCCGGCGGGCTGGTGGCGCTGACGGTCGAGCACTGGCGCAAACTATCCCCTCGAGCTGCGGCGATAACGGGCTGGGCGGGTATGGCCCTGCTCTTGCTGGCCTGCAACCAATTGACCTCGGCCACGCCCTACCCGGGTACCGCCGCGCTGTTGCCCATGCTGGGGACGGTGCTGGTGCTCGGCGCCGGCTGCGTCCTACCGTCGCTGGGGTGCGGCCGCATCCTGGCATGGTCGCCGATGCGGGCGATCGGCCGGCTGTCCTATTCGTGGTATTTGTGGCACTGGCCGTTCCTGGTGCTTGCGCCCGCGTTGCTGGGCCACCCGCTGGGGCTGATCGGCCGGTTGGCGATGGTCGCCCTCTCCGGTGTGGTGGGCGCACTCACCCTGCGTTTCCTCGAAAACCCACTGCGGTACGCCCCTCGGCTGCGCCGCTCTCCGCTGGGCAGCATCGCGGTTGGCGGTATCGCCACCGCAATGGCGGCCTGCGTGGGTGTGGCGCTGCTGGAACGGATACCCAATGCGGTCGGCCACGGCCCGCGACTTGCACCCATGACCATCACCGCAATGCCTCCCACCACGGGCGACGACATCGAGGCCTACGACACCGCGGTAAAGCAACTGTTCGTACAGGTACAAGCCGCGGTGAACGGCTCAGTGGGGCTCAAAACCGTCCCGTCAAACCTGACACCCCCACTCGGCAGCACGCCGGCGGAGAAAAACGAGCTGTGGTTCAACGGTTGTCTGCGCACGCCTTTCCAAAACGGACAACCCGAGTGCGTGATGGGCGATGCCGGCTCGACCACAACGGTGGCGCTGATCGGCGATTCGCATTCCGCGATGATGATTCCAGCGTTCCGGGAGGCCGCCGAGCAGCGACACTGGCGGCTCGAACCGATGGGCAAGGGCGCTTGCTCGGTGATCGAATCGCCCGTCAACACGCTCGTCCGCCACCTGGTTGAACACTTTGATCACTGCGAGGAGTGGCGCAGTGAGATCATCGCGCGACTGCACGCCGAGCACCCGCAGCTGGTCGTGGTGAGTTCGTGGCACGGATACGGTTTCTACGAAACGCTGTCTGGTTTGAAGTCATACGACCAGGCGTGGCTCGATGGCTTGACTCGTCTCGTGCGCGACCTGCGCGGCACGGGGGCGAAGGTGCTGGTGCTCGGGCCGATCCCGGATCCACACTTTCTGGTACCGCTGTGTCTGTCCGGGAATCTTGATAACGTGCCGGCCTGCACGCCACGAAGGGCGACGTCGGTCAACGAATCCGGGATGGCCGCCGAGTCTGCCGCCACCGCAGCCGGCGGCGGGCAATACACCGACCTCACCGAGCTGTATTGCACCACTGACATCTGCCCACCCATCATCGGCAACACGCTGGCCTACATGGACGAGACTCACACGACGCTCGAATACTCCCGCCAGCTGGCGCCGGTAATGGGGGCGCTCGCCGACCGCGCACTCGTGC
>Ga0335074_10009259_pt1 | contig 13744 bp, 10 predicted proteins | sample Lox_Sample_23_FD_206715 | JGI IMG/M metagenome (GOLD analysis project Ga0335074, IMG submission 206715) | Soil microbial communities from Loxahatchee National Wildlife Refuge, Florida, United States - Lox_Sample_2.3 | ecosystem: Environmental > Terrestrial > Soil > Wetlands | place: USA...
GCTTGGGATCCATTAACCCTGGCGGCGTCGGTACCGTCAAGCGCTGGTGGATGCCCTCTGTCGAGTTCAGGTGTCAGCTTCCAGACGTGGTGCCATTCAGCTGACGGTCACGACGGGTATGAATCCTTTGCAAATGTGGGGCGGCTACAGGGCGCCGTCGCGCCATGCCGCCTTAGCGGTCGGGTAGATCGGCCGGAAGCCCAGCTCGCGATAGGCGCGGGTGATGTCCGGGACGCCGTGCCAGGGGTCTTCGACGGTCCGGTTGGCGGCCGCCGCGACGTCGAACTCCCGGCCGCCGAGCTCGAAGAGCTCATACATGGTCGACGCGGCGTCGCCCGCGATGTTGTACGCGACGTACCCGGGCCGCTCCGGCCGCTTCGCGCGCAACGCGAGCTTGACGCCATGGGCCACATCCGCGTGGTGTCCCATCGGCATAAGGGCGTGCGCCGCCCGGTCGCCCAGGCCGAAGTGCGCGAGGGCGTTGTCGATGTGCGGGTCGCCATCGCCGTACACGAAGGGCAGGCGCAGCGTGATCACATCGAAGCCGGTCTCCGCGCACAGCTCCTTGATCTGCTCCTCTGCCTCCCGCTTGCTGTGCGGGTACACACGGTGCCGCTCGCCCTCGCCTGCGTCCGGCGCCTGCAGTTCGTCGTCCTCGCGCATCGGACGGCCGACTCCTGGGCCGTAGACGTGAATCGTGCTGATCTGCACGAACCGTCGCGCCCCGGCTTGCAGGCTCTCCCGCGCCAGGGCGACGGCGGCGTCCCGGTTCACCGCGTACATCTCGGATTCTCCGACCCCCGGGTCGCGGAACGTGGCCGCGGTGTTGACGACCAGCGCCACGCCGTCCAGCGCGCGCTTGCGGTCGGCCGCCTCGGTGATGTCGCCGACCACAGCCTGCGCGCCCAGCGCATCGAACCGCTCGGCCGCCTCCTGGGTGCGCACCAGAACCCTCACCGCGTCGCCGGGCGCGCGCCAAGACAGCAGCCGCGGCACTAGCCGCCTGCCGACCTGCCCGGTCGCCCCGGTGACCAGGATCGTCTCGTTCACCATGATGTTGCTCCGATCTCGTCTCGCCCTGCATCTCCCGCCCGGCATTTGTCCCGGCGCTCTCCACCCTGCCGCCCGGCGCGGCGGAATTGCAGAGACCGGCTTAGCCACGGACTGCCCGTCCCTGGCTCCGCCCAGCGCGGCCGGCGGAGAATAAGACCATGAACGGGATCGATCGCGCGGAACTGGCCGACTTCCTGCGGCGGAGCCGGGAACGGATCGAGCCGGCCTCGGTAGGGCTAACGCCGCGCGCCCGCCGCCGGACACCAGGGCTGCGGCGGGAGGACGTCGCCCAGATGACCGGGATCTCGGTGGACTACTACGCCCGGTTGGAGCAGCGGCGCGGCGCTCGGCCCTCCGAACAGGTGATCAGCGCATTGGCCAGTGCGCTGCGGCTGACCAAGGACGAGAGCGACTACCTGCACCGCCTGGCCGGATACGCGACGTGGGGGCGCAGCACATCCGCCCGCAGCGTCTCCCAGGGCCTGCTGCTCGTGCTCGACCGGCTCGTGGACACGCCCGCACAGGTGCTCAGCGACAGCGGCCAGGTCCTCGCCCGCAACGCCATGGCCGAGGCCCTGTTCGGCGCCCCCGCGCTGCCGGGCCGCGCCGGGAACGCGATCTGGCGGATGTTCGTCGACCGGGGCTCGCGGCGGCTCATCCCCGAGGACCTGCGGCCGGTCCTCATGGCCAACCACGTCGCCGACCTGCGCGCCACACACGCCCGCCGCCCGCGCGACGAGGAGGTCAACGCGCTCATCCGCGACCTGATCGAGGCCAGCGACGAGTTCCGCGAGCTGTGGCAACGCCACGACGTCGCGGTCATGCGCAACTGCACGAAGACGATCCTGCACCCGGAAGTCGGCCCGCTCGCCCTGGCCAGCGAGGTGCTATTGGATTTCACGGGAGAGCAGTCGCTCGTCCTCTACACCGCGCAGCCGGGCACGGACACCGCCGACAAGCTCGAGCTGCTGCGCGTGCTCGGCCGCGAGAAGTTCGCCGAACTACGGGAAGTGCGTTGACCGCTCGAGTTCGAATGGAACTGGTTTATCCGGTAGATCCGAACATGAGCATGGCCGACCGCTTGGCACAGCATGGCCACCGCCACGGATTGCTATTTCAGTCTGAACGCGAGGCGTGTCTCCCACCTGGCCGGGTCGGGTTCCTGGCTGGGATCGGTCAGGTAGATCTCCAGCCGGCAGTTCCAGTGCTCACCATCGCCGGCGCTTGACTTGTCCCATTCCAGGCCCCGCGAGTCCGCCCATCGCAGCAAATCGTCGACGGCACCGATGAGCCCGTCGTACGGGCCGACGTGAATGGCGGTCCCGTAGCGGCCGGCCGGAAGCACCCCAGCGATCACGCGGTCGTCGCCTTCGACCGCTGCTGGCACCGGAACGCCGGCCTCAACTTTGAGCAGGCGTGCCATGTCGATGACGTTGTACCGGAAGAACGGCGGCCCGGCCGGGGCCACGCCGTGCTCGGCAAGCCAGCCGAATACCTCGCCGAACCGGTCAGCAAGACCGGGCAGCTCCTGCATCGTGACGTCGGCTTGGATGGCGACGTAAGGCTGCTCGGCACGCTCGGCAATCTCGGGGTTGTCCGACACTTCTAGTCCTCCAGGAATAGTTATGTTCGCTCCGCCCCCGCAGGACCGACGGGCGGCTGAAGCTCGGTCACCCGGTGCGCGCCTTTCAGCTCCTTGAGCGGCCGATGGTCTTCCAGCAGTGCCAGGCCCTGCAGGGCGAGAGTCAGCCGGGTGCGCGTGTCTTGCGTCTCCAGGCTCCGGCCGAGTAGGGCTTCGAGCCGTTCGAGTCGGGCGTAGAGGGTGCGTCGCTGGATGCCGAGAGCACGGATAGTTTCCGCCTTCCGCCCAGCGTGTTCCAGGTAGGCCGTGAGCGTCGGCAGGAGTCTCGTGCGGGCTTGGTGATCGTGATCGAGCACGGCCCGCAGTTCGGAATCGACGAACCGGGCCAGATCTGGTCCCTCCGCGAGGCGTACCAGCAGCTGATAGGTGCCGAGCTCGGCGAAGTGGTGAAGGCTGCGGCCGCTGCTTCGCCGCCCGACGCTGAGGGCCGCGATCGCCTCATTGGCGGCCTTCGGAAGTGAGTCCGCCGCCGTCTCACGGCTGGCTCCAGCTGCCAGCTCGACTGGCGAACCTCGCCGTTTCGCCCTCGAGGCCACCTCGTCCACGATCTCCTCGAGCGCCTCGTGAAGGGAGCGGGCGCGTGGGACAGCAAGCACGGCGAGGATGTGGTCGCCGATGAGGCCCACGAGCGCACCGCAGGCGCGCTCGGTTGCCGCTTGCCGAAGGTCGGCGGCGACGGCCGCCCTGACGGCCAGTCGGCGAGCCTCCTCGCCCGCAGCCCCCGGACCGACAGTGTGGCCTGCCGCCGCGCCGGGCGGTCCTGGCCACGATGTCTCGGCGGCGAGCACCACTAGGCGGCCTCCTACTAGGTCAGCGCCGAGGCTGCGCGCCCGGCGGAGGAAGTCGACCGCCGTTCCGTAGCGGCCCGACACCACCTCGCCGACGAGGGCGCTTCGCGCCCGGTCGGCTAGGTGCGCGGCATCCTTCTCCGAAAGGAGCGTCAGGCTGAGGGCGGCCCCGGCCCGGTCGACGAGAAGTTCGGTGATGTCGTTCAGCCGGGTGCGCGTCTCAAGCACATGAAGTCGACCCCACGGCTGGTGACGGAGCCACAACGTCACCCACATGCACCGCGGGGCGCCGTTGTGGCTGTGCACGGTGCCGCGCTCGACCTCATCGTGGCCGCTGCGTGCGTGCTCGTCCCATCCTGCGAGCACCTCGCCGAGTCCCTCCTTCACTCCTGCGATCTCGACGACGTCATAGGCGTCGTCTTCGAGCACAACGTGGTTGTCGAAGATCTCACCGAGCCGGCCGACGATGTGGCCCAACTCGGCACCGGACAGAATAAGCTCGGTTAGCTCCCGGCTCACCTGCTCGGCACGGCGCAAAAGCTCGTACTGCCGGTTGATGATCTCCCGGTGCACCGCCTCGGTCACTTCGACAAACCGGGTCTCGCGCTCGAGCGCAACCAGCGGCAGGCCTGCGGATTCGGCGGCTTCAATCATGGCGTCGGGCAACCGATTGAAGTTGCGGCCGAGTTCAACGACCACACCGGCCACTCCGGCCCGCGACAGTTCGGCGATGTACTTCTCCTGGACATGAGAGCTCCCGGCGATCGCCATGCCGGTCGTGAGGAGGAGCTCGCTGCCCCGGAGGAGGTAGGCGATGTCGGGCAGCTCCGTTACATGGACCCACCTGACGTCCTCGTCGAGGCGGTCCCTCCCGGCGAGCACCTGTGGGCGGGCCCGGCGGAGCGGTTCGAGCTCGAGGATCTCGCGCAGCGAGAGAGTCACGAAGGACACTCTATGTGCATGCTAAGGAAAGCTAAATGCACAGAGTGTGCATTGTAGCCGCACTGCGGAATCCGTAGCATCGGCTGCAGGCCGGGACCTGCCTGCGCTGCAGAAGCGCTACATCGAACCCACAGATCCAGACGGAACGGCGGGCGATAGCTCCCTCACCAGCTCACGACAAGAGGAGACACGATGGACGATAAGCCGACGAGCGGCCCCGACCCCACGACCGGCGTTGTGCAGCCGCCGGAGGGGCTCTCGGGTGAGCAGGAGAAGGCCTTCGCGACCGCCGTCGTCCACGCCGAGCACGCCCTCGAAAGCCACGCCCACGGGCGCTACAAGCAGGAGCTTTCGCGCTCGATCAGCGTGCTCGGAAACGTCCTCGTCACACTGTCGGGAGTGACTCCCGCAGCTTCGGTATTCATCATTGCGCCCGTTGCGCTGGTGGCGGCTGGCAGCGGCTCCTTCTGGTCATTCGTGTTCGCCGCCATCGTCGGCGTGTTCATGGCGTTCTGCTGGGCGGAGCTCGGCGCGTCCTTCCCGATCGCGGGAGGTGACTACGCTCTGGTGGGGCACTCGTTCAAGGGCAAGACCTCACCGCTCGCCGGACCGGTGAGCTTCATCACCTTCGCTCTCTACGCCGACTTCATTGCCTTCATCCCCGCGACGATCGCCCTAGGAGCGGGCACCTACTTCGCGGTTGTCGCCAACATCGACCCCCGCTACGTCGGCGCAGTGATCATGATCATCGCGGCGGGTATCGCCACGCTGAAGATCCGTTTCAACGCCGTGCTCACAGGCGTGTTCCTGGCCATAGAGCTGGCAGCTCTGCTGATCCTGACTGTGCTTGGCCTATCACACGCCAAGAACTGGCACTCGCTCGCGCACCCGGCCATCGGCGGTGCGCATGGTGCTCTCGTGCCTGTGGCGTTCTCGGGCGTCCTCGCTCTCACGGCGGTCGCAGTCTTCTCCTACAACGGCTACGCCAACGCAGTGAACTTCTCCGAGGAGACGGCCGGGCCGCGGCGGAACATCGCCCGCGCCATCCTCTGGTCGCTTGTCATCACGGTGCTCGCCGAACTCGTGCCATTCGCCTCGACGATCATCGGCGCCCCGAGCCTCGCTGCCTTCACCAAGTCGGCAATCCCGCTTCAGTACTTCATCGAGAAGACTGGCAACACCGGGCTCTACGACGTCATCAGCATCGGAATCTGCCTCGCCATCCTGAACGCAGTTATCGCCATCATCTTGAGCTACGGACGCATCCTGTACAGCTCAGCCCGTGACCGGGCCTACCCTGGGCCAGTCAGCAGGTGGATGGCAGAGCTGCATCCGAGGTACCGCTCGCCCTGGATCGCCACGATCTTCATCGGCATCCTCGGGGCGATCCTCTGCCTCGGCGTCTCGCTCAACACCCTCGTGAACCTCACGGGAGCGAGCCTGGTTGCGGACTACGCCCTCGTCGCGATCGCTGCCCTTGTTGCCCGGCCAACCGGCGCAACGCGCGACGGTGCATACAAGATGCCGCTCTGGCCGCTCCCGCCTGTGCTGGCGCTCGCCGCCCTCGGCTATGTCTTCACACAGCAGACTGCGCTGCTCCTTGAGGTAACCCTCATCACGATGGGCATCGGCCTCGTCTACTGGGCGATCGTGATCCTGCCCCAGAAAGGCCGCGCCTGGACGCTGCGCGACGCGCCGGTCGAGGACGAAGTCGAACCCGTCCCGGCGGCGGCTGAATGAGCGAGTCGTCGGCCGGACCCTCCGCGGGAGCCGGCAGCGGCCTGCAGCTGTCCACGCCGTCGGGGAAGCCGCGGGCCCGTGCCCTCGGCATCCCTTTCACAGGGCAGCCGGGTCGCTGGAACGCGATCACCGACGTGCCCGGCGTCGAAGTCGGCTACGTTACGCTGATTGAAGGGTCCGACGTCCGTACCGGCGTAACAGCCATCCACCCGCGGGGGAAGGATCGCCCCGGCGACCCTGTCGTGGCCGGCTTCTATAGCCAGAACGGCAACGGCGAGATGACGGGTGCCTCGTGGATCACGGAGTCTGGTACGTTCTCCGGTCCGGTCGTCATCACGAACACTCACGCCGTAGGAGTGGGTCATGCCGGCATCGTCGCTTGGACGCACCAGCATCATCCCGACCTCACCGAGGCATGGCTCATGCCGGTTTCGGCAGAGACCTGGGACGGCTACCTGAACGACATCAACGGCCACCACGTGAACGAGTCGACCGTCGTGGAGGCGCTCGAGATGGCCCAGGGAGGCCGTCCGATCGAGGAAGGATCTGTCGGCGGCGGAACCGGCATGAACTGCTACGCCTTCAAGGGAGGTTCGGGGACGGCATCCCGGCTCGTCACATACGCGGGGCGCGCGTACACGGTCGGAGCCTTCGTGCAGGCCAATTTCGGCGATCGCCACGAACTGGTGCTCGCGGGCGTACCACTCGGCAGCGCGCTGGCGGACGACAACCCTATGGCCGAGCACTTCTCGGCTCCGCCAGGCGCGGGGTCAGTCATCGCAGTTGTGGCTACTGATGTCCCGCTCCTGCCAGACCAATGCCGGGCGTTCTCGCGCCGCGTGACGCTCGGGCTCGCGCGCACCGGAACGAGCGGCTCGCACTTCTCCGGCGACCTCTTCCTGGCCTTTTCCACGGCGAATGAGGGCGCCTTCACGCCGTCGATCGCGACCTTGTACCGGTCACCGGAGCGCCTCGACCGCATCGAGTTCGTACCGTGGGGACACATTGACCCGTTTTACGAAGCCGTTGTGCAGGCGGTGGAGGAGGCAGTGGCGAACGCTCTCGTCGCTAACGAAGACATGATCGGCCGGAACGGGCACCGCACTCCCGCCCTGCCTCACGACCGCGTGCGCGAGCTCATGACGAAGGCAATGTCGGCACGCGGATCGTGAGATCAGGCCGAGATCCAACGCAGTAGGACTGGGGTTCGAAATGGCCCGAGGGTCAGCTACACACCGGTTTGCTGACGTGCCTCGGCAACGCTCCCCTTGAAGAGGAGGCCTTCACCACCGACTTCGTCTCGGACGTCCACTCCGTGCCTGAATGCGACGCTGAACCACGGTGACCCTACAGCCACGCGCTGTCGCGCATCTGGCCCTTTAGGCAGCAGACCGTTCACTGGCCGCCGAGCCATCACTTGAGTTGCCTGCCTACCGCGACTCCCGTAAGTGAAAACAGAGCGCCTGATAGGTTTTCGGTTGCTACATGATGCCGAGACCGTCGGGAGTGCCATGGTTCAACTGATCCCTCGGCCGGCGCAGTCCGTGCGCACGGAAGGTGCGCTGAGTGTGTCGGGGCCGTACCGGGTGATCGCAGCCAGCCCGGAGGTCGAGTCAGTCGCACGGGTAGGAGCCGACCTGCTGACACGGGGAAGACGCCGCCCTCGCGTGTTCGCCGGCCGGGCGGGCTTGCGGGTCATACTCGGGCTGGACGCCTCGCTGGCTGCCACGCCGGCAACGGGAGTTTCTCCCGGTTGCTGTAGTGACGAGGCTTACCGTTTGGTGGCCGATGCCAGCGGAGTCGCCTGCACCGGGCGGACCGTGGCGGGCGTGTTCCGAGCGGTCAGCACTGCAGCACAGTTGCTCCATGGGGCCGACTTGCTGCCGTGCGGCGTGATTGACGACTTCCCGCATTTTGCGTGGCGCGGGCTGATGGTGGATGTGGCCCGGTCGTTCCGCACTCCCGATGAGCTTCGCGAGATCGTCGACCTGTGCGCGCTGTACAAGCTCAACGTGCTGCACCTTCACCTGACCGACAATGAGGCCTGGCGGCTGGAGATCCCCGGCATGCCCGAGCTGACCGCAGCGGAGACGTCATCGGCTGGCCACGGCAGCTACACAGTGACACAGTTCGCGCAATTGCAGGACTACGCCGCCGACCGGCTGGTGACGATCGTCCCCGAGATCGACCTCCCCGGTCACTGCGGAGCGTTGGTCCGCGCCTTCCCGTGGCTGGCGCGGCTGCGTCGCCCGCCGTGGCTGGATGACCGGATCCCCTATGCGGGCCCGCTCGATCTCGCCGACGGGCCGACCTCGCGGCTCATTGAAAAGATCGTGAGCGCGGTCGCGGCGCAGACCCTGGGGCAGTTCGTGCATATCGGCGCCGACGAGGCATTCGGCGCGAGCAGGCGGACCTTCGCGGCTGGCGTCCGCCAGTTGCGGGCGATGGTGCGAGAGTGCGGCAAGCAGCCGATTGCCTGGCAGGAGGCAGCGCGGGCCGGAAGCGACAAGCGCGACATCATCCAGCACTGGGTCAACCTTGAAATGACCGGCCTGCCCGCCAGCGAAGCGGAGCTGGCTGCCCGGCCCGAGCTGCAGCAGGCAGGCACGACCTGGCCTGTCGCGAAGGCGCTGCGCCGTCACTTCGAGCCGTCCGACGACGATGTGCACAGGGCACTCGACGGAGGCGCGAAGGTGTTGCTATCCCCGCAATCGCACTTGTACCTGGACCGGCCGTACGAGCTCGCCGTGGCCCCACCGCATCAGCGGGCCAGGGCGAGCCGGCTCGGGCTCGCTCACTACCGGCGGCAGGACGTCCGGTCAGCCGCAGCCTGGGATCCGCGGGCGGCCGGCGTGGCAGCTGAGTCGATCGCCGGCGTCGAGGCCGCGATCTGGGGAGAGTCCGTCGCGACATTCGCCGATCTGACGACTCTGCTGCTGCCCCGGCTCCCGGCGATCGCGGAGATCGCATGGTCGGGCGGGTCGGCGCCGTGGGCCGCACTGCGCGGCAGGCTGGCAAGCCAGGCCCCGCTCTGGCGGTCTCGCGGCTGGTCGTATTTCGCGTCCACGGAGATCGGCTGGCAGTAAGGGGCGATTACGCCGGTCCTGCCTGTTGGCTGGCCATCGCGGCCTGCCAGGCCTTGTCAGTGGCGAGGGCCCGGAAGTGGGCGCTCAGGTCGGCGGCCATGTCGACCGAGGCGGGGTCGAGCAGCCACTGAAGCTGCAGGCCATCCATTACCGCGACGGTGGACCGAGCCGCAGCTGCCGGCTTGACTCCGGCACGGAGCTGACCGGCGGACGCCATCCGCTCGAACGCATCGGTGAGAACCGACCGGAGCCAGGCATAGCGCTCAGTGAAATAGTCGTGGGCAGGGTGTCCGGGTGCTGTGGCCTCGGCGGACAGCACGCAGTACAGCTCAGCGGTTCCGCGTTCGGTCACCCTGAACGCCTCCACGGCGCTAACCAGGAACTCGATGCCCCGCGCGTGCGAGAACAGCTTCCGTGACCTCTCGTCTCGATGCCGGAGGACAGCAATCAGCAGGGCGTCTTTGCTCTCGAAGTGATGCAAGAGCCCGGCCTGGCTCATGCCGACCGCCTCGGCGATCTCCCGGATGGACCCGCTGCGGTAGCCCGACCGGCCGAACACTGCCAGGGCGGCGTCGAGGATCTCTTGCTGGCGGGCCGCGGTCTTGCGGTAGGGGCCGCGCCGGGGCGGCTGCGGCCCATCGGCGGCCGGAGCCTCGCCCCCTACTGCAGTCCGTGAACGCTCTGGCACTTGGGCCTTGGGCATGGCCGGCCTCCTGATCGCGACGGCGGACACCAGTCGTGACCAAACCGTGTCCGGACATTACCCGACGAAAACCTAGCTTCCATTCGGTTTTCGATGCTAGCTTGTGCGCCGGGCTGGCAGGCGAGCGCGCTCTGCGGCACGAGGCTAACACCACGGATCGGGAGTGAACATGAGCAGAATAAGGCGGGCTGCCGGGCTCGCGGTGGTGGTCGCGATCGCTTCCGCGGCGGTGGCATGCGGCAGCGGCGCACCGTCCGCTGGGGGCGGTGAGTCCTCGTCCAGTGGCGGAACATTGACGCTCGGCTCGGCGCTGGCCAGCGGGTCGTTCAATCCCTGGGTGGCGCCTGACGGCGACAACGAGTACCTGCAGCTGGAGGGCGCGGTTTACGACTCGCTCACCCACATCGGCCCGGAGGGGCAGATCGAGCCGGGACTGGCGGTCAGGTGGACGTTCACCAGCCCCACGACGCTGATGCTGACGCTCCGCTCCGGCGTCACGTTCAGTGACGGCACACCTGTCAATGCGGCAGCGGTCAAGGCCAACTTCGACTACGTCAAGAAAGCGTCGCCCGCCGCGCAGCAGAACGCCTATATCGCGGCTCTGACCACGACCGTGGTGAACTCGACCACGCTCAAGCTGGTGTCGCCGAATCCCGAGCCGGACCTGCTGACGGACTTCGCGACCGGCGGCGGGTACATCGTGAACCCGAAAGCACTCGAGGACCCGTCGACGCTGGCCACGGGGCCGTCGGGCAGCGGACCGTACGTCCTGTCGTCCTCAGTTCCTGGCCAGCAGTGGACGTTCATCCGCCGGGCTCACTACTGGGACGCGGCGGAGTACCCCTACGGCAAGCTGGTGCTCAAGAGCTTTGCGTCCTCGCAGGCACAGGATGATGCCCTCCGCTCCGGCCAGCTGCAAGGCGGCCCGGAGACACCGACACTGGTCAAGTCTGACATGGCCGACGGCCTGCGCATCGAGTCATCCAAGCCGGAGGCCTTCGACGGAATCTGGCTGGCCGACCGGGCCGGCAAGGTGGTGCGCGCGCTGGGCAGTGTCCAGGTGCGCCAGGCGCTCAACTATGCGATAGACCGTGCCGCGATCATGAAGGCATTCGGCTCGGTCGGCATCGCGGGATCACTCGTCATGCCGCCTGGCCTGCCCGGATACTCGGCGGCGGCGAACGCGGCATACGGCTACGACCCGGCCAAGGCAAGGCAGCTGCTGGCCGAGGCGGGGTATCGACACGGGTTTACTCTGCCGGTCCTGAGCAGCCCGGCGGCGGACACACTCGTCCAGGCGATAGCGGGGTATCTGCGTGCGGTCGGAGTCGACGTGCAGATCTCAGACCACACCACTGACTTCCTCAGCCAGGCGTACTCCGGCAAGTGGGGGGCGATCGTGTTCGCGTGGACGCCTATCCCCCCGTCTCAGAACATGGAGGAGCTCCTCTCGCCAACCGGTCTCGGCAACTTTGACCACTCGACCGACGCGCAGATCGATGCGCTGCTGGCGAAGACGCAGCAAACCACGGGCGCTGCTCAGACCACGGCGCTCACGCAACTGGTCGAGGCGGTCAACACTCAGGCTTGGTTCCTGATCCCCGGCTACACCGCGAACCTGTACGTGACCGGAGGCCACACGACCTGCGAGATCGGCCAGCGGTCCGTGTGCCCCCTGTACACCTTCCGGCCAGTCGGGAAGTGACACCGGTCGTCAGGATGGCGCTCGGGCGCCTGGTACTCGCGGTCCCGATGCTGTTTGTGGTGGCTACTGCCACGTTCTTCCTGCAGCAGCTAGTGCCAGGCAACCCAGGCAGCTTCATCCTCGGCAACGAGGCCTCGCCCGCGGAGATCCGCCAGTTCGACGCCGGCCTGGGCCTGAACAAGCCAGTGCTCCAGCAATACGGCAGCTGGCTCGGCGGGGCGATTCGCGGCGATCTCGGGACGTCATGGACCAGCCATTCGCCAGTGACGCAGACCCTGCTGGCTGCGGCGCCGGTCACACTGTCGCTCGCCGCCCTAGCGATCGTTGTGATCGTGTGCCTGGGGGTGCCGCTCGGAACTCTCGCAGCGCTGCGTCCTGGGCCGGCCGATCGCGCATTCCAGGGACTCGCGGGCTTCGCGATCGCGCTGCCGAACTTCTGGCTAGGCGTGGCCCTGGTGCTGTTCCTTGCCGTGGACACGCACTTGTTCCCGGCCACCGGCTATACCGGCCTGGCCGACCCGGCGCAGTGGCTGCATGCGCTGGTGCTCCCGGTGCTTGCGCTCGCCTTCGGCATGACGATGTCGCTGGCCCTGCAAGTGCGCAGCGCAATGATTGACGTGCTGGCCAAGGACTACATCCGGTCCCTCCACGCGGCGGGCCTGCAGGGGCGCTCGGTGCTGTTCAAGCACGCGCTGCGCAACTGCATGGCGCCGGTCATCACCACCGTCGGCTTCCAGCTTCTAGGGCTGCTGGCCGGCGCCGTGGTGATCGAGCAGCTGTTCAACCTGCCTGGGCTCGGTAGCGTCCTGGTTGCCGGGGTGACCGAGCACGATGTCCCGCTGGTTCAGGGGGCGGTCCTGCTCTTCGCCGTATTCGTTGTCGTGGTCAACCTGCTCACCGACGTCGCCGCGGCGGCGCTGAACCCTCGCGCGCGAGGCCGCTGATGACCCAGGCACCAGATCCGCTCGCCCTGCCTTCGCCGGCGCCAGCCAGCCGCGCACCCTCCGCGCGGGCATGGCTCCGCGCGCTGCTCGGCTCGCCAGTCAGCGCGGTGTCGCTGCTCTGGCTGGTCATGGTCGCGGTGGTCAGCGCCTTCGCATCGCAGCTAGCTCCGTATGACCCGCTGCAGAACAACCTGAACGCACTGCTGCAAGGCCCGTCCATCCACCATCTGCTCGGCACCGACGAGCTTGGCCGCGACGTGCTCTCCCGGCTAATGTTCGGCGGGTCCACTCTGCTATGGGGCGCGGCGGAAGCCACCGCCGTCGCGCTGCTGCTCGGCGTACCCGCCGGGCTGCTGGCCGGCTACTCAGGCAGAACGGCGGACCGGCTGCTCACATGGGTGGCGGACCTGAGCTTTGCCCTGCCGGCGTTCGTCATCGTCGTCGCGCTCGCGGTCATCTACCCGCAGAACGTCGCGATACTGATGGGAGCGCTCGGCGTCATCTCGGCCGGCGGCGTGCTGCGCTTCGCCCGCAACCTCACCCGCGCGGCGCGGAACGAGCTCTACGTCGACGCGGCCAGGGTGGCCGGCCTTCGAAGGCGCCAGATACTGATACGGCACATCCTGCCGGTGATCGCGCCGCCGCTCGTCGTTCAGGCGTTCGTGGGCATGTCGGTAGGCCTGATCGTGCTTGCTTCCCTGTCGTTCCTCGGACTGGGGACGAATCCGGAGACGCCGAACTGGGGCCAGATGATCTACGACGCCAGCCAGCAGATCACCAGCGACCCCTGGCTGCTGGTGCCCGCCGGCGCCGTCTTGGTCCTGACCGTGATGGCGCTGAACTTTCTCGGGAATGCAGTCCGTGACCTCGCGCCCGGAACCAGGCCGAGCGGCCGGGCACGGCAGCCACGGTCACGTCGCGGGGTCGGCCAGCGTGATCTGCCGGCCGCCGGCGGAGCCGGCCCGGCGCAGCCCCCAGCAGGCCCGCTGCTGCGTGTCCGCGATCTGGTGGTCACGTTCCCAGCGCCGGACCCGGCAGGCACGCAAACGGTAGTCGACCGCGTCAGCTTCGACGTTGCCGCCGGGGAGACCTTCTGCCTGGTAGGGGAGAGCGGCTGCGGCAAGACGATGAGCGTCTTGGC
>Ga0335074_10009261_pt1 | contig 13743 bp, 12 predicted proteins | sample Lox_Sample_23_FD_206715 | JGI IMG/M metagenome (GOLD analysis project Ga0335074, IMG submission 206715) | Soil microbial communities from Loxahatchee National Wildlife Refuge, Florida, United States - Lox_Sample_2.3 | ecosystem: Environmental > Terrestrial > Soil > Wetlands | place: USA...
AAGGGTACTGACGGCGCCGCTCCGGGGAGATGACACGTGGCGTTGAAGGATATGTTGGTCTATGTGGATCAGTCGAACGCGTCGCACGCGCATCTCGGGCTCGCGGTCGACCTCGCTCGACGCAATGGCAGCTTCGTCACGGCGCTCTATGTTCGGGGGTGGAGCCCCGCTCAGCTCGCCCATCGCAAGACCGCTGAGCTCGCAGGCCGTCCACTCGCCGAGGTCGGGGCGATTGAAGTTGCCGTGGAGGACTCACTCGATCGGGACGCACTCGAAGCGCAATCGACGCTCGAGCGTCTGGCCGCACAGCACGGACTCGAAACTGAATGGCGAACGGTCGAGGGCGAGCCGCGGAACCTGCTGCCCCAGCATGCGCGCTATGCGGACCTGTGCATCCTCCCCGCGGAAACACCGGCTCAGAGCACCTCGGCGGGATATCTATTCTCCGAGGAGATGCTCTTCACCGCCGGCCGGCCCGTGCTGCTCGTGCCGCAGAGCACCTCCCTCAAGACGCTCGGCGCGCATGTCGCCATTGCCTGGAACTCGAGCCGCTCCTCTGCGCGCGCGCTCAGTGACGCGCTGCCGCTTCTCGAGCACAGCGAGAAGGCGACCGTGATCGCCGTCAATCCCAACGACTATCTCGAGGCACACGGCGCGCTGCCGCTCGTGAGGCTGCTCGAGCATCTGCGCAGGCACGGCGTCTCGGCGCGGTCGGTCGTACTCGCCGATGTGCCGTCGGAAGCGATCGCCGCCGCGCTGCAGGAGAAAGCCTGCGCAGTCGGAGCCGATCTGCTCGTAGCCGGCGCCCACGGCCACACGTGGTTGCGTGAAGTGCTGCTCGGCAGTGTGACACGCGACCTGCTCGAAGGTCTCGTGCTGCCGGTCATGATGTCGCATTGAACGTCAGTCGGCGCTGCGCAGCAGTTCGTTGATCGAGGTCTTCGCGCGTGTTTGGGCATCGACCTTCTTCACGATCACCGCGCAGTAGAGCCCATAGCGACCATCCGCGGAAGGCAGGGTACCGGGCACGACGACCGAGCCGCGCGGCACGCGCCCCTGGATGATCTGACCCGTCGTGCGATCGTAGATGCGCGTGCTCTGGCCGATGAACACGCCCATCGAAATCACGGAGCCTTCCTCGACTACGACGCCCTCCACGATCTCCGAACGGGCGCCGATGAAGCAATCGTCCTCGATGATCGTCGGGTTCGCCTGCAGAGGCTCGAGCACGCCGCCGAGGCCGACGCCGCCGGAGAGATGCACGTTCTTGCCGACCTGCGCGCAGGAGGCGACGGTCACCCAGGTATCGATCATCGTGCCCGAGTCGACGTACGCGCCGATGTTGACGTAGCTCGGCATCAGCACGACGTTCGGCGCGATGTACGCGCCCTTGCGCACGATCGCGTGCGGCACGACGCGCACGCCATCGGCTCGAAACCGGGCTTCGTCGGCCGACGGATATTTGAGGGGCACTTTGTCGTAGAAGCGCGTGTAACCGGCATCCACCACGCAGTTCTCGCGCGCCCGGAAGGAAAGAAGGACGGCCTTCTTGAGCCACTGGTGCGTCACCCACTCGCCATCGCGCTTCTCTGCGACACGCGCTGTGCCGCGATCGAGCAAATCGATGGTCTCATCGAGCGCGACGGAAAGCGCGTGCGAGAGATTCTTCGGAGTGAGCTCGGCGCGGCGCTCGAAGGCCTCGTCGATGGTCGCTTGCAGGGTGGCGAGATCGGTCATGCGGGTCCTCGGGTGAGGATGAAATCGCGAATGCGCTCGGCCGCCTCCACGCACTCCTCGACGGGCGGCGTGAGGGAGATGCGCACGCGCCGCGCCCCGGGATTGCCGGAGGTGCCCGTACGCGCGAGATAGCTGCCCGGCAGCAGAGTGACGTTGGCGCGCGCATAGAGCTCGCGTACGAATCGCTCGTCGTCCTCCCCGACATCGACCCAGAGATAGAACGCGCCGGCGGGCCGCTCGATATCGAGCACGGAGGCGAGGATCGGCGCGACTCTCGCGAGCTTCTCCCGGTAGAGGCGCCGATTCTCGGCGGCATGCGCATCATCGTTCCAGGCGGCGATGCTCGCGTGCTGCACCATCGGGGACATGGCGCCGCCCTGATAGGTGCGATAGAGAAGGAATCGCGAGATCAAGGCCGGATCCCCGGCGACGAAACCGGAGCGCAGTCCCGGAACGCTCGAGCGCTTCGAGAGACTGTGGAACACGATGCAACGTTCGAGGCGCCCGTGGCCGTTCGCGAGCGCGGCCTGAACGAGGCTCGCAGGAGGGGACCGCTCGTCGAAGTACAGGTCGGCGTAGCACTCGTCGGCGGCGACGATGAAGTCGTACTCCGCGGCGAGCGCGAGCGCGCGGCGCAGAAAATCGAGCGGCAGCACCGCTCCGGTCGGATTGCCGGGGCTGCAAAGGAAGAGCACCTGGCAGCGCTGCCAGATCGCGCGCGGCACCGACTCGAGCGCCGGAGCGTAGCGCGTCGCGGCAGTCGTATCGATATAGTAAGGCTCCGCGCCGGCGAGGAGCGCCGCGCCTTCGTAGATTTGATAGAAAGGATTGGGTAGAGCGACGATAGCGGTCCCCGCACCTTCGGCGCCCGGATCGACGACCGCCTGCACGAGACTGAAGAGCGCCTCGCGCGTTCCATTGACGGGCAGCACCATCGTCGCGGGATCGACGACGGTCGCGGGAAGCGCGCAACGACGCTCGAGCCAGCGCGCCGCGGCGCTGCGCAGCTCCGGGCTGCCGATGGTGGGCGGATAACTCCCGAGGCGCGTGACGGCGGCGCGCAGCGCATCGAGAACGAGCGCAGGCGGGGCGTGCTGCGGCTCGCCGATCGACATCGCGATGTGCCGCAGCTGCGCGGGCGGCTCGACACCCGCCTTGAGGCGCGCGAGCTTCTCGAAAGGATAGGTTTGCAGCCGCTCGAGAAGCGGGTTCATGCCTCGCGCCGCTCGAGCGCCCGGATCAGGCGCTCCTTGAGCCGCTCCGCGGCGTCGTCGGCGAGGGGTCTCGAATCAAAGCCGGTGACATAGAACACATCCTCGGCTCGCTCGCCCACGGTCATGATCTTCGCGCCGTGCAACTCCACACGCTCGGCTTGCAGCACATTGCCCACGTCGCAGAGCAGGCCCGGGCGGTCACCCGCGGTCAGCTCGAGCACCGAGCGCTGATTGCGGTCATCGACGCTCAGCGCGATATGCGTCGGAGTATTGAACATGCGCACCTGGCGCGGGGCACGGCGCGAGACGGCGGGAAGCGGCGCGCCGGCGCTCTGCAGCGAGCGCCACAGCGCGTGTTCGATCTCCTCGAGCCGGTCGGAGTCGGTGATCGCCGCGCCGTCGTCCTCGAGTACGTGGTAGAGATCGAGATTGAATCCGTCGCCCGTCGGGGTGATGCGCGCATCGACGATCGTGAGACCGAGCTGATCGAGCACGGCAGTGGTGCGCGCGAACCCGTGGTGCTGGCGCGGTGCGAACGTGAGCACTGCCGTCGTTCCCCGCACACTGCGCGCCTCGAGCGCGACGAGGGGCTCCCCGGAGCCGGGCTCGCGCTCGGCGAGGAGCCGCGTGTGCCAGGCGATCTCCTCCGGTGTATGGCGCAGGAAGTAAGGAGCCGAGAAGCGCGTCCACGCGCGCTCGATGTCCGCTTCCTTCACGCCGTGCTCGACGAGGAGCGTGCGCGCGGCATGCTGCGACTCGCGAATGAGCTCCTCCTGGTCGATCGGGCTCTCGAGCCCACGCCGCAAAGCTCGCTTCACACGCTCGTAGAACTCGCGAAAGAGCGAGGCCTTCCAGGAGTTCCACAGCTTCGGATTGGTGCCGCGCACGTCGGCGCACGTGAGGACATAGAGATAATTGAGATGCGTCTCGTCGCCCACCCGCCGCGCGAAGGCATTGATCACTTCCGGATCGGAAATGTCGTGCTTCTGCGCCGTGAGGGACAGCTCGAGGTGATTGCGAACCAGCCAGGCGACGAGCCGGGCATCGTAGCGCGAGAGCCCCTGTTCGAGGCAGAACGCTTCGGCATCGACCGAGCCGAGCTCCGAGTGATCGCCGCCGCGGCCCTTCGCGATGTCGTGAAAGAGAGCCGCGAGGTAGACGACCTCCGGCTTCGGCAGCTGCTGCATGATGCCGGAGATTTCGGGCAGCTCGTGATCGTAGCGCGGGATGGCGAGGCGCCGCAGATTGCTCACGACGAAAAGCGTGTGCGCATCGACGGTATAGGCGTGGAACAGGTCGTATTGCATGCGTCCGACGATGCGTCCGAATGCGGTGATGTACCGTCCGAGCACGCCGTAGGTGTTCATCCGCCGCAGCTCGTGCGTCACGCCCACGGGCGCACGGATGATCTCCATGAAGAGCCGGTGGTGTCGCGGGTTTTGGCGAAACTCCTCATCGATGAGCCAGAGGCTGCGCGCGACGGCGCGCATGGTCGAGGCGCGCACGCTCTTGATATCGGGGTTCTGCTGCAGCAGCACGAACAACTCGAGCAGCGCCGAAGGCGTCCGCGCAAAGACTTCGTCGTTGCGCGCCTCGAGCGAGCCGTTGCGGATCTGGAAACGGGCGTTGAGCGGGCGCGGCGGCTCGTCCTCGGTCAGGATCGCCTCGCGAAACAGCTGCAGGAGCAGCTCATTGAGCAGGCTCACGTCCATCACGGTGCGGTAGTAGCGCTGCATCAGCTGCTCGACCGCGAGGGTGTACGAGGCGTCCTCGTACCCGAAAGTCTGTGCGAGCCGCAGCTGATGGTCGAACAGCAGCCGGTCCTCGCGCCGCCCGGTGAGCACGTGCAGCCCGAAGCGCACCTTCCACAGGAAGGCCTGTGCCTGTTTGAGACGGCGGAGCTCCCCAGGCGTGAGGAAGCCGCGTTGCGCGAGCCCATCGAGCGAGTCGGCGCCGAAGCGCCGCTTTGCGACCCAGCCGATCGTTTGGATGTCGCGCAGACCGCCGGGGCCGGTCTTGACGTTGGGCTCGAGGTTGTAGGCCGTATCGTTCGCCTTCAGATGGCGCTCGGCCTGCTCGCGGAGCTTCGCCTCGAAGAACTCTCGCACCGGCCAGATTCGCTCCGGCGCCAGCGCCGCGCGCATCGCGGCGAGCTGACTCTCCGCCCCCGCGAGCAGCCGCGACTCGAGCAGGGTCGTCATGACGCTCACATCGGCCGCGCTCTCCTCGGCGCACTGGGCGACCGTTCGCACGCTATGGCCGACCTCGAGCCCGATGTCCCAGAGCAGCGCGATGAAGCGCTCGATCTCGCCGCGCTGCGCCTCGCCGGGGGGTTCGGCAACGAGCAGGAGCAGATCGATATCGGAACAGGGATGCAGCTCGCCTCGCCCGTAGCCCCCGACCGCGACGAGCGCCCACTGAGACTCGTGGTTGCGGAGATGCTCGCGCCAGAGATGACGCAGGATCTGGTCGATCAGCTCCGCCCGCGCATGCACGAGGGTCTCGACGGGCTCCTCCGCGAGAAAACGCGTCGCGAGCTCATCGTGAGCCTGCCGCAACAGTGCGCGATAACTCTCCCGGTCGGCTGGTCGGGCCGTGAGCAGCTCGGGCAACCGTGCGATGAGGGGCGAGGGCACGCGAGCAACCTCGGGCTCGGGCAGCACCTCTTCGAGCGACTCGGGATCACCGGCTGACATCGGGACCTCGGGAAGGCGCCTCGACTGAACGGGCGCGCAAGCCGGAGCGGGGGCGGTGCGTCACGCCCGACGGGCAGCCGGACCGTCCCACGTCAGCCCCTCGTGCTCTCTCTGCGCGCGCTCCGCGGCACTCAGCGTCAGCACCTCGTGGCCGCCCTCGGTGACGAGCACCGTGTGCTCCCACTGCGCCGAGAGCGAATGGTCCTTCGTGACGACCGTCCACCCGTCGGGCAACAGCCGTACGTGACGCTTTCCGGCATTCACCATCGGCTCAATGGTGAAGGTCATGCCGGGCTTGAGCTCGAGCCCGGTGCCGGGCTCGCCATAGTGCAGAACTTGCGGGTCCTCGTGGTAGATCCGGCCGATGCCGTGGCCGCAATACTCGCGCACGACCGAGTAGGAAAGCCCCTCGACGAAGGTCTGAATCGCATATCCGAGGTCGCCGAGCCGCACGCCGGGGCGGACGCTGCGGATGCCGCGCCACATCGCCTCGTAGCAGGTCTCGGACAGGCGTTGCGCCTGGATCGAGGGCTTGCCGACGTAGTACATGCGACTCGTATCGCCGTGGAATCCGTCCTTGATCACGGTCACATCGATATTGACGATGTCTCCCGGCTTGAGCCGCTTGTCATTCGGGATGCCGTGGCAGACGACTTGGTTGACCGAGGTGCAGATCGTCTTCGGAAAGCCGCGGTAGTTGAGATTCGCCGGGATCGTCCGTTGCACGTTCACGATGTAGTCGTGACAGAGCCGGTCGAGCTCCTCGGTCGAGGTGCCCGGTACGACGTGCGGGCCGATCATGTCGAGCACTTCGGCTGCCAGGCGCCCCGCGGCGCGCATTTTTTCCTGCTCTTCCAGTGATTTGACGGTGACGGCCATGCGGGCGGTGGGGCTGTCCGTAAAGCGTTGTTCCAGTAGGTCGTTCATGGTATAAAGCCGCCCCCTCGTTGGCAACGACGCGGGACTAAATCACACGCGCATCGTGATCCCGGCAGCTGGGTGTTCCGCGAGCGACCGGACCGCAAGGTCTCGGGCCCTCCCGAATGGCTGGCGGGGATGCGCGGAGGCTCAACCCGATTCGAGGAGCTTTCATGCCCGGCGTGTCCATGCGACAGATGCTGGAGGCGGGAGTCCATTTCGGACATCAGACCCGCTTCTGGAACCCGAAGATGGCCCCCTTCATCTTCGGCGAACGCAACAAGATCCACATCATCAACCTCGAGAAGACGCAGCCTCTCTATGCCGAGGCGGCGCAATTCGTGCGGGGCGTGATCGCCGACGGCGGCCGCGTGCTCTTCGTCGGTACGAAGCGCTCGGCGCGCGAGGCCGTGCAGAAGGAGGCCGAGCGGTGCGGCATGCCGTTCGTCAACCAGCGCTGGCTCGGGGGTATGCTCACGAATTTCAAGACCATCCGGCAATCGATCAAGCGTCTCACCGACCTCACCGAGATGAGCGCGAGCGGCGCGCTCGACAAGCGCGGCAAGAAGGAAGCGACCCAGCTGCGCCGCGAGATGGATAAGCTCGAGAGGAGTCTCGGCGGCATCAAAGGGATGGAGGCGCTGCCCGATGCGCTGTTCGTGATCGACGTGGGACACGAGCGCATCGCGATTCACGAGGCTAAGAAGCTCGGCATTCCGGTCGTGGCGATCGTCGATACCAACTGCTCACCTGAGGGTATCGATTACGTGATCCCGGGCAACGACGACGCGATGCGGGCCATCCAGCTCTACACCGCCGGCATGGCGGAAGCGGTCATCGAGGGCAAGGCCTCCGTGCCCGCCGTGGCCGTGGGCGAGGATGAGTTCGTCGAACTCGATGAGTCCGGACAGCCGCGCAAGCGCGTTGCGCGCGGTCGTCAGCGTCCACAGCCCACCGTGCGCCGCAAGACGCCGCCTCGCCGCCGGCTGCCACCGGTCAAGGCACCGGTGGCCGGCGCGGACGACGCCGGCGATTTCGACGATCTCGAGGAGACCGAGGAGAGCGCCCCGGCCGGGGAAGCCGCGCCGACGGAGGCGGCCGCCGCCCCGGCGGAGACCGGGAGCGCCCCTGCCGGCGCCGGTCTCGCGCGCAAATCCGGGCCTGCGGGTCGGCGCAAGCCGCACGAGGAAGGCGGCCAAGCCGATACGGGCGCGGGTAAGGCCGGTTGAGTGCGGTCGCGTCCGAGGCATCAATTTTGTTGAGATTCGGCCGGAGGCCATGAACACGTGAATATCACTCCAGAGGCCGTCAAACAGCTGCGCGAGCGCACGGGCGCCGGCGTGATGGAATGCAAGCGGGCGCTCCAGGAGACCAAGGGCGACCTCGATGCCGCGGCCGAGCTCATGCGCAAGCAGGGGCTCGCGAAGGCCGACAAGAAGGCGACGCGCATCGCCGCCGAGGGCGTGATCGTGATCGAGCGGTCGGCCGACGGCCGCACGGCGGCGATGGCCGAGGTGAACTGCGAGACCGATTTCGTCGCCCGCGGCCCGGACTTCCGCGCGTTCGCGCAGGAAGTCGCTGCGCGGGCCCTGGCGGCTCGCCCCGCCTCGCTCGAGGCACTGCTCGAGGAGCGCATCGCCGGCGGAGAGACGCTCGATGCGCGGCGTCGGGCGCTCGTGGCGAAGATCGGCGAGAACATCGGGGTGCGCCGCTTCGTCGTGCTCGCCTCGCCGGGTCACCTCGGTGCCTATGTGCACGGTACCCGGATCGGCGCGATCGTCGCAGTCGAGGGGGGCGATGAGACGCTCGCCCGCGATCTCGCCATGCATGTCGCGGCGAGCAATCCGAGGTACCTCAGCGCTGCCGACGTACCGGCCGAGGTCATCGAGAAGGAGCGTGCGATCCTCGCCGAACAGGCCGCGGCCGAGGGTAAGCCCCCGGAGATCGTCGCGCGCATGGTCGAGGGCCGACTGCGCAAGGGACTCGCCGAGGTCACCCTCGTCGGGCAGCCTTTCGTGAAGGACCCCGATCAGAGTGTCGAGAAGCTGCTGAAGAGCGGGCGCGCGGCGGTGAAGGCGTTCGAGCGCTTCGAGGTGGGAGCGGGTATCGAGAAGAAGACGGGGGATTTCGTCGCGGAGGTCATGGGGCAGGTGCGGAGCAGCTTGACCGACCCCGCGGCGCCGCCGGATAAGCCCGTCAAGCACTGACACTGGCATGCAGGGCGGACTGCTTGCGCCGCTGATATAGTCGAGTCCCCGAGAAAACCCCGCCGCGGCGGGGTTTTCTCTATGCGGCCCGCTGGCCGCGAGGTCGAGCCGATGAGCACATCCACACCCTCCCGCTACTCGCGCATCCTGGTGAAACTCTCCGGGGAGGCGCTGATGGGGGACGCCGACTACGGAATCGATCCGGCCGTGCTCAAGCGCATCGCCGGGGAGATCCGCGAGATCGTCCAAATGGGCGTGCAGGTCGCGGCCGTGATCGGCGGTGGCAACATCTTTCGCGGCGTCGGTCTCGCTCGGGCCGGGATGGACCGCGTGACGGCGGACCAGATGGGCATGCTCGCGACGGTGATGAACGCGCTCGCCATGCAGGATTCGCTCGAGAGCGTGGGGCTGCAGTCGCGGGTGATGTCGGCCGTGCGCATCAACCAGGTTTGCGAGGACTTCATCCGCCGCCGTGCGGTCCGCCATCTCGAGAAGGGGCGCGTCGTGATCTTCGCCGGGGGCACCGGAAACCCCTTCTTCACCACCGATACGGCCGCGGCCCTGCGGGCGATCGAAGTCGACGCGGACGTGCTCCTCAAGGCGACGATGGTGGATGGCATCTATTCCGATGATCCGCTGCGCAATCCGGCTGCGGTGCGTTACCCGCGGCTCACCTTCGACAAGGTGCTCACGGACAAGCTCAACGTGATGGACGCGACGGCGATCGTCATGTGCCGCGACAACGGACTGCCGCTCAGGGTCTTCAATCTCAATCGCAGCGGCGATCTCACGCGCATCGCGCGCGGCGAGGACGTAGGCACGGTCGTCACTTTCGAGTAATTTCGCGTATCCGAGCTCAAGATTCGAGGGCGGAACCATGCTCGAGGACATCAAGAAGGACGCGGCGGCCCGCATGGCGAAGTGCGTGCAGAACTTTCAGGCCGACATGAAGAAACTGCGCACCGGGCGCGCTCATCCGAGCCTGATCGAGCATTTGAAGGTCGACTACTACGGCTCGGAAGTTCCGCTGCAGCAGGTCGCGAGCATCGGTGTCGAGGAGGGGCGCACCCTCGTCGTCTCTCCGTGGGAGAAATCCGTCGTGCAGGCGATCGAGAAGGCGATCCACAAGTCCGATCTCGGCTTGAATCCTTCGACGGCGGGCACGGTGATCCGTATCTCGATGCCGCCGCTCACCGAGGAGCGCCGCCGCGACCTGACGAAGGTCGTGCGTCACGATGCCGAGAACGCGCGCGTCGCCGTGCGCAACGTGCGCCGCGACGTCATGGCGGATATCAAGGAGATGCTGAAGGAGAAGCTCCTCTCGCAAGACGACGAGCGTCGCGCGGAGACCGAGGTGCAGAAGCTCACCGACAAGCACGTGGCGGACATCGAACAGGCGCTCGCGGCGAAGGAGAAGGAGATCATGCAAGTTTGAGCCGCGTGACTCTGCCGCGCCATATCGCCATCATCATGGACGGCAATGGCAAGTGGGCCGCCGCGCGCGGCCTTCCCCGCCGTGCCGGCCACAAGGCAGGTATCGAGGCCGTCCGCACGTGCGTCGAGCGCTGCCGCGTCCTCGGCATCCCGGCACTGACGATCTTTGCGTTCTCGAGCGAGAACTGGCTGCGTCCACGGGATGAGGTCGCGCAGCTCATGGCGCTCTTCGTCGATGCGCTCGACCGGGAGGTGGCGGAGCTGCATGCGAACGGGGTGCGGCTGCGGTTCATCGGCGAACGCGGGCGACTCGCCGTGCGGTTGCAGTCGCGCATCGCTGCCGCGGAGGCGCAGACCGCCGCGAACGGCGTGCTCGCCCTGCAGGTCGCGGTGAGCTACGGCGGACGATGGGACATCGTGCGGGCGGCGCAGAAGCTCGCGGCGCGCTGTGCGCACGGCGCGCTTCGGCCCGAGGATTTGGGCGAGGAGCATATTCAGGAAGCGCTCGAGCTTGCGGGACTTCCGGATCCCGATCTGCTGATCCGCACCGGCGGGGAGCACCGCATCAGCAACTTCCTGCTCTGGAACCTCGCCTATACCGAGCTCTACTTCACCGATCTCAATTGGCCCGACTTCGACGCGGCCGCGCTCGATGCGGCACTCGAGCTGTACGCGCGGCGCGAACGGCGCTTCGGTCGCACCACGGCGCAGGCACGGAGCGGCGTGAGTGCTTAGGGTGCGGATCGCGACGGCCGCGGTGCTCATCGCGTTGCTGCTCGTCGTGCTGTGGCTGCCGCCGATCGCCACCGTCATTGCCTTGACGGCCGTCGTGCTCGCCGGGGCATGGGAATGGTCGGCTTTCCTGCGCGCTCCGACAGCGGCGATGCGCTGGAGTTACGTGCTTCTCGTCGCCGCCGGGTTGCCTCTCACGTGGTGGCTGTCGCAGCCGGCCGGCGGAGTGCGGGCGGTGCTCGCCGTGGCGATCGTGTGGTGGGTCGTTGCGCTTCTATGGGTGATCTATGCGCCGCACCGTGCGACGCGCTGGACGGCCGCGCTCGCCGGCCTGCTCGCGCTCCTGCCTGCCTGGGTCGCGCTCATCCGCCTGCGGCTCGACACGGCCCGCGGCGCCGAGTGGACGCTCTTTGTGTTGATCCTGGTGTGGGTAGCGGACATCGGCGCATTCTTCTTCGGGCGCCGATTCGGCAAGAAGAGACTTGCTCCGGAGGTCTCGCCCGGCAAGACTTGGGAGGGGGCACTCGGCGGCATCGCCGTGAGCGCGCTCGTGGCCGTCGCGGGCAGCAGTTGGTTCCACATCGCGCCCGTGATTTTCGTGCCGTTGTGCGTGATCGCGGTCGTTTTCTCCATCGTCGGTGATCTCACGGAGAGTCTGTTGAAGCGGTTTGCGGGCATGAAGGACAGCGGGACCCTCTTTCCGGGTCATGGAGGAGTGATGGATCGGATCGACAGTGTGACCGGCGCCGCGCCGGTCCTCGTATTCGGCCTGCTCACGCTCGGTCGGGTGGGCACCTGATGTCCGACGACAGCGCCAAGCGCACGGGGGTGGCGGTTCTCGGCTCGACCGGCTCGATCGGGACCAACACGCTCGATGTGATCGCGCGACACTCGGACCGCTTCCGGGTCGTGGCGCTCGCCGCGAACCGCAACAGCGCGCGGCTCGCCGAGCAATGCCTGCGCTTTGCGCCCGAGATTGCGGCGCTGGCCGACCCGGAGGCGGCGCAGGAGCTCGAGGAGCGGCTTGCGGCCGCGAGGCGCGAGGCACGGGCGCGCCGCAGCCCGACGGGCAGCGGATGCGTCGAGGGCGCGGCGACGCGGGTGCTCGCGGGCCCCGATGCGCTCGAGGCGATCGCAAGTCTGCCGCAGGTCGATTGCGTGATGGCGGCCGTGGTCGGGGCGGCAGGGCTGAAATCGACGCTCGCGGCCGCGCGCGCGGGCAAGCGCCTGTTGCTTGCAAACAAGGAGTCCCTCGTGATGGCGGGGCCCTTGCTGCTCGGGGCGCTGCGCGCCTCAGGCGGGGAGCTGCTGCCCATCGACAGCGAGCACAACGCGATTTTCCAGTGTCTGCCGCACGGTGCGCGGCCGGGCGTCCCGCCGCTTGGCGTGCGCCGGGTGCTGCTCACCGCCTCCGGGGGGCCGTTCCTCGACTGGCCCGCCGAGGCAATCGCCGCGGCAACGCCCGATCAGGCGTGCGCGCACCCGAACTGGGTGATGGGCCGCAAGATTTCGGTCGATTCCGCGACCTTGATGAACAAGGGCCTCGAGCTCATCGAGGCTTGCTTTCTCTTCGGCCTGCCGCCTGAGCGCGTGGACATTCTGGTCCATCGGCAGAGCATCGTGCATTCGCTCGTCGAATACGTCGACGGCTCGGTCCTCGCGCACCTCGCCGCTCCGGACATGCGCACGCCGATCGCCCATGCGCTCGCCTGGCCGGATCGGGTCGAGGCGGGAGTCCCGTTTCTTGACCTGGTGCGCACCGCCCGACTCGATTTTCGTGCGCCGGATACGGCAAAATTCCCCTGTCTCGCATTGGCGCAGGGGGCCGCACGCGCCGGGGGTCTGTATCCGGTCATGCTCAATGCGGCAAACGAAGTCGCCGTACACGCCTTCCTCGAGGGCCGATTGAACTTTCCCGACATTCCCACGGTCATTGATTCGGTGATCAGCAGGACCTCGGGGGGGGAGCTCGGCAGTCTGGACGACGTGCTGCAGGCGGATGCGGAGGCGCGCAGCCTCGCTCTCGAGCTCGCCGGGAATGGCGGCTCCGTCCATGAATAACGGCGCAATGCGCGCCGACGATTAGAACTTCCTCTTCGAGCTCGAGCTCCTCGATCGGTGGGTCCCGAATGATGCGTCATGCGTTGGTGGTCTCTTGCGTGCTCCTCGTCTGCTCCACCGGAGCCGCCGCTCAGGAAGTCGGCGGCGATGTCGGGCCGACGGCCGCAACCGACTCGTCCGAGTTCACCGTGGGCGACATCCGCATCGAGGGCCTGCAGACGATCTCCGAAGGCACGGTCTTCAACTATCTGCCGGTGAACATCGGCGACCGCCTCACGCCCGCGCGGGTGCGCGAAGCGGTCCGCGCTCTGTACGCGACCGGCTTCTTCCGCGATGTGCAGCTGCGCCGCCAGGGCAACACGCTCGTCGTGGTCGTCCTCGAGCGAGCGACGATCGACAGCTTCGAGATCACCGGCAACAAGCTCATCAAGACGGAGGATCTGCAGAAGTCGCTGCGCAACGTCGGGCTCGCGAGCGGCAAGAAATTCGATCGCTCGGTCCTCGACGATGTAACGAACTATCTCACCGACCAGTACTTCAGCCACGGCAAGTACGCCGTGAGCATCGTTGCGAAGGTCGACAGCGAGCCCGGCAACCGTGTGAAGGTGAAGGTCACCATCAAGGAGGGCAAGACCGCGAAGATCCGCGAGATCAATATCGTCGGCAACCACCGCTTCTCGGACGCGGAGATTCGCTCGACTTTCGCGCTGCGCACGCCGAACCTGCTCTCCTGGTACAAGCAGG